>JAEHJW020001233.1_pt1 | contig 55847 bp, 66 predicted proteins | sample 9271431 | NCBI WGS metagenome assembly JAEHJW02 | reverse complement strand
CGCAGGCGCGTAGCTCAGTTGGTTAGAGCGCTACCCGAACACGCGTTTCCTTTTTTTTCAATTACTTACAGGTCATAGTCACCGACTTAGTCACCGAACTACAACAGGCATGCCCTCCCCAGGCCTCCCTCTGTAGTCACCGAGTGCTCAGAATGGCATCCCCACGCTTTTGACCGAGTACAGACCCCGAGATACATATGCGGCCCATGGAGGAACACCATGGAGCGTCGAAGGGCCTATGCCAACCGCGTCAACATCGTCAAAACCGTCAAGTGCGACAACAAGTGGATCACGGCCCCAGCCGTCGAGAAGAATGGCAAAGTAGTCCGTGATCACGTCCTGATCCGTGGCAAGGATGAACATCATCCTGAAGGCCGCTACTACCTCGACTGGTACCAGGACGGCAAGAAACGCCGTCAGGCGGTTGCTGCCTTCGAGGACCTCGTCCCCGCAGCCCGAGCAAAGTTCATCGAGTTGCAGGCGCGGAGCGCCGGCATCCTGGTAGAACTCCCTGCTCCCGCCTCGCTCGAGCAGGTGAACCTGACGCCGGAGAAGGAAGCCGCTGCGGCTGGCCGACTGTCGATGGAGACCGTCATCGATCAATATCTCGACTACTGCAAGATCCAACGAAGTCTACGTACCTACCGAACCTACCGGCCAGCGCTGCTGAGCTATTTCCTTCCCTCCTTCACGCGCAAGAAACAGTTTATCGATGAGGTGACTCGACAGGACATCCTCGATTACATCAGTTTCTGTTTCGATCGAGGACTCTCCCCTCGCTCGGTTTACGACAAGCTCGTCACCGTCCTGACCCTGCTCAAACGGCATGGCCATAAGAACCTGCTCGAGAAGAGCGATTGGCCGAGCTATGTCGAAAGAATCCGACCGGTCTACGAAATCGAAGAGATCCACACGATGCTCCGCCATGCCACTCCCTACGAAGCACTGTTGATCAAGTTCTTCCTCGGTTCCGGTTTTCGCAACCGAGAAGCCAGGTTCTTGGCATGGTATGACATAGACTTTCGCAATAGCCTTGTACGCCTCACGGCCAAACCGATCTGGAAGTTCAGCCCAAAGAACTATGAAGAACGCGCCGTTCCAATACCGACATCGCTCATCGAACTGCTGCGAGAGCTTAAAGAGTCCCGCGGTGCGGGAGCAGCGGACCTCGTCTTTCCGAATACCAAAGGCAAGCCAGACACACTCCACATAGAAACACTCAAGAAGGTCGCGTGGCGAGCAAAACTCAACTGCGGCCAGTGCGTCTCAGAAAATGGATACCGGTGCGCCGTCGGGCCGTATTGCCAGCGTATCTTCCTCCACAAATTCCGGCATACCTTCGCCACGCAACATCTGCGCGATGGTATCGACATCCGTACCCTCCAAAATTGGATGGGACACCGGAGCCTCAAATCAACGATGGTCTATCTCAAAGCCATTCAGTCGCGCGATGCGTTGGTAAAGGTGAACGCAGGCTCTCTGGCTGGTCTCACGTCCTTCGTTGCCTAGCCGCAAGCGGCAGCACAGTTAGTCGATCGCATTGTAGGAGCGCCGGATGAATCCGGCGCTCCTTCGAGCTGCGGTGCTCCTCCTCTGCTGCGAGCTCAGCGGAGGACTAACACTTACCATTGCCTTCCAGTACAAGTTCATCACCGTCACGCACCTAACTCTGCTGATTTGACCGAATCCGGATTTCGAAACAACATCAGTCCACTTCCGGAGCACGGGCCGGGAAAGGTCAGGTGACAGTCGTGAGTCTCATCGAATTGGTAAAGGCGAAATCCGAAGCCCTGAAGGTGCGGGACGTCGCTCCCATCCTCGGGATCTCAATCCAGCAGGTGTACAAGATGGCCGCCAACGGAGAGATTCCGTCCTTTCGTGTGGCGAGTTCTGTTCGCTTTGACCCCGGCGTCTTCGCGGCATGGCTTAAGGAGAGGTATCCGGCCTTGCCCCAACGGTGACCGCGCGCCCATTCATATGCACTGATAAGGCGCCGCGCCGATCGAAATTTGACCGAATATTCAGTCCACTCCATCCTGTGCCTGCAAATGGAGGAAGTCATGAAACACGCGACAGTAAAGCTACTTTCAGCGACAGGTGTGACGTTTCTGGATTTTTTCGTGGCGACTCAGTGTGGCCCGATTGTTTGGCATGCCTGGAATCTTGTCCCTTTGGCCAGAATGGGCTTGCTGTTGCTTGCGGGCGCGATCGCCTTCACCCTGATGGACATCTGGTCGAAGACACTGATGTTCCAGGGATCTCGGCTCTCAAACCGATTTGATCCAGGCACAGTCGTTCATCCTGGCGACCGTTGCAAGATCACGGAGGCCTCCGATGTTTGATTCCGTCCTAGCTCTTATAACGGGTCTGGAGGGCGCAGGCTATTTCATCGACCCCGTGATGACACAGGTCGTTTTTCTTGCCGCGCGTCTTCAGAAGCCCATATTGCTGGAAGGTCCGGCCGGCTCAGGCAAAACGCAACTTGCCCTATCTGTCGCCAAAGCGGGCAATACGCACATTGAACGATTGCAGTGCTATCGGGGCGTCACCGAGGCACAGGCGATCGGAAGCTTCGATTCCGGATTACAGCGATTGTACCTCGAGTTCTCCAAAGAGCAGCATTCCGACTGGCAATCGATTCAGGCCAACCTCACCGGTCGCCAATTCTTTCGTCCCGGCCCCTTGATGCGTGCGCTCGAATGTGAGCGACCGTGTGTGCTCCTCATCGACGAACTCGACAAGGTTGATGACGGTTTCGAGGCAATGTTGCTCGAAATCCTCTCTGCTTGGCAGCTGTCCATTCCAGAGTTTGGAACTGTCCACGCCAAGAGCATTCCCTTCGTCGTCCTCACAAGCAACGAGGAAAGACGACTCGGCGATCCCATTCGCAGGCGAAGCCTCTACGTTCGCGTAGAACACCCGACGCCCCAGCTTGAGGCAGAGATCATCTCAAGCCGTACACCTGAGGCAAAGCCTGAGTTTCACCGCGAGATCGCCGGTATTGCCCGCTCCTTCCGGAACTATTCCTTGGAGAAGCCACCCTCTGTTTCAGAGATGATCGACTTCGCCCGTGCACTGGAAGTCTTGGGCACGGACCACGTCACGGAAGACTTGCGCGACGTCCTCCTTCCGTTCCTTGCCAAGACCGAAAAGGACAGGCGCCACCTTATGCTCCGCGAAGGCTTCAAGAGCCTGCTTAACGACGGCGCGCGCTATGCCCGCGAGTTGGATGCAGTAAGGGGACCGCTTTCATGAAGTCTCTTTGGATCGTTCTTCTCTTCGGCATATCGGCATCGCTCTCGGCACAGTCATCACGCGCGTATTCGGAGGAGTGTGTGCGTCGCTATGCTTCGCACTATCACATCGAGCTTGAGGTAATCGCCGCCTTCATCGATGTCGAATCGAACTGGAACCCCAAAGCCATTTCGCCGAAGGGCGCGATGGGGCTCATGCAACTCATGCCTGCGACTGCCCGTAGGTTCGGCGCATTCGATCCCTTCAACCCGGACCAGAATATCGCCGCAGGTACGCGCTACATCACGACGTTGATGTGGGAGTTTCGCGGAGATCTGCGTCTCGTCGCAGCCGCCTACAATGCCGGCGACCGATGGGTCGGCAGACGTCTCCTCGACTACCGAAATCCCGATGTTGTTGCTTATGTCTCTGCAGTCCGTAAACGCTACGTTCTCCGCCGCATGGCGGCTCAACCACAGTACAGGAGGTAGACCATGAAACTTCGTTGGCTCGTCCCAATCGTTTTCTTTCTTCCGATGCGATCCTTTGCGATCGATGACCAGCAGGGTCACGTAACCACCGTGACCATCCAGGATGGAGTGATCACCCCATTGCATCTAAGGCCCGATTTCGAATCCATCGTTCGCCTTCCAGCAGAAGTGACTTCTGTCGTTGTCGGGAATCCCGCTTCCTTCCATGTCGAGCATAGCGAGGAGGAACCCAGCTATGTCTACGTCAAGCCGACCATTCAAACTCCAACCCAGAGTGATCTGTTGATCGCCCTGAAATCCGGGCAGCACGTTGTCCTACAGCTGATCAGCGATGGCGACGCAGCCCCTGCGACGCAACCTGTGGACTTCCTCGTCGAATATAAGTCGCATAAGAGCTTTGTGGTCTTTGCGGACTCTTCGGCCTCGGATGCCTCACCCTCGACTGGTGGCGATTCCGGGGCAAGTTCCGCTGCTCATAAGGCAGCCCTCTCACCCACCGATCAGGCTCTCCTTTTCCAGAGCAGTGTCAATGCACCGGTATGGACGAAGTTGGCGGGGCAGCAGATCCAGACCTCAATCGGAGACATTCGCCAACTGGGCAATCAAACCCTTATCGCGTACTCGGTTCTCAACGGCGGCGATCGACCGGTCGAGATCGTTCCGCCGCAGATCCAGATGGACGGAAGTAAGCCGAAGAAGAGCAAAGGAAAGAACATCCTTTCCGACCAGCTGCAGATACGCAGCTATCAGCTGACGGCCACCCGGCTCGATCCTGGGACCCGTGCAGATGGGGTCCTGCTCTTCGATCGCCCAAACTTCAAGTCCTCGACCGAGTCTCTCTTCCTTCAGTTGGCGCAGGCTGACCAGGTGGATCACCCGGTGCTCATCAAACTGCCGTTTACCCCGCCGCTTCTGGCAAAGGCCAAATAAGAAAGGAGCTCCTTTATGCACCCCGATAACAATGCAAACGCACTGCATGCTGAGTCGCCGGAATCTACCGTAGGCGTTCTGCACCAGCAGGACTCGGCAGACGCCCCCGAGGCTGGCTCGCCATTTGCCCAAACACAGACATGGGCGACACGCGCAGATGCACTTAAAACCTCAGCGGCCAGCAATAAGAAACCGATTCTTCTGCTGGGTGGTGGCCTTGCTGCGGCAATCGCGCTATTCGCCATCACCACGCTTGTGGGGAAGGCCCCGCACAAGAAGTTGGCCGGCCCGCCACAAGGAGGCCCGGTGCCAGCCGCCGCAGTCGATAGGCCTAAGGGCAGTGTTACTCCACTCATGGACACCGTCCACAGCCCAACCAGCAGTAATACCGCCGGCCAACTGACTCCCGCCGACATCAACAGGACGAAGGCGACCGCAGGAACTCCAATGGCAACGCCAGCTACCTCCACCCGTCCCGCGACCGTGCAAGGGAGCACGCTGGCATCAGTGCCACCGTTTGATTCGACGCAACAGCATTGGGAAGAGCCGAAACCGTATGGGGAACCTCCAACAACGCAGGCGGTACCACAACAACAGCAGAACCGCGTGAAAGAGGCTTCCCTGGTGTTCGTGAAGAATGCAGGTCCGATTGCGAAATCCTCTGCTGCATCGGCAGCCAGCGATAACGAGAGCAATGTTCCGCAACTGAACCTGACCCCTGGCACGCGAGTCCAGGCGCACCTCGAGACGCAAGCGTCGACTGCTGTATCTGCTCCGGTAGTCGCCGTCGTCGAGTACACCTACTCGCTCGGGAACCAAGTCATCATTCCCGCGGGCGCACGTGTCTATGGTCAGCTTCAGCAGGCAGATCGCAGTGGAGCGGTCGGTATCAAATTCAGCGAGATCGAGCTGCTGGATGGCAACCGAGAAAAGATCGAAGCGATCGGAACAAGCCTTGAGCTGGGCCCGATCAAGGGCACGGTGACTGGAAAGAACACGGGGAAGAACTTCCTGGTGAGGACCGCCTCTGGCATTGGATCGGTTGCCGCGATGTTGGTTGGGAACAATACCAGCACCGCATTCTCTGAAGACGATCTGATTCGTGAACGCGTCGCGCAAAACGTCGGTAATGCCGGCGACACGGAGATCATGAATATGGCGGTCAGCAACCATATCGTGGTGTCCGTTCCTGCGGATACGCCCATCTACATCGTGTTCACAAAGCGGGAGACAGGAACACCCTCCGCTCGGCCTTCGAACAACCCGTCCCAACAGTGACAAGAGTCGAGGAAGAAGCACAAGCCCCAGCGTAGGCTGGGGCTTTTCTTTGCTTCATTCTCCGTCCGGTTGAAGCACTATGCGCGATGCCCCAACGAACGTAGTCCTGTCATTGTGCGCGATGACCGATTATGTCTTGCGGTGTTTCAATGTGCAGCGTGACTCATCTTCTATGGCCAGAATTCACGACATGTACTTCGAGACCTTATACGTCACCGCCTCGATGGTTTCCTTCCACTTCCAATCGGCCTTCCATTCAACACTAAGGCGTCGGATGCCACTTTCCTTCCATGCTTCCTCAATCGTCGGCGCGTATACGGAGAGTTCGAAGATTGTCATGCTCTTCTGCGAACGTTCGGGTCGGGTGCGAACAAATTCTGATTCAAGCTACTGCTTCAGTTCAGCGGTGCGGGTTCGGATGGCTGCTGCAGACACCGGACTTTGTGGGAGCTATTCGAACAAGCCCAGAATCTCAGAGGATTGCCTTCCGATTGCGCGGAGCTTATGAGAAGCTTCGTCTTTCGTCATGGAGAGATTGTCTCCTGTCACCGTGCACTTTGCCCAATTGTTCCTCATGATGAAGCAATGTGCATGATGCCGCGGAAACCGCTGGATAAAGCGACCTGCGACAAGGCCGGTTGACTACTGCTACCTGTCATTGCGCATCACGCCGAATTGTTGCGCATTCTCAAGCAAAACGCACGATACCCGATTGACGGCTTAACTCTATCAATCTGCGCAATGACCGCTCTCGCGAAGCTGTCTTACTCGAGTATCCACATTTCCTTGGCTTTCTACGAACTCGAAGACCGACTGACAGAACGAATTCTTCCCATCCTTATCTCACATGAACAGCCTGTTCTTTCTCTAAGTCTGATCGCAACGGGCATTTCGCGCCCCGAATCATTTGACCGAGTTTCGGATTGGCCGCACTGTCTCCTTCGACACGGATGCCCGGAGCAGCCGAGTCGAGGAGAGAAAGCTATGACAACCGCACTCACTCTTTGGCGGCCTGCCCGTTCAACCGCCGAATCCACCACTGTCCATCGCCCGACGAACCGCAACTGGCTGCACTTCCTTCTGAAGATTGCGCTCACGTTGATGCTCATCGGTCCATTCCTTCCGCTCGCAGCGCATGCCCAGAACCTTGGCACCTCGCCCCAGTTCGGCCAGGCGGTGCAAGGGCAACAGGCAACGACAGTCGAGGGCACGGTCCTCAACATCGTCAATTGGGGCTGCAACGTCATCGCGCCGGTGATCGCGGTGGCCTGCCTGGGGATCGCTGGCTGGCATTTCAAATCCGGTCGCGGATACATGGGTTGGGGCGTGAGCGGCGTAGCGCTCATGGTGATCTCAGGACTCGGACGTATGGCCGAGGGCTTCATTACCCAGGCTCAAGGCATTCAGTAAGGAGCGATCGCGATGCCCGTGCCGCAATTCCTTTCCGACCTTCTCCAACTGCTGTTTGATTTAGCGGTACCGGCTGCATTCTGCACGCTGACGGCCGCTGGCATCAGTCTGCGGGCGGAGGGCGGGACGAACTTTCATATCAGCGGAAAGTTTGGGAAGTGGATTCTTTGGACCGTCATCCTGTTGACGATCCCTCAGATCCTCTCCTGGGTTGCGGCACAAGGCATCACGGTTCCTTCCGCAAGCGGTTCGGTTGGAACAAGCTGGCTTGCAAGCATGGAGACGCTCTTCAAGAACTTCGTCAACGACATCGTCGTCGCGAAGCTCGTCCCGGTGATTGCTGCCTATTTCGTTCTCAAAGCAACGCTGGATGGTGCAGCCGGCGAGAACCCGCTCGGCTCCATCATCGCCGCGATCTTCCTAATGTCGATCTCGGCAACGATGCAGCTCTTCCAGGGATGGAACTCTGGGGGGGAGTATGCGACCACCGACATGCTCAGCTCGCTCTGGAACTACATTGCAGGCAAGATCATGCCCTCCGCGGCAGGGCTCGCCTGTATCGGAGCGGTCATCAACTTCGTGCGTCATCGCCCATGGACACGGCTGATCTTTGCTGCGATTGCATTTCTTAGTGTTACGGGATTGGTGAAGCTGTTCCAGGCCATGGCGGCCTAGAGAGGAGGACCTGATGAGTCTTGATGGAGCGATTACAAACCTTGCGTCATGGGGCGGCAATGTCATTATGCCTACGCTCGCCGGAGGGTTCTTCTCTTTCGCGGTCTACCGCTACAGCAAAAGCGGCCCATTCGAAAACTACCTCTATGGCGGCTTCGCGTCGCTCATGTGTTCGGGCATTCTGCGTGCGATTGAAGGCTTCGTGCAACACGCCGGTGCGACCAATGCCGACGGTTATTGGATGGCGCTGTTGAGTCTCGTCAACTTCACCGCCAATGTCATCCTACCCGTCTTCGCACTCACGCAACTTGGAGCCATGGCGCTGCACATGGGCGGCGTCCTCGACCAGATCTATCCGGGCTCGACATGGATTCGAAAATTCATCGCCGCGCTGGCGGCGTTGATGGTCTCAGGCATCGTGCGTCTGGCAGAGTCCATGATCACGCAAGCGCACGGGATAGGAGCCTAACGATGAGTCTCGATCTCACACCAGTCCACCGCAACCTCCACACCAAGGTGACCTTTCTTGGCCTCGAGTTCGAAGATCTGATCTTCGTTCTCGCATTGGCTGCATTGATGAACCTGCTTGCTCACTTCGTCGGTGGCGAGAGCCATATCTTCGGAATGCCGTTGAACGTCTTCATGGAGTTCGTCGTGCCTTTCCTGGCCGTTCCGTTTCTCATGCTCTTCAAGTACGGAAAACCCCGCGGATATCTGTTGGATCTGGTGCGCTCATATCTTGCCCCGAAGGCCTGGTGTGGATTTGAGCGAGATTCGCAATTGGTGCAGCCTTACATCGCGGATGAGGAGGACTGATCCATGCGAGCACAGGTCAGGACAACACGCGATGGAACGGTTCTGCTCCGTATGGACGCGGAGGCTGCGCGGGCGACATTTGCGAGTGTTCTCTTTGCCTCTCGATTCCACGACGGTATCCGCGGTCTGGAAGACGTTGCGAAACGAGTTCTTGAGGCCGAGACGAAATCCGCTGATCGGAGAAACAAGACATGCCGATGACTTACGCCGAACACGACAAGAAGATGAAGGCACCAGCGATGTGCGAGCTCTTACCTCTGCGCGATCTGCCGGAGGGAGACAACATCATGGTTCGCACCAACGGCTCGTTCGTTGCGGGGTATGAGTTGAAGGGGGTGCTCTCATACTTCGCGACGGACGGGGAGCGGAACCATGCAAAGGCATCGCTCGAAGCCCTCTTCCGTGGGATCCCTGACGTCAGCATGCGGGTCCAGTTCCGCTACGAGATCGCCGAGCACCTGGATGGCCTGATCGATGAGTACGTTCATGCGCAGCGGACCGATCAGGCTGAGGTGATGGCACTCGATGCGCATCGTGTTCGCAGGTGGAGAGAAAAGGAGGCCGACGGAGCGTATTTCCAGAATCGCTTGCATGTGTACTTCATCTGGGACCCGCGCATCCACGCCAAGCTCTATCACTCGGCCGAACATAACCGGAAGCTCGGTGGCTTCGCTCTGAGCCAAAAGAAGGCAATCCAGCGGGGCCGCAAAGAACACGAGACGCACCTTGCGGAATTTGAATCGATCATGCGCGGGATCGAGAGTTCGCTCGAAACCGCTGAAATCGGACCGCGCAGGGTGAGCACGCAAGAGCTCTTCGCCGAAGTGCAGGCGGCGCAACATCCTCGCCGTCGTGATCGGCGGACATTTATTCCCGGCGAAGAGATGCTGACGTATCGCAGCGCCCGAGATCAGGCGACTCACGTGAGCATTCTCCATGAGGCGGAGAACTACCTGAACATTGACGGCTACCTCTACTCGGTTGTCAGCCTGAAAGAACTTCCGGATGCGACTTTCCCTGGGATGCTGCAGAAGTTCTCCACGCTCGGCTTTCCTCTCGTCATCAGCGGGCAGGTCGAAATACCCGATCAGGTCAAGATCCTCAAGGCGTACAAGAAACGCCTGCAGAAGATGACCGCCGCACAGAAGGACGCCAACGGAAACTTCAAGTCGAATCCCGAAGCTGAAGTGGCACAGGCGCAACTCATCCAGGTGCAACGCGACATCATCTCGTCTTCGCTGAAGACGGCAAAGCTCAGCTTGTCCGTCGTCGTACGGACTTCGCATGAAGCTGTCAGCTACCGAGACCTCGAGTCGGCCGAGCGCGAAATGTCGAATCGCACGCAGGCGGTCCTCAACGCCTTCACGCACATGAATGGCGCGCGCGCTGTTGTTGAGACCATTGCGAAGCGTCGCATCTTCATCGGGACGCTCCCAGGGATGGGAGAGACGGACAAGCGCGAGCAGGACATGCTCACGCCGAATGCCGCTGACCTCGTTCCGATCGAGATGCCATGGACGGGAACGCGTAAGAGTCCATTGATGCTTTTCGAGACACCGTATCGGCAACTCATCCCGTATTCCATGTTCGATCCAGACATCTCAGACGCCAACGGTCTCCTCATGGCGAAAACCGGCGGGGGGAAGACGCTCGCAGCGCAGCAGATGTTGCTCATGGCATCTCGCAGTAATGCACGCGTCTCCATCCTTGAGAGCGGCGATTCCTACAGGTCTCTGGTTGAGTTGATGGGTGGCGAGATGGTGCAGATGTCTCTCGACAGCACACAGACGATCAACCCGTGGGACTTGCTGGACGGTGAACTTACACCCTCCAACGACCAACTGGCATTCCTCAAGAACCTGACACGTCACATGCTGGGTGAGCACACCCCGCCTGACCTCGATATCGATCTGCTGGATAGCGTTCTGCTCGAAGCCATCGCTTCCACGTACAGGCGTTGTAGCGCCAAGACCTCCAACCCAACGCCTCTGTTTTCGGATCTGGCTGCAGAACTCGCTCATTGGCAGGACCGGGACAAGAATCAGAAGATCAACGAAATGGCGCGCCTCGCGGCGATGAAGCTGCGCGCCTGGGTCGACGAGGGTCCATATGCCAAACTGTTCGATCGGCCAACGACCGTGCGTTTGGACAGTCCATGGCTATATTTCAACGTCGAAAAGCTCAAGGACGATCCGAGGCTTGAACGTGCGATGAGCCTCAAGGTCGCTCATGCAGCGACGCACCGTGGTTCAGGGAAAGATGGCTTGCCCAATATCACTCTGCTCGATGAGTGCTGGGCGATGCTTGAATCGCCGATTCTCGCTTCAGTCGTTGTGCAGCTCTTCCGCACAGCCCGAAAACGCTACGGCAGCGTGTGGGGTATCAGTCAGACTCCTGAAGACTTCGTTGGCACGAAGGACAAGCTGAACCCATTCGGAGCCGGCATCGTCAAGAACGCCTCGACCAAGATCATCGGCAAGCAGCCCGGCGATATGACGACGCACCGCGAACACATGAATCTCAATGAGACCGCGATCAACCAGATCAAAGCGTTCGCTCAGCCAAAGAAAGGTCACAGCGCTGAGTTCCTGATCGCGATTGGGGAGAAGGCTGAATCGACGCACGTCATCCGGATCGCCCCGACCCCCGTCGATTACTGGATCACCACCACCTATCCGCGTGAGCGCACCTATCGAAAGTGGTGGCTGAACACCCATACCGATATCCCCCGGCTATCCGCATACGAGGAGCTGGGGCGGCGTTATCCACGGGGACTTGCCGAATTGGCGCCACTCCCGGAGGAGATGTCGGGAGATGTTCTGGGGGTACAGGCTGTATGAGACTGCCATCGTTCTCAACCATCAACCACTCTTTAACGTCCTCTACCTTTCGGTCCGTGGTGCCGAAGAGCAAGCAGAAGTGCGTGGCCTTGGTCACGGGCATCATCGGAATCGCACTTGCACTGCCCACTCCGGCTCACGCAGGCATCTTCGGCGTATTCGATTCGATCTTCGGCACCATCCAGAACGATATGGGCACCTCGCTCAAAGCCATCAACGAGATAACCAAAGACATGCAACAGCTCTATCAAGAGACCGTGTGGCCTCTAGCGATGGTGAACTCTGCCCGTGGCTTTGTGTCGAACTCGATCGCAAGCTACCGCGGGTACATGACAGGAGTCTTCCGTATCTCATCCCCAAGCGCCACGCTCGCCAGCCCGCAGCAGCTTGAGACGATCCTCCACAGCCGGACCAGCACGCAGATCCCGGCGCTTCAGAGCAGCTTCGCGACGAACTACGGCAGCGTGCCCGCTGTAAATGTCGCCTCCCCACAAGACCGCGTGATGGTCGACATCGGCGATGCGCTGGGCCAGGAGAATCTCAAGACCACTCTGATTGCCGATCAGGGACAGGATGTGGTTCTTGCGACAGCAGACCAGATGGAGAATCAAGTTGCCGTCAGTGCCCCCGGCTCCACGCCTTTCCTGACGGCGCAATCCCAGGTTGCCAACCTGCGCTGTCAAGCGTTCATGCAAAAGATGCTCGCCGCTGAACTGCGGCAGGAGGCGGGCCGGATTGCGCACGACAACGTACTTGTAAAGCGGCGCGCCGCATCGGCCGGAAACCTCAATCAATTTGTCTCGGGCGCCCTGACCCACCAGTAAAGGAGTTCGCAATGCCAGACCTCAAACGCATCACCGACAAGATTCGGCGGCCCCTCTTCTGGAAGCGCAAACCTTGCGTGGAGATGAAGGAGGCTACAAGCCAGGAACAGAGCCCGCGTCCACCACGCAAGTGGTACACGCCAACGTTATTCAAGGCCGTGCCTGTACTGGTGATTGCGCTTCTCCTTATGCCCAAGGGTGCGCAGGGACAGTTCGGCGTTGACATCGCTGCGATCCTAGCTGGACTTTCGAAGATCGAGTCGCTGATGAGTTCCTACGTCGCGGCTCCATTGAAGACGATCAATTCTGCACAGCAAAGCATTGCCTCCTACGAGAAGGAGGTCATCTACCCTGTCGCAGCGATCAATCAGGCGAAGACCTCCGTTACCCAGTTCGAGAGCCAGTTTACTCAGATTGGCAGTATGTTTCGGGTCAACGTCTCGAGCGCTACGCTGCCTCAGTCGCAGAGTCTTGAATCTCTTCTGCTTTCACGAAACGCCGGCAACGTCCCTTCAGTCTCCACTCAGTTTCAGAACGTCTATGGCGTCGTGATGCCGCAGAATGCGGCATCACCAGAGGTCCGCAATATGACTGACATGACTGACGCTCAAGCGCAGGACGCAATGAAGCGTGCCATTGAGATCGATGCGCTCGCGGACGCTGAGCTTGCGCAAGCCGACAAGATGGGCCAGCAGATCGCACTCGCAGCACCTGGTAGCGCACCGATCCTTGAGGCGGAAGCCGATGTGTGGGTAGTCCGCGCCAACGCGTATACGCAGGCGGCCCTGGCTGAGCTAATGCGTACGCGCGGCATCGATATCGCGAACCAGAGCAAACTCGCGAAGCTCGGAGCCTCTGACAATACCAACAACAACGGACTGATCAACGGATCTCTGACCCATAGATAGACGACATGATGTCCTTCTTCCATCCCGCTATCTCGGCCCTCGCGTTCTTCCAATCGACGCAACTCAACCTGTTTGAGCGTTTCCTTACGCAGGCGGTATCAGGCATCGATTCGACAAGCATCACGAGTGGTATGCAGAACGTCGCCTACGTCGTCCTGCTCGTGGGGTTCTTGTGGCAGGTCTACCAATCTGCTTTGCATGGCGGGGATGTGCGCGGCCTTGGAACAAATCTCATCAAGTATGTAGTAACAGCCGTCGTGGTGATGAACTATCACACGATCTTCACCACCATCAATCAGGGATTTGTGAACGCCGGCAACTGGGTGAACAGCGCATCGGGCGCAACCAACCTGCTTGACAACTGGGCCAGCGACCTGAAGACGCAGTACAGCCAGGTCGGATTTCAAAACCTCTGGGGCCTCGTGACCGGTTCAACCGCGGGCATTCTCGATGCCGCGCTCATCATCGTTGCGTACATCCTCTACCCGGTGGTCATTGCGATCTTCGGATTCTTCTACATCCTCTATGGATCGATCCTGTATATCTTCGGCCCAATTGTCATCGCGCTTATGCCGCTCGGTGCAACGAATCGCGTGGCCAAATCTTATGCGGAGAATATTTTCATCTGGAACGCTTGGCCCGTGCTTTATGGAGGTTTTGGCGCTTTGCTGAGTGCCGTTCAAATGGGTCAGGTCGGCCAGATGCTCAATCAGAACGACTTCCTCGGCGGCCTTGGAAATCTCGAGGGTTCGATACTGATAGGTCTCGCCAGCATCATTTACTCCCTCGCAATCGCCGTCATTCCGTTCATTGCGAAGAGGATCGTGAGCGGCGAGGTAGGGGCGACGGCAGGCACGTTGCTTGGGGCTGCCGTCACCGCGCTGACGATGGGAGTCGCAGCGGGTGAAGGTGTTGCCGCGGGTGTTTCGAACTCGATGGCGGCCCACAGTCAAGCAGGGGGAGGTAGTGCCAATGGAAATGTGGGGGCAGCAGCTACAGGTTCACCAGCTAAAGCTGGCAGTGACAAGCCAGCACCGCAGCAACGTCCAGATTCATCGAAATCCCCTTCACATTCAGCCTCCCAGCCTTCCGACAGCCCTGCTCCTCCCTCGACCGCGGGTGAAAGAGTCGCCGAGAAACTTAGAGGAGAATTTAGCAATGCCGTAAAGGATACGGTCGCATCCTCGGGTGGAGATGACAGTATGCCTAAAGGTTCCGGGAAACAACAATCCTCAGCCAGTCCACAAGGTGAGGGCGCATCATCTGCCCGCGCCGAAAGTACGGTATCTCCCGCACCTCGGTCCCGTCAAAACGATAGCGGCAGGCCCCTCAGCCCCTCGTCTCAACTGATGCGCCCGCATGGCCTCGCCACTTGGGGTGCGTATCATGCCGCAAGACTAGCCACTCAAGGAGCAATTGGCGGAGTGCGCAGCGCGGGTGCTACCGCAAAGAATGCTGCGGGTAGTATCGCAAACCCTGCCGAAACCGCAGGAAAGATTGGTACCAAGGCCGGAAAAATTGCAGGAACTGTACGCAATACTGCGGACCGCTTTGAGACAGGTGCTAAGGCCATCGCTGCGGCGACCCATCCTCGCGAAACTGACCAAACAGCGAAAGAGGGCGTGCAGTCCGCCGCGGACTCCATGAAATCCGCCTATTCAAGTGCAGTATCCACTGCTCGCACAAGTGCAAAAGTATTCAAGACAAACTTTTCTGACGCCTACGGCAAAGCTCGCGCCGGGGAAACAAACAGTGACTAGAAATCTGCATAGACCTTCATGAAGGAAAGGAGAATCAAAATGTCCAGTACCGAGGCGACAGTAAACGACATAGGGCCGCGCCCAAAGTATTACGAGATGGACGGCGCACGTCTTGCCAATGCGAATCGAGCATGGTTGCTCGCGTTCCTGATGGCAATTCTCGCAGTCGTTGGGATTGGGTTCGCCATTATGGTTCGACTCAAACCGCCCACCGTAATCCGCATTGGTGCGAACGGTGAGACTTCCGTATTGGGACAGCCATCGCCAGTGGTCTCAAGTTCTGCAGGCGATCCCTATCTTACGGAGGTCTTTCTCAAGCGGTTTCTCGCGGAGTACCTGAACTATAGTCCGGCGAACGTCGACGACCACTGGGCCACGGCGTTGAACAAGATGACCCGCAACCTGCGCGCCATGACGATCAAAGCGATGTCGGACAACAATGTGCGCGGCAAGATAGACGACGACCAAATCCAGTCAGTATTCCATCTGCGCGAAGTTGCACCGGTCGCGGGAGAGCCTCTGACCTTCCTGATCTACGGGGTGAAAGATGTACATCACGTCACGAATGGCTCCGAGGTGACAGATCACTTCGTGAACGAGTACCGCATACGCCTGGTCGCAGATAGACGCAGCGATGCTAATCCCGATGGCCTATGGGTCGCGGAGTACAGCGAACGGTCGATCGATGGCGAGCGGCGAAATGCCATCCTTTCGGCTTCAGATCAGAACAGCAACGAGTGAGGAGGCATGTCGATGGAATCAGTGCAACCAAGAGTGAGAGAGGCTACTCAGCGGGAAGTGCCTGCCACCCCTGCAGCGAAGAAGGGCCGGAGAGCCCGCGGCTCGGAAGAGACGTCACGGTTCTTCCTCGCGAAGGAAGGTTCGTCACCTCAGAAACCGGAGTTGGGCGAAGAGGCGCAGACAGAAAGCGATGCGCTGATCAAAGCCTTCCAACAGAAGACGGGCGTGATCTACGTTCTCACTGCCTTTCGTGCAGAAGCAGAGATTCAAGGAGGAAACCCAATACTGGTTAAGCGGCCGCTCACGAAGTAGCGGCAACGGTCAGCAAAGGCATTCAAAGAGGAGACACACCTGTCACAGGCCACTGTCAGCCTCTCTTGAACCCTTATCGCAAAGCGATGAGGAACTCCATGCTGACCCGGACTCGATCACTGAGGCCTGGTTCGGTTACCCAACCACCCCTAACACGGGCGCCAGACACCAAGTGATACGAGCTCGGGACAGCGAGATCTCAGTCACTCATCTGGAGCGCCAGACAGTGAGGAGAAACAATGACAGCGAATATGACCCAATCCGTGAACGATCAGTCGAAGATCATTCTTGAGCTCTCGATCGATGCGTTTGGCCTTGTCACCCGCAAGGAACCGGAACTCAGCCGGAGAGACACGCTTGAGGGAACACTCCTCCTGCAGATCTATCCCGGGATCAAAGTCGCACGCGTGAGTGTGCCTACCGAACTCGATGCCTACGAGCAATCGCTGGTAGAGGGTCGGATGGCTAACCTGACCTATCAGGGAGTGCAGTACAAACTTGCAGGCGCAAGTGGTGCGGCGAAGGATGGACGTTTTTACTTCGTCGATGCTGCTCATGCGAAATCCATTGCTGAGCGCTTTCAGCATTGGCCTGAGGCAGCGATGGTGTATTTCTCCATCCTCATCTCGGACTGCAAGACTGTCATCGAAGAGCCAAACATGACTGTGCTGGTAGTCAAGGATCACATCCTTGGCACCAACGACTGCCGCGGCTGGCTCCGAGAGTCCCTGTACCGGAAGCTTCAGCTTCCTCAGGATCGATTTGTCCAGTTTCGACTGGCGTTCGATGCACGCGAACCGAAGCAGGCAAAGGGCGCTGTAAAGGCAATGAGCGATCGCGTGGCTGACAAGCTCGGGGTCGATATCATTCTGCCTGAAAGCTCCTGCAAGCCAGAGCTGAAGGGATCAGGCAGGTTCATCCCCCAAGCGAAGACTACCGGAAGGCTCGTGCAGGGACCGGTCATTCTGGGATACAAGCAAGCTTCCCGAAAGACCGTCTATGGCTCGAGCTATACCCTGGTCGAAAATGCTTCGGAAGAGGCCCTTCGTACCGAGATCATTCCTCCGACCGTCGAAGAGGTTCGGCAGGTACGCAGAGCGTGGGAGGACAACGACTACACAGCCCTCCTGAAACTTCTGGGACGAAACGAAGAAGAGGAGATTGGTTTCGACGACAGGTTTGACACAGAAAGCTTCGACGATACCGCAGTCACCGCTTCTCAGGAAGGATGTGATCCGTCAGAGGCGGTACTGATGGCTGACAAGAGTGGAACTGCGATTCGTATTCCATTTGTTGCCAACCAAATCAACCGTAAGCTGGCACGCTGGGCCTTTCGCGCCATGACAGGTGGGACATTACGTCTGCCTGCATTCGCATTGGTCGACGATGGTGTCTTGATCCAACATGAGGGGAAGATCTACTCCGCATCCGACTGGATTCCAAAGGACAGCGCAGTCACATCCCTTACCTCGGAACAGAGCCTGTGTGTCCGGTATCCGATTCGGATGCAGGAAGACTTGCTTCCGGTTCGTCATCTTTCCGATGACGAGCTTGTTCCGCGTCTCACAGAAGCACTTGGCAGATCGGATTTGTCCGAAGGAGCCATCCGTCACATCCTCCGCACTCAGCTTCGCATGCATGGAACCTACATCCTGCACTCGGAGACAGCGGCAAAGAACGGTGGCGACTTCGACTACGACACCATCTGCACCATCCCGTCCGATCGATTCCCAAAGTTCGTTCAAGGACGGATTGCATACGGAGAACACTTCACCAACCCGGAGAAGACCAAAACCAAGGCTCGCTCCCAGTGGTGGAACGTGCATCTGGTCGCCATGAAAGCGCGCGGGAACAAGATCGGTTCCATCACCGATCTCAAAACCTCGTGTGTGGCTGCCGGCAGAATTGACCTGGCGTACGAACTGGTCATTCAACTGCAAAATGCGCTCGACTCTCTCAAACACAAAGTATCAGTGGATGAGGAAGTGGTGCGTGAGATACGCAAACAGGTCAACCCGGCTCCCTGGCTCCGCTACAAGCGCGAGCGTCGGGTGACGGATATGCCTATGCATCTCGATGTTGCCGGAACCGACAAGGTCGGCCGGATGTACAACGTGGTGCGTAAGGAGTTGGGCGACCTCGAGCAGGAAAAGGTAACCATGGAAGACTTCCGTGGACTCTTTAGGGGCCACTCGGTCAGTAAAGAGATGTTCAAGGAGTGCGAACTGGTCAACAACGTCTTTGGCACGGTCGCTTCCAGCATCGCCGAACGCGAAGACAAGCTCCGCCTGGAGTTGAACAACGCGCAGGCATTCTGGGATGCGGTTCGCCAGAGTCCAGACAAGGAAGTACGGAAGTCGGCCGTCATTGCTCGTAACAAGGCGCAGGCGGCGGTCTGGGAGTCAGAACAGGAGGCGAAGAAGCAGTTTCGTTCGCTCAATCTGTTTATGCACTTCTGGGCAGAGGGCAAGGAGGACAACCGGGCAGCCTGGGCGCAAGCGATGGCTCATGTCGTCACCAACGGCAAAGGAACCGGTGCAGCTCTCTTCCACACCTTCCCACAGGAAATAGTCGATGTCTTTGCGGCCGAGACTGGAGGCGAAAGTGTCCCGGTACGCAAACCAAAGACGATCGATGGATACGTCGAGTTCGATGAAGAACAACGTGCGTATCTCATCGTAATTATCCCCAATCCGGGGTTCGAAGACACCAAGAAAGCGATCTTCCTGTTCCAGTACACAGGCAATCGCGAACTTGTCTTCGAGGACACGAGGATCTCGGCCTACCAGCCGGATCACTCATAACCCAGCCGGAGGAGGTGTAGACATTCGTCTGCATTTCCTCCCGCCGGAGATTCTGCCGCCTCGAACAGGCGCACGGAGGAGACTATGAACCGCATCTGGCTTCCCGCCATCGCGTTGTTCGCGTTCACCGCGAAGGCGCAGAACATCAACTACACCGACATTCAACATATCCATACAGCCCTCAATCATCTGACGGTGATCGATCTCGGCGAGCCCATCCAGTTCGTCGCGGCTGCCGATCCCGATTCCTTCCAGATCGAACGTGCCGGCGATAAGGTCCTCCTGCAGCCTCTTAAAGAGGGGACTGCTACCAACCTCATTCTTTGGACACCCTCTCGGCAGGTTTCCTATGAGTTGGATGCTCCTGGCGATATCCAGAAGATGAATGTGCTCGTCCGCAGTCTGCCTGTTTCAGTTCGCGCGACCTCTGAGGCGCCGAGCGAGAAAGAGCGACAGCACATTGCCGCCATGGCGACCTCGCAAGCTGTGCTGGGGGCACAGGACATCGCCGTGGAGCAACCGTTCAAGAGTTCATCCAGTATTGTCGCGGTTTCCGTGACTCGGGTTCTGCGTACAAACGAAGGAACCTACCTTCAGTTCCAGATAGTCAATCACTCTGCCGCTCCGTTCCGCGCGACGATGCCTGCCGTCACCCAACTCACCCCGACGCAGACGCCTGTCTCTCTCCTCGCATTGCGAAATCACCAACTGACAGCGCAGACGGTCGACGGCTTCAAGGCAAAGAATACTGCCTCGCTGAGTGGAGTTTCGGGACAGATTCAGCAAGCCGATATACAGCCGGGATCGTCAACCAGCGGCTATGTATTGATTCCCACCCGCAACGGCTCCAACCCGGAGATCTACCAACTTGACTTTGGTTCGTCCAAGTCAGGCGCTCTGATTGAGACCGTGGTGATCTGAGATGTCAGCCGACCGTTCGATTACCTCGAAGGACGCACGGGAGATGCTGCGCCGCCTGTACCGCTCAGACGGCGAAATCAACCTCGAAGCTGTTCTCCGCCGTTCCATTTCTGACCCCATCAAGCCGGTATCGGAAAAAGGCCGCAAGCGGCCAAGCACGGTCGTCGTGGTTAGCGGCATCGCGCTCTTCCTGATCATCGCCGCATTCATGTACTTCAGCTTCGGAGGCCAGCGATGAGTCCAACTTATGACGACCGCAGGCCAGCGCCACGCGGCAGCGAAGATGCCGCAGGGATTGTCGTGCTCGGCGGCTGCGCTCTCATTGCAGCGTTCTGGTATGTCGGTGTTTCGCGTCTCCATCTGCGTAATTCGCAATGTCTCGAACTGTTACTCGACCTCGCAGTCATTCTCTTCGGGGCGGCCTTGATTCTGTCAGACCTCATTGGCAGGCGGCAGCGGCGGGAAGAGTCCTGGCCGCACCCCGCGCTCCACGTACCGGGCGAGATTGATGAGAAGAACCTTTCCCGGGCCCGTGAAGAAGGCAGTACGCTACTTGGCTACAACGTTCACGAAGAGCCCTGGATGTGGCCGGACTCTGTGCGGCTGAAACACGGCGTTATCGCCGGCGGAACGGGCGCAGGCAAGACGACCTTCATTCAAAGCATCATCGCGCAGGACGTGAAGCGCGTCTTCCATGGCAAGCGGATGCCCATCATCATCTTCGACGGGAAGGGCGATCAGGCGTTTGTGCAGGAACTGCTACCGCACATCGAAGAGGCCGGGCGCATGGAAGACCTGCGGCTCATTGATCCTTCGAACCCGCAGGAGTCGTGGTCCTATAACCCGCTCTACAGCCCGGACTCGCTCTACCAGGAACACGTCAACTTCATCTTCAGCTCATTCGGCATGCGCGAAGACTTCTTTGCCGGCCACCAGGAAGCGTATCTCTCCGACCTTGTCCGCATCCTCTACTACACCGGCAAGGTGTTTAACATGCGCGATGTACTGGTGACGGCGCTCGACGAAAAGGTCCTCAACGAGCAGATCGGCATAGCCCAAAAACGGATCGATAACACTCCCGCGATTTCGCTGGCGATGCGTTTGAACTTCGAGATGTCGGTGAAGATGATTCGGAAATCCCTCGCTGATAGGGAGCGCATCGCCAAGATTCAAGGCTTGCTCAACGAGCTCTTGGCTTTTCTCGAAGACGATCTCTCGATTGTCACCGGCTCCTATCAAAACATGCTGACCATTGAGGAGGTCGTCGACAAAAGCCTGATCCTCGTCATCTCCCTCAACTCGAACAAGAACAAGAGAGCCAGCGAAGCGCTCGGCAGGATCCTGCTGCAGAACATCCGGCTGATGGTCGGCAAACGCTACCATCAGATGCTCTCGCTGAATCTTGAGCAGGAACCCATCCTCAGCGTGATCTGTGACGAGGTCGCACGCTATGCCGATCCCGACTTTCCGCAGGTGTTGCAGACTGCCCGAGGCGCTCGGGTCTCGTTCCTGTTCTCCTTTCAGGCTGTACCGCAACTCGAGAATGTCAGCCGTGCATTTGCCGAGGAGGTCTGTTCCGCGCCGGGAACGAAGATGATAATGAACGGCACGGACGAGTCGACCGCACAGTGGTTCTTGAAGGCATCCTCCCGCGTCTTGCGCAAGCGCCGCAGCCTCGCTGTCCGCCGCACCGGCATCTTCAGCCAGAAGTACATCGAGACCGGCACCGGAAACGAGAGCGATGCTCGCGAGACACGCTCTCGCGAAGAGCACATCAAGAACATGCCTGTGGGCCAACTCGAGATCCTGATGGTTGATGCCCGTGAAGGCACGTTGCATTCTCATCTTCATGGGCGGCGCGCCCTCTCCTATCGCCCCGAGGAGATGAAGTCCACCCTTTACCCACGCATGCACGATCTGATTGATCCCGCTATCGGCGCCAATCTGCGCTTCACGAATGACGAGCCACGCCGCGGCCGCCGGCGGACAGCCGGCACGCTGGCCAGCTTCTGGACAGGAGAAGACGCATGAAACGTATCTTCCGGAGCACATTTCTGGGCGTTGTTCTATGCACATCCTGCGTCGGCCATGCGCAGTCGGCGGCTCCATCGACTGCTCATCCGGCGGCAAAGCACTCCCAGGGATTCCTTGATTACGCGCTGGGAAAGATCAATCCCAGTAACAAGGACTACGGCTCGTCCACTGCCGATGCACGTGGCGAGGTGGTTGCGTACACCATTCAGAGCCTCTATTTCTGGTCCAATGTTGTCAGCCTCACCCTTCTCGCAGCAACTTCTACAGCGCTTGTTCTTGTTCTACGCACGCAAGACAAACGAGAGATTATTGCCGCGACTCTCATCGCTCAGCTCTGGAATGGTCGGGTCGTTGACCGTAAGGAGATCGTTCGACGGACTGCGATGTACAACGCAGTTGTCGAAGCGGAGAACGCGTCACTCACAATGAAGCCACCGACGCTTCCGGAGGAAGAGCACACCACCGCCGCAGCTGCGCCAGCCAAGGAAGAGAAACCTTCCGCCAAATCCGGTGTTCAAAGGAAGGCGTCAGTGTCCGACTCACCCTCCTCCGAAGGAGAGACCGGTAGTCCGGACGGCAGTGAATCAGGGCAGGCTGGTCTCGCCCTCAAGACGCAGGTCCAGGCACTCCGCAACTCAGAACGCAACCTCAGGACCCGCCTGAATCAGGTTTCGCAGGATTTAGAGCGGGAACGGCAACGCAACCAGGCACTCAAGGGGGCGTAGGAGACCTGTATGAAAAAATGCAATGAGTTTCTCAGCCAGGATGAGTGGAAGGCATATGTTCGCGCAACCGTGCCTCCCGAAGATATCGCATTCACTATTTCGATGGGACTTACGGACACCTATCGCGAGTTTTATCAAATACGCTCACAGCCTTTTCCCGAGCGATTCTCTTCCGCGATCAAGCGCATCTCTGCACTCGCAGAACCAGAGAGGACCAAGGAATTGGACGGTTTGAACGACAGCATCATGGGGGATGCGATCCGTTTCCTGATGACGGCCGCAGGCGTCTCGACGGAAAGCGAACCGATGTACGAGTTCACACCACGCGGGACGATCGAAGGCCTGCAGGAACATCTACGCACGAAGAACCCGTATTTTGCGCTGTGGACCCACTATCAGGACAACGTAGCTGGAGGAGAAGGCTCTCCCGAGTGGCGCGATTATGTTGTCAAAACGATGGGAGTCGGTGCGGATCAGGAGATCGACTTCGCCCTCCTGGTGTCGGAGATGGGACGCTGCCTTGAGCTGTATCACCAGCGAGATATGCTCCTCCCCAAGCACTTCTATTTTCAGATCTGGTTCCTGTACCGGTCCAATGGACCGGAGCGGAATGCAATGACGCGCGCACTGGTACAGGAGCTTGTGGAAGGGTTGGAGCCGTGCGGGTCCGCATAGTCAGTCTCGGAAGCAACTGGTGGTCGGCGCATCCTCGGGATGTTGCCGACCCTTGTTGTTTTCGGCGCAACACAGCGTGGTTCAATTCGGCCGGCTTGAAATACGGAAATCGGATGCGGCTGTGTTGGGTTTACCCCAGTCAAGTCCGTTTCAATCAGTCAAGCGGCTTCATACCAGAATTCCGAGATCGTGTCCTCCATCGCTGCTTCGAGTGCAATGAGCCGGCCCGAACGAACGGGCGAATGCACTTGTTGGTTACCCGCAGGCTCCTCCGGGAGGACGTGCCGGAGCGTTATCTTGTGACCTTCACCGAGCGAACGTGCGGACCGATTCGCTTCCACAAGGCGCACTGGAAGAGCGACGGCGTACAACTCATTTCGGCCAGCGTGCGCCGCGACCGCTACGAGGTGATTGCGCTTATGGGTTCGAATGACTGGATTGAGAGCAGCGTCGGTGCCTGGATGCTTTCGACGGATGGTTCTCGCCTCGCACTCACAGATTCCGTTTCAGGAGGTTCGATATGAGATACCGCAAGGGCTGCATTGCAATTTCCGACGAACACGATCTTCCCGTCTTGCTTCATATCCGGAACGCTCGCGCCATCACTCTCAACCAACTCTGTCGTCTGTTGTCGGGTGAAAAGAGCGGTGTGCATCGTCGCAGTGTGCAGTGGAGAGTAACGCGCCTCGAAGGCGCCGATCTCGTCTCGCGTATGACATCGAGCCAGTTCTTTCGGCAACCGATCTACCGCATAACCAACCTCGGCCTCTCGTATCTGGAGATGCGGGGGCAAACATTGATCTCACTCCCATCTACCGGGCGCCACATTTTGAACGAAACCCAGGCGTTTCATGCACTGGAGCTGGTCGAGACGCGACTCGCATTGCGTGAGGGAGGATTGCTTCAGTCCTGGCAGACCGAACTGGAAGTGACATCCCGAAACCTCGTCTTCTATGGCGGAGCGTCCAAGGACTACGACGCGATAGCCACACTTCGGACGGAGAAAACGTCACGACGGATAGCCCTCGAGTACGAACGGACGCTCAAGAGTTCGGCACGGTACCGCGAAATTCGAGAGGTCCTAAATGCGGACAAGATGGCCGATGCCATTCTTTATCTCACCTCGAGCCATGACGTCTCGCACGTTCTTGCAATCGAAATGCGCGGCGTAAAGAAGACCATTGGTGTCGCACTCAGCGAAGATTTTCGCCGGGACCTTCTCATCACTCCCGTCATGATGATCAGTCCGGCGCCCGCGGTGAACTCATTTGCGGAGTTCCTTGAGCACGCGACCGTCGTCTCAGACGCGGAATCGAGAATGCTTTTGCCAACCCTTTGACTGCCAGTTGGGTTCCGATAGCCAGCCGGTTGCAGGCCCACTGCCTCCCGTTAGAGCGCCTTTGTTGTGCGATTGCGCAGATTTGCTGCTCGCAACTACACATCCTTTCAATCGTTTGCGAACTGACTATCCCTCTGTTGTTGGTTGATTTTCAGCTTGATGGTGAAAAGTGAATGGATTGGCGAAGGTGAGCCAGATCGATCACGAAGCCAGACAGAAATTACCCGACAACGGAGGAGCAAGATGTGCCATTCACTTGAAGACGTTAAGCGCCTGGTTGCGCGCTTCGAAGGTTCCGTCGCGTTTGTTATCAACCATTCCGGGGGCAAAGACTCTACACGCATGCTCGGCTTCGTGCGTGAATTCTTTCCAGACGAGCCAACATTTGCGGTCATGGCCGATACAGGATTTGAACACCGGCATCCAATTTCCGCACAAGACTTCGCACGGAACCGATGCGCTGACTTCAACATTCCTCTCACCATCGTGCGCAACTCTCGCCGTACCTATCCCGAAATGGTGGAACAGCGTGGCATGTTTCCGTCGGCGCAGTATCGTCAATGCACCTCCGATCTAAAGCGTGGCCCCATCGAGAAGTACATCCGAACGCTACCGTTTTAGCTGATCTTCAACTGCATGGGAATCCGCGCGGAAGAGTCTCCGCCCCGGTCTAAATTGCGGCCAGTGTCGCTAAATGCTTCACTCACGACGAGGACCCGCACGGTCTACAACTGGCTCCCGATCTTCGATCACATGCTCTCAGATGTGTTGGATTGGCATTGGAAGAGGTGCGTTCCGCTCCATCCGGTCTATATTCCAGAGTTCCATCGAGACGGGACAACGGGTGGTTATCTGCGCCGTCTGTCCTGTCGGCTGTGCATCTTCTCGTCCGATTCCGACCTGCTGGCGATCCGGAAGCATGACCCGGATGCCTTCCACGCTGTCTCGGAACTGGAACGGAAGATTGGCTTCACCATGCGTTCGTCTGGCAGCCTTGTGGAGATCACGGAAACAGCACAGAGTGTGGCCGCTGCACGAGATGCGCAGGTGTGTCTGCCTTTCTAAGTTCATCTCTTTCCAATCAACCTCTCTAGTCCCTCCACAACCTCCCTCCTAACCGCGGCCCTTCGGCAGCCCCGCCTCCCGGCTTTTTGGGAATTGAGCCTCCCCATTCAATACCCAGACTTTCGTTTCCCTCTCTCGCTCATAAGCTTCGCCACCACTGCCGCCGGTCTCGCATGAGGCTGTTGGCCCAACTTGTCTTCTGGAGGAACGTACGATGCTGATGCTCTATCTGTTCAAGGTCGAGGTGTTCTACTTCGGCCTCAACTATTCCTATGCGACGGATTGCGTCGTCATAGCAGACACGCACGAGGATCGTAGCCGGCTTATCCGCTGCCAATTTGGCGATCGCAAAGGAAGTATTGTGAAACGTTTGGTGCTGCTTGGTGCGCGTGGTCTGACGCTCGGGGAAACCAGGTTGCTCGAGAACTTTGCAGTAACGAGGAATCGAGCGTGGCTGATGACGAGACTTTCATCCACGAAGAACAAGCTCGCTGTACGTCATCTCCCCCGCCTTTACAACGAGTGCGACATGCTCGAACTCGAGTTGATGGATCGCAACCCTGCGGGCTTCGACTCCACTCCACTTCGGGAGGACCAGTACATGCACAGCGTTTGGTTTTCCAAAGTTGGCGAGGCCGTGGTGCCATTTCGGGTTGCGGCCTGAACCAGTAGCACCAGCAGCATTCCTCAATCCCACCCATTACAAGGAGTCCCCATGTTCACTGTTCCGTCCATGACGGAGGTCACGCCTCGTCGTGCCTCTACGTTTCCCACGTACCTTGCAACGCGCATTGCACTTGCGCTTGTACTCACTGGTTTCGATGCGCTGGTGTTTGTGAAGTCAGCTCTCACCGGGCTTCGCAACAGCCTTAGCATGCCCATTCTCCACTGGGCGCTGATTGCTGCGGTCGTTGGTATCGCACTCTCGCTCGCGAACGTGTGGTACAAGACGCTCCGCTACCGCCAACCCTCCTGCCCCAACTCTCGCAACCCATTCCTCTAATAAGGAGAGAATCGCCATGACCCGCAGCCTCGGAAAGATGACTGCCTATCCATTAATGGATTGGCGCGACCAAGCCAAGCAAACCGTTCAGGAAGATGTGGCGGCCTTCCTTGAACTCGGAGAAGCCATTGCCACACGGTGGATCCAGACACAGAAGGGCGTCATGCTCCTGCAGATGGTTCCCGGTGATGTCGCTTCAGGAGCCATCTACGTTCTCGACCGTCTTCGCCAGGTTTGGTACATGCTGTCGTTCGAAGCGTGTGATTCGGACTTCACCAAAGAAAAGTTTGATCGCGCCTACTGCGAATACAAACTCTTTCACTTCGTCGACCAGCCCGGCCTTCTGCTGGGCAGTGTGCCTGTAGGTCGCGCCTAAACGTCCGCTCCAATCCGCGACAAACCAGCAGCATCACCCCACTTCTTTCTTAAGGAGAAGCCGTCATGCGCCTGTCCGCCAGCCGTATCCGCTCCATCAATCGTTGTCTTGCCTATAACGGCAGCATCATCTGCAGTGGCTCCGACTCGCCAGTTCGTCGTCCAGTCCAGATGCCGAAGCCGCCATCCCCAACCCTCAAGATCGTTGCGGTTCCTCCTCGTAAGGCTGCCTGAACCCGCCACCCTCAGCCGGAATCGGCGAGCAAGCGTGACTTTCGCGCTGGGTTCGCCGTTTCCTTTGGAAATTTGACCGAGTTTCAGAGCCGGGATAAACCTTCCCCAGCTTGGAGGGAAGGAGACACGCCGTGTACGCCAGATTCTCTGTCAGCCGGGACACCGCGAATGACTTCATCCGGCTCTTCGTCAACCGTCGCGCCTACAGCATGCAGGCTCACAAGCCGCTCCCGAATGGAAAGGTTCCGTACTTCCTGGCCAAAGACTGGAGCACAAAACAGCCGAAGCCGCTCGATGCTGACGTCGTGCGGATGCACCTCAACGGGGACGTGACCATTAACCTCTACGCCATCAATCCGGAAACCCAGCGCTGCAAGTGGGTCGCAATCGACGGAGATTTCGATGGCGCGGTGGAAGCTCTCTTCAGGCTGCAGTGGGAGTTGAAGCAGGATGGTGTCGAGGCCGCCATTGAAGCTTCGCGCCGCGGAGGGCACCTCTGGATCTTCACGGAGACGCCGTTGCTTGCGTCCGAGTGCCGTATTTATATCTACAATCTCGCGCTCAAGCTAGGGGTGCCGATTGTTGGCGGTGGCCTGAAACAAGGCATCGAGGTTTTCCCCAAACAGGACCGGATCGAAGAAGGTGAGTTCGGCAACGCTATCCGTGCGCCACTTGGTGTCCACCGGAAGACCAACAGAAGGTACTGGTTCTACGAGGCGCCGACGGAACCCCTTCCTCAACTCGCTTATCTCAATGGGTTGAAGAAGCTCACTGAGGCCGAACTTCATACCTTTATTCAAGGTATGTCGCTGCCAGAAAACTACAAGCCTCCTGTACATGAACCGTATGTACCGCGTCCTCTTCGCGAAGGGCAGCAGGAGTTCCGCATCCTCGATTATGTGCGACCCAAGACGAAGGACCGCCGCAACTGGTGGGTGCCGTGCCCCTCCTGCCGCCAGGTCGGCAGGGATAGGTCTGGCGACAACCTCGCCATCCAGATCGCCAATCCCCGCTACTACAAGTGCTGGGCCGGATGCAGCGCAGACGACATCCGCGCGGCGCTGGGCCAACCTCTGCGCAAGAAGCTGATGGCATAAGGAGAAGCAATGCAGGCAAACTCAAAACCTCAGAAGAGCGTCCCCGCCACTGCTGCTTATGCCCAGTACGGCATCCCCCTGGGCCGTGCCGCACTGCGAGCGCTGGAGAAACGTGGCATCTACTGCCAGACTTCGATCTCGGTCGAACATCAACATCTTGCTAAGAGGTATGTGCTGCGCGGAGTGGAGTCCGGTGGTGCCGTGTCAGACATGGGACGCTACTGTGCCTACCTCAACATGGATGGCACTCCCGTTCCCTGGTTGCAGCCGATCGATTCGATTTCGGGCAATGGCCGTCACGCCATCGTAGTCGCACCCGAGCTTGTCCGTGTCGAGATGTTCCGCGTTGGACGAACGTACGAACTGGCGATTACGCGGCATGTCTTAAAGGCAAACGACGGTCGCCCCAAACCGACGATGGAATCGACGCTCCTCTTTCGTGGGCGCGACGGATCACTTGCCGAAGACGTGATGGCAAAGCACCATCGTTCGCTTCGAGAACGGATCGCGCCGTCGTTCTTTTCCGAATCGGGAGAGATTAGAGAAATACCGGGCAGCTTCGAAGAAGCGATCAAGAGCGTTACGTTGGCCCTGAGCACCGTTCCCTGTAAAGGGGCTTACATCGCCATCCCGCCTCGAATTTTGTCGATGAATCAATCCCACCCTGAAGAGGTCCGAGCATGAACTCTGTACGCAAAATCGTTCTCTCATTGGCTGGAGTTGTATTAGTCTCCGCCTCGATCACCTGCACCTGGATGATTCTCCGAGCGGTCACAAATGAGGTACCCGCAATTGGCTGCGAGGATCTGTTCTACAGGCTTCACCCTGAGTGGCACTGGAAACCGGCGAAGCAGTGGCCGCCGTGCTTTGGACTTTGTCCGTTAACTCTCCTCTGAGATGGCTAACTGGCCATAACCGAAAACTTGGCTTCAACAGGAGAGGAAAACCATGTCCAGACACAGATTTCGCACGCATGACTCAGAGGCAAGCGCCGTGACGGTGACACTGGGTTATGACCGTCCGCTCAACTATGTCTTCTGTACGGTCTTCAGAAAAGGCGAAGAAGACTCTCCACTCTACTCGAATCTTGACGATGAGCAGGCGGGCCTCGATCAGCAGGACGTGAACTACTTCCGTGGCCCTCTTGCTCGACTGGGCATTCAGGTTCCGGAGCAGATGTTCCTTGAAGTGGAATGGGACCAGCTCACACGCACTGGCAACCGAGACGTCGATCATACTTCTTCGATGTAGTTCAGCGTTGACAACGCAGCGACTCTCCTTGCGAGTTCCTTCGTCTCAGCGCGAGAGTCCCAGCCGTAGCTGGCAGCGTTCACGCTTCACCCAACACCTCTTCTATCCCAACCAATTACAGCGCGGCCCGATGAACCATCGTCTCAAAGGGCTTCGGAAGGAGTCGCTATGGCACGTAGCGTCAACACGGTCGTATTACTAGGTAATGTCGGTGTCTCACCCAGTATCCGGACGACTCGAAGCGGTATCGTTGCGGAGTTGTCCCTGGCCACCAACGAGCGCCGCCCAGATGGGCATGGTGGCTGGCAGGAACATACAGAGTGGCACACGCTCGTTGGATTCGGTCGAATCGCCGAGATTATCTCCGAATACGTCCATGTCGGTACGCAGCTCTACGTCGAAGGCAAACTGCGGACAGAGTCCTGGGACGACCCGAATGCCGGCGTGAAGCGGTATCGAACGAAGGTCGTTGTCCTGAACGTGGTGTTGCTCTCGCGTAACGAGCAACGCGGCTCCCGCCAAACATATCAGGAAGAGGACCGGGACTTTTCGTCTCCCTACGGCCACATTCCAGAGAGCGAGATCAGCGCCGAGGAAATCCCTTTCTAAGCGATTTCAATGAGTTGTCTGCAAGTGCATTCAGAAGGAGGCTATATGCCCACCCCAAGGAAGTTCTCTGCGGCGGAGCAACTGCGGCTCTATGCGCTTCTTGAAACACCGTTCTCTCCTTCGGAAATCAACTGGCGCGTCGTCTGCAAAGGGCAGCGTGGACGTCGCGGCAAGGTGCTCCCCTACGCCGATCCGCGCGTCTACACCGATCGGTTGAATCAACTCTTCACGCCTTCGGGATGGAGTCGCACCTACAACATGGCAGCGCTCCCGAATGTAGTTCGTGAAATCGACGGGCGAGAGTTCGTTACAGGCAAGGTTCTCATGAGCTGCGTTTTGACGATACCGCGCCTCGGAACTCACACCGGAACCGGAGAGGAGTGGGCCGATTCTGAAATGGCTGTCACCTCTGCGGAAGCTCAGGCCTTCAAGAGGGCATCGAGTTGTTTCGGCCTTGGCCGATACCTTTATCGCATCCCAGAACGATGGGTGGATCTTGATCGGCGCGGAACTCCAAAGCGTCTCCCTGCATTGCCCCACTGGGCGCTGCCCCCCGACGTCCTCATGGAACATGGAGGAGAGCCGAAAGGTCCCATCGATCCGAAGCTTACCGGCAAGATCGAGGCCTTTCGAGCGGTACTCGGTTTGGGGGTTTATGGAGAGATACTGTCCCGCGCAGGCTTCTCCCATGATGCCCGCCTGATTCCGAACGCCAACCGTCAGAAAGATGCACTGCGCTGGATGGAAGCGGCCGCCCGCGGCTACGACCGCATCGCTCGTATCTGCTCAACCGGCGGAACACATCATCTCGACGCGCTTCTGGATCACCTGAAGCTCGGCTCAATTCAGGACCTTCCAAGCCTTGATGCCTTGCGTTTCATGGTCGATACCTTGGAAGGGGTCATGCCCCGGACAGCGGCGTAGAACACGCCTTGCATCAATCCCAACCAGGGGCGGCGAAAGCCGCCCTCTTCATTTGGAGGAACCATGCCCAAAGGAAGGAACGTCCGCATGCTTCGCAAAGAAGCCAACTTTGTCTCGATCCCAGTAGAGAGCGCAGTCTACTGCGAAAACTGCGAGACCATATCCAACTCAGGTTGCGATCGTTGTGGGGACTGTGGCAGCGAGGCAATACTGCGCCTCATGCACATGATCGACGGCCCTCCCAGCAATCCGGGTCCGGGGCCTGCTGTACCAGCAACGATCATCCCGATCCACGCATTCGAGCGGCTCTCGGCCGCCTGACACAAGGAGGTCCGACATGGACTCAGCGCTGCTTTTAGAAGGAGGTGAACAGACCTACAATAACGGTGTAGACGTTGTACAGGAGTCAGGGACCTTGACAGCGACCTCAGAACAATACTGGGCTCAGAAACGGGTCCATATTCAACGACGCATCGCTCGTCTAGAGCCGTCAGTGTCCACATCCGGAGTCGAGGCTTCCTGGAAGAGATTTTGCGAAAGAGGAACTGGTTTTCTGAGTCAATTGCTTATGAGGGCGATTGACCGCTTGGAAAAGCCTTTACGCCTTCACTGGAACGGAAACAAAACACTCTCGAAGGAAGCAGTACGACTCTTCAAAGCCGAAGCGACAATAGCGCTATGGCTGCCCTTTTCGACGCACCCTCTCCGTTTTGCGGTCATAACTCCCAAGTCATCTGAATATCAGATTCGAACTTCAGGGCAAGTAGACGATACGAAGGATTTCCTGCTGGGGAAACCCTATGTTGCGATCTTTTGGAGAGGTGATTGCTTTTTTGTAATCACTCCCTCCGGAGAGTACGTCTCGATGCTTACCTTTTACCTCGATAATCCGGAAAGCGGTAGATGGTGGTCTGACTCGGTATTTCCATCGATCTTCGCTCAAGCGGTAAAAGAGTTTGCCGAGGATCTTCATATGGTTGAATCGCAATTTTCCCCAGTCTTGGCACAATGGGACCGAGAAGCTGCACTGGCAAATGAAATGGCAACATTTCGAAGACTAGAAAGCTCTCAAGAAGCATGGTCTATCGTCCATCTACCAGAATCACAGAAGCTGGAGATCTTGAATGCGGCCGAGCTTTTCGAAGTCGGCGATGCTGCCGCCCCTCACGGCCTACTTCTGACGGGACCGCCAGGAACAGGCAAGTCCCTGGTAGGCAATGCACTCGCCCATACATCATGCTGTAATTTCCAACACCTTACTCCTGCCGCCCTGAAAATGGATCACCTTGGGGGCAGCGCGCAGAAGGTGCGCGAAGTCTGGGCCAAGGCTCGTCAGGAACAGCCTTCGATTCTCTACCTGGATGAGTGCGAGGGCGTGCTCGGGCGCCGGGGATCAGCAGAAACAGATGCTGTCTCGACCGAGATCGTACAGGCGTTTCTTGCCGAATGGGATGGTCTGAGGAAGGACGACCGCGTACTGGTCATTGGGGCAACGAATAGGCGCGACCTCCTCGACGATGCGATCCTGTCTCGTTTTGGATGGGAAATGAAGATCTCACTTTCCTCCGAAGCGGATCGCATCCGAATTCTCGAGCAAGAACTGAAGAGCGTTGATATCGAGGTCACTCTTCCAGCGGAGTTCGGTCCGCTCACGCAAGGCATGAGTGGCCGCGATCTTCAGGAGGTAGCACGGACGGCCCGCAGAATGGCTCACCCAGAGATGCCGTCGGTGGAACAGATTCGTGAGGCCATCTCCAGGCTACGGAAGGGGCGCAAAACTCTCGTTTCTACTGACTCGAAGTGGGAGAACCTTGTCCTCGATGCGAAGCTGCTCTCGCGACTCAAGCTCGTCAGTAGTCTCTTACGTGACACCGAGAAGTGGCGCGCGCAAGGCGTATCCATCCCCCGCTCTCTGCTCCTGCAAGGTCCTCCGGGCACAGGAAAGACAGAGGTCGGAAGAGCGCTCGCCAATGAGAGCGGGTTGGCCTTCTTTGCAGCGACGACAGCTGACCTGAAAGCCAACTACCTCGGACAGAGCGGTAACAGGGTGAAGCAGGTCTTCGAGCGAGCCAGAGCGCACGCCCCGAGCATCCTGTTCCTCGATGAGTTGGATATCGTTGCCCCGGACCGTGGAGTTGGAGAAGACGACCCTCTTACCCGAGAGATCGTAGGCCAGCTTCTTCAGGAAATCGATGGTGTGCAGGCGCACTCGGAACATGTCTTCCTGCTCGGAGCTACCAATCGTCCGGAGGCTGTGGACAAAGCCATTCTCAGCCGATTCGCAGAACGCCTTCAGGTACCTCTTCCCGATCATGCAGCCCGCATTCAGCTTCTTTCCTTACTTCTGAAAGGAAAGAGGGTCGACTTTCCGCTAGAGGACGGTGTGCGCCTGCTTGCCGACCTGACGGAGGATAAGACCTCCAGCGGTCGGGATCTCCAAAGCTGGGTGGCGGCCGCAGAGCAGAATGCGCTGATGCGGGCTCTGGAAAGCGGTGGTCCGGACAGATACGTCATTACGCTGGATGACTTTTCGTCCACCATTTGAAGCAAAGTGCATATTGACACAATTCCATGGGGAGATGGGCCATTTACGTGTGATTTGCTAGTGATTTAGAAGTAGAATACTTGCAGGAGGCGTTATGGCCACCTTTTCCCCGGCTAGACCCGATCTAACCGCCCATCAGAAAGCCCTACGGATGTCTACCGCCGATGTTGTCCAACAGCTTGTCGCTCTCCTCGGGCGTAAGCTGACTGCGTACATCGGCGGCGTAAAGGATGTTCGCGCAGTCGACCGATGGGCGGCAGGAGGAGAGATTTACGGAGACGTAGAGCCACGGCTTCGGTTCGCCTTTCAGGTTGCCGAGACTCTGGCAGGCCACGATTCGCCTGCGGTTATTCAAGCGTGGCTCACAGGCGTCAATCCGGAGCTGGGCGATCGCGTCCCGGTTCGTCTGATTCGTGAAGGCGATCTGCATGTGATTGCTCCCTCTCTTCTAGGCGCCGCGCGAGCATTTATTGCCGGAGCGTAATCATGGAACTCGAAACGCAGCGACCGCCCGAGGTGGTCTTTCGGCTGGGGCGGTCGCCGGACCCATGGCAGCCGCCGCCCTGGGGTCTGGCGAACTCCGCGGATGGAACCTTCGGTAACCGCTTCGACGATCCCGAGGGATACTACCGGGTTCTCTATGCTTCCACAGAGAGGCTGGCCTGCTTTGTTGAAACGCTGGCCCGTTTCCGTCCTGACCTGTCGCTTCTGGCTGAACTGTCCGCGATCGATGGAGAAGATGATTTCACCCCGCTAGGGACGCTGCCTGCCGAATGGCTTGCGCAGCGAGTGATGGGACAGGCCGCACTCTCCGGAAGGTTCGCAGATCTCTACTCGGTTTCCTGGGTCAGTCACCTCCGGCGCAGACTTGCTCCTGAAGCGTTACGAATGGGTTTTCAGGATATCGATGCAAGTACGCTCGAACGTGCCGAGCCTCGTCGGCTGACGCAGCTCGCGTCTCGACAGGTTTATCGGAACGGCGATGACGGTATCTACTACCGCTCGCGATACGGCCATTCTCTCGAGAACTGGGCCATCTTCGAGCCATTTCCAATCAAGCCCGGAATCTCCGCGATTGTGATGGTCGACGATGCGGATTTTAGGGCCGCACTCGCACTGCACGGCATTCGGATGTCGTAGACGTCACCTCCCGGATCTACAGAACCCACCTCTCTAACATCAGAAAACTTTCACAATTCAGGAGACCCGCATGCGCAGCGTAGCTCGCATCAAGCTCGGCTATTATCCTTTGCCGCCGAGCGAAGGCGCACGCCTTCGCCAGCTTCTGCAATTTCCACCAGAAGGTGCTTCGATTCTTGATCCATGCGCCGGTACCGGCGCTGCTCTCGTACAACTCACCGATGGAGCCAACGTCGAACGTCAAGCCGTCGAGCTGGATGCGCACCGAGCGCAAGCCGCATCTGAAGCAGGCATCAACACCCTTCATGGAAACCTCTTTGATGTCCAGGGCAAGAGCGGCAGCTTCTCGCTCCTGTATTTGAATCCGCCATATGACTCCGAGGTGGCCTCATTCGACAATCAGCGCATGGAGTTGCTCTTCCTGCAGAAGACCTTTCGCTGGCTGGCCATCGGTGGCGTGCTGGTGATGGTTGTTCCTCACAAACAACTACAGGGCTGCACGGATCTTCTGGCCAATGCGTTCACCAGCTTCCAGGTCCGTCGTCTAACCGATCCTGAGTCAGAACGGTTCGATCAGGTTGTCTTGTTGGCGGTACGCGCTCGCATCCGGGACACAGACTACGAGCGCAATCGCGAGCACTTGATCGCAGCAATATGGCCCAAGGATACGCCGGTATTGACCGGGCAGGAAACACCATACGCCGTACCCGCAACAGGCCCGGCCATGCTGGAGTATCGTGGACTTCCACTCGACGAACTGGAAGATCTCGTTCTCTCGTCTTCAGCCTGGTCCAAGGCACGTGCGTATATCTTCCCAATCGATGAAGCTACGGTCGGTCGACCAATCACGCCGTTGCATGGAGGACATGTTGGTTTGCTTTGTACAGCCGGACTTCTGAATGGAGTGTTCGGCTCAGGAGACGATCGCCATCTCGCGCGCTGGAGGACGGTCAAGCACGTCACGACCTTCTCCGAAAAGATCGACGGCTACACGGAGATTCACAAACGGGAGCGCTTCTCCAATGAGTTGGCGCTCGTCTACGAGAATGGCAAGACGCTGATCCTCACCGATGAAAAGAAGAAGGAGAAAGACGATGCAGAACGCACACCTGAGGCTCGCGCGGCTTGAGTATGCCCGCAGTACGGTCAAGACGCATACCCACATCTCTGTGCATGTTTCCCACTTCATCGGAGAGGACGAGCAAGCCCACCTCCTCAGCTTCTTCGGTAACGACGCTGAAGTCGGCGCTGTCACGGCCGCGATTCAGGAGAACCACCGCTTCGATCTCGTTAGAAGCGACGGAAAGAAGCAGCGGTTCGGCTTTGGACAAGAGGCATCCATATACAAGGCCAACCTGACCCTGAAGCAGCAAAAGAGATCGATTCGGCACGTGGTCGCGATCTCTTCCTTGCTACACGCCAACGGGAGCGCAGGCAAGACTTTCCTATGGGACGACGAGGTGGCGTGGGACACACTTTCCTGGGCCTCGATGGTGAGTCTTCAGGGACTTCCGGCGTCCCCATCGTGGGCTGGTCCAATTCTCAGGAAGCTGCGGGACGACGGCAAAATCAAGCCGCTCTTCGGCGTTGGATGCTTTCCGGCCGCTGTCGAAGCAACACGCTATGATCTGATGGAGACGATCGGACAAGCACGGAAAGAGAGCCTGATTGACTTTCCAGAGACGAATGGCCCGATCTTCTGGCCTCCCTTTGAATTGAAAGCTATTCTCGGCCAGGTTTCCCGAGCGGCTTGATTCCGGCAGTTTTAATGCCGCCCCACTGTATGCCCAAGATCCTCCTCTCGCGTAGTTGAACCAACACCACATTCAAGCCAGGCGAAACGGTCAGCTCATGCTGGCCGTTTCTTTTTCCGAAGGAGGCTTCGTTGTCAGAATTTGCCACATATCACGACTACCTGCGGACTTATAGCAACGAGCTCGGGTCGCGCATCGTGGAGATGTATCCTCCGCTGCAAGGCCCCAAAGACCCCGTTGCGCCAGTCCTCAAGACGCTCTTGCGCAAGCCGTTGCCTGTCCAGGCCATGACGATTACCGGCGCGGCGAAGTACCTGCAGACCGAGGACTCGGTTCGTCTCGTCGGTGAGTGCGGCACCGGTAAGACGTTGATGTCCATCGGCATTGCACACGCGCATGCCAGCGGGAAGCCATACTCCGCTCTTGTCATGTGTCCGCCACATCTGGTCTTGAAATGGGCACGCGAAGTCCTGATCACCGTACCTCGTGCCCGTGCGTTTGTGGTCTATGACTTGCGCAATGGCGGCGATCCCAAGAACCCGCACGGTGTCGTCGAAGTGAGCATGCGGAACGGCCACGTCGTTGCGCGAGGCATCAAGACGAGTGTCACCGAACTGAGGAAGATGGGGCGCAAGGGATGGCGCCAACGTTGCTCTGTACCTGCTTACTTCATCGTCTCGAAAGAGACCGGCAAGCTCAGCTACTTCTGGAAGCATGCGTACAACACGCCAAAGTCGGGTGACTCTCGAGACTGCATCACAAACCCGGATACCGGAAGAATTGTCTCCAAGGAAGATGGCGGGCAGCTTCTCCGCGGCGACTTTGAAGACGTGAAGCACTTCGAGGTGATCGAGCGCAAGGGTGGCACGGAGAACTACTCGCCTCTATGGGAAGCTGACCGCTCGAAGATCCAGCGCATGGCGCCGCTTGGGTACATGGGCCGCTACATGAAGCGGTTCTTCGACTACGCCTTTGCGGACGAGATGCACCAGCTCGCCAACGACACCGCACAGGGGAACAATCTCGCCGTGCTGCGGCGTATTTCACGCAAGTTGATCGGCAATACCGGCACGCTGATGGGCGGCTATGCCTCCGACCTATTCCACATCTTCTATCGCATGGAGCCGTGGAAGATGGTGGCCGAAGGGTTTGAAGCCGGCAGCCAGGGGATGGCTGACTTCCAGTCCATCTACGGAGTGCTCGAATCCATCGAGAAGGTGCCGGACAAAGACAAGGCCTGCACGCGTGCCGCTCAGAACACGTCCAGGCTTGCGAAGAGGCCCGGTGCTTCTCCATTGCTCTTCGGCAAGTTCCTGATGAGTTCGACCGTCTTCGTTTCCCTTGAGGACATCGCTGAGTTTCTTCCGCCGTATGAGGAGATCGTCTGCGAGGTCCCGCTCGAGGGCGAACTGGCGAAGGCCTACGACGGTATCCAGGAGGACATTCAGCAAGCCCTTCGTGAGAACCGCGGAAACCGCAGCTTGATGAGCCTCATGCTGCATCGCCTGATGCTCTACCCGGACCATCCTTTTGGCATTGGAGAGATCATCGGAAAACGCTTCGACCCGCAAGAGAAGCGGATGGTGCCGTTCCTTATCACCAAGGCTCCGGACCTGCCGAAAGATCAGCTCTACCCGAAGGAACAGAAGCTGATCGAGGACATTCGCGAGGAGCTTCGGCAGGGGCGGCGATGCCAGGTTTTCGCGACGTTCACTGGCGAGCACGATGTACCTGCGCGACTCGAGGAGATTCTGCGTGGGGCGGGCTTCAAGGTCGCGGTACTCCGTTCGAGCGTTCCGGCTCTCAAGCGCGAACAGTGGTATGCACAGCGCGTCAAGGAAGGGGTCGAGGTTGTCATCGGCCATCCCAAGCTGGTTGAGACAGGCCTTGATCTCCTATGGTTTCCAACCATCACCTTCTACGAAACCGGGTACTCGCTGCACACGCTGCGGCAGGCATCCCGTCGATCCTGGCGAATCGGGCAAAGGTATCCCGTTCGCGTGAAGTTCCTCATCTACGAGGGAACAACACAGCGGACCTGCCTTCGTCTCATGGGCAAGAAGATGTTGGTGGCACTCATGATGGAGGGCAAGTTCTCCGGCGAAGGACTGCACTCGATGGATGCGGACGATGACATGCTGGCCGCGATGGCTCGTGAGTTGGTCGAGAAAGGCGGTGTCGGCGAATCTGCCGATGCGGTCTGGCAGGAGCTACGCAAGGAGAGGGCTTCCACTCTACCCGCTCCCAGGGTGATCGACGCGCTGCCAGTGTTCGACACGGAGGACGAGACTCTGGATATGTTTTCCGGGATCACCGACTCGACTCCCGTGCCGGCCCCCGGTCCGGTCCTCGTTCATTCCAAGCCGAAGAAGCAGGAACCGTTGTGGCCCACAGCCCACGTCATCGGGGAACAGCTACGGCTGTTTGGATGATTGCGATGCTTACACACCAACCAAAGGGAGGGCCAGCTTCGGCTGGCCCTTTGACTTTGCAAGGAGATCCTTATGCCGAAAGGTCCGTTTCTCCCCTCGGAGTTCGCCGCGACCCAATGGTCTACGCAACAAGACAAAGCAGACTTTGGAAACGCGCTGCTCCATTTCATCGACTCGGGATTCAAGCAGACATTCTTCACGAAGAAGTTATACCAGCGGCTCTCGAACACCTACGGCCATATAGCCCACTACAACCACGCGGGCTTCTGGGAGGAGTGGTTCAGCTCAGATGCCTATCATGTCCGATTCATCGAGCACATGCTTGCGTGGCCCTGCTACGGAGATCCGACCTTCACCTTCTGCGATGTGGAACGGTCGCTCAAGACCGAAGTTCGCCGGCGCAACTACCTGGATCGCTACAGGGCGATTGCAGACGCTTCATTGCGTGAACGAGAGGTATCGCTACTGGAGAAGCTTGAGGCAAAGTATCGCCGACCGGCTGTGCCTGATCCTTGCATACTGCACGAGCACATCGAACCACCACCACCTGTGCGTCCGTTAGCACCTCAACCCGGAGAACCCATCCAAGGCACGCTCTTCTGAGATTGCATGCCTCCAATCAAAGGAGATCATCATGGGTAGTCCCGTTTATTACAGCGGATATCTTGACGTGCATCCGCCTCTCACGAAGGAACACGCCGGGATCGTCGAAGACGTGATCAATCTCCGCGAAACAGACCAGGCAAATGGAATCTTTGCTGCCATTCGCGCAAGCGACGAGCCAGACCTCCCTTACCACGGTGGTCAGATGTATGCCGATGACGATGGCTCGACTCTCCAGGTAGATGAGGATGAGCAGCGGCACGGCCTGTGCTCATGGCTTGGGCTGCTGCTCAAGCACTTCTTCATCCCGCAGGGATACACGTTGAACGGAGAGATTCGCTGGGACTGTTCAGACGATATCGACGACCGCGGCGTCCTCTATGTTCGGGACAACCAGATCGAAGATGTCTTCACCGTACTCTTCGATCCGGGACCGTCCTGGCAGCCGAATCACTTCGCCGATGAAGATATGAAGAAAGCGATTATTGACGTGCTGGCGAGTGCAGACAACACCGGTTGCACCTCCGACCTCACGGTTGTCTCCTCGGAAGCTCTGGGCCATCTTCGGGAGATCCTAGCGAAAGCGCCGTAAACCGACCAGATACGCTTGCAACGCGGACAACGCCGCCAATCCTGCTGGCGCTATTGCTTTATGGTCATCTCGTTTTGCCGTAGGCACTACGGGATGTCGCACAACCCTTCCTACCTCTGCCCAGCGCTCCACGCCGGGCGTTTCCTTTTCAGGCACGCTCATGTCGAATTCATCGATTCATCACCTCAATCATTGCTCACGCTGCCCGGTCGTCGGTGATGACCGGCAACACAGGGAGTGCTATCAGTTCCTCACGTTGCGCTTCGATATCGCCATCGCTCGGAAGCTGATTCGGTCCTCTATGCTTCACCGCGTCGACCCAACGGGACTAGCCAAGTGGCTTGAATGCACCCACATTGTGGAGCAGCATCTATTCCATCTTCCAGAACGTCTCAGCCCAGGGCTCATGGTCACCCTGCCGAACGGATGCGGAAGGCTCGTGATCGATGGTAACCACCGCGCGGCGAGAGCATTGCGACGCGGTGAGGAGTTCACCGCCTTCCTTTTGCCTGAACGAGAGACACGCAAGCTGCTTCGTCGAAGCATGGGACGGAGAGCCGCTGATTTCTATTGGCAGAAGATGCTACAGGCTTAGCTGAGCGCCGTAGCAGGCCCCCTACTTTCACTTCCTTCAAGGAGACTTATGTCGACAATCGTTGTTGCTCCTCTTCGCCGCGAATTCTTCTACAACGGAACGTCACTCCCCGATCCTGACTCGAAGATGACGCCAGAGCAGGTGCGGGATACATTCACCTCGGTCTATCCCGAGATCGCTACGGCAACTCTTACCGGCCCCGAACCGAAGGGGGATGCTGTTCGCTACACCTTCAGCCGCGCGATCGGCAGCAAGGGATAGAAGCGGCGTTTCGCTGGGGACTTCAATATGCCGCGAAAAGAGCGAACAAGAGAGACCTCCGTGGTGGAAGAGCTTCGTGCCATGGCGCGCAAGCCTCCCAATCGCACCAACCGTTTGATCGAGAGGCACCTAAAATGCCAGGAATCGCTCACTCTGTCCCACGCCGTCGCCCAGGCAACGAACGAATCAAACGGCAGGTCAAGCCGTCTTCTCGAACTTCCCAGCGGCTTTCTGCCTCCACTGGTTTAGCTCCTTTGGGGAGGGGTTGCGGCGACGCACTGCCGACGCTTCAGTCCGTCCCATCGAGTTTTCGGTTGGAGTTGAACGGAGAGCTGCTCTACAGCCTCTGTATCGGGTTGGTCGAACGCAAGGTGGTCGACGAAGCGTTGTGGATTGCTTCTGGAAAGATTCCCGTTGTCTTTGCGCGCAACGCGATCCAGAAGAGGCTGGAGAGCTTCGTCAAGCTTGAGAATGTGGACTACAGCCTTGAGGTATGTGACGAACCCGAATCCAGCTATGGCAGCTCCGACGACACCCTTCCATCCTCATTGTTCGTAATGTTCGAGCTCCAGAGTACCGGTGTCCTTGTCATCGGCGAGGCCATGGAAGCCCTCGATGCACAAGAGGAGAAGCTGGGAGCAGCCTTCTATGTGGTCTTAATCAGTGCGCTCTGGCATTGGATGTACCTCTATGACCATACGTCAGCCGAACGTTACAGCGAGCAGATGCAGGAGATGCGAGAAGACGATGACCCGGACAATCAGGACCACTACGAAATCCCGGATGTGGGGAGGGCAATTCCACCAGCCGTGAAGGAAGTGGATGCCTGGCCGGTTCACACGGCAAGGCGCATGTTGCGAAAGCATCGGAACGGTCCCTGTGGAGATTGGATTCGAAGGCTCTTTCGAATCGCAACCCTTGCGAGGACGCGGTACAAACCTGCCTCAGTGGAAACCTACTATGACGCGCCTCCAGGCCCCAGCTTCGCCATCGTCTTTAAAGAGAACGATGCCATTCATGCCTGCCTGGATGAAGATCTTCAAAACTACTACGAATCCAGTCACGAGCCGACCTGCGCCGTGCGCTTCCGTCCTGACCAAGCTGAGGAGTTCGATCAGGCACTGCGCACGGCTACGATCTTCCTTCGCCTAAATCAGGAGATGTCGGAGTTGGTCGGCATCTTAAACGAGTGGGGTGAACAACATGCAAGTCGGGATCAATATCGGCCAGAACCGGCACTACGAGCTGCGTGAAGCGCTTCTGATCTACCGTTCGACGGGCCACCGGAATTGGGACCGTGGCAGCTCGTTTGTGACCCACCACATGATTAGTGGAGACACAGGGAAACGACCCGAGCTTGGACCTGCCAAACCGTTGACGGATGGGTTTCTTCGGTCTCTCGTGAGATCGCTCGGGGCCATGGTCGCTGCCGAGTTCTTTCCGGAAAACATCCTCGCGCGGACAGAGCAGATGGTGACATGGTGGACCCCTGCACAATCGCGGACGATGTTCTTCGAGAACACAGAGGAGATTATGTCCGATCTGAGCGGCAGGATCTTTCCGCAGCCTCCTCTGATCTGGTGTACCCAGGACGGAGGTCTTTGGGTTCGAGCTCTTGAGGAGAATAAGCGGCCCGGTCCAGATACGAAGCTTTGCTTCGCTCCATACTGGAACCTGTCGGAGAGCGGAGACGTATGCCTCGGCTCTATGAAGGCGCCCGGCATCGCAACTGTCGCTGCGATCTCGCAGTGGGAGAAGAGCTTTTACGAGAGCGCCTTCACCCATGGCAACGTCGGCCGCATCGTCAGGCATCCAGGTGGCTTCGAGGGACTGTGGCGAGAACTGGTCGAGCAGGAAACGTTCCCCGTCGAAAACCTCGTCGACTTACCTCAGACTGTGGCTGAGTTTATCCAACCAGGCAGGAGCCGCTATGTCTAACGAACACATTCTCGACAAGACCTGTCAAGCGCGGCGACCGCTGAAGGTGCTCGTCATCGGGGCAGGCGGAAACGGAAGCAGTATATTTCTTCAACTCCCGTATCTCCATCAGGCCCTGCATGTGTGGGGACACGAAGGTCTGCGGGTCGAGTTGATGGATGGCGACCTAATCTCAGAGACCAACTGTGTGCGGCAGCCGTTTGCGACCTCCGATGTCGGCATCAACAAAGCGCTCGTCCTCGTAAACCGGGTCAACCTCTTCTGGGGGCTGGAGTGGAGTGCATCTCCGCATCACTTCCCCGCCGCATCGCTCAAGGAGTACAACTCTTCTCCGGATGTGGTAATCAGTTGCGTGGATACACGGGGCGCGCGAGCGACGATTGCCAAGGCCGTTTGCAGCACGAAGAGCGGAGTGGCTTACTGGCTTGATCTCGGAAACAGTGCAGCGACGGGACAATACATCCTTGGTCAGCCGCTCAACGACCGCAATTGTCGGCGCCGTATGCGGCTTCGCACCGTAGTCGAACTCTATCCGGAGATCGCCTCCCCGTGGGTCGGAGAAGAGTCCCTGCCGAGTTGCAGCGCAATGGAAGCTCTTGAACGCCAGGAACCGTACACCAATCAAGTGTTAGCAACGAGTGCACTGGCGATGCTGGCTCGGCTCTTTCGTTATGGGAAGATCGGCCATCACGGGGCGTTCTATAACGCTGTAACAGGCAGGATGCATTCCATACCTGTCGATCCCGAACTCTGGAAGAGAACGCAACGGCGTTCGCGTGGATTCATAAAGAAATCCGTACGTGCATCGTCGTAAGGTTGTCCTTACAGGCGATGCATCATGAAGATCCCTCTTGATAAGGATCGCGCAGCCGAAGCGAAAGCAATTGTCGTCCAGGCGTTTCGCAACGGCCCTATCGAAGACCTCCACACAGGCAAGGTATGCCCGGTGTGCAGCGAAGATCCGTCCTTGTCCCGCATCTCCGATGCGGAGATGAAGGCGATCATGAAGGCGGCCGTGACGCAAGTCTATAAATTGCTCTGGCTGCGAGACCACGACATAGAGGCTATGCGCAGAAGCTGGCATACGGTCGCCGGTTCTGCCTGCACTGGGACGATCCCGACCTCTGATAAAAAGCCTACAACTCGAACGAGGATGACATGCCTGGCTCTATGAAGCATGGTCACGTGTAAAAAGTCAGGCTTTGATTGCGTTTACCCGCAGTAGAGGCAATCCGCTTCGGCAGACAGCTTCGAAACCTTGGTTGAAACCACATAGCATCCTGGCAACTCATGGAGCCAGGCATGTCATCCCCATTTTCAAAAACAGGAAGGTAGCCATGTTCAAAGAACTCGCGCCGCTGCTTCGGCAACGGCCTGTTGTTTTGCTGCTCAATCCGCTCGAAGGCGAAAGCCTCCGTGTCATTGTTATGCCGAAGAAGCTCAACGATACGGAGGAGGGTGCGCTCGCCACGCCCCTCAGCGTTACCGGTACTCCAGAGGAGTTGGACCAGCAACTGCCGGCTACTCTCACGCAGTATGTCGGAGCACATCTGGAATTGAAGAACACACTCCAAATGGCCAAGGATGAGATGGATGCCGCCGCCAAGGCCGCGCGCAGCAAGAAGTATCCCAAGTCCGAAACACACCCCAAAGCGGAAACGGCTAAGGCGAACTCATCAGCAACCAGCGGAACGAAGCCTGGAGAAGCATCGGCCAAGCCTGCAGTGGAGAAGAAGTCTGCCCCGCCCATGACGGCCAACCTGTTCAGCTTCGATGAGAGCCCTGTTGCCACGGAACCGGTAGAAGCGGATACAGCTTCGGATGAAGAGGTACGCGAGATTCTCGCGGAGGTCGATGACTTGGGCGCGGAAGAGAGCCCGCTCGAAGACGCTGCCTGAGGGATAGGGGGACAGGCGTCGCCCTCCTTCGCCTGTCCTTATCCCAAGATTGCCACAACAATTCTAAGGAGGTGTTCCATGCCTCGCTTATTGCATCGTGTGGATCCCTCCGCACAGCCGGACATCAATCGCTTCGTCCTCGAACACGGACGGATGCCGTTCTTGAGCGATCCGATCCCTCCCTGGCACTACAGAGGTTGGCTACTCTTCCAAGTGCAACTTGCCGATGCGCATCCCAATGCGCCCGGACGGTGGCACCACTACATGAGGATGCTCGAGGCAGGACGACTCCTCGATGAGCCAATCCCACAGCTACAGTTCACGGCTGTGCCTGATCCATCGGCAATGAAGATCTTGAACCGCTGTGTGGAGCTGTTGGCCTACCGCAACTCTTTCTGGGAGGCATTCGAGGACTTCGTGCAATGGCTCGCCTGGGGGTTGAGCGTCTCGAAGGAAAGACCGGAACTGGAAGAGGCAACATCAGAAGCGCTCTATCGGACGTTCAACTTCGAGCATTTGCTTCTGCACCCTCACGACTACCTGGGACAGATGCTTTGTGACAGAAGAGGCAAGGGCTGGAACCCGCATGCCTACTATCCAACGCCTCATCCTCTCTGTGAATGCATGATGCAGATGGTGTTGCCTAATGCAGGAAAGAGCCAGGAAGACTCTCGTCTCCAACTCATCTGCGAGCCTGCCGCCGGCACCGGCAGAATGCTTCTACACGCGAGCAATTATTCCTATCGACTGCACGGAATGGATATTGATCCGTTGGTGGTGACGATATGCCTCATCAACGGAGCCATTTATGTTCCGTGGCTCTCGTTTCCGCTTCCACGAACCATCGTGGAACGATGCGCGGGCCCAACTCCCGGTGACACCGGCAGAGACAACGCTTCATCTGAAGCCGCTTGAATCGTCTAGTTTCGACGAAAGGAACCATTATGGCTGAATCCAAGACCACAACCACTGCTGAAAAGCCACAGATGGACTTCAGCGTGGACCGCGATACGATCCTCGCCGAAGTCAGTATTGTTGCCCGCGCGTGCGACAGTAAGACAACCCAACCCATCCTGACTCATCTCCTCATCGACGCGAGTGCTTCAGGAACCATCACGATCAGCGGCAGTGACCACAGCCGTACACTCCGTTCCGAGTGCGTGGCTCAGGTCGCAACCGCTGGTGCTGTAGCGATCCCGGCTCAGAAGTTCCTCAGCTATCTCAAGCTTCTCCCCTCCGGGCCAGTGCACATCAAAGGACTCGCGAATCATCACATTCAGATCCAGGCAGGAAAGTCCCGGACGCGAATGACAGGCCGCTCGGCGTCGGAGTTTTCGAACCTGCCTTCCGTGCCAGCCAACCCGATCGAGCTGAGCGCTCGCGTGTTGCGAACCCTAGTGCGACAGAGCGTCTTTGCCGTTGCCACCTCCGATGACCGCTACCTTCTGAAAGCGGCATTGCTCCTGTTGCGGCCAGACCGTGCAGGTATGGTCGCGACTGACGGCCACCGGCTGTCCTTCGTTGTCGTTCCCGATGATTCGATCCCCGTTCAGGGGACGCGGAAGTCGTTACTTCCACGCGAATGTCTCACCGACCTGCTTGCGTTACTCTCTGTGGCGAAAGAAGAATCCGTGAGCTTTGGCGAAGACGACACGACGCTCTTCTTTCGCATGGGCACCCGGCTGCTGACTGCGCGGAAGCTGTCCGGCACATTCCCGAACTACGAAGCCATTCTCCCGAAAGGAATGTCCGCCACAACCGTCGTCCGGTCCGCGGAATTGATGAGTTCCGTTCAACGGGTGCTCGAATTCTCTGACGAACGCTCGAAGAAGGTGACCTTGGAACTCGCGGACAACGCCCTGCGGATCAGGTCCTCCTCACCGGATCGCGGGGAGTCCGAAGAAGTCCTCGACGTAAGCTACGCTGCCGCGCCAGTCACCATCGGTTTCAACGGAACCTATCTGGTCGAGTTCCTTCGCACCATCGGCGAGAAGGGATCCATGCGGTTCTCCTTCAAAGATTCGACCTCAGCCGGGGTGCTTATCCCTGAAGTGATGAGCGGCGAATATCAGCAGCAGTACGTCCTCATGCCGATGAGGGCCTGATTGCAACTTCCATCGCAGTATCCCCGAAGCCCCTTGCCGTCGTCACCGCGATCGCAATGGGCTTCGGTTTTATGCGGTGCGTCCGCCAAGGAGTTTTCATGACGCCTGTACAACTTCACCTCGGGCACTACTGGAAGACGAACGACCCTGCTGACCTCGATTTCAACCAAGCGGGAGATGAGGCGCCACAGTTCATCCGCTGCTACAGCATGAACGATTACACCAACCGTGGAGAGGCCCGCGATGTTCCGGTCGCTTCGCTTGAATACCTGGCCGCCGGCATCTTCGGGGAACCGCGTCCCAGCGTCACCGCACGCATTCGATGGAGTGGTGATAGTCACCGGTACGGCATTTATCGAAACCTGTGCCCTCAAGGCCACCACTCGATCATTTTGCTCGAACGTCATGGCGGCGGCATGGTCGGCTACCAGTTCGACCAGTCCTATGCGATTGAGAGTTGGGAAGCTCTGGCCAGAACGCTGGCCCCGGAGATGATCTGGAATCTCTGCAATCAGATCGCGGAGAGCTACCATGCAGCCCGAGCAGCGGAACGCAGCAACATGCATCGAGCCTTCCTGGAAGGTCGCATGAAGAAGCGCCGCCGCAATCACCGCCTCTGGGTGGATGTCGAGCCGCCAGCTCCTGCCAATCGTAGCGAGGTGCGTCATGGCCTACCGCAAGATTGATCAGGCGATGCGTCGCGGAAAGCGATGGGCTGAGGCACAGATCAAAGCCCGAATCACGATTACACCAGACCTCGTAGAGAAGGCTGCCTCGGAGGCATTTCAACACCTCGGCCAGCAGTACCTCTTCATGACCTCAGCGATGGAAGTCATGCTGGAGCACAACTCTCCTTTGAAGCAATCCGCTTAAGAACACTGAGGCGAGATCACTTGGTCTCGCCTCAGTGTTTTGGGGAGGGAACGGTTACTTAGGAGGCCTTGTTTGCCTTCGTCTTCTGCGCCCAGCGGGCCTTCGACGCGTCACTGATCTTTTTCTTTGCTTCCGGTGACATGACTCTCTTCTTCGGAGTGCTAGCCTTCAGCGAGGTCGTTGCTCCCTTTACCGCTGCACCTTTCTTCGTTCCCGGCTTGGGTCCTGGCTTCTTCTTTGCCCCTGGTTTCGGACCTGGCTTGCCTTTCACCGGAGCGCTACTCGAAGGTAGAGCTTCTGCGCCTTCCTCAACGACGAGAGCGTCGCGTAGGGATACAAGACGAGCTCGCTTCTTATCAATTGCCTCAATCTCTTTGTTCAATGCCGCCACTGCTGCATGGATACTCATTCATCCTCCCTGGATAGAACTAGAGAAAAGCCTACACCAGCCCCGAGAGGTACTTATGGAGTTCTGTCCGTATTGTGGTGAGATTGCACGCCTCGAAGTAACGGAACTCTATATCGAGACACGAGAGATTGTTCTCGACGCATGTTGTGAATGGAACCTTGAGGGATGGATCGGCTCCATTGGTGACTTCAGCCGGCGTGATCGTGTGCGATGGATGCGTGAGATGACCGGCCTCGTTGTTCACGACATTCTCCTGGACGGCGATACTCTCGGCTGGACCTTGCACTATGGCCTCGAATTCCACCCGATCGAGTTTGCCCAGGCGAAGACATTCATCCAGGAGCATCATCGTCACTGCGATCCACCGCCCGGCTGGAAGTACGGCATCTCTCTCCTCAACGGCACGGAACTGGTCGGAGTCATGACCGCGGGACGTCCCGGTTCCCGCGTGCTTCAAGAGCAGGGGTACATGGAGGTAACACGCGTGTGCGTGAAAGACATGTCGCCCCATGGCCTTGTGGCGAATGCTTGTTCCATCCTGTACGGGTACGCCTGTCGAGAAGCGTTTACACGAGGTTTCCAGCGAGTTGTCACGTATACCAAGATCGATGAATCGGGAGCCTCCTTACGAGCCGCTGGCTTCGTGCCCATAGCCATCTCTAAAGGCGGTGAATGGGACCGCCAGGGCCGGCACCGGAGGCCGGGCAGAAACACAGGTCCGAAGGTTCGCTGGGAGAGATGGAAAGATCGCGTCCTCCCGATGCAGACCAGTTTCCGTTTTGAGTCCTGCGATTCACTGCCTATCGCGGCGTAAATATCGGCACTTCACCTCATCTTTGGAGGCACTCCATGGAACTTCTCCGAGCAACCATCAGTCCGTCCATTCTTTCCAAGGCAGACCGGCTCTTTCGCAATGACGACCGTGGCATCTTGACCGAGTTGCTGCAGAACGCACGCAGGGCGGGAGCGACGCGTGTCGAGGTCACCATCGAACCGTCTCCGCAACAAGAGCACGTAACCAGGGTCACGTTTGAGGACAACGGACATGGCATCGAAGACTTCCAGAAGCTCCTGACGCTGGGAGATTCGAACTGGAATCCGGAGGTGCTGGCCATCGAAGACCCTGCGGGCATGGGGTTCTTCTCGCTGTGCCACTCCACCGTGGAAGTCTCCAGCGGAAAGAAGAAGGTCGTACTCACGCGGGAGGTTTTTCGCGGACAGGCCCCCGCGGAGATTGTTGCCAGCGACGCGCCCGTTCATGGCACCAGAATTGTGTTCACTCGCCCCACCGTATCGAAGCCGGTCGAAGTCGCTCTCAAGGATGCCAGCGAGTTCAATCCGCTCGACGTCATGCTCAATGGTGAGCGGTTAGAACGTCATGACTTTCTCGAAGGCGCACTTCATCGAGAGGTCATCGACGGCGTCGAGGTTGGTATTTCCACTCTGTTCCGGAGAAGGTTCGGCTGGGACCGGGATGACTGGAACTTTCATGGGTCCGTGCTGCGCGAACCGTTCGGCCTCATTCATGGTTTTCTCACGCGCGATGAAAAGGGTGAGTGGAGGCAAGAGTCTCTCTACCTTCGTTTCGATGTCCTTGAGGTCGGCCGCGTCAAGCTGCAGCTGCCGGACCGCCGAGCCATTGTTAAGGACTCTGATCTAGAGGCATTCACGAAGAAGGTTCGTGCTGCAGTCTATCGTTTTCTCAGCACGCAGGAACACCACGTGCTCTCATTCGAGCAATGGAAAGAAGCGCGGTCCCTTGGCGTCTCCATCGCAGAGGCTTCGCCCTATCTCACCACCTGGCATGCACAGCCAGCGGATCCGGATGCGGCTCCTTTCTTCGGCCAAGCGGACACGCATTTGCTTCCCACACTCGACGATGTGCTTCTGGTCGATGCGCATCTCCCGAGTCAGCACACCCTAGAGGCCGCGCTCACACCGAGCGCTATCCCAAACAAGACTTTCTATCAGGTCCAGTCGCGGTTCAACGGCTACTCCTGGTACGACCGGCTGCCCATACTTACCGAAGCAGAGGTGCTGGTCGATGGCATACCGCGTCAGGATCTTGAAGAAGACAACAAGGAACGGCCTCGGGAGATTCTGGTCACGGCAACCATTAAGCAGCAAGGGCATGCAGACTTGCGCCTTGATCTTCCTGCGGCCATTCATGTGCTCGACGGCATGGAAGTATTCGACGGCTACGAGCCGCCGTCATTCCTCGCTGTCCGCGACAGTCCGTGGGACAACGACGCTCTAAGCGGCCCGTTCGATGTTGCGCAATACCTCGTCTCCGCAACCTTCTCTCCAGGCGATGACGTCGAGTGCGACAGCTACGATACCCAGCGTCATGAGTTCGAGCGACATGTGGAGCGCGTCGTCAACGAATACTTCCGGGGACCGCGAGCTGCGCTGATGGCTCCTCTGGAGGAATCTCTTTCCTGGAAGGCGAGGAGGTATGCAGATCAGGCCGGAGTTAAAGAGATTCGGTTCCGAAAGCAGGAGGAGATCGATCGCGGTTGGGCTCTTGAACTCGCGTGAGTCCGGACGATTATTGGCTCCGCTCACCGGCTGCGCGGCAAAGGTCGGGTAAACGCATCGAACGCACACGTGAGTATGATTCTCCGCTTCGCGTGAGCATCTTTCCGCTGATCGACTGGGGTTGGAACCGCGCCCGCTGTCTGGACTATCTGGAACAACAGTTCGGCATCGTGTGGTCCAAATCCGCATGCGTCTATTGTCCGTTCAATAGGCTGACCACAGAGGCGATCGAGCGCCACAGAAGGCATCCCGATCAGGTTGCCGAAGCGCTGTTGCTCGAACACCTGAGTCTTTCTCTCAATCCGAGAGGAACGCTTTATCCAGGCAAATCTCTTGTCCAGATCACGAACGAGAGCGGAAACCAATCGGCCATGCGCAGTTTCAACTCTCGGCTCGATGAACTTGGATGGGCGGTCTATCGCGTGAGACGAATCTACTCTGCGGCGAAGGACGGAAATGGCAAGGTTCTTTCCGACAAGAAAGGAAATGCGATCCGAGCAGTGGAGCGGATCACCGAAGAATTGTCTCGCGCCGCAGCGCTCAAGCGTCTTCGAGAATTCGCATCTCCGCTGCATGAGGTCGGCGAACAGCGAGGCATTACGTACTTCTACAGACTGCGCTGCGCAAAGCAGTATCCAACTCGCGAGGAGTTTCTCGTGGCTGTACCCGCTGCAGTCGAAACGAAAGCCAGATATGGTCTTGATTGGTTCGAGCGGCAGTGGGAGTCACCACAGGGGCGCTTGTTCGAGTGAAGCGAAAAGCGTCCATCTATCACTTTAACACCCCACTCAAGGACATAACATGAAACCTTCCATGCTCTACGAAGCGCTCCTGGCGCTCATCGGCGAACGTGTGCCCCTGCATCTATGGGGCGCATGCGGCGTCGGCAAATCCCAGATTGTCGCGCAAGTCGCCGATACGCTCGATTACGACTTTCTCGACGTCCGCGCCGTCCAGCTCGATCCGGTTGACCTGCGCGGCCTGCCTCGCATCTCCTCCGACTTCACCGAATGGGTACCGCCGAAGTTTCTGCCTTCCAGCGGCAAGGGCATCCTTTTTCTGGATGAGCTGACCTCGGCGCCCCAGATGACGCAGGCCGGCTGCTACCAGCTCGTTCTTGATCGGAAGCTCGGTGAATATCGTCTTCCGGACGACTGGGTCGTGATCGCCGCCGGCAATCCTGCCTCCGAACGCGGAGTGCACTTTGCGATGCCTCGGCCACTGAGGAACCGGTTCGTCCATCTCGATCTGGAAGCAGATCTCACCGATTGGTGCCGATGGGCGCTCACCAGCGGAGTGCGTTCGGAGATCATCGCCTTCCTTCGCTTTAAGCCCGCTCTTCTGCATGATGCAGATTCAACGGGAGACCAGAACGCGTGGCCCACGCCGCGCTCCTGGGAGATGGCTTCGAACGTCCTCAAGGGACTGAACAAGCAGGGTGTGGCCAGGGACAGTTCGCTGGAAGCACAGATGCTCGAAGGCGCCATCGGCCCGGGTGCAACCGCGGAGTTTGTGGGCTTCCTGCAATTGTTCCGTCAGCTTCCTTCGATCGACGAGATCCTGCTCAATCCAGAGACAGCCCCTCTGCCGGACGATCCTTCCGCCCAGATCGCCATCGCAACAGCACTTGGCCGCGCTCTGTCGGATCAGTCCATCGCGCGAGGCTCGAAGTACCTCGACCGCATGCCCACTGAGATGAGGGTGCTTGCGATGCGGGACGCTGCAGCGCGGGATCGCGCCATCACCCACACTCCTGAGTTCGTCCGGTTCGGGATTCAACACGCGGAGGTTCTCTGATGATTACGCACAAAGCAATGCTGGCGGCCGTTCACATCAGCGTCTGGACTGCCACCAAACACGACCGCAAGGTCAGCCGCGACGTGGCTGACCAGAACGGCGCTCGAGAGAGGGCCGGACGTTACAACAAGCAACTCCTGATGAGTGCGGGACGGCTGGAGGAGTTGCGTACCCTCGCGGGACAGATCCGGCAGTACTTCTACAAGATCACGCTGCCTTGGTCCGATGAAGGTTTGCGCCTGCTGCCGGCCCACTTTCTCTTTGAACTCAAGGCCAGGATGAGAGAGTTTGAGAAGAGCTTTACGGAAGCGGTTGACCAGTTCCTCTCCATCTATCCCGACTACATCCGTGAAGCGCGGTCCGAACTCGGTGGCCTCTTCCGAGAGGAGGATTACCCCTCGGTGGAGAAGCTGCGCGACAAGTTCAGCATCAAACTCGAGATCCTTCCGTTTCCTGTGGGCGAGGACTTCCGTGTCGAGATGTCGACCGAAGAGCACGCGCGGATGGCCAGTGAGATCGACGCAAACGCACGCCAGAGGTTGGCCAAGGGGACCGAGGATCTCTGGAAGAAGCTGCGCGATGTCGTCCATCGCATGGTCGACCGGCTGAACGAACCGGAATCGCGATTCCACGCCACGCTGGTCACCAACGTCTTCGATCTCGTTTCGCTGTTGCCCCAGCTCAACGTCGGCCAGGATCCGGAACTCGACCGCTTTGCCGCACAGATTCGACAGCGCCTGTGCAACTACACCGCTCAGGACCTGAAGAAGCATGATCTGTTACGGGTGACCACTGCGGCCGAGGCTGCCGGGATTGTCCAGGAGATCGACGATGTGCTCGAAACGCGGCGCTCCCAGCCTGAAGCGATGGCTGCCCCTGAACCTCAGGTGGCAGACATCCTCGCTCATATGTCCGCGTACATGGAGGCGCCCGCGGCAGCATGAACAACACTGCATCGGTAGTGGTCCGCATCCAGAGGGCGCGGACCACCCTTCTCCTCGATCACCCGTTCTTTGGAAGCCTTCTATTCCGGCTGAAGGGGCAGGAAACCTCGTCTATCGAGACTATGGCGACCGACGGAGTTTCGCTTTTCTATAATCCGGCGTTCATTGAAGAGCTGACCGCAGCACAACTCATCGGGGTGCTCGCTCACGAGGTACTGCACCCCGCGCTCCAGCACCATGTGCGGAGGGGAGACCGCAACCCGGCGCGTTGGAACGAAGCCTGTGATTACGCCATCAACCCCTTGGTTGTGGACGCTGGTCTGGCTCTACCGGAGAGTGTACTGCTCGAAGATCGCTTCCGCGGTCTGAGCGCGGAACGCATCTACAATCTCCTCGAACAGGATGAAAGCAATGGCTGCGGTGGAGGCTTCTCCTCGGGCGCTTCCTCTGAAGCCGGAGCGGAGGACGAGCTCACGGCTCCCGTCACTCCCGGGGGCTTTGGTCAGGTGCTCGATGCTCCGGAGGCAGAAGAGAATGGCGGGAAGAATCCCGGCCAACATGCGATGGAGTGGCAGGTTGCTGTCATCCAGGCGCAAACCATCGCAAAGCTCGCCGGAAAACTACCCGCCGGTGTTGCGCGAAGCATAGAGAGCGTCGCGGAAGCCCGTGTTGACTGGCGGGAGTTGCTGCGGCGGGCGTGGTCTGACACAACCCCTTCAGACTATTCCTGGATGCGGCCGAACCGCAGGCACATCTGGCAAGGACTCTACCTCCCCGGCATCCAGCGGGAGGGAGTCGGAGAAGTCGTCATCTTCATCGACTGTTCTGGTTCCATCAATGCGCGGCTGCTCTCCCTCTTCGAAGCGGAAGTGCGTTCCATCATGGAGGGGCAGAGACCGGAACGTGTCTACGTCGTCTACTTTGACACCTGCGTCCATAAGGTCGACGTGTACCAGCCAGGTCGGCCGATCCAGTTGTCTCCCGTAGGAGGCGGTGGAACGGACTTTCGTCCCTGCTTTGACTGGATCGAGGATCGACAGATCCACCCGCACGTCATGGTGTTCCTGACCGACCTGTACGGCCCGCTTCCAGAGCAGGAACCATCGGTTCCTGTGCTCTGGGCTTCGACCGGCAGACGGCAGGCTCCATTCGGTCAGGTAATCCCGATGCAGGCAGCGTAAATCGGCTCACCAGGCGGGGGCGCACATTGCGCTGCCCTCTCCTATTACTCTTCAAGGAAATGTTATGACGACACTTGCACAAAACCACTCCCTGTTCGATATCGACCAAGAGTTGGATCTCTTGCTGAACGAAATTCAGGATCAGGCGGAGGTCAACGGAACTGACTCGGTCGCGCCCGAGTTGATCGAGAGGTTCCAACAGTTCTGTCACGTCCACACGGAGAAGGTGGATCGGATTGGCCATTTCCTCAAGCTGATGGAAGCACGCGCAAACTACTGCAGGGAGCAGGCCGCTCGCCTGAGCGAACGCGCGCGCTCCACCGAAAATAAGGTGGAGCGCACCAAAAATATGGTTATTTACTATCTGGAAAGTCGAGGTCTTCCCAAGGTCGAAGGTCTCGAGTTCACATTGCGGATGCAGAAGAACAGCCATGATTCGGTTGTTGTCGACGACGAGGTGCAGGTTCCGATTATGTTTCGAGATGTTGAGGCGAAGATCCCGGGCCAGCTTTGGTTAAAGATCCAGTCCTACCTCCCCGCCGAAGAAGAGCGAGAGCTCGACGCCTGTATCCGTGAGATGAAGCCGAACTCAACGGCCATCAAGGCTGCCATTGCCGCACACGAGGTTGTCCCCGGAGCCAGGATTCGGCGCGGATTCCACCTACGTGTTGCCTGATGAGGTGGACCGTATCTTGCCGCGATGGCAAGCTGCGACTCACTACTCAACGCATGTGCCCAGGGTTGCAGCCGGCACGTTCTTTTTCGCTCCTTTTGTGTCATCAGAGACACATCAGAAAGGCTCGACTGGACAGAAGTTTCGCCCCGATATGTGACGTATTTAGTGAGGGTTAGAGGCTTTGTTTAAGCAAAGTTTCAGATAGTGCACAGAGCACCGGAGATCGTCGGATTATCCCGCAAAACTTTCTAGTCTCCGCGCAGCGCACCTAGCGCTACGAAGGAGACTTCC
>JAEHJW020007190.1_pt1 | contig 55885 bp, 75 predicted proteins | sample 9271431 | NCBI WGS metagenome assembly JAEHJW02 | reverse complement strand
GTTCGAGGATTTTTGTAAAAAGATTAATGTCACTAAAGATAGCATCTGGGCATATTGTCGAACGATAGATCGTGGAAGAAGGATTTGGCCAGAAGGTACTAGTCGTACACAGAAGTCACGTGAAAAGAAAAGTGACCGTTTGTATCAAACTCGTACTCAGTATATAGATGATTGTGTGAAACGACAACTAGGATTAGATATATTTAAGAATAAGGAGGTAACAACATGATTTGGTGTTTTTGTAGACAGTGTGGTTATAGAGGAGAATTTAATATAGGGACTAATGAAGAAGTCCCGTGTCCGAAGTGTCATGATAGTGGTAGACCAGAATCAAATATGAAGAAACAAGATGTAGACTGGATGAAAAATTTAAATACTGAATTAGGAAAGGGAGGGGCATAAGCCCCTCCCTTTAATCTCCTCCTTCTTTGTAACCATTAGGATAGTCATCGATGTTTATATGAGCATCTTCATGTTTCAAATTATGTTGTGTTGATAACTCAATAAACTTTCGAATAAACCATCCGTTTTGTTTCCTTATCGTGTCGATTCGACTCTTCATATCGGCACGGAACTTCTGAGAAGTTTCTTCCTCCTTTCTTCTTTTTTCTTCGTCTTCTTGTCTTCGTCTTTCATTTCGTCGAACAAAGATCCCGACTATCGCCGTAGCGAGAGTCCCAAGAATTGGTGGAGCCCAGTGATATATCACTTCATGAAAGTCCATTGCTCATGCAGCAGGAGGCGCAGGAGGTTTCGGTGGTGGAGTTGTCTTGATATAATTGCCAAAGGCAATAATCGCGAAAACCGCCATCACTTGAAGAAGTTTACCCAGCCCTCCGGCGAGGTTAAAGGTTGTTGGATCGACGATTACAACGGCAATCGCACCACCCACTGAGCTAAGCACGGCTGCTAAGAGACCATAGAGCCAGTTATACCACTCGAATTTCATGACTACCCCCTATCGGGAAGTTTACTAGGGTCGCGGGCTTCAAACCCCAGGTTTACCGCATCTGAGACCTTTTTGAAGTCCTCCGGAGACATACCAACACGTACGGCAGTGGTATTCGCCATAATAAGAAGCTTAACCACTTCCGCCACTCCAGCTACTGCGAGTCCAATCGCTTCTTCCGGCATATTTACCTCCTAAAGTCCAGCCGATAACAGCTGGTTGATGAGATTATTAATCTCCTGTTCTTTACCGGGTTCGGGAATACCACCATTAACGACGATTGCCCGATAAGTACGAATGAGTGGTTTCGCCTTAACCAGTATATCTTTCTTGATGTTATAGATCTTTAATTGCGATGGAGATAAAGTGGTCATCTTACCCATTGATTCCGTGTCATCATACTGCTTGTTGTACATTTCCTGGAAATATGTTGCTCGTTCCAGGTAACTCATTTGGGCAAAACTCTTAGGAGCGCCCATTTGAGTCGTGGTAGTAGCACATCCGGCTAACAACAGGAATGCTACCAAAATGTAGAAAATCTTGTACCTTTTCATACCTTACCTCCTTCGAATTATTGAACAACCAGTACTGGGGGATTGGCCTTCCCCGTAGGGTTTGTCCACGCAAAGATCGGCGAGTTATCGCTCGATGCCCCCGTGGTGAGGACAGTTTGTCCCCAGAAATTATACACACGACCTTTTACAAGAAGTGAATCGTCAAAAGGCATGGAAGTTCCTGCGACCCGATCCGCAATCTGGGTGATGACTTTTGTCACGTTATCCTGTCTCCAGATATTGTACGTATCATTACCGATTTCGATAATGCTTCCATCGGTATATGTCGCTCTCGTCCAAGAAACAGAACGAGTCATTGACTGGGAGATCTTAACCCCAACCAACACAAGAATTAATGCCATTACAGCGAAAAACCCAACATTCCTCCATTTCATTGTCCTACCTCCTTCATGTACCTGTGTTTATCGATAACTACGGTTTCAACACAGGTAAGTCTCCAGGCCGGTTTACTAATTGACGGGTTGTAATAAAGAGTAGCCCCATTGGTTGTATTTGATCCCTTGTCGGCCTCCTCCCAAGCTTTCATGCATTCCATTACAACTGGGTCGTCTGAACAGATCTTCGCACATTCGATTCTTTCTTTATACTGAGGTGTATCATCATGAGCATTCCATCCGGAAAATTGCATGGGCCATAGACATGTTCCTGCAACTGTGCCATCGCTCATGTATTTTAACTTCGTACGTCTTAAGATAACTTCAGCTACTCCAAGTTTTGTCGAATAAGGTTCACCCTGAGCTTCTTGCATGATAGTTATAATTGCCCATACCCAATCAGGAACTAAACGTTTCATATATTTTCCTTCTTTCCCAAAGAATCTATCACTTTCTCATATTCATTCCAGTCAATTCCAAGTTCTCCTGCAATGATTCTTTCGATAATAGTAGCAATTCGGTGTTGATCTCTGTAAAGAGAATGTACAGAATCTCCTGGTTCCCCACTACCATTAAACGTAAGGTCGAAAGTGTCGATTTGATCAATACTAATGCCTTTTGCTTTACAGAGAGTTTGTTCCACAATCTCGTGTATAGCAATTAAGGCCTCCATCCGTTCGTCCTTTAATTCCGATATACGAAACTCTATAACTTCATCTCTACGTTTAACATAATCACCACATGTGTCATATCTTTGTTGATGATGTGGTACAGTATGGATCATCCATTTTATCAAAATTTTATACCAAACCTTTCTCCGGATTGGTATTGTTCTTCAGCTTTATCAAAAGTAGAAGATTCGTAGTCCAACTCATCTGCTTTTATATCTTTAACTACATTTAATACTTTTTGAGTTGCTTCTTTTATGGTACTCCCGTACGCAATTACTGCTCCGAATATACCACCATTTTCATTAGGGATACAATAAAAAACATCACTTCTCTTTGTGTGATTCTTCAACTTCACATTCGGAATCAATTCCTTTGAGATTTCTACGCACAATTCGTTTCTTTCGTGCCATGGTGATGAGAGAATTAACTCTGCACCATATACACCTTTCGACTTCAGGATCGGAACGACTCCTCCAGATATGTCCCAAATGGCTTCTGCATAATTTTCGTAGAGTTCGCATAATAACTCCGACGGAGGTGATGGCGCTCTACATGTGGGATCAATAAAATATGGAATTCCTTTCTCAGTTATTCGTATTTCCGAAGAGAAATGACCTCTATAACCATATTTCTTAAACACGGGTGATATTTTTCTATTTACATGTTCAAGTATACTTGGGGTATTCCTAAAAACTTTTGCCACAAGACCCTTATCTTTTACCTCGTAACCAACGCAACAATTCTCAGTGTATTCACCATCGATACAGAACCCATCATAACCCACTTCACACGCAGCTTCAATTGGGTCCTGTACAAGTATTTCAATATCTTTTATTCGTTGACCAATCTTCTTACGGAGGTCATCGAGCCAAGGTTCAAAGTGAGGCATCCCATGATACTTGACAGTTTCAAAATCTCCCCTGTAATAAGAGGCTTTAAGCCACTTATCGCCTTTTGATTTTTCAAGATATTGTAGCAGGTCCTCCAATCCCTCAGCACGATATGTATTGGGTACAGGTAATCCTACGTCCTCTAGCGTTTGTAATAGGAGAACCTTATCCAACTCGATTTTCTCAGAAAGACCAGAACCAAATACCCTATATCCTTTATCACGAAGAAACTGTTGAAGTTTCCCGTCATAACAGTCAAAAAATACTATCATATCTACTTCATCAACATATTTCCAGAAATCGTACACACGAGAAATTTCAGGTAATCCTACTCCTATTTGAGAATGAAGACTCTTTGGATATGGATCACTTTGAGGAAGGTAATAAAACACTTCTCCGAAAGATTCACCCAGTTTCTGAGCGAGATAAGTATAGAGTCCTCTATCCCAAACAAGGGCCTTTTTATTTTTTAGACTCATACCGTGCCTTCGCCCTTTCAAATGCTTGTTCCAAAGTTTCCCCGGGTTTCATCATAAAACTTCCAACACCTGGAGGTTCCTGCTGAAACATATGATAACCCATTTGATCCCCGACATATCGGACTGGATTGGATGGATCAAGCGCAGCAGCTTTCTCGGGTAATGTTTGAGGTTTTATAGATTTAATTTTTGGTGATTCACCCAATGGTTGTGTCATAGTTATGAATGGAACAAGATTTTCCGTTGATTTAGGATTTACTTTAAATCCCGTGTCCGTTTTTTCCAACACGGGTGTATCAGAAAACTCTTGCATACGTCTTTTAAGATCTGTAGTTCCTTCTTTTGTTATACCGGGAAGATGTTTATTTAGTAAATTTCGGCCCGGTTCAGGTGGTTTTGGGGCAATACTGCGGGTTTCTTGTGGTTGGAGCGTATCTAAATATGGATTATACCCTTTTTCGGATTTTACTGGAACCGTAGGTGGCTCTGTGGCGTCCGTTAGCGACGTGGGTGTGGGTGTTACCATTCCCCCCGGTAAATTTAATATCCCTCTAGTCTTCGCTTCCCCGAACAAACCCAACATATCATCGGGGATAAGACCTCTTTTAACTGCCTCTTGAAATAAATCTTCCATCTATTCCCCTACGCCAAAAGTCTTTTTCTTCTCGTTAGGTTTCGTCGATGCAGCAACTGCTTCTTTTCCGAACCCCAACGTACTTCTTAAAGCATCTTTTATATCGTCATCGGTCATTTCAGATATTTTCTTATTTCCGTACATACCAATTGCTGCAGCCTGACCAAGAACCTTTGTTCCACCTTTTGTTTCTTGTAAGAATTTCCCGAATATCCTTAAAAATTCTCCTTGAACTCTTGGTGAACTACCGGTAATCAATCCAATGATCCTTGGATTAAAAATTTTCGACACAACGGCAAATCCTTCACCGAAAAGAACAAGATTTGATTTTGGCAAATGTTCAGCCATCGAACGACCAGCCAACATTTGAGTCAATTCACCGGCATTTGCTTCTGAACCAGGTTTTGAAAGTATCCCAACCAATTCTTTACTCATACCAGAGTCTTTTTTCATCACGTTCATTAATCTGGTAAGAATACGATCTGATTCTCCACGTGTTGCCGGTTTCCCACCTTTCATGTTAAATACCTTTTCAATATCTTTTATAACCGTAGTAGCCTCTTCATAATTCTTAAGCATTTCTCGATATTCAGGAACCGCAGATACCACAGTATCCTTTACCTTATTTTCCATCCGAGAGATAAACGCTCTTGCATTACCCGACTCAGACCATTCGTCACCAAGAGCTCTTTTCAGTTTATCTAGACCTAAAGGAGAACGATGTAATGCTTGTTCTTCCGTTAAATCTCTTAAAGTATTCGAAGCATTCTTAATATTAGCTTCAAGTGTTTTCTTTATTTCAGGATCAGTAGTTTTTGCAATTTCCTGTCCCCAACCTTTTATTGCAACTTTCAATCGTTGAATTTCAGGTCCTTGATTACCCCATGCTTTTACTTTCTCAATGATCTTTGCAAGGTCTCTATTTCCTGCATCACCCAGTCCGGTACTGGAATAATCGAGAGAACCATCTCGTTTAACAATGACTCCTGCGTCTTTAATAATCTTATTTAGTTCAGCTTTTATTGGTTCAAGACTAACAACACGTCTTCCTACCGGAGGCATGGTTTTCCCAGGTTCTGTAGAAGTCGCGGGAATCCTTGAAGGTTTAGACATTGCCTCAAGTCTTTTTGTATAATCAAGAGAACGTTCATCACGTAGTTTTTGAAGAGCATTCTTTGCAATTCTTACCGGTTCATCTTCAGCGATTTCTCCACGCATGGCACGATCGAATGTCGTTTGTGATTTGATGATATTTGGTCCTTTTAAGTTTCTACCTGATGTAACAGCTTCATCGATAGATCCTGCGCCTGCACCACCCCAACGACCAAGAACCTCTTTTCCGACTCTTCCTACAACTTTTGCTCCGACTTTTAATGCTTTTCCGAATACTGGTCCCATAACACCTTGTTCAACCGATTCTTTTACATCATGAACACCTTGAGTAAAAGCATTTACAGGTTTTTCAGGTTGTTTACGAACACCTGCAATATCCTCGACAATATCAGCTAACTTATTACCTCCATAGTATCCTGTAGCAATACCAGCGGCTTCAGTTATAGGTGCAGCAGGACCAGAAGCAATTGCAGGAGGAATAGCAACGGCACCTCCTATCGTAGCACCGGCACCTTGAAGAAATGGACGGGCATTTTCTGCAGCAGTCCGAAGTACACGTCGGACCATCGAAGATGGAGGAGAAAGTGGAGGTGCCTTTTCAACTATGTCATCAGGATCTTTAAATGTATCCGGATCCACAAAATTTTGGGCCATATTACCTCCTACTTCTTTCCATACTTCTCGTCATACTTCTTATTCAATGCGTCCAGACTCAAACCAGGATTAAGTTCTTTTGCCTTTTTAACCCAATCGGCTCTTGATAAGGATTTCTTTTCTGTCTTTGATTCTTTTGTTTCCTTCTTTTCTTTCTCCGTGAGGAACGGACGTTCCTCAGAAGCGAGTTTAAAGGCTTCATCATAAACTTTTTGTGCAGGTGTTCCACGAACGTTGGCCATTTGACGAGTAAGAATCATGAATCTCATTTCTTTTGCAGCATTGATATATTGTTCAACGGAAAGGTTAGGATCAGTAAGACTTTGAGCTAATGCAAGGAATTTCTCACCACCTTGAGCAGAACCAAAGACCTGTTGACCCTCCTCCGCGAGGATCGAGTTAGCAAGATCAAATACCTGTCTTCGTGAATTTCCTAAAGCAACACCAACTTTACCCGTTAACTTATTTAAAGGTGTCCCACCAGGTTGATCAACCTGTTTCGCTAATCGAATCGCTTCAGAAATCGCTCCGTATTTTGGGTCGATCATCGATTCTGTACGACGAATGAGACGTTGATTATTCTTGTACCACACATAATTTGATTCAGCTTCTTCGGCATTATAATTAGAATCTAATTCTTTTGCACGAAGAATAGATTGAATTTGTATCGGAGCACCAAAGGTATTCTTTACCTGCGAGGGTGCCATCTCCCCTGCAATAAGCATTCTGGCAGCACCTTCTACAGTTTGAGGGTCAATACGTCCTTCCAGTGTGGCCCGTGCTTTCTCCTTATCCACAACTCTCATGTGTTGTTCAATTTCGGTTGCAGTAGGTTCTCTGTCAATCCCTTTTGACTTTAATCTTTCTTTTACAACATCCTTTGCTAATTGGTACGGTGTCTTATTGCCAGACTCACCTTTTACTTCTTGCATCTTTTTAATAATTTCCTGAGCAGTTACCGGGGATGTGTCACCTTTTGCAGCCTTCTCTTCTTGGACAGCTCTTCGAGCGAGCATTTCAGCAGTTTCCGATTTCTCATATTGAACATCAAACGATACAACTTTTCCATGCTTTGTCTTAACTTTATATGTCCCAGGAGGTGCATTTCTGATTATCCCTTCTAATTCAGGAGTAGCAGCAATTGTTTTAAGATGATCCAATTGTTTCTGATTAAGATTAGACGTCATTTCTGTCTCGCCAGGACCCGTCAATTTCACATCCTTTAAGAAATCTGCAATCCCAGTTAAATACGGACTTTTACTTGCCGCTTTAAATAAAGTATCTTTTGCTTCATTATCACCACTAGCAATGATAGATTCGTATAAGGGTTTAAACTCCGACATTGCTCTTTTATGACCTTCGTCAAATTGAGCACGACGTTGACCAAGAAGTTGTTGCTGAGCAACAAATTCACCATAACTTCTTGGTTTCGGTAAATCTGCCCCACTTAAGAAACTCTGAACATCTTTCGGTCCAGATACTTCACCAGGGATCTCTGCAGTAGCAGGATTTCCAGGTTGGGATCCAACAGGTGCTCCCGGAGTAGGTTGAACATTTCCCTGATTTGTTTCAGGTACAGGATAAGGAACACCCTTCCATTCCGGAGTAAGTGCATTTTGATTAGGAACCGGTGCAGGAGGTTGTCCGCCTCCCGGCATAGGAACCTGAGCAGGTTTACCAATATTTAATAAATAATTACGACGATCCACCTCATCTTTTTGCTCTTTTTCCTTATCCGAAATTGACATTATGTCCAATCGATTACGAATCTTTGCCCCTTCCAAATCAGTACGTCTTACGGCAAGATCTATAATTTCTTTTGCCGTGGGTACTTGAACTAATTCATCCATCGGTTTGGACTGGAGAAGAGCGCTGTTGCTTCGAATCGGGTACATGCTGGTATCTATTGGCATGGTATTCTCCTTAGTCCCAACCATATTGAGCAAAAGCATTTGTCTCGTAACCAGGATCTATTGGTACATTATTCTGAGTTCCATAAGGATTTTGGTTCAGTTTATTCTGTTCCATAAGATAATTTGCACCCATACCTGTAAGTCCTTGAATCTGTCGTCCCCAGTTCATGATACTCTGAGACTGAGCCTGAGCAGATCCAATTTGGCCAGCAGCAAGAGCATTTGCACCACCCATTCGGGCATCACCCATAGCTCCTGCAGTATTGAATCCTAATTGACCAAGACTTGTAGCAGTAGTTTGTCCAGTACCCGATATTCCTGCGAGCATATTATAAGAATTGAGCCACTCTCCATATTGACGAGCGTATTCATTTTGATATTCAGTAGAGGCAAGATTTTGTCCATAATTCTGGAGAGCAACTCCAAGATTACCTGAACCGTAATTTCCTGCAGCGGCACCTGAAGCTGCAAGTGCATTTACTCCTTCTTGTCTACGCCATTGATAACTTGGGTCACTTATTAAAGGATTCATCCGGAATTGAGAGAACTTACCACCAGGTTGTAACCCGGTAGCAAGTTGATTAATCGAACTTGTCCCGGCCTCCAACCACGGTTTCATGTTCTCCTGAGTTTTTAACCATTCCTCGTGTTGAAGATTTGCCGCATAATTAGCCGCTCCTGCTTGAGTATTCGCGGCACTCTCCATCGCTCCCGCGGATGTATCCGCCGCCATATTAGCGGCAACACCACCGATTATAGCTCCACCGACAATGGCAGTTGCTATGCCAGACATTTTGTCCCCCTGTCCCTTAGCGGGATGATTCCGGATAATGACAGTGAATTTCGGTAATCGGTGGTTATTTCTTCCGAATTTATATCGGTTAAAGCCATCAAAGCAATATTATCACCCAATTTTACCATTGCAGCATTTGGTTTACAAGAGTGATTCACATACCTACCTAATTGGGTTCTTAATCCATCCAATCTTGCAGGACCTATAATATCTCCTTTTTTAAAATGCTTTTCAGCGAATACACCTACATTATGAATTAAAGATTCCCGAATTGCAACACCTATTCCGTCTAAATCCACATCTATTCTATCAGATGTATTTTCAGATTGTGATTTAACGACTTCTTCACTAAACCCATACTCACTCAACATTTGTCTAAAATCATGTTTATCTTGCAATATTTTATCCTTTACTTTACCAGTATTAAAATCAAACATATTTATATCACCTTCATTGATTACAAATTGTTCTTTTTCTATTTCTAGTAGATCCGTTAAATTCGTACGGTGGATTGTGACCCAAACTACATCTTCTAGTGCATACCCAACACGTTTAAGACCAGGTTTTCCCGTATGGGTAAAAGGAGCTTTAACTCTTGTTTTAGTTCCATTTTCATTCCAAATGACCATTTCACCTTTTGTCATAATACCGATTGTCTCGGTGGCATGAACTAATCCACTGATAAGAATACCTTTCGGGACACACATTTCTCTAGCATATAATCCGTTCGCAAAATAATGTTTAATCTCAATTTCGACTTGCTTGTGTTTACTCATTTCAACTTCAAGAGTATCGATTTTATCCCTTATGATATTTTTAACTAACTGATCCACTAATCGCTCCAGGGAAATTGAGCATCTACCTGAACCCACTGACCCGTTGTACGGTGCCTAAACTTTATCGTTGAGTATCTATTTGCCGTATTACCCGTATCTGACCATGCTTTATGATACCCTGCTCCCCAAGTCGTAGTATATCCACCGGTACCATTCTGTTTTAATTGAAACTCAATAGTAGCTCCAAGAGGTGCATTGGTCGGTATATTAATTGTGCAGTTGTTATCCAAAGTCATACTCTGGGTTTTACCACTCAACCAATTCGGTGTTATAACATTATCAAAAGTTAAAGCAAATATAGGTTCGGCACTTTGATTTACGGTTACTCCTAATGCACCAAAACCTACACCAATCAGTTCTGTACGCGGAACATTATCCATTCCAGCAATATTATCAAGCATTCCACCAATAACCTTCAAATCGGTTGTATATGAATCCGTAGGAAATACTAACTTCCAGGGTGTGAACTGATTATTAAGTAAGTTAAATCGATTCACCGTATATGTACCGGAAGCTGGGAAAGTAATATTGTGAGCATTTGAAGCGCGACTATTCGAAATCGTGAAATCTTGGGAATATCCTAAAAGATCAAATTCCATATCCGAAGTATTATTTTCCCACCAAATTCCATCCCATACGGAAGCAGACATACCCCTATTTACGAAGGCATTATCATTATTCTGGAGCAAACCTCCATGAATATTAATTAAAGCTCCTGCGGCTCTAATACCGGTTGTACATGATTCTACTGTAAGCCACCCAATATCAGTATTTGTCACAGTTACTGGGCCAAGATCAGCACCAATAACACAACCCCTTATAATTATCGAACCCCATTTATTAGTGACGGCGTTATCTACATAAAGACACTTGTAAAAATTAAAGATACCAACATCATCGAGTATAGACTGGGTAGTAGAATTAGCCTTGGAAAAGTTAATTCCTACCGAAGTACCCGTACCCGGACCAAGAAGTGCTAAGTGTCGGACAGATATTCCATTATTATAAGGTGAATCAAAATCAAATCCGTCTTTGGTTCCGGTAACTCTTATAACACTACCTTTAACAGAATTAGGTAATGCCCAATTTGCATGACCAAAAACATTTGAAAATGCAGTTTGCCATCCTTGACCCTCGTAAGTAATTGGGTTCGATCGAGTAGCCGTAGTACCTGGTTTCAAAGAATTAGCATTTACAATATACTCATTATCCGAAGCAGGTACCAAAATGATACCACCACCAACCCCAAGAAAAATGGCAGCATTATCAAATGCAGACGAGTCGTCTGTTACACCATCACCTTTTGCACCAAAGGACTTTACATTTGCCGATGGTCGTTTAGTCAATATTTCGGGATAAATATTATTATCTTTGTGTGTGCCATCGGTATTGTGTTCGATCAACATCATCCTATTTAACGTATCCGACAATGTAGGATGATTCGCTCCAATCATTCTCTCATTATACTGTATTCTCTGATCCGCAGAAAATGCAACAACTGGAATCATAAGAACTAAGCAAAGAACTGCGAAATACTTTTTCATGTTCCCTCCGTTAAGCCGCCATTGCGGCAGTTCGACCAGTTTCATAAAGATTAGTACCATTAGATATAAAGTTTACTATAAAGACTCTATTAGTAGTTGTCCCAGTAGCAAGAGTCCCTGCAGGTTTAAATCCTGCACCAAAAGTAATTGTGTATGAGGTAGTACCACTAGTTAACACCATAACCGAACAACGAACTCCTGCAGCAGGAACCGTAGTGGTAAGAGTTCTTGCCGCTGTTACAGTTATACGAGTATTGATATTTGTTGCAAGAGCTTGAGCAAGTGTATCATTAGCTAATATTACAAATCCAATAGGTTGCCCAGATCCTCCAGCATGTGTATGAGAAGAAATCTCACCGATTAACTTTGCCTCGATCTCTGCCTTTGTTATATCAGCATTCGCCTGAGCGTTACTGGGTGCATGAGGGGAAGCAATATGATCCTGGATATTTACATTTTCAGGTTCATAAGGATGAGTATGAGTTAAAGGTGTTCTTGGATCTGAAAGTCTTGGATCATTATTTACAACTGCAGTTCCCGTTATTTCTAACGCTGTATGAACGTGAGTTTCCGGAGGAAAAGATACAGGTTTCCCCGTTATATCTACCCAAGCAACTGGCCCACCAGGTCCTCCTGGACCGGCAACAGATTTCCATGTACTATCAAAAATGTAATTAAGTTCTGTTTCACGACAAAAAACACGGATACCTTCTCTTGGAGGAAGAGCATCTCTTTCCGCTAATGTATCACAAATAATCTGTGGGTGTGGATTGATAGTTATTGTCATTTGGTCGCGATACCTCTTGATCCCATTGTGTCTCGATCATAATGAAGACCAAAATCAAGCAACCCAGCATCATGTGTATAAGTATCTGCAGCATCTGCCGGATCACGAAATATGCGAAATATGAATCTATCACCAATTACTCTTCCTGTACCACTAATAGTCGGAAAGTCTGAACGTTTAGCTGTCCAGGCTGTGCCACCTGCGGCAGTAGTAACTGAAATCGTAGTAGATCCTGATACTGTTCCGGTTCTACTCATCCAAATATATTCCAATTGCCATTTCACATTACCAACATCATTCGTAGAAGGCATCCAATGTACGTGAGCAACAATATCAGATCCTTCTAAATAATCATGAAGAGTTTCTAAAGAACCATGAAGTTCATCAGGATTTACACCTGTGCCAATAAAAGCATAAATACGAATACCTGTAGTACTTATAGCAATGATTGCCGGAGCAACGGGTCCTGTACCTAAAGCAAGTCCAGGTAAATTAATATCATTCCAAGTAGTCGCATTGCCATTATTACGGATCGTTCCATCAGCTTCAATCTCAGTATAATCAGATGCACCACCTAATTGAGTTACACCCGTTCCTTTATTATACCGAATACTACCTGCGCCACCAATTACTCCACCATCATTAAATTGAACATCGGTATCTGATCCAGCAACTTTTGGTTTCTGTTGATCAGCAAGTTCACCCGATAACCCAGCAACAGAAATCTCATCATCCCCACCATTTTCATGTCTTGTATGATGAATTACAGGTACCTGGGGATCAGCTAAACTTCCGGAAAGACCAGCAACACTTATTTCATCTGTTCCACCATTTTCATGTTGTACATGATGATTATCAAAAACCGTATCTAAAGTATATTGAGGATGAGGATCCGGTGCTGCTAAGTGAGCAGGTATCGGATCTATTGGAGTACCATGAGAATGATCTCCACGAGAATAGGTTAATTGAATACCAACAATCGGCAACAAACCAAAAGCCACTGCTGATACTACCGTGTTTGAAGGACCTTGACCACCTACTGGTACCCAGACACCACCCCGGTATCTATAGTATCCTTGACCAGATCCAGGATCCCAACCGATCCCATCGGCGTAAGCCAATAGGCCCTCGAACTTTGGTGAAGGTTCATGAGCGCCAAATCCACCAATACCACCTGCGTCAATCCATCTTGATACAGTTTCATAATAATCCGACATCCTTTGAAACCATTCTAACCAAGCCGGTGAATTGACCACCATTTTGGGATCAAGCACATTTAAAGAAGCTTTTATTGGTGCCAAAGTTCTCAAGCAGTTACCTCTATATGAGCACCAATAATGTGACGTTTAACTGCATCTTGGATCGCTAATCTAAATACACGATCTCTGGATTTACCTAAACGTCTAAAGATAACTCGTGTCTTATTCTGACCAGTACGACCAAGTCTTGAATAATAATCTTTTGACCATGTGTGTCCACCATCATCAGACCATGACAAAATTGCCTGAGGATTTCCTGTTCCAACAAACTGGAAACTGGATCCGGCATAAAATGATCCGTCAGCTAGGATTGACCCATCTGCGAGTTGACCCTGATCAGGAAGTAGTGCTTGTACTTCATTACCTACTCCTACTTCTGCATCAATCTGTAAACGATGAATCATAATATTTTGCATGTCTCCGGATTCCCACAAATGTTGAGCTGTTCTAAAACTTATGATTGGAAGTAAATCATCCATGAAATAATCACTTCTAAGTTCAAACATTTTATTTGAACGATAATCACCGACATAATGTTTTCCATTAAAATAGGCATAACAATCACTTAAATGTCGATGAACATTATATAAAGCAATAGACAATACCGAAGATGAAGTTCCAATAGGAAGAGAGATTCCAGCATCGATACCGAAGATAGTACTTATTGTAGGTACTACGGTTGACCATTCATGCCACATTTGAGTAGAAGCATCATACACCAAAGTTACATCATCGCTAGGAAAAGTTAACACATAAAAAGTATGACCCTCCATGCTAAATCCCCAACCAAAAGCATCACTAATCGAAGATAATTTACTAATCTTATAAACAATATTAGGAGGAGAAATGATAGTAGGTACATAACCATTTAATTCGACTACTCCCACTAAAATTCCCGTATCTTCATGTCTTTGCCAAGCAAGCCAGAATAAACTGTTATCTGCTCGAGCAACCGAAGATGGGGCAGGAGTTCCATAATCAATAACTGCCCCAGATACTCTTAAAAACGGGGAACCTTGAGAAGTCGGTGTTCCTTGATCATACCATACTTCGGTTGAATATTCCTTGATAAACCATAATTGTTGATGTAAAGCGACTACTGCCTGAATCTTATCTGAAGCAGCGGCAACAGGAGAAGTCGCAATCGCATTCCATGTTAATCCATCATAAAGATTAGAAACCCAATGAGACATTGTCGAATTAGTTACAATAAAATAACCATCCAAGAAAGTTACATGAGTAGGATTTAATGGAAATCCACCGGTATTAGGTATTACTAAGAAAGACCCAGTGACCACATTATAGATATATCCTTTTACTCCGTCAACAATTATGATCTGATTCCCACCAATACCACTCGAAGCAAGTCCATTATTAGCAATTGAAACACGACCAATTGATGTTGAAAGTGTACCTAAAGCCAATGAGACGATTAATCCATTATCGAGTGAATAGAAACCACCACCGGCAATTCCATATAGTTTTCCATTGAATGGATATAAAGCTCTAAGTGGAGTACTTGGAAAAGCAGCAGCAAAAATTGAACCAGGCGTTCCAATTAAAGAAACCTGGGTTTTACTATCTTGAGGATTTTTCTCAGGGAAAAAATTAACAGATCTAGAAGCATCAATGTTACTGCTTCTTCCTTGGTATGTAGGTCCTAAAAAAGGAATCTGTGCCACTATTGATTATCCCCCGAATAAATATTAAATACGGAATATTTTCCAGGAAGATCCATTGAAGCGACCACCTGTTTAGCATTCATTACTTCAATTGTATTCATAGCATTACTGGCCAATCCACGAATATCTTCAGGAATTGGTTTACCATGTTCATGGTATTCTCGGTACAATCTAATCGCCAAAGAGTATTTTAAGGCCTCGTAATAAGCGGACTGGAGAGTAATAAGGTCTCCCGTAGTAGCAAATTCGGTAAATGGCTTTTGTTGACCAATGTATAAAGTAAATGCTTGATTTGGAATAGGATAAATAAAAATTGTTCCAGTATCTATCACTTGCTGGGTTAACCCAGGATCAAGATACAAAAGACTCGGGGTTCCAGGAGCAGAAAGTTTATCAGGAATGCTGTTATATACCGATTGTTCGAATACGGATAGTGGAGTATCATTTTCGTTAGCATCCCGAACAAAGGCATAGTCAATTTTTGTTGGTTTTTTTGTATTAAATACTCCACCAATACCAATTGTATATGATCTAGTTCCAATTACTAATGGGAATCCTTCCAATACTGCACCTAATACCATGAGACTCCTCACAGACCATGAATCTAACATGAAATTAAGCGCTTGTAAACCATCGGAAAGTTCATCTGCATCGGGTTCTTCCGTCTTTGCAAGAACCCCAATAACTCGAAGAGATGCTTTTATAATATCATCTACGTGAATAATCACGGGTTACCTCGTTATTTTTCAGTAATTTCCTCAGTAGTCTTTTCGGTTTCACTTTTTTCGGGAGTTTCATCATCGGTTTCAGGAGTTTCAACCTGAGCATCCTTCTTTTTTTCCTCTTCGAGAAGAGCGTGTTCAAGATTGATCTCCAATTGAGCGATTTCTGACTTAAATTCAGCGATTTTTGCACGAATAAAAGCTGAATTTGTCTTTGATGGAGGATCAAATTTAAATCCATTTCGAATACAATTTTCCACGTCACTCTCACTGTTGACAGTAACAGCACCGTAACCAATGTGGTACATGTCAAACGGGAAGTTTCTATCCATTTTCATTTCCTCTTTTCTTCGGCATTACGCCGATTTATGAACTGCTCCATCGTTTCCTTCTTTTTCTTTTTATTTGGTAGACCTTTTTCCTTTGTTGAAGCAAAATCATGGAGTTGAGATTGACTCATATGCAGAACATTCCTGTTCTTACCTCGTAATTTCTCAGGATAATGTTCAGCAATCGCCATTAACCGTCTTTGTTTTTTAGACTCAGCAGGCATTTGTCACCTTACATAATCGTCAATTACAGAAACCCCGCCAAAAGAAGTGACAAACTTAAAGTTTTGTGTAAGTGGATAATCATCATCATCCACAAACACAGTAAACTTTCCATTTGCATCGGTTAATACTGATCCTACAGGTACAATACCGGAAAATGAATCATAAAATGTGACCAAAGTATTCGTACCAGCGAGATAAACCTGTACAGTAGCTCCGGGTAACACATTTCCAGCGGCATCACGAACAGTACGAGAAATCCCCGCTGGGATAGAGTATCGATTTCCCATAATAATCTCCTTTATGAATCAATATTCGTTATCCTTTAATTCGTGAAATATTGTACTTAACCACGTCATCCTCTAAATCAAGGCCCGAATATATTGTCTTTCACGACGTTCCCGTTAACGCCATTTACAAGACGCCAACTCGCAGAGATTCCAAAACTTGAGGCTATATTCTCCGTGACGATGCCGTTAATCGTTCCAGAAAAATCAGCAACGGAGGGGTTTTGTATCTGTATCCCGCCGTCCATGATGTTCCCCTTAATTACCACCTTGTCCAGAATCGCAATACCAGAAAGCCAAATCTTATCGGTCGACCATGTCGACGCGCCAGTATTTGTCGCCGTAAAAACCACGGTGTTGTCTGAGGGGGTGAATGTTATAATCTCTTTCGTCCCGGAAACTATTACCGGGATGGTCGCCGAGGAAGTTCCCGACGTTGCCGTGATTGTTGGCACTTGCCCTACCACCGTAGGCATAAAAGACATAGTATAATTTTTGCCTATAGTTAAGCCTACTATAGTGATCGTGGCAGTTTGAGTGCCGCTCCCCCAAGTTGCGTTATCGATATTCGCACCTGACGTGGTGAATATGCTGTACGAAACATTATCCGGGGTGAATGTCACAAAAGACTGCGCCCCCACCTCTATGCCATTCACGGCATCCTTTATTATGTTATTTGTTATAACGAGATTCTGATTTTGTGCGTTTATATTATATCTTATCCCGGCCTCTAAAGGCTCCACCGTATTGTCGGTTCTGTCGAAGAAATTTCCGCTTATAATCGTATCAGCAACTCCAGAGACTATGCCGTAATTCCCGGTGCCTCCAGTCGCGGGGTGATGATACCCTATATTAAGTAATATATTATTACTTATAACCGCCTTCCCGGTACTTGATATTCCCCAGTCTCCTGTTCGTTCAATATGGTTCCCCGTGATTAGCCAAAACAGATTGGACGGATCAGACGAGCTTACATCAGACCCTATTGCCACCCCTCCGATGTTGTAAAATGAATTGTTGGAGATAACTGCGCTGACTCCTAATTTCATCGTGGACGTGTTAGAGGCGACGGTAGCGTACACTCCCATATAATTCCACGGGACATTTTTAATTATATTATTACTTACTACCACAGACTGATTTGTGTTTATATCAACCGAAACCCCAATATCGCTGGGGTAAGTGTCCGACATTTTGTCTATGTAGTTCCCAATGAACTGCAATCCATAAATTACAGGCATAACCGGCACAAATACACTTCTTCCTTGCCCGGTTGTAAAAGTGTAGCAATTCCCGATAAGTCTATTATTAAGTATTCTTATATCGTAACTGTTAAGTATCGCAATGCCATATGCAGCCGAAGAAGCACCGCAAACCGTATCTCCCATATACTGTACGGTGATTCCTTCAACGAGGACATCGTGAGCATACCAAAACTGCAACGCCGCCCTGTTTACGTTTCCAACTACCGTATCCCGATTGCCGTCAATGGTTCCATGCCCGGTAACATAAATATGTTTGATATAATTCGTATTATCGCCGGTGAAATAAATGCCAATATCGGTAGTTACGCCCGGTTTATACTTAATCGTTCCATCAAGTCTAAGGTGAAAGTTACTTCTGGTTACGTTAATCGCAGAACCGATAATAAAAGTTTTCCCAGCGGGGATTAAGGGGTTACTAGAATTATCAAAACACGCTTGAATGGCGGCTGTGTCATCGGTAATTCCATCACCTTTCGCTCCGAATGATCGTACATCCGAGTAAGGAGATTCCTTAACAATTAAATTTCGAGCATTGGTATTAAAATAATCTGATCCAGATACATTCCATGGGTAAAAAGAAATACAAAATATAGAAATAAATAACCATACTTTGTATTGTTTCATAATTTCTCCTATTGAGTAATAGACTGCATTTCAAAATTGGTAAATTCCTTATTCCAACTACGAATATTTATGAGATGCGAAAATATCTGGTTTACACTAGCTGTGTCAGCACCTATATAAAAATCTTTGTTAGGAGTAAACACCGTATATGAAACTCCAATTCCTAATTCTGTTCCATTTCGATAAATAGCAAGTCCAGACAATCCCCATCGAAACGAAAGTTTCTGAGATACACCGGAAGAAAAGGTGAGCGCGGTAGATGATACCGTATTTATACCATCCGTAAAATTTATCTTCCGATCAACCGATGTATAAGTCGCCTTTAATCCACCATCGAATAGAACCACGGATCCTACGGTATCCGTACTGTTCCATCCAGGAATGAAATCGAACGCTAACGTTCCAGCGTCATTGTCAATATTCCCACTCGAAGGAATAGTCAAAACATCGGCATTTCTGGAAATAATAGAAGACACGGAGGGAATATAAGACGACGTCGGCACCCCGGATTCTAATTGGGCTCCCCAAAAATACATCCCACTTACGCCGTCACCCTCAGTATTAAAATACGAAAAGAAATGAGGATTGGCCTCCGCTCCGGTGACGTAATTTATCTTGCACCTATACCAACCGGACGACATCTCCTGAATGGAGGCGGATACAAACACCCCGCCTATAACAGTCGCGGTTTTTGCGGTGAGATTGAATATCGCACCATTACCGGATCCATCCTGAAGTACAAGAACGTCTTTACCTGCGTATTTCAGGTATACCGATATCGAGTACGGAGCGACAAGGGAAACCGTCCGATTAAAATACCCAACCGGACCTCCTCCTATCCCATTGTCCAATACAACAAGGTCGGCTGTGAGTGTCCCATCGGGAGCCACGGCATTGTCCGGCGTAACCGTCAGGTTCACTATCCCCGCCGTCCACACCGCATTATTGAACTGCTCGGAGTAGGTATAAAGATTAGATCTTCCCTCCTCGAACAATGCCCCCTGTGCCTCAATGCGGGGTTGATCCGCAGAGGTTATAGTCACAATCCCGGTGATCGGATGGACAAAGGTCGCCGTGTGAGTCGCATCATGAACGCGAGAAAAAGTAAATAAACCGATTCCTTTATATAATTTTAATGGATTATTAACATCATTGATAGGTGCCCAAAATATTAATGAACTATCATTCCACCAATCATGGTTACTTAATCCACTACTCCCTACAAACCCAGGAATATTCGGATAATTGACAAAATCTCCTCCTGTCGCAGTTACAGCGACAAGGAGAAACAGTGAAGTAAAAAACTTCTTCATTCTAGTACTCCGGTGTCATTTGACAAGTCACATTATCCGTAGCCACTCCCGCAATTGCTGAACTCGTTTGGATATACCTTCCTCCGGGAAGATGCCAAGAAGAATCGGCAGGAAATACATGACCAACGGAAGTTGTCGCTGCAGTTCCATTGAAAGCCCATCGTGTAGCTTTCGATTCACAGGTGATGAACACCTGATTTGGCGCTCTCTTCATTCCTGCAGTGTCCGTATACGCCCAGGTCCCTCCTGCACGTTCATAGAGGGATTGCAAACTCCGTGTCACATTGTCCACGTAGACAGTTTTTGTTGGCCCGGGTTCACCCCAGAAAAGAAAGTCCCCAGCAAAACACATTGATCCTAAAAGAAGAAAAAACGAAATTAATCCAATAATCTTTTTCATCTTTTCCCCCTACTTTTTCTTCCCACCTGTGGGAACACTCGTCTTTGAAGGAGGAGCATACTGCGTGTTCTCCAACCCTTTGAAAGACTTCGACGTAGGTTGACTCGCACCGCCGCTCTGAATCCCCGTGTTACCAGTTACCGGTTTTTCCGTTCCACTCTTTTTCATCGTAGTCTCCTTAGACGGTAGATGGTTTAGAAACCGCATAAGGTTTATCACTATTCATAATGATAAACCGACGATCTTGTTTCTTTTCATAACTTTCCATCAGTGAAATTATGGATGGATCAGTTGCATCATCAAATAACATTATAGCATTTTTCAGTTGATCATCAAGAAGATGTACACCTTCTCTCCCAATTTGTCTCGGAGGTCCATCACATACTAATAAACTAATATCTTTAAGAATTGGGAAATGATCATACCAAAGAAATTCACGATATTGTTTTATCGGTGAATAATCGATTATTGCATTTAATCCTAATTTATCCATCGCAACCGAAATACGTTTCCACCATAAATAATCATGTTCAATTGTATGAACTTCACCACCACCGATAGACAACATGATCGTACTTAATCCGGACCCACATTCTAAAATTCTACCTTTTGCATGTCTTCCTAAATGAAGGCAAGCAACAGACATTCCTAACCCACCTGCCCAATCTTTATTCCCCCACCATTCTGCTACATCAGAAACTAATTTAGGATCACTTTCTCCAGATTTTAATTTTTCTATTGCCTTCTTTGCAATATCAAAAGCAATACTTTCCTGAACACCATGAATCTTTTTCCAATGATCCCCAAGTTTTCCAACCCATTCTTTATTTCCCTCATGTATAAATGTCATCTCAGGATCTACATATATTTTTCCGCCAGTATCTCTCCACTTTTGACAGAAAGCATAATCACCGCTTAACCTTCGACCTTTTTCAAGAACTCGTTCAAAAAGTATCGTATATGGGGCATTATCTTCTTTATCAAGATTCTGACCCAAGAATTGACGATGTTTATTTAATTCAACCATCTTTTCAAGAACATTTCGACGTATTCTCATAAATCCAGTAGGAGCACCAAGAACTTCCACTAACCCATCTTCTTCTGACCAAATTTCTTTACCGGGTTCCATTCTTACCGGAAATTCAGGTTCATCCAAAGGACTCCTCTTTGGATACACCCCTGCAACAATATCACGATCAAATTGAAGTATTTTTACAATACTCTCAGGTTCCCAACCCACATCATCATCTATGAAAAGTAAATCTGTACATTCGGTTTTTAGGAAAGATCTTACTACTTCATTTCTTGCATCATCTACATGACAATTTTCTGATACAGTAAAATAATCAACAGCAATTCCATTAGATTGAAGAATTGGTAAACTCTTTAAAAGAGCTTCCATATATGTCCCACTTACTTTTCCATCATACATGAGACTACCTATAAAGACATGTGGATTGCCTTTATAAGTACTTGGAATATGAAGTAATTTTGCCATGTTACCTCAAGTAGTGGGTGGGGCCAAGACTGCACCCCACCCGTTATAGGTTATTTACGAGAAGAGACCCATCGTCTTCAACTTGCCAATGTCAACGACAAGTTGATTGATCCGGGCTCTCCAAGTCGCCGCGACGGTACTGGAAGCAAATCCCCAGATCCCGTCTTCGCCTCGGACAGAGTCGTTGTGGCGATTGCCGTAAGAGCCGTAGCAGCCGCCTGAGCCGCAGGAGTGGTCCCATAAAAACCGACCTTTCCTCCAGAAACTCCAACTTTCTGTCCATCCGTTGACCCATCGCCAACCTGGGTGATGAGGCTGCCGGTTTCCGTGTTCGGGGTATTGTTATTCGACATGTTCTCCCCCTACCCTGTGATCCGGCAAGCAAGTTCCGGCCGGAGCGTCTTCCACCCACCGAGAACATCGATACGGCAGGGGAACTGGTCGTTGTTGATGTCATACGCCCGGACAATTCTCATTGAGATACCGTCGTAGGTTTCGCGGGCAGCGAAATCCACTCCCTTCGGCATCTCAAGGTCGGCAGTACCCAGGGTGAAAGCATCCTGGTGATAAGACATGTTCTGCGGACCAGCAGAACCGGTCGCACCGAACCAGACCACTACGTCTGAAGCAGTCGGTACACGGTTGATGTTACCATCGGCAACACCGGTAGCGGCTAACTTCGGGGTCGGAGAGATCTTTACATCCGTGGTTCCAAACATTGTGACATCTTCCGTCACTACGAATGGCTGGAGGATACCGGTAGACTGCTGATTCTCCGGGTTGACCATGTAGACATTGGCGACAGTGAGAACGTCACCCTTCTTAATGGTCGCGGCACCACCCGTGAGTTTGAGAAGAGCACCGGTAGCAGTGACCCACGTCGCCTGCACGGTGATCTCTCCAGAGATCGCTCGGGTACCGTTCTGGTGAGTGGCCACGTTCTGGTCGAGCGCGAACTCGAATCCGAGAGCATGTCCCAACAGACCCTTCCGGTACTGTTCCGCGATGATCTCCTGAGGATTGAACAACCCGGAAAGTCCACCGACCGAGTTTGCCATGGCAGCAGGACCAAGGCAGACACGACGATTGTTGTCCCGAGGAGCTGCGCTGTGATCCAACACCATCCCCGCATTGAGATAGATCTGGGGAGTGTGATGGGCCAGAAGACCTGTGGCAGAAACAGCGGTGCCAGGAGTCGTTCCGAAGGTACCGACGATGTTGTAAATGTCGGTATAAAGCGACAGACCGTCGAGATCGATCCTCGAAGCGATCTTCGCCATCGCAGGAGTGAGAATCCGCTTGGAGAAGTCATCCAGGGAGAGCGTAAGCTCCGCCGAGGAGAAAGACACATCCACTCCCCACTGATCGCTCAGCGTAAGAGGGACATACGTCTCCGCCGTGTTCTGGACCTGAATCGCCGCACCCTTCCGGATGTAGTACTTGTTCGGAAGACGAACGTTGATTGTGGAACCAACTTTCGCTCCCGCAACGGCGAACTCTTTCGAGTACTGCCGATTTACTCCCTTGACAAAAACGAGGTTGTTATGAAGCACACGAAGTGCCTCCCTCGTAATCATCGCAGGTGTTAAGATCGTGTTTGCCATCTGTTCTTATCCTCTCTTGCCAAACTGCTGAGTATTCCTACGCTTCATAAACTCATCAATGGAAAGTTCTTCGAGTTCAACAACACCTTTCCCTTCTGAGTTAATTGGCGTAATCGGCTCAGGAGCTAGGCTCACTTTAGGGGGTGGCTCCGTCTTCGTCGGAGTGGCCGAAACCTTCGCCTCGATTTTCCCCAGTTCACGGGCAGCAGCCAACGGTGTCAGTTTCGCAATACGAGCAGAATCTTTTCGATTATCAATCAAGTAACGGACCAGTTTCGGAGCATGATCACTGTCCCGAATAACTGATGCCATAGCTGGACTGATAGGAAGGGTAGGATCCTTGTACTCCTCAAGAAGATCAGGATCGGTCTCAGATGCAGCTTCCATCCGTTCCATGAACTTTCCATGAGCTTCTTGATCAGTCGTTTTCTCCCGATTTTTCTCGTCTCGAACCCGTTCACGCTCGCGTTCCTCTTTCAGTTCCTGACGGAGTTCGAACTTGGCCTTAGCAACCAAGTAATCGTCGTAAACCGGGAAATCCTCGACCTTTGGAGCTTCAGGAACAACCTCAGCAACGGAGGTATCGGGTTTTACTTCTTTCCTTCCTTCAGCGACACCCCTCCAGTACTCGGCATTCCTCTTTTCCTCTTCTCGTTGCGCCACTAACTTCGCGATGCGTTTTTCTGCCGGTGTCGGTTCCTTCGTCGTAACTTCCGATCCAGGAACTACTGGTTCTTTCTTTTCCGTAGTGGCCGGGACTACGGTTGATTCGGCCGAGGCGGGTTTCTCACCCGAGGTCACTGTTGTGGTTGCCGGGACCACAGTTTCGGCAGGCGCGTTTTTCGCGGGTTCTACGTTTTCCATCTTACCACTCTCCTTTATCGTTTTTTACTACGAGATCTCATAAACTCATCGACACTCATTTTCTCCAAAGGTTTTACCTCCGAAACTTCCATCTTTTTCAACTGGATGGACATGGTTTTATTCTTCTTTCCACCGGACATTTCTCGACATTCCTTCTTTGTTACAGTTCCAATGGCAACTACCTTTACTTCACAATCAGCTTCAAGATCATCGAGATTTTCAAACTTCCCATATAGTTCATTTGGGATATTTATTTCTGTTCCCCATGGATAACTATCCCTCATAGGTTCAGGAGCTTTCGCAGTTTTCTCTAGTGTTTCTTTTGGGAGTTTAAGATCTACCATCTTAATATCTCCCACGAGGAACTGAACCGGTTTCCTTATTACGACGTTTCATGAACTGTTCAACAGACTCAACCTTTTTCTTCGGGACTATACGTTCACCTTTATGAACTAAAGCAAGTCCAGTCTTTTTGACCTTTCCACCTTTTTTATAAGAAGGAACCTTCTCCTTCTTTTTATCATCGGTGACGATAGGACTTCCAGGTTTCAACCCTTCATCTTCACCAAATTTCTTACGTTCACTTTTTTCTTCTTTATCCAATTCATCGAGAAGTTTATTCTGATTTTTATTTCCTGTCCTGTAACCCTTCTCAGGCATTCTGTCCTCCAGTCGATGCATCAGCACCGTTTCCAGGTTTTCCTATCTGATCCGCGATATGATCAGGGGCATGTGCCTCTTTAAGAATGCTCATTATAAGATCTCTAACTTCTTTCTTTGCATCTGCCATTTCCTTCAGTGCCTTTATCTTTTCTACTTCAAGTTTCTGTCCTTGTACCTCAAGCTTCTTTTTCTCAACCTCAATCTTACCACGGGCAATCAATATCTGTGGAGATGGAGGCATTGGTTGAGTCGGAGGTTCATCATCCTTCGGAGGAACAAGACCGGGAGGAAGAAGTTTTCGTAGACGAGCAGCAAGTTTATCCGCATCCTTGAAGTCCATATTCTCTACAACAAGATCCATCATCATTTGAGCCATCTTCGGGTTCGTCTGAAGCAGTTTTACAAGCGCATCTACTGCTTCCGCTCGAGCAGTAGCATACGAAGGACCGACAGTAACCATTACATCATATTTTCCAACGGTAATATCATTAAATCGAGTTGAACGACCATGTTTCTTTGCAGATTTCTTTAATCTTTCAAGATCCATACCACGGAATCGATTGGTATCGTCACCAACCATCTTTAAAGCATTTCCTATGGTAGTATTGACAGGAACATAAGTTTCAGAATCATCGAGATGACGGACACGAACATCTCTTTCCGTATCGTAAATTTCAGGAATCATCTCATTTATAATTCTTGCGGAATGAGTGACAGCTCTCGAAAGATTATCGAGATAAGTATATGTACCAGTTTCACCAGGTTTCTGTCGATTTATAACCGCAGGACCTGTTCTTTCTTGTCCAACTTCTGCAGTATCATTTCCAGACATACCAATGACTGACTTAATATTTTCTTCTCCACGAGCAATTTGAGCAAAGATTGCTACAGGAGGTTCACCGACATGAGTTCGTTGAGGCATTAAAGTGGGACTATCTTTATCAATATTAAACTTTAAGAATGGGAAATTCTCAGTATTTGCAAGAGCATAATCGTTTTCATACCCCTCGAACATCTTTGCCGTACCGACCCACGGAGCTTTAGGTGCAAGAGCAATAGTTTCAGCAGCAGCAGTATTCCAGTAATTCACCATCCGTTGTGGGTCTTTTGCATCCCTTATAAGACCACGGATATATCGTTTTCCTTCAATATTCCTCTTTTTACCCCTCATAAGAACGATGGGGATATATTTACCAGGGAACGTATTACCCGATAATCCACCATCAATAATTTCAGTTGCCGAAATAATGTATTGTTTGATCTTGTAAACTTCAGCATTCCTTGATTTGATAATACGAGGTTGTTCCGGAGGAGGTTCTGGGACCGGAGAAACAGGAGCGGGAGGAATTACTGGTGCCGGAGGAACGGGAGCAGCGGCCGCCATCGGGTTAGGAGGAGTCGCACCTTGTAAGGGAGGTGCCGTCCCCACGTTTGGCGGAGGTTGCACGGTTCCAGGGGAAGCCACAGTAGGACTTATCGGCTGAGAAGCTGGAGCACTCCTCCGGAGTTTTTCCAGTTCCTCCCACTCCTGAATCTTCTGTTTTGCTTCATCCTCCGGAAGTACCTCTCCATCATTCATGAGGCACATCATTTTCTTTTCGGTTATACGAGTAAAGTACTCGGCAACAGTTATAGTATTATCAACATACCAATGCTCTTGTCCAATTCCTGTACCAAGTCTAAATGACTCACTCGGTTTTTCAGCATCAGGATATTTCTCGTTGAAATCCTCTTCGGGCATTCTACTAATAATGAAACCATATTTTGCATCAGCAAACATGGCGTCCTTTGAATCAGGATCCATGTACACCATGAAAGGATTCTCAATTGCCTCTTCATATATTTCCTGAAGGAAAGGATCTTCCTCAGTATACCGAGTAAGAATTCTCCATGCTCCATAACCACAAGATACTGCTGACTCAAAAGACTCATCATAGATTGCAGGTGAGTTTGAAATGTACTCGATGTTAGATATAATTCCTTCACGGATCTTTGCGATATGAACATCGGCCTTTGAATCAACTGGACGAATTTTTACTTTTGGTCTATTCTTTCGTTCATCGCCTACAACCTGATCAACAAACTTTGGAAGAAGATTTATCTGGAGAGTCGGACGTTTTCGAAGTTTACGAGCAGTCTTCTCTGCTTCGTCCCATTGATCACCATTAAGGAACTTTAAATCTTCAATACCTTGTCTACGATTATGTTCATCAGCATCAATACACTTCTTCAGTCGCTTTATTGCCTTGTCAAGAAATTCCCGAACCTTTTCTTGTTCGGTCTTTTCCTGTTCTTTCTTTTCGTTTTCCATTACTTCATCATGTCCGGCATCTCAAAAGTATCTCCAAAATGTTTAGGAGCTTTCTTTCTACGTTCTTTCTTCGTGGACGGGATCGGTTCAAGAAGAGAGTTCGTCTTCTTTCCGTGACCCGGACCTTTCTTATACGTGGGAATAACACCGATTGATTTCTTTCTTGGAACACCACCTTGAATCTTTTCCCGAGCTTGACGAGGCATTAGAAACCTCCCATCGCAAATGGACTGATTCGATCAAGAAAAGATCCAACCGTCTGAACAGGTTTCTTTGGAGCATATCCAACAGCGAATGTTCTAAAAGCATCCGCCGGATGGGAACACCAGTCGTGAACTGGATGATCAGATAATCTCTTCTGAGTATCGTTGTATCCTGCACGGTAACCTTCAAGACCGGCAAGACCTTGAGCACATTTCTTTTCATCGAACCAAGACTGACCAATCAGTGTACGAGAAGCTTGGATTCCCTCTCGAACAGCTTTTGAATCCTTCGCTCTCTGTACAGTGATGATTGGTTCGATACCTACATCTTCCGCAACTTCCTTGATTGACTTACCTTCCAGTATCCCAATGCCATGATGCTCAACATCGTGAGGGAAGTAGTGATCTCCATAATTATATTTCTTCCTTTTCAAGACTTCAGCATAGTGTTCCATGCTCTCATTTGAATTTTCGTAGTAATCAATCCAGTAATACGCTTTACCGATGAACTGACCGAACCAGATTGTGGTACTGTCATCGAATCCAATATCCCAGAAGGTGTAGACTTCATGTCCAGTATTATAAGGCACTGAACAGATGCGACCTTCCGAACGAGCAAGAGCAAGTTGCTTCGCGTAGTAGGCTCCGAGCACCGCTCCCTGGAACGAGCAGTAGTACTCCTGTTGGAACAGCGCTTCGCCTTCTGCATCACCAAAAGCGGCAATTAACTCTCGACGAGTGAGTTCGAGTTGGGCTTTCGTGAAGACGGGAGTGTCCTCGGCAGTAAGAAGTTCCGCGAACCAACCTTCTTCTTGTTTTGCGAAATCAAGAAGAGTCTTTCCATGATTCATCCCACGAGGAGTATAGATAAAGAGTTCCCAACCCTCGTTCTCTAACAAGATTGGTGAGATATAGGCTCTGGCTCGTGGATCCGCCAAGGCAAACTCTGAATGAACAATGCCGATTGGAGGAGAACCTACGAGGGAGTTGAAGTTATCAGAACCGACCAATTGCCAGGATGATCCATTTATCAACGGGATCATCATTTCTTGATTTCGTGTGGTCTTTCTTATTTCTTCAGGGAATGCTTCATCAATTCTTCGTTTGCCTGTCTTTGGATTGACTGCTTCCCAGATGGCTTTACGAGCTTGAGAGTATTGTGGAAGCATATGCCAGTAGTTACCGACTCGTTGCATGGAAGCGCAAGCTGTTCGATGCAATGCAACATCATCTTTCCCCCAACGTCTGTGAGCGACTTCAACTGCATGTTTTCCACCATTCTCGAGATAGTGCCAGAGACGCATCTGGTCCGGACGAGGTTGCCAGTTATGTGGTAACCTAATCCTGGTGGCCATCCGCTAACCCCGCAGCAATTAGTTCGGCCGTGGTCTCTACAACTTTTCCATCATCAAGCGTTGATCGACCGGTGATCTTTTCAGTTTTACCACCTTCACCGAACTTGACAACTTCGATGGTGATCTTACCATCAATCTCAGCCTTGACATCTTTCGGAATGATCTTTGCCCAGATTTGAGTATAGAATTGTGCAAGGGCTACAGGACTTGAATTCGCCCAGGTGACTAATCGAGGAATGGAACCGAGTTCCTCGAAAGCGAGTTGGATGGCAGCCTTAGCATCGCGTGTAAGAGCTAAAGCTGATTTTGTATCCAGTGCGTCAGCCATTTACCTCATCACCTTTACCTCTTGACCTAGGTCATATGACCATCGATAGGTGCTACCGCTTCAGTTATATACAGTATACATATATATAAAATAAAAAGCAACATTTATTTAATATGGTATGAATTAAATATGTGGACACGAGTCATATATACGGTGTTGGGTGTAATTCTAGTTCCGTACGGGGATGTATGATCGAGGACTCCAAATATAACTTCCGAAAAAAATAGCCACCGGAGCTATAACATTGACTAGTTTCAAAAGGTCAAGTGCCCCGGGCCAAGTACGACGATAATAGAACACTGTCTCTACACCTAGAACACATTTCCCAAATAGAACATTGTATCATAGAGTAGAATCTCCAATCCCCATAACAATTGGAACATATGTTGCTTGATGTAGAACAGTGTATCATATTCGACGATGTACCGTTCCAGGTACAGGGACCGGCGTCGTCGGACGTCGGCACGAATGTTGCTTGATGTAGAACGGGTGTTCTGGGTTCGGTGTCGAATCTCCAAAATGTGGTGGCAAGTGGCGTGTGGGCACGTTTTTCCACATATATGGGTAGATTGGACTGTGTGTACGAAAGTCACCTTTAAGAGAAAGAAACTTCCGCGAATTACCCAACAGTACCATAAGACATATTTTTCCTAATACACGTACATGCTTACACACTTTTGACGTAATATGTATTGAATTAAATTCGTATACATTCTTACATATATGTAACCCATGCACAAAAGAGAAAAATATTCGATACATGCCCATAACATACAACGCCGCATACACTTACACCGTGACCGGCCAAATTTCGCACGAAATGGCACCTCTGCTGCGTCCGAACGTAAAACCCAGGCCATACCATGGCCATTCAATTTCTAACGCATTAAAACGATTTGATTATTTCAATTTTGAAATAACCAAATCATTAAATGACAAATTTTCGGAACGTTTTATGCAATACCTTTTAATACCCAAAATCCGACATAAATCACAGAATTGTTATATTATGATGTAGTTATTTCAATTTTGAGAAATAACTACATCAATTTACATTAAAATTATTGAATGCCCCAAATGGGGAAAGTGTGCCCCAAATGGGAAACAACCATAAACCATTAAAAACATTAAGAAAATTGGTGAAAATGCATGAAAATAAAACAATCTTATGCCCCAAATGGGACATCTTTCATTTTTGAGATTGATTTAAGTCGTTGTTTTTATTACATATTCCAATCGGACCATATCATGCATATATAAAGGCACCATATCACGCCTCTCCGGAGGCTAGAACTAACAGGAGGAATAGAACATGTCGAAGAAGAACAAGAACAAAAATGTGATTCCTGCGCCCGCTGCGCAGGCAATCACGGAAACGGAATCGGCACCCGCCAATCTTAACGACCCAAACACCGAGACAGACGTCAATCTCAACGATAAGACGCCTGCGGCCGTTTCAGAAACACCGGCGGAAATCACGGAAAAGGAATTTGTTCCTGGCCCGGAAAATGCACCGGAAGGTTTCGGGTGGTGTGCAATTTGTAAGCGGCATATCGACCTCCAACTTCTCAATTCCACTTCTGAGAGAAACGTGTACGCCTGCAAGGCCTTTTGCAAAGTAAAGAACAATATCGTGAATCTTGCCGCGGGCGCGGATGCTGCCGCCCGCACCGCTTCAAAACGCAGCAAAGGGTCCAAGTCCTCTGAACCGCGTCCTCCGTCCAAAGTCTCAAAAATCGTTGCTTACATCGCCGACAAGAACATGTTCACAGTAAAAGAGATTTCTGAGATTTCCGGTCACGATCTCAAGAATGCGAGCGTGTCGCTCACAATTCTGAAAAACCCCGCTCGCACGAAAAACCCGATCCCGTTCTATTACTCGGCCGCTCACAAGGTGTGGCTGAGAGTCGGGTACGATCCGTCTTCCGGCAAGACGACGGAACCTGCCCCGAGCGTGGAGGCCACGCCGGACGCGGCTAACGCACAGGCGGAAGAAACGCCGCAGGCGTAGGACGTATCCGAACCGCCCGGGTAGGCGACGTGCCTGCCCGGGCACCATCATCTTCAGGAGGCGACATGCCTGATTATTCTTCTGAACAGAAACGGTTCCTCGCTGACGTCCGTGAGGCATACAAGTCACAAATCAAGGACGTAGTCGATGAGGAGTATAATCGCATTCTAATCCAGTCATACCAACAATTCTTGGTCAACGACATCAGTCAATGGTCTCAAGGCGATTTGATCCAGTCTCTTATGGATACATGGGAAAATGGATGTAGTCCCATAGATCTTAACGAGGCACTTGAGCACCAGTGTAACATCCTTGAAGAAAACGGTTCTTATGAATTGTCTATCCATCTCGCTGTCACAGAAATGAAGGAACTAATAGGCGGCGAGTAACATCACTACCGACGTCTTATGACGTCAGACCTAGGAGGTCACGCATGGGACACGAATTGTCATTCATCAACGGGAAAGCCGAAATGGCTTATCTCGAATCCGATGGCGCTTGCTGGCATGGATACGGTCAAGCGCTTCCGGACGCGGCGACGCGCGAAGACTGGGGCATCGCTACCAACATGGACAACTGGAAGATCAAGCAGTCTCCCGTGTTGTTCTACGACGAGGCAGACGAACGAGTCTACTCGTTTCCGAAAGAAAAGGTGCTTTACCGATCCGACAACAAGACACCTCTAGCCAATGTCGGTTTCGGGTATCAAGTAGTACAGCCTTCGGAAGTCCTGGATTTCTACAACAATCTGATCGAATCATTGGGGTTCAAGCTTTGCACCGCTGGCGTCCTGTTCTCTGGGCGGAAATACTGGGCACAGGCGTACATGGGCAATGTCTTGACGATCGGCGCTGGAAACAACTGCGAGCTCGATAACGTCCGCGAGAAGCTTCTCATTTCCACTTCGTGTGACGGATCGCTCGCGACAACGGTGCAGAGAGTCTCGGAGCGCGTCGTCTGCAACAACACTCTCCGAGTCGCTCTCGATGAGAAAGGCACCAGATACAAGGTCACTCACGCTGTCCAGTTCGATCCAGACGAGGCAAAGAAGGCGCTGGGCATGGATCCGGTCCTGTTCACCCAGTGGGCGGAACTCGCTCGCGACATGGCGTCTCACAAGATCTCCGACGTCGATACCCTGGACTATTTTGGACGGGTGTTCGATCTCTACGAAGCTGTGGAAGAGACAAAGGATCAGATCAGCATCGAGGATCAGATTGCCCGTGTCGCGCTGACGGAGAACAACCAGGCACGAAACATCTGCTTCGATCTCTTCAACGGTGCCGGACTGGGTTCCAACTATCTCACGGCCAAAGGCACTTTGTGGGGTGCCTTGAATGCTGTCACCGAGTACGTCGACCACAGGCGCAAGACCCGGACGGCGGACGCCCGCATCGATTCCGCTTATTTCGGACAGTTTGCAAAGGTCAAGGACCGTGCATGGGATGAGGCGGTTCTGATGGTCGCGTAACGTCTCAGAGATCGTGGACCCGGGCCGTGACCCGGGTCCACCTATAACTGGAGGCTCCATGCACATCTGGTTATGTTTCAGGGAAGAAGATGATCACCTTTTATTACATGCTGAAGAATCTACGGAAGAAGGTCCGGGTGAACCTCCATTCTCGAACGATACCGGAATCATTCAACACTGTTTTAAAGTCATTTGGAAAGGTCAAGTGCCAATACTCGCCAGGGTAGACCCATGATGTACTTTATCGGAGTCATGTTGATTATCTGTGCTTTGTTACGAGAATACGAAGATCGAGGAGGTGGTGAGTGAGAACTCTTGGCGATTATCTCATGATCACGTTTATAGCAATTATCTGTTTCTGGGCCGGTGCAGGTTTCTCTTTTGAGCCACAGTCTCCGTCAGAAGAACAATATATCTTCGTAGAACATGACAAAGACTGTCTCTGTCCGTTGTGTGAACTTAAATATGATTATGAGTGGCAGTTAGATCATGCAGAGGGGGTTCAGGAATAGTGGCAACTCAAGACACGGACATATACCACCAAAAGTTAAGACGTTGTTCTAATTGTGATAAAGCAGGTGTATGGCTTGGTGAAAAGAACAATCGACATGCTACATGTACGAATAAGTCAAGTCTTCGTTTTAGTAAAGAAATTAGGCCAAGTGATTGTTGTGAACGATGGAAGAGTGCGGCGTTTTAACTAAAATGAAAATTGATAATTTTTATGTTGCAATAGAGGTTTTAATGTGCCATAATAGATATTAACAATACGGCCCTTAGAACTTAAGGAGACTACATGAGCAAACGTATCTACACCCCGTACGAGTTACAGGCTCACCTCTTTGCTGTCCTATCCAATGCAAATCCTCGTCATCGACTAAAGACCTGTCGCATGTGCAAACAGGTTGAAGAATCTGGTCGTCGGTGTATGGAGGCAAAAGAAAAGATGACTGATATACTTAAGTTATCTTTCCCACCTGAAGTGAATTGTCAAGTTCAGGTAGTCATACCTGATTCTCTCATCAACAAAAAAGGACGCAAATCATGACGATGACCGAAGAACAGAAACGCATGATTGACAAGGTAATAAAACTCCTTACACTTGCGGAAAGCACGGATCACCCGGAAGAAGCTGAAACGGCACGTCGTACAGCAATTGAAATGATGGCGAAATACAACCTGTCTCTTGGTGATCGAAAAGATGTTCAGGATTTCAATATCAAAGAACAAAGTCTTGATTATTGGGACGATCATCAGCATTATTTTTACCTGATGAATGCGATCGGACGGTTTCTTGATGTCTGTGTCATTATTATTGACATTGGAAACGGAAGACATATCCTTCGATACGTAGGAACAGAAAGTGCACTGTCAACGTTTGAATACATGAAAGATATTGTCGAGCGTCAACGTAATTTTGCCTGGGTAAAGCATTCGTTGGATCCACGTTTTGAACACGAAACGTCTTCCCTCGTTCATAGAAATAAGTATTATCTTGGATATGCTTATGGTGTTGGGTCAAAGGTGTCAGAGTTATTGAAACAACGAAATCATAAGATACAAGAATGGGGATTAGTTCCTGTATCTCATTTTGAAAAAGCGAAAAAATGGTATGCAGAGAACTCCGGATTAAAGTTGTCTCACAGGTCTACGGTGCCAAGTCCTCATTTCCGTAGTGGATATGATGCGGGTCGGGAAGTCTCATTGAACCGTGCCGTGAACCATAACGGCGGCATGGGCACGTCGAAGGCGTTAAAATAACGCCTCAGCATGCCCTGTACGCGGTAGATTTTATGGGGGTAAGGGGTTAACATGCACCGTATTTCTCTAGGTATATTAAAATGGATTCTACGATAAAGAAAAGTTTGGATAAAATGAGTGGAGCATTTGTTTCTTTGAATAAATCACAAACTGAATTAAATCGGGAAAAGAAAAAGCGATTAATTGAAATAAAGGGTGGAAAATGTTGTAGATGTAATGGAGTATTTCCACCGGAAGTGTATGATTTTCACCACACGGACCCAAAAGAAAAAGAAGGATCTATCATGCATCTTACGGGAAAGAAATTAGAATTTGAATTAGAAAAAGTAATTCTTCTTTGTGCAAATTGTCATCGTATATTTCATTCAAGTGTTGGAGAACGAAGATCTTAAAACATTATTACGGAGGAAATGATGGAAACGCAAGAAGTAAACGGAAACGTTAAAGATGTGGTCACTCCGTCCGAACGTGGCAAGATTACCAAGATGTATTACATCGTACAGCGACGGGGAAAAGAAGAAAAATACCTTTCAGGTAAAAGAGAGTTAAAAGCAGATAAGGGAAGTCGTGGTGCTTCTTCTGTTCCCAATTGGACGTCAACAAAGGCTTTGGCTCAGCAATTCTCCAGTCAATCAGCAGCGGAAGTTTTTGTTAGCAACTTGTTTGGTCCATCTGGGTTTAATTATCTACGTCTTATTCCCGTAAAGGAGCGGTCATGAGTGATGAAAAAGAAGTTCCTGTTCGTATAGTTTTGAACCCGGTTCTCATTGATGCAATACGGAGAAATGCTATTGCTGCAAAATTAATGGAAGAGGATGTTTCAACGGGTGTTCCAACAATTACTTTCATTATTGCTCTTCTTGCAGTTGATGAGGATAGTATTAAATTCTACGACAAAGCAACGGCCATTTATTTGGAGACTTCTGACAAACTTAGAATACTCGGAAATGAGATTGCCAAACACATTGAAGTTGATATAAATCTCATTGCCAGTGCAGAACGTTTCAAAGACGTTATCGAAAGTCTTAAAAAGGAGAAATAATGAAACAGGCATTTCTCGTACCCGTGATTCAGAAACAACTTGCTCAATTGGATGAGCAAAGAACCCGTCATCTGTCCAATTTCAGTGGTATGCCTACCCATCACAAACAAGATGAACAGATTCTTCGTGCTATTCATTTCATCTTTTTGGACCAGATGAAGATTTATAAATCTATCGGAGTTGACAATGACATTGAATACGGTCATTGGGTGCGTGAAAATGCTCCCCGAAATTGATCCTCAGCCTTGCCGGGGACAGTTTAAGGAACGTCTTTGGGAAGATAACAACTATTGGGCTGAACATAAATTTCATGGATGCCGTTACTTACTCTATAGTGATGGCAGATTGCTTTCCCGACATGCTTCTGTTAAAGGTACGGGTTTCGTGGATAAGATTGACCGTACACCGCATTTAGCAGCCATTGCCCGTGCATTACCCGCGGGTACGATTCTAGACGGTGAAGTGGTGTCACACGATTTTGGTACGGTAAGAGACGTTACTTCGATTCTTGGGTCAAGTCCAGAACTCGCGATTCAGAAACAACATGAGCGGGGATTTCTTGAATATCGAGTATTTGATATACCTTATATTGAAAATCTTGATCTTCGTAAAGACGAATTATTTAACCGACGACAAGCGTTAGAATTTCTTTTTCAACGGTATACTTTTCCATACATGAAGATTGCTGAAATTACCCGTTATCATAAAAAAGAATATTACGCATCCATACTTGAACAAGGTGGAGAAGGTATTATTCTTAAGAATAAGTATTCAAAATATGGTGAACAACGGTACTGGGTGAAAGCAAAGGGAGTAGAAGATTTTGATGTGTTCATATCGGGATACAAACCTGCTGAACAATATTCAAAGAAAGTGAGTGGCATCGTTTCTGAGACTGAGTTCTATATCAACGGATGGATTGGTGCCGTTGAAATGAGTATGATCGACGCAATTACTGGTCAAGAAGTATTTGTTGGTACATGTTCCGGATTTACTCGCGAGACAAGAAAGTTTATTTCCGATCACAAAGAAGAATGTCTTGGACGAGTTATCACGATTATGGCCCAATCCCAGTTAAAATCGGGAAAGTTCGAAAATCCTCGTTTTGATCGTTGGAGAGAAGATAAACATAAAAGTGAATGTATTCTTGTACCGGAGTTATAAGTGATAATTCCTAAAACGGTTATAATAACTGGGAATAAAAAGACTTATTGTAAAGATATTCATTATCATTTTTCTGAAGAATGTTATATAGTAAAGAAATTAAAAATAAAGTTATCTATCTCAATTGAAGAAGCAAGAACTAAATATCGTCCTTGTAATTGTACGGGAAATGAAAGAAGTAGATGGAGAACGACTAGATTAGAAAGGATATAAATCCTATGTGTAATTATCATGTTCCTGTATGTGTATCATGTCAAGTAAGTATGAAACCGGAAAAGAATGGTGTTGATTTTATTGAAACTATGTCCGGAAATCTACCTTATAAACTCTGGAGTGTCGATAAATGGAAATGTCCTAAATGTGGTATCTCTTGTTTAGTAGGATTTGGTAATAGGGCTTATTCTGAATTTCATGAAGGAGAACGATTTGAAGATCTTGTTCAAAGAGCTAAAAAAGATTTAAATACCGTAATTGAAGATTCCGATTGGTGGAGAAGTTAAGTATCCAACATTACTTAGACCTATAGGAGGAAGTCATGGAAGGAAAAACGATCATTGAAATTCATGGAATGAAACTGGAAGTGGATCTGTCTACGGCACGTAGGATCGATACTTACAAGGTAGGGGATAATGTAAAGGTTCTTAAGAAGCAGTACGGTGATTCTTTTGTTTCTTATCGTGGGATCATTGTTGGATTTGATGATTTCAAACAACTTCCTACGGTTGTTGTTGCTTACTTGAAATCGGATTATTCTTCCGCTGACATTGAATTTGCATACATCAACGAACAAACCAAAGACATAGAAATCTGTCATATGAATGACTCTGAGAAAATGTTGGATAAGACAACTGCCGTGGAGGCATTGGATCGTCAAATAGTCAAGAAAGAAGCAGAACTTCTTGAGTTTAAAGCAAAGAAGTCATACTTTTTGACTCATTTCAACAATCATTTCGAAAAAGCGCTCACTGAAGGAGGTCCCGGTGTCCTCGAAGCGGGTAAAGAATCTTAAGGAACTTGGTAAGATTCAAATGCTAATGGAAGCTACAATAGCATTTGCTAATCTTCTTATTGTCACTAACGTAGTCCATGTCTCATATTTTCAGCCTTTAATGAAAGAAGGTAAAGTACGAGATGCTACAAAGTATGCAATAAATCTTACGAACCATTTTATAAGAGAAAAGAAGAAAGTGGAAGCAGAAACTTTAAAAAATGCTTCCGGATTGGTGGATGTACATGGGAAACCAATTCCGAGTGCCTAAACAATGTCACTGTGGTGATATAAAAGTTCGTGGTCATAAATGTGCGGTCAAGGTTCAGTATTACGTGGTAGGTTTCATGTTTGATACAGAAGGAAAGTTCGTGAATTTAATCCAGAAGATCAAACCTGAATGGCAAAAGGGATTATTTAATGGTATAGGTGGAAAGATAGAAAAAGGTGAATCTGCTTATGATGCAATGGTTCGAGAGTTTAAAGAAGAAACTGGTGTACATTGTGAAGATTGGACAATGTACATGCAAATTAGTGGTCCTGGATTATCATCATGGGTAGTTTACTTCTTTTATTCATTCTCTCCAAAAGTATTTAAAACTTTATCTGTTACTGATGAAGAAGTTGTTCTTTTCTCGGTGGATCATTTGCCAAAGAATATCATAACAAACCTTAAATGGTTAATTCCTATGGCATTGGATCCAAACTGTAGAAAAGATGTGATCACAAACGAGCATGTCGCATCATTCTAAAAAGGAGGAACTTATGCCACAAATCCAACCCAGTTGTAAACCTGGTGATTGGTCAATTCGTGTTTCTCACCGTCAACCCAGATCGTGGGAAGGAAGTAAAGTTCACAATATGGCTCCAAGAGAGTCATTAGGTTCTAGATTAGTGGACGCAATCCGAACACTGGAGTCAAAGTTTCGGAAGAAAAACTAGGTCAAAATATTTTTAAAAATTGATGATATTTATGTTGCAATCCGTAATGGCGCATGGTATGATGTACTCAGATATTAAGAATTGGAGAAAGATCAACAAATCAGACTAGCCCACAAGGGCTAGAATACCCGCAACGGGTGGAAAAGGAGGCTGTCATGATCGTTGGGTTGCTGAAGGGCGTCGTGGTCGGTAAGTACGAGACCGCGGACGAACTCCCGAAGGGAGTTAAGGGCATCACGGGTGTCGAGGATCTGAAGCGGAAGACGGGGAAGGAACTCGCCGTTCTGTTCAATTCCTTGGTTCCCGAGGAAAAGCAGGTCTCCAAGTTCGCTTCCGTGCTGGAAGGTGCGTCGGCGGTCTGGGGTGCGATGGAGGCCTACACGGTTCCCAACCAGATGGTGAAGGAAGTGAAGGCTCCGAAGGCGGAGAAGGAGCCGAAGCCTCCGAAGGAACACAAGCCCACCAAGACGGATGCCATCCGGAAGTACATCGCGGACAAGAATGAGTTCACCGTCGAGGAGATCATGACCCTGGTGGACGATGATCGGCGTGGGAACGTCACGACCACTCTGACGATCCTCTGCAACCCGGTCCGCACGAAGAAGGATCCGATTCCGTACAAGTACGACAAGTCCGTCAAGAAGTTCGTGAAGATCGGTACGACCCCGACGCCCGCTGCTCCTCCTGCTGCGCCGGCGGCGGAAGCTCCTCAGGCGTAAACCGATAGGGACGGTGTAACGGTTCTTGACACGTTCACGAGGTGGTGCGGGTGAGTCCCAGCACCGTCCCTTGTTTTACTGGAGGAGCAATGGACCTTAAAACAGAAGCAATTGAAATTGTATTAGAGTCATATCACGTTGAACAAATCAAAGATTTTGGGGATTACTACACTCACATCAATATAGAAGTTCTTGGGTATTTCTTTCCGGTATTTAGAAGTAGAAAGTTCTGGTTAAGATGTGTAAAATTACTTTATCTTCATGTAAACGTACAAGAATCAATTGATTTGATGGTAGAAAAGAATCGTATGTACGGGAGTAAACAGTTGTATCTTATGAATACTTTGGGCATTCTCATACGAAGTATTGATAAGATAGAACGTATAAAGAATATCGACAAAGGAGTAAAATCAGATCTTTTACTTAAAGAATCAAGAAAAGATAATCTTACAGATTTATTCAATTATGCTATTCTTGCTGTTCTCGTTATAGATAGGAAACTATAGAACTCAAGGAGTTAACATGAATCGAAGATTAATCGTAAAGATTCTTAAGGCAAAACACGAGAATTTCCTCGAATCAATCACGGATGAAAAAGTCAAAAAACTAGTTGCTGAAAATTCTATCATAACGGGAGGTGCTATCGCCTCCATGCTTCTCAATGAGAAAATTACTGATTTTGATTATTACTTTCTTAATCAAGAAACCGTTGAAGAGGTAGCAAAATACTATGTTAAAAAGTTTAACGAGGCACATCCTGATCTAGATATACCTCCTGTTGTTCGTGTGAGAGGTAATCGTGTTGACATTTATGTAAAATCCGCCGGTGTAGTCTCTGGTGCCGGTGATGATGATTACCAGTATTTTGAGAACCTTCCGGATGAAGTTGGACAAACCTATTTTGAAAAGACTGTCGCCGCCGCAGATGAAGAAAATGCTGAACATATGGAAACGATGGATAAGAAAGATGAAAAAGACAAATATCGTCCTGTATTTTTGTCCTCAAATGCGATTACACTTTCAGATAAGGTTCAGTTAGTAATTAGATTTCATGGTACACCGGAAGAAATCCATAAGAATTATGATTTCATACATTGTTGCAATTACTGGACTGCTCATGATAATAAGATAGTTCTCCATCCTGCCGCACTGGAAAGTCTGCTCTGCAAGCACCTCCAGTACCAAGGATCACTTTATCCACTTTGTTCAGTTATCCGCACAAGAAAGTTCCTTAAAAAAGGTTGGTATATAAACGCTGGTCAATATCTTAAGATGTGTTTTCAACTCTCAGAATTGGATCTTACCGATATTAATGTACTGGAAGAACAACTTACCGGAGTGGATGCTGCTTATTTCCATCAAGTGATTGCTTACTGTAGAAAGAAACAAACGGAAGATCCTGAATTTAAAGTCACTGCACCATATCTTATCAGTATTATTGATAAGATATTTGGTTAAGAATATGTGCGGAATACTCTGGGATACAACGAAGTCTCAACCTGATCGGGAAATAGGACACCGTGGCATACGGTCTCATAGATCAGTAACTCCCGACGGTGTCTTGACTCATGTTCGTCTTCCTATTGTAGATTTATCCTTAGATAGTGATCAACCATTTGAAGACGAAAGGTGGGTATTTGCTTTTGTAGGAGAATTATTCAATTACAAAGATTTTTATTCAAAGGAAAAAAGTGATTCACGGGCAATGTTTAACCTTTGGAGAACAAATCAAACGTCGCTGATGGCGATTATGGATGGTTTTTGGGCCATTGTAGCATATAATAAATGGTCACAACAAACTCACGTGGTCACGGATTTCCTTGCAAAGAAACCTTTGTATTATCATCTACCTACGGGAAATATCTGTTCTGAAATAAAGCCTTTACTTTGCCATGGTAAAACGACATTCGATGAATATTATTTTTCCACTGTTAGAAAGTTTGGTTACTGTATGAATGAACATACTTTTGTTAATGAAGTAATAAAGATTCCTGCTAATGCTCATTGGGTGATCAGTAGAACTGAACCGATAAAAAAGTTAGTTTGTTCAAGGCCTTTATGTCCTACCAATCCTGCCTTTATTCGTAGTTCCATTGAAAAATCAGTCAAAGACAGGGTTAAAGCGGATGTACCAATTTCTATTCTTCTTTCCGGTGGGTTAGATAGTACAATCGTATTTGAATTAATGAAAAAACATACTACTAATTTTACAGTATTTCATGTTCATAATAATGAATCTGATTATCTTAATTATTTGAAATTTCCCATGGGTATTAAAGTTAGAGAAATTAACACTACGGAAGATATTGATGCTTCTCTATCCGTAAATGAAGGACCTGTTGACCTTGGATCAATGTTGCCTCAGTTTAGTCTTCATCAGGCAATACGACGATATGAACCTGATACAAAAGTTGTAATTACTGGTGATGGCGCTGATGAGTTATTTGGTGGTTATAAGAGATCAATGGAATATGATTCTCAACAATCGGATATTTTCGATGAGTTAGTGTACTATCACTTACCTCGTCTTGATAAGATGAGTATGGCATTTACCATGGAACTTCGATCTCCATTCCTTTCTCGTTCCGTTGTAGAATCTGCTATGGCATTAAAATATTATTTAAGGCGAAATAAGAATGGCCTGAAGATGTATTTTGATGATATAATACATCCCATGATATTAACACGTCCCAAAATGCCGCTTAAAAGTAAACAAGTCCTTGAACAAAAGAATTGGAGAGACGAATTACAATCTAGATTTAGGAGGATGATGTATGAACGTTACGGATGTAGAAACACCGAAGGAGATCCCCGTTGATATAATCGGAGCGATCTTTGCGAGACAAAAAGAACTAATAGAGAAATACCATGTAATTGAAGAAAAGAACGGATTCAATATACTCAACGGATACCCGTTGGATATAAATGATAAGCATGCTCAAGCACGTTTGAAGGATTTTGCTTGGCGTATAACAGAAGAATTTACTGAATCTACTGATGCACATGAGTTTGAACATCGTTTAGAAGAAATTATCGATGCTTTACATTTCTTTGTAGAATTAAACATTCTTGCGGGTCATTACCCCGATATTAAAATGTCAGAAGTCAATTATAATATCATGGGGAAAGATTATCAAACGTATAGAGTTATAGAACGGATTGGTTGTGCGATGAATTGTCTCAAAAATAAACCCTGGAAACAATCTCAAATGTTGACAGATAATAAAAAATTCTACTATCATTTAGAACAGGCATGGATTGAGTTTTATCGTTTATTTTTCTCTTACAACCTTTCTCTGGAAGATGTATATGTTATCTATTTTAAGAAATCTGAAGTCAATAAATTTCGTCAAAGGAGTAAATACTAATGAAGATTATATCTCCATCCTGGAAATTTGAGTATATCGACGATGGTGAGGATGTTCTTCGTCGATTAGAACGTTTTGGGAGAACTTGTTATAAATCAGAAGATAAGATTACAAATGAATCAGCAGAGAAATTTGTACGGATGTTGCTTGATCGTGGTCATGAATCCGTTCTTGAACACGAAAAGATAACTGTTCGAGTTATATGTGATCGTGGAGTAACTCACGAAATAGTCCGTCATAGAATTGGTTCATACAGTCAAGAAAGTACTCGTTATTGTAATTATGGTCATGAAAACGAAATCACTGTAATTCTACCAATATGGTATAAAGATGTACATGAAAAATTTGGATGGGATTGTTCTAAGTTAGATCATAGAAATAGCCTTCATGAAAGGTATTTATCTTGGAGAGCTTCATGTGGAGAATCAGAAACTGCTTATATGTATCTCATAAAACAAGGTGCTCAACCCCAAGAAGCACGGTCTGTACTTCCCAACAGTTTAAAAACGGAGATTGTTATTACTTATAATCTTCGAGAATGGCGTCATTTCTTTAAACTTCGTACATCTAAAGCTGCTCATCCTCAAATGAGAGAGATTACTATACCTATGCTTGGAGATTTTAAATTCAATATTCCTGTCATATTTGAGGACATTAAACCGGAGGTTGATTAATGCGAGCGATGGGCATTACATGTGGGATCGGATCCATGCTTCTTGGGGCACGTCAATCAGGTTTTGAGATCGTTGGAAATGTGGACTGGAGAAGGTACTATCATGTCATTGATAAAGATGGAAAGAATACCTTCCGTGAGAATTTTCCGGGTGCTTTCTTCGTAAAGCACTTTGAAGAACTTACGAAAGAACAGATGGATTCCATAAATGGAATTGATCTTGTAATGGGTCATCCGGAATGTGGCAACTATTCCCAGTTAAATAAGAATAGGAATCTGGACAAAACAAACCCGGCAGATATTCCACTTTTCATTGACACTATTGCGAAGATACGTCCCAAGTATTTTGTCATGGACGATCTTCCTGAATTATTCTGCGCAGTACCAATGTCATATTACGTTGAAAAGTTGCCTGGATATGATTTATTCCCGGAGTGGATTTCAAACTATCACTATGGGAATGTTCAAAAGAACCGAAAACGTATGTTCATGATTGGTGCTCTTAAAACAGAAGAGTTCGTATTCACACCAGGTGAATTTGATCATGATCTTACAGTATTTCATATGATAGGTGATATGCAAATTGGAAAATTACCTAACCATGAACCAATTAATACGACGAATTACACTCGTCGTGGAAAACACATGAGGTTCAGAGATGACCAACCCACGTGGTCGGAAGTCCAAGAGTATTTTGCGTCGAAACCGGAAGGACATATCTTTGAATATCACGGGCCAGATAACACAATTCTTAAAAGACCAGGATTTAGAAAATGTCATTGGAACGGTCACTCTGGCGTGCTCACGGGGCAGAATCCGGATATCCATCCCAACAGGAATCTGCCATTTACGATCAGAGAAAGAGCTCGTATACAGGGCTTCCCAGATGATTTTATCTTTTACGGGTCCATCCTTGAATCTGATGGATCTTGGGATCACGATAGAAACAATCATATGGTTAAACAAACAGGGAAAGCGATGCCGATTCAATTCTGCAGGTATGTTGCAGGAATCATTGCGGCATCGATAAAACTCCAGAATCCTTTATCAACAGGTAATCGAAAATTATCCCCACATGAAAAGATTACTGCTGCTAAACAGTGGTTCTGTGAAAATGTTGGATATACAAATCCTATATCTACTTGTGATCATTGTTGGGAAGGAAAATGTACGAGGAGGAAATCATGAGAAGAGGTTATAATGAAATCATAGAAGAACGACGTGAGAATGTTAAACGTTATGGATTTTCTATCGATATTCTAGAAAGTTATAATATAGAAAAAGATGAAAAAGTAATGAAAATAACTATCTCTCAAGAAGACGTATTACACTCCGTTAATTTCAGTATTCCCCCCAAAATAGTACCAAAAGTACTTGCTCGTGTATTACGACAATTTGCTTATCTAATTACACATCCGGAGAAGAAATCATGAGAATTTATAATAATCCTATGGAGATGGTTCGTGAAGTTGAACGTGATTTATTCGAAATGGGGATACACGTTCATCCGGATACAATGCAGGATAAGAATGTTAAAGATAACCCGGATTTTGATACATTGGAAGTTCAAGCATATGGTTATACTCTTACGAACTGGACCGTTGAAGGTCTTGAAAGAATGGTAGAGTATCTTAACGGAAATATGAAATGGGCAAAGGAGGAAGCCAATGACAGAGTATATCCTTATTATATTAATCCTGGTACTACGTGGTTATTGGCAAAAGATCTTTGGAAACCCTTCATCAGAGATGGTAAATTCGCTTATACATACAATGAAAGGTTTCGTGAGCAACTTCCTTATGTGATGCATGAGTTAAATGAACGTCCGTCTTCGCGTCAAGTGATCATGACCATGTATGATAGACACCAGGATATTAATAACTGGGGTGGACGGGACCGAATCCCCTGTTCCATGTACTACCAGTTCTATAAGCGAAACAATAAATTGAATATGATCTATACAATGAGATCCTGTGATTTTCTCACTCACTTTGTTCATGATGTTTTCTTTGCAATTCATCTTTTAGGACATGTCGCACAAGGTACAGGTTCAGAAATCGGAAATTTTGTCCATTTTATTGGATCACTTCATGCTTATCAAAAGGATCTTAAAGAAAGGGGTATATTCTAATGGATAATATTATCGGTTGTAGAACAGGAAGAATCGAAGCACCGAGAACTGATTCACGTCCCACAATAGACGAATACTATCTTAAAATGGCTGAACTTGTCTCTTCCAGAGGAACTTGTAAACGAAGAAAAGTTGGATGTGTACTGGTAAATGATAGGAATCACGTCATTGCCACTGGTTATAATGGGGTAGCATCTGGTCAACCTCATTGTATAGATACACCGTGCCCAGGAGCAGAGTGTGAATCGGGGACAGGACTTGAACTATGTGAAGCAATTCACGCGGAACAAAATGCACTTCTTCAGTGTCATGATGTTCATACCATTAAATCGGCCTATTGCACTTCATCACCTTGTATCACTTGTATAAAATTACTTCTTAACACATCTTGTAAGAGAATCGTATTCAATGAACAATATCCTCACACAAAGGCGGTTGAACTTTGGGTAAGCGCGGGACGACAGTTAGTCTGGATCAAATGAATCTTCTCCAACCGGAGAAGATGGCAAAATTTGATGAATCTTGGAAGCCTCCGGAAAGTTTTCCGGATTTAAGTAGAGCTAAACGTATCGCAATTGATTTAGAAACATACGACCCAAAACTTAAGACGGATGGACCCGGTACAAGGCGCGATTCTTACGTCGTAGGCGTGGCTGTGGGAACGGAAGACGGGTTCCGTGGGTATTACCCCATTGCCCATAATTTGGGTGGCAACTTCAATAAGGAAAATGTCTTTAGATGGCTCCGTAAAGAATTAAATAGGCCTAACCAACCTAAGTTAGGAGCTAATCTTATATATGATCTCGAATTCCTTGAAGTGGCAGATGTTCATGTGGAAGGTCCATTTTATGATGTGCAAATTGCGGATCCGCTTATTAATGAAAATCAGAGAAATTACTCGTTGGATGCGATTGCTAAAAGAATACTTGGAGAAGGTAAAAAGAACGATGATATATACAGGTGGTTGGCTCTTGCATATGGTGGTAAACCTACGGCAGAAGCTCAAGGTGGAAGAATTTATCTTGCCCCATCTTGGGTTGTAGGACCTTATGCAGAAGCAGATGTAGATTTACCTTTAAGAATATTTGCGGAACAAGAAAAGATTATTTCTTCTGAAGAATTACAGGAAGTATTCTCCGTGGAATCCCGATTAATACCAATGTTATTGGCAATGAGAATGGAAGGTGTTCGTATAGACTTTGATAAAGTTGAAATTGCACGGGATGAGGCTATAAAGTCTTATCGTCAATATATCCACATGCTTGAAAAAGACGTAGGATTTGGGGTGGATGTATGGTCCGCGGATTCATTAGCAAAAGCTTGTGATAAAAAACATTTGAATTATCCGGTCACTGCAACCGGTAAACCATCTTTTACAAAGCCATTTCTTGAACGACATTCAGATCCTTTTATTGGGATGGTGCTAGAAGCACGTAAACTCGATAAATTAAGAAGTACCTTTTTGGAAGGTACTATTCTTTCGAAACATATAAATGGTCGTATCTATACACAATTTAATCAATTAAAGAGAAATGAAGACGACAATGGCGGAGGATCTTCAGGAACTATCACTGGAAGGTTCTCATCAACAAACCCGAATCTCCAGTTTATTCCTGCACGGGATAAAGTACTTGGACCGAAAGTTAGGGGAATGTTTATTCCTGAAGATGGGGATGAATGGGTAAAGGACGATTATTCCCAAGTTGAATACCGTATCATCACCCATTATGCTTCCGGTGAAAGTGCTGAAATGGCACGAGAAGAATATAGAAATAATCCTCGTACAGATTATCATCAAATGGTTGCAGACATGTGTCAGATTACTCGTACCAATGCAAAAACGATTAATTTTGGTCTTGCATATGGCATGGGTGTAGATAAACTTGCTTATTCTTTAGGTATAGGACGAGAAGAAGCGCAACTCATTCTTAATCAATATCATGCAAAAGTACCTTTTATGAAAGAAATAATGACAAGAACAATGGAAGTTGCAGGACAACGAGGATACATTAAAACGGCATTAGGACGTAGGTTACATTTTGATCTTTGGGAGAACCGTTATACGAGTGAAACAATAACTGATGATCAATACAAAGAACTTGAAGATTCGGCTAAACGAGGATTTCGTCGTACAAAACTTCATAAAGCATTGAACAAACTTATTCAAGGATCCGCGGCGGATGTTCTCAAAAAGGCAATGGTTGATATTTGGGAATCCGGTTTATGTAAAGTAATACGTCCTCCTCGTCTCACTGTACATGACGAATTGGACTGGAGTAAACCAAAAACTCCTGAAGCTGATAAAGCTCATAAAGAAGTCGTCGAGTTAATGGAACGTACAATTCCTTTTCGAGTGCCAATTATTGTTGATACTAAATCTGGACCAGATTGGGGGCACACACATTGAAAGAATCTGATCTGTGGAGATATGTCGGTGGGGGTTTAGCTGGGAGATGGCATGCTACTAGGATAGAATCTTCTTCCGGTAATGGTGTTCCAGATGTAACCTTTGCGATACCATCTAATATCCCGGGGATAAAAGGGACTCAAGGATTCTTAGAATTGAAGTATATTCCAAAATGGCCGGTCAAAGCAAGTACTCTTGTTAAATTACCTTTAAGGGCTGAACAGAAGTTGTGGATATCTAACAGGGGAAAAGTTGCAGGAAACGTTTGGGTATTGTGTCGTATTGATAATGATTTCTTCCTATTTAACGATATTCAGGCACTTCATGCGAGTGAAGGAAGAGATGTAAGATGGTGGTTTACATCTAACTTCTTATATTGCTGTAAACATTTAGACTTTAAAGCACTATTAAATATTCTATATGAGGGATACAGATGACCGATTATCAATTTAAAACGATCCCTTTTAAACACCAATCCGATGCTTTTTTCTTAAGTCGGGAAAAACCGTCATTTGCTTTATTAATGGAACAAGGTACCGGTAAGACAAAGGTTGCATTAGATACAACATGTTATCTTTATGCCAATGGAAAAATTGATGGTTTACTCGTCATTGCTCCAAACGGAGTTAATAGAAACTGGATTCTTAATGAATGTCCTGCTCATATACCGGATTTTATCAATTATAAAGCATCATGGTATGCGAGTAGTCCATCGAAGAAAGAAGAAGAATCTGTATCTAAAACACTTCGGCATGATGGATTAAAGATCATTGCGATGAATGTAGAGGCTCTCGCTACTCAGAAAGGTGTTAATTTTGCCAAAAACTTTCTTCTATCCTTTAGGACAATGATGGTACTGGATGAGAGCAGTACCATAAAGAATCATAAAGCAATACGGACAAAGAATATTTTAAAACTGGGGATTCAAGCAAAGTATAAAAGAATATTGACGGGTACTCCAATTACTCAAGGACCACTTGATCTGTTTACTCAATTTACGTTTTTAGATCAGTATATTCTTCATACCCATTCCTATTATGCGTTTAGGAACAGATACGCTATTCTTCGAGAAATCCGTACTAATGGAAGAAGTTTCATGACGATAGTGGGTTACACCAATATTGATGAATTAACGAAGATTATTGCTCCTCATTCATTCCGAGTGACTAAGAAAGAATGTCTCGATTTACCTGAAAAGTTGTATATGAAAAGATATGTAACACTTTCAGATAACCAGAAACGGCTTTATCTCCAGTTAAAAAAGGAAATTGTCGCAGAATTTAATGGGATGGTGATGACAACTCCACTTGCATTAACAAAAATACTGAGACTTCAACAAATCGTCGGAGGATTCTTTGTACCTGATCAACAATTAGTACTGGAGGATGCCGATGAACAATCTGTACAAGGTACATTGGGATTCGAGAATAGGAAAACTAAACCGGAACCAATTGATGGGGTATGTCCGAGAATCGAGTCTTTACTCTCGTTATTGGAGGAAACAGATGGGAAAATTATTATATGGGCAAGATTTCGCTCTGAAATTGCAAGTATCTGTGAACGGGTGCGATCTGTTTATGGAAGAGAAAGTTGTGTCGAGTACCACGGTGGCATTGATAATGCAACAAGGAGTAACAATATACTCCGATTTCAAACGACTGACCCCGGATGTAGATTCTTCGTTGGTAATGTGCAAGCGGGTGGGAAAGGACTTAACCTTCATGCAGCAAGTACGGTTATCTATTACTCTAATGATTTTAGCCTTGAAAATCGCCTTCAATCAGAAGACAGGGCTCATCGTATTGGCCAAGTGAACAATGTTACTTATATTGATATGATTGCAGAAGGTACATTGGATGTGAAGATCGTTGATGTTCTTCGGAATAAGAAAAGTGTAGCTGATCTTATTACGGGAGATGAGAGGGTAGAAAATTGGTTATAGAGAAACCAAGCGATGCTTTAATGAGACTCTATGATTTACAGTATATCAATGGAATTACAGTACACTATAATCAAACGGGTACGGATACTGCAGATACTTTTGTTGATATAACAGGATGGAATGGGAAAAAGATAAAGAATCATCCTTGGGTGATTTACAGAGAATACTTAGAACTTCGGGTAGATTATAACTCCATCGCTCATATAAAAGATCATTATATGAAACAAATTCAAGATTGGTTAACTTTTGAGAAACGTAATAAACGTGATCTAGTAGAGTATCGTCGACTTAAGAAAAAATTTGAACCCGAAAAAACTTAATAAAAATAAGGGTTTACAAACGTTTTTACGTGTGTTATAATGTATTCATAAAGGATTAAATAGTACTTGAGGAGTCAACAATGCGAAACAAATGCTATATCATCCAAGAACCAATGAAGCGAGACCGTGACAGTGGTACAATGATCCCCGTAATGGACTTTCGAAAGGTCCTCGAATATGGTGATCCAATTGTCTGTTTACCTACTGGACGAGTATCTTTGTCACCGGGTCCAATGATCGATAATCTTCGGGATAAATTAAAGGACTTTACGGACAATGATTATATCGTCTCCGTCGGTGATCCTACTGCCATTTTCGCTGCCGCAATGGTAGCGAGTGATATTAATAATGGTCGAGTTAAAGCTCTTAAATGGGATAAAGATGCCAAACAATACATCGTGGTGCAGATCGATATACACCACAGAACTCGAAAGGAGAACTTTAGCAATGCCTAGTGAAGTCTATATCGGTACAAAAGTGGTTTTGGCTGAACCTATGGATCAGTCCACATTTAACGAGAAGTTTAAACCTTTTGACGGAAAATTGACGGACCGTAATCCAGGTTATAAAGTTCAGTATGAAGACGGATATATTTCATGGTCTCCAAAAGATATTTTCGAACGGTGTTATCGAAAAGTAATCAATAAAGAAGCCGATATGCTCATGATTGCCATGAGTAAACCACAAGCAGGAAAAGGAGGACTTTAGAATGGAAGACCAGAGTTTAATGAAAGAGTTTTTAAAAGATTCGGCAGATGTTCAAGCAACTGACAAAGAACTACAAAGTATTTCAGAACTTGCTCAACAACAGTTAAAATGGGAGAAGACCGTCTCGGATTTATCTATTGAACTCGATGCTGCAAACATGAGTCTTCGTAATATCCAAGAATTTCTCTTACCTGAAGCAATGGCCGCTGTTGGAATATCAGAATTTAAACTCACCGATGGAAGTAAAATTACAATCAAATCTGATATTTTTGCAAGCATTCGTGTCGAACGTATAGAAAATGCTATGGGATGGTTAGTCGAAAATGGACTGGGTGATATTATAAAGGATGAGGTCAAAGTCAACCTTGGACGTGGTGAATTTGAAAAAGCTCAAGAACTTATTAATGAAATAAGAAAGATGGGGTTTGAACCTCAAGAGAAAAAGAATGTCCATCCGATGACTTTAAAGGCAACAATAAAAGAACAGCAAGGACGAGGTGTTCAGTTTCCTGACGAATTCTTTTCCGTAACACCTTTCAGAAAAAGTGTGATTAAGAAATAAGATTTTACACGGGGACGGATAACCCCTAAAAACCAAGGAGAATTGAAAATGGCAAAAGACAAGACACCACCCGTGGAAGAAAAGAAAGATGCCCTTGCAACGACCCCCGAAGAAGGTTCACAGGTTCCGGCAAAAATCGATTTTGCTGCAGATGCAGGAGGAGGATTTGAAGAGGCTGATGCTTCTAGTTATGCCATCCCTTTCCTTCGTCAACTTCAAAGTCTTTCTCCTGCATGTAAGAAGAATGATCCGGAATACGTGAAAGGTGCAGAAGAAGGAGATTTCATCAATACGGTTACAGGAAAACTCTACAAAGGAGATGTTGGTGTTGTAGTGATCCCTTGCCACTATATCCACAAGTATAATGAGTGGGCACCGAACAGAGGAGGTTTCCGTGGAAGCCATTCAACTGAGGAATATGCTCAGTTACGGAAAGAGATGCGAAAGAACGACAAGGGAGTTGACGTTGAATACAACATGGACACGAATAATGTCCTTCAAGATGCACGTGAGCATTACTGCCTTCTCATTAATGATGAAGAAGGAACGGCGGAACCTGTCCTTTTAGTCCTTACCTCCAGTCAAACGAAAAAGTCTCGTAAGTGGATGACCCAGATGCAGAGCATTCGTATAGGAAATGCCATCTCCCCGATGTTCTCACAAATGTATAAAATTACCTCTGTACCTGAAAGTAATGATCGTGGTTCTTGGGCAGGAGTGAAAATAGAACTTCTTTGTCCAGTCGGTGTCTTAGAAGTTTATAATCAAGCAAAACAATTCCGGAATCTTGTGAGAACCGGGATAGCTCAAGCTGCTCCTCCGGTGGGATCAGAAGATATTCCGTATTAAGTTTATTTAGGGACCTCCTAGTATCAGGAGGTCCCACTTTTTATTCCGGAGGATCAATGTCTGGTAGAATTATGACACTACCTGGTACGAGTGGGTTTAATCAGTTGTATGGAAAATATAAATCACTAAGTAAACTTGAATTTGAATTGACAAAAGAAGAATTTAAACAACTAGTTCAAAGTAATTGTTTTTATTGTGGAAACCCACCATCACATATTATAGATAAATTTAAACCCCATTATTCAAAAGAAGCAAATGAAAATACTCGTTTTATTTATAATGGAATTGATCGAGTAGATAGTAATAAAGGATACATATTAAGTAATTGTGTACCATGTTGTGGTAAATGTAATCAAGCAAAAATGAGTTTGTCACAATCCGATTTTTTTATAATGATAAAACAAATATATGAGAATCATAACCTATGAAGGAATTAGCCGTTCTATTTCACCAACTTTTCATGGGACATGAAAGTGCCCATGGCGAATATCGAATAACCGGTAAGAAAGATTCAAAGACAATAGGAAAGGCAAGTACAACACGTGACCCAGTAACTCCTGAACTATGGGAACAACATTTAAAAGGTGAGATTGGACTGGGTATAGTTCCAATCAATCAGTCCAATAATTGTCATTGGGGAGCGATCGATGTAGATGTATACGATGGTTTAGATCTTGAAGCACTAAGTCTTAAACTCCCAAAACATCTTGTTCTTTGTCGTAGTAAGTCAGGTGGTGCCCACATATATCTATTTATAGATCCTGTATCCCCTGCAAAACTTCTTCGTAAAAAGTTAATGATGATTGCTACTGCAATCGGTAAACCCACCGCAGAGATATTCCCAAAACAAGAATCAATTGGACCACAAGATATTGGTAACTGGATTAATATGCCTTATTTCGGTGGAGAATCAACTACAAGATATTGTGTCAAAGGTGGAGTATCATTAACACCGAAAGAGTTTCTTGATTATGCTACTGAAAGCAGAATTACTCTTGCTGATCTATCTGCTTTTAATATGGACTCAATAGAAGAGTTCGCCGAAGATCCGGAATTCGCCGATGCCCCACCATGTATAAAATTTTTCATCAAAAATGGATTCCCCGTCGGTAGTAGAAATAACGCTTTATTCTCATTGGGTGTCTTTGCAAGAAAGAAATTTCCTACCGGTTGGGAAGATAAGATATTCGATTATAACAAACGATTTATGTCTCCGGGTACATACAGTGAAGTCGCAGCGATTATTCGGAGTCTTAATCGGAGGACTTATGTCTATAAATGCAAAGACCAACCGTTGTGTTCGAAATGTGATAAAGACCTATGTGCAGCGTCTCCGTATGGTGTACAACTTGCTCACACGGATGAGAAGGCGCAGAGGCCTAATATTCTAGATGATGTGGTTCCACCTGTCGTCTGTTATGCTCCTCAACAAGGAAGTACAGATGAACCTTATTGGGTATTTAAAATAGGTGAGACAGAATTTAATGTCACTGTTGATATGGCAAAATCACAAAGTATATTTTCAAGAGAATATCTCAGACAATTCCATAAAGTTCTTCTTCCTATACAAGATCGACGATGGGTTACACGAATGAACGAATTACTAGAAAGTGCAGAACAACGAGAATTGGCTCCGGATGCAGGACCTGAAGGACAAATGTGGTTTCATCTTGAAGAATTTTGTACGTCTAAGTCAAAGGCACGAGCAAAAGATGAATTAACTCTTGGTAAACCATGGACAGATGATGGACGAGTTTATTTTAGAAGCAGTGATTTCATGAAATACTTGGATCAACAAAGATTCCGAAAATTCACTGAAAATGAACTTTGGGTTATTCTAAAACATGGTGGAGCATTACACCATAGTTTCAACATTAAAGGAAAGCATGTTGGTTGCTGGAGTGTAAGTAAGTTCGATGAACAGACTGAACCATTCCAGGAAACTCCAATCCCCGAAGAGGTATCTAAATTTTGAAAATTATTGTTGGTCCTCCAGGAACAGGTAAAACTACCAGATTGCTTAATATACTGGAGGATGAACTTAAGAGAACGGATCCTAGTAAAGTTGCCTTTTGTAGTTTCACCCGTAAAGCCGTGGGAGAGGCCGTGTCACGGGCTATGGACCGTTTTTCGTTGTCTTCCAGTGACGTACCGTATTTTAGGACGCTACATAGCCTCGGTTTTTCCATCTTGGGGATTAAACGTACAGAGGTAATGCAAAACAAGGACTATAAACGAATAGGAGATCATTTAGGTTTAAAATTTAGTACTCGATACGATTCTGCGGATTCTATTCCTGGAGGGAAGAATCCTGGTGATAGATATATGTTCATTGAAGGATATTCAAAGGCACGGTGCATTGAACCAAAAGAAGTATGGGATACAATCGATCATGATAATCTTAATTGGTTTGAATTTATACGATATAGGAATACGATAAGGGATTATAAGAATAAATATGGGAAAGTTGATTATTCCGATATGTTATCTATGTGCGGAGATCCATTAGATATTGATGTAGTAATTATTGATGAGGCACAAGACTTATCTACACTTCAATGGCAATTTGTAAAAGAGATATTTGCTAATGCTAAACGAATGTATATTGCCGGTGACGACGACCAGGCAATTTTTCAATGGTCCGGTGCGGACGTGAATCACTTCGTGGATCTTAAGGGCGATAGAGAGGTATTAACCCAGTCACACCGTGTGCCAAGGAGCGTACATGCCTACGCTGAAAGAATTACGGACCAAATCAGGTATCGTACCCCAAAAAGATATAAACCTATGGATAGATTGGGCAAAGTCGAATACTTCACGGACCCAGATCACGTTGATCTCAGCAACGGAACATGGTTATTACTTAGTCGAAACTCGTTCTATATCAATGAACTCGCTAACGTAGTCAAAAATAAAGGCCATGTTTTCTCGATACGGGGTGAAAGTGTCATCAATAAATCCCATTTAAGAGCTATCCAATTATGGGAACAACTTAGAAAAGGAAAAGAGTTACATGAAGATGATAAATTAATAATTTCTCCTTTTATTAAAGGATCCAAATGGGACACAAGTAAGATTTGGCATGAAGCATTTACTAATATGGATCATGACGATAAAGAGTATTATATCAGTCTTCTTCGTCGAGGGGAATCTTTAACAAAGACTCCTCGTATTAATATTAGTACTATTCATGGAGTAAAAGGTGGAGAAGCTGATCATGTTTTATTATTAACCGATATGGCAATGGCAACATGGGAAGGACAGCGTATTAACAGAGACGCCGAACACCGGGTATGGTACGTTGGAGCAACGAGATGTTTAGAATCTTTAAACATCATAATGCCCAGAGGACGATACCACTATGATACCTAGAACTTATTATCTTACTGAACATTCAATAACATTGATTAATAATTTAAGCGAAACAACAGGATATTCTAGAAACGAAATTGTCGATATAGCAATAATGACATTGTGTAAACTGGGATTGGAGCCAAAAGAGGAACGAGCGATCGATAGGTTGTATAAGGCACTAGATAATCAAGGAATGACGTTCGAGGATTTTTGTAAAAAGATTAATGTCACTAAAGATAGCATCTGGGCATATTGTCGAACGATAGATCGTGGAAGAAGGATTTGGCCAGAAGGTACTAGTCGTACACAGAAGTCACGTGAAAAAGATCGGA
>JAEHJW020005464.1_pt1 | contig 55940 bp, 80 predicted proteins | sample 9271431 | NCBI WGS metagenome assembly JAEHJW02 | reverse complement strand
GAACAAACGCGGCATACAGACTTAAATTGTGGCTGGGCCGCGCTAGGAGCGGAGATTTACTGGGAAGGCCCGCCGGAACCATGCGCGCATTGCGGACAAATGCTCGAGTCCGCCTATGGTGCTCCAAATGCAACCGATGCCGAAGAGTAGGAGCACGCAATCATGAAACCCATTGAACACTTAAATGCGTGCATTTGGACTCATCCGAAGGATTATGGCGGATTTTCACCGGATGGAGATTTTTGCATCCTTTCCCAGAATCGAGACTCAAGCTTGATCGATCGACACAATTGGCAGACCGCATGCGACCAATTGCATGCCGAAGCATACGACGATGGCCATTATGGCGAGCTCGCCGCTGACCGTCCCATGGTGTACCACTGGCGCGCGGGACACTGGGCATGCGGCTGGGTCGAATATCTTATGGTGCGCGCAGATGCGCCGGACGATATCAAAAACGCGGCCGGGGAAATTCTCCGCAAACTTGAAGGTTACCCGATACTCGATGAGGACGGATACAGCGAAGCGGAACTTAGCGAAGCTTGTAAATACTGGGCCAATTGTTCCGTAAAAGAGCGCCTTGAATACCTACAGCGCGCGGAACTCTCAATATTTGCCGCGCGGCATGACTGGTTACCGGATGATCCGACCGGCGCACTATTCGAAATGATCCGCCCCGATTGATTGACATTAAGCAGACCGCATGCCCGCGCGTGCGGTCGATTATGTGTCTGTCGATTAACCTGTAGGAGTAAGCAACCATGAAACCCGTAACTCTACGAGTAACCTATCGCATCGCACGCAACGGCAACCCCGATACCCTTACCGCAATCCTGCCCGATATCCCGGCGAATCCCGGTCATTTTGTATGCTATGCGCATATAGGCCAGCATAGCGAAGGCTCGCTAGGTTGGTACCAAAGCACGCGCCGTGCTACGGAAACGGAATACAAGGCATTGGCACGCGAGCTCGAATCAATTTATGCGCCGGACTATGCCTTGCGCATCGTGCAGCGAATTTCAAACCGCAGGAGAGTCGCACAATGACCCGCCGCGACTATCTGCAGTTATCCGCCGCGCTCAAGCGTGCGCGCGAAACAGCGCTCACATATGACAATGCCGCGAATTCTCCGGATATTCTCTACGGCATTGACTGCGCGGCCGAGGCAATCGCCGAAGCTTTATACCTGGCTAATCCCAAATTCGACAAGCATCGATTTTTCCGTGATGCGTGCTTGAGCACGCGACAATGAAGTCCAAGGAAAAATGCGGTTGCGTACACGATGGAGCACGCTGGCTAAAACAATGCCCGCACCATACGCGCGAAGCTGCAGAATACCGCGTACGCATGACTGCGGATCTAAAACGGGAGATACCGATCACAGTGCATCGATTCAATGACAAACCAGTCAAACCGTAGGGGCCGAGTAGCGCAGCCTGTACGCGGCACGAGCCATAGGGGCGCGGCCACTACGCGGCACGAGCCATAGGGGCGCGGCCACTACGCGGCACGAGCCATAGGGGCGCGGCCACTACGCGGCACGAGCCATAGGGGCGCGGCCACTACGCGGCGTGAGCCGTAGGGGCCGAGTAGCGCAGCCTGTACGCGGCGTGAGCCGTAGGGGCCGAGTAGCGCAGCCTGTACGCGGCGTGAGCCGTAGGGGCCGAGTAGCGCAGCCTGTACGCGGCGTGAGCCGTAGGGGCCGAGTAGCGCAGCCTGTATGCACTGAGTAACGCGCCCCGATCAGTTGCGCCCGCAACGATGCCGCGGAGCCACGCACCCCGATGCGCACGAACGCTCGAGCGCGCCACGCTCGATGCCACCCTCTCCTCGGAGCGTGATTCGGGGCCAGCTCCAGGCTTCCTCGGGGGCTGGGCCGTGGCCAACTGCAAAGGTTTGGTCTCAGCCGGTAATGGGCGTCGCAACCCCTCCTCGGAGCGCTCCAGAGGGCCGGCTATGGAATTTTGAGCTCGGCACACAATCCACACCCCCTCTCATCCTTTACCTATTGCGCCAGAATCGGCGATCGGCATCGACCCTATGCAAGGGTAGCGACCCACCCACTCCCAAGTGCTCTCGCAGCCTCTCACGCTTCCGGAGATCCCACGAAAGTCATCGCCGGCCGCCGAACTCGTTACCGGCCGCTGGGAGGGTCATCGCCGGCCGCCGAGCTCGTTACCGGCCGCTGGGAGGGTCATCGCCGGCCGCTCGCACGATATCCCACATCGAGCAAGCGCATTGCCGGCCGTCGAAACGCTCATTGCCGGCCGCCGAATGCCAATCATCGACCGTTGGACCCCGAAAATCGGGTTTGGGTCCAACCTCAGCCCAACCTTGGGTCCAACCTTCTTTTTCAAAAATGCCTATTTTTATAGGTCAGGTCCAACGTGGCCAACGTACCCAACGTTTTGGCCACCAATCTCGTGTGCGTGTGCGCACGCGCGCGCGCATGCGCACGCATGCGCATATAGATACATCATTAAGGTTGGACACGTTGGACACGTTGGACCCAAGCTATATTTCAAGCACTTTTTTGGGTCCAACCTTTCGGGAAGGGTCCAACCTAGGTTGGACCCTCTAGTCTTCCCACGGGAATTCACTCCCCAATTTGTGGGCAAATTGTTCTCGAGCTTTCGTGAGTCCCGGGAGCTTCCACACCCGGATACGTTGAGAGATGCCCTTCTTGTCATTGATTTTCAGCCGTTCCGTGCGCACATCAGGGAACAACCTCTGCACCGTGAGGCCGAGCACCGTCTCCGCGGAGCGCAACTCTCCCGTATGGGCGCGCTGCCCCTGCAACTGCTCGAAGTAGGACCGCACTGCCTGGTCCTTCGAGAATCCGACCTCTTTTGCCGGGTCCCACGGCACCCATCCATCGAATGCCGTGGGGTATTCGCCGCGTTTGAGGCAATCGAAAATGAACTTCTCGGGTGCCGTCAGGTTGAGCTGCTTCTGCTCGATCAGCGCTCGCGTTACCGGAGCGGTGTAGGGGTCGATCGTATCGAGATCGAACGCCAGAAGATCATGCATCATCGCTTCATAGCCGCCCTTTCGAAGCTCCATATCGATCTCGGCGAAATACGTCCGATCATTCGCATGGCTGCTCGCGACATTGAAGATCGCCCACCGCCGCGCATCCATCTCGGCCGGCACCACGAGCGCCTCGTTGCTCGCGAGGATGAAGGCCCGCATGTTGGGGTATTGAATCGGATCCAGGCCCTTGCGCTCGATCACGACACGCGGCTCGGTGATGAGGGCCTTCAGCGGCCCTTTGATGGTGGGATCACCCGCGAAAAATGCTTCATCGACGAAGGTCAGCATCGCCCCTTGCAGCAGCGCATTGAACCGCCCAGTAAGGTGATCGCGCTTCTGGATCGCGACGAAGTGTGTGGGGTCATAGAGCTTGCCGAAGTGATTGGCAAAGAACCCTTTGCCGATTCCCTGCTCACCGTGCAGGACGAGTGCGACGCCGGCCGGCTCATACGGGCGCTGTATACAACGCGCCATCCACCCTACCACCCATCGACCGTGTTCCTCATTCCCTTCGCAGATGACCTCCGTGATGAATGTCCTGAACTTCTTCCAACATCCTCGTTTTGCCCTATTTTTATAGGGAAATCCGCACCATAAGTTGTAAACACGCTTCTCATCATCCCCCCTCGGCGTACGCATCGGATCGAAGATCATCCGCTCATATTGCCGACGCAACGGTGAGGCTAGCCATATCTCCGCCACCGACTTGATGATCGGCTTCGGCGGTTTGCCGTTGGTGAGCCCCACGGGGTGTCGTTGATGGGAGTAGCGCAGCTCGAAGTCCGCCTTCTTCGCAAACTCCAGCTCCGTCGCACCTTCGAGCAGTATGGAAGGCTGGATGGTCATGATGCGCGTATTGCCGCCCATCGTGATGACCGCGTGCTGCTCATTCATCTTCGCCACCACTTCGACTTCGAGGGGGGAAGGCTCGATAGGAGGCGGTGCCGGAAGCGCTACGCCGGCCGCAGGCAGTTCATTTTCAATAGCGTGGCCGTTGGTTTTTGGCTTTGCGTGCCCGTTCAACTTGCGCTTGCTGCGCTTCTTTGCGTTTTCGACGTTGGCCGTCGATACATCGTTGGATGGCACGCTCGGGATTTTTCTGGGAGAGGACATGTGGGTGCTCGGCGCATTGAGTGTGAATGTACTCGTCGGACCAGCCCATGGAGATGTAGTACCCGACGATTGACCATAAATTTCCGCTGCGGCTCTTGTCGGATTCACGGGGAGCCGCGAGCGCGGCGGCTCGGGCGCGACGCGCGTAGAGATATTCCAGCTGCGTTTGCGGCTTCAAGTGCGAGGCGAAGCCGTCGCTTGTCGCTGATGTCTCTGGGATCGTCTTTGCGCTTCTGCGATGGCCAGGGGGGCGTGGAGGCGTGGTAGCGGCAGATGTGTTGACCAGCGCCGGCACCGTCATGGCGCGAAGCTGTGCGACGGTGTAACTGCGCTCGGGATGGTGTTCGATCAGTCGCGTGGCTGCGGGCTTGCGACCCTCGGCGCGCTTCTTGGCCGAGAGGTGATTCACGGTTGAGGGCATACGCATCAGCCGGTCGATATTCCACGTACCCGCTCCGGCACCGAAGAGAGTGAGAAGATGTTTGTTGAGGGCTTCGAAACGTGGGAGGGTCCGGGGCGTGATCTTCGTCGGACCCTTCACTTTCCAGAATGCTCCGTAGCCGCCCCCTGAGAAGATGATGAGGGTGGGGGGCGGTAAAGCGCGTCCGAGGCGCTCGAGCGCCTCGGGACTCGGGTCATCGAGGTCGAGATGTGCGTAGCGGATTTGAACGATATCGCTTTTACGCGGCTTGCCGTTCACCTCACGCGCCAGCGCATTCACCGTCCAATAGAGATTGTGCATCGAGTGACGTTTGATGAACGCTTCGGCCCGATGGAATGTAGCGATACTGAAACCCACCCCGAAGCAGCGGCCATCCAGCGGATCGATCGCGGTCAGATTACCGAAAACTCCGGGCGCGGTGATGCGTGTCAGAAATGCGAGCGCTTGAGGGAGATCGACTTCGAGCCGCTTCACGAAAATGAGACCCTTCCGCTTGGTTCGAGAACGCTTGCGCGCGGAAGTCGAAGCTGGCACACTCGGTTGCGCCGCCGGACGCCCGCACGCGTACTGTTGGCTGTAGGAAGCGCAAACTTCCTACCGGACAAGGCCCTCCTCGTGAGGGCCTTGTCCGTTCTACGCTCCCGGTTTGGGGGCGTCAAGATATTGACAGAGTACCCGTACTCAAAAAATCCCCCCGGCTCACGATCGCTCGCAATGCCGGGGGGAATCTTCCACGCCGCTTTTTCTCAGGAGGGGACGGCGGCGCAGGGTCAACTCATCAGTGCGAGAACCATCCGTAGAGCAGAATTCCGATCTCGATGAGAATGGCGATGACGAGCACGTCCACCCAGATGCTCGGCCCTTCTTCACGCTGCCATTCGTGCATCTTGCGGTCCCGCAGATGACGATGATGGGGAAGGCTCATTTTGACTTCTCCCGAAGGTGTTTGGGGACGGGGCGAGGAAGCGAGCATTTCGGAGGGGGCACGGGGGCCATCGCGAGGCAGTTGTCGCACGGATACTTCGTGCGGGCCTTGTAGGGAAACTTCTTCGCGAGGTAAAGCCACTTCTCGGGCTTGATCGGAACGCCCGCACCGCCTCCACCCCAGGGGCTGTGACCGCCGCGCCCGTGCGGACGGGTGCTGCAGATCGTGTTGAAACTGCCATCGGGGAGTGTCAGGAAGTAATGCATCGTACGGGCGGACGGCACGGTGCGCAGTCGCCAGCCTGGCGTACGATCGGCGCGCAGTTGTTCGTGCCACGCGCTCAAGGGTCCCCGCCCTTTGACTAGGCGCAACGTACTCGAACGTTCAGGCTTGCGGGCCATCGGTGCTTACGAGGGTTGTTTCATGGGCGATTCGCGCTTCGATCAGCGCGCGCACCGCATGTGACGGACTGCCGTTGCCCCACTCGAAGAGCTTTGCTACGAAGGCGGGGGGGAGTGAGAGTGCGACTTTGGCGCGGCCTTCCGGAGAAGGCGGCCGACCCATGCGGGAAGTGCTTGATTTAGCCATGTGCGAAGCGTATCACGGAATAGATCAAAAATAAATCTTGAATTATTTAATGAACCGATATATGCTCGGCACCACAATGAGTGCACAACGAGACGATCAGGAGAAAAACGCCATGCAAGCCGTTGCGTATTATCGCACTTCCTCCGCCGCGAACGTGGGACCCGATAAGGATTCCCTCGAACGTCAGCGCGCCGCGGTGCGAAATTGCGCCGAGCGTTTCGGGTATGAGATCGTAGGCGAGTACTACGATGCCGCGGTGAGCGGGGCCGACCCGATCGATGAGCGGCGCGGATTCAAAGACATGATGGAGACGGGTCCACGAATCATCATCGTCGAAACCGCGAACCGGTTTGCGCGCGATCTCATCGTGCAGGAGACCGGATGGCGGATGTTGAAAGAGCGCGGCATCGAGTTGATCGCCGCCGACTCACCCGACTCCTTCACCGCCGATACGCCGACCGCGGTCCTGGTGCGCCAGATCCTGGGCGCCGTCGCTGAGTTCGACAAGGCGATGACGGTGACGAAGTTGCGCGCGGCGAGGGATCGGAAGTCGAAGGCTCTCGGACGCCGCTGCGAGGGGCGCAAGCCCGCTCCGCTCGAAGCGATAGAGTTAGCTCGCGCCTTGGTGCATGTGGGCAATTCCTTGCGTGGCGTATCCGCGACGCTCGCGGAGCGCGGATTCTTTGGTCCCACCGGCAAGCCCTATGGGCCTTCCAGTGTGCGGGCGATGGTGAGGGGGAGTTGATATGGCTGTCAAACGCGCACCTACACTCGGTGAGCCTCTTATGCTCTACTCGATGAACACGGGTGGTAACGTACATGAGACGTGTTCTGACCTTAACAAGCGGCTGCCCGAACTCGTTCCCTATCTCGTCCAGATTGACTTCAACGGTGGTTACCACTCGGTGGCCGTGTTCAAAGCACCGCGCGCGCTCATCGAGCGTTTACAGGCTGTGAAGAAGATTTGGTGACGCCATGAAATGCCCCGAATGCAACGGTACCGGCACGTCCACCAGCATGAACGCGGCGCTTTACTTTGTGACCAAAGTGCCCGTCCCAGAGTCGCATCGATGCCCGACCTGTAACGGTCTCGGGGATGTGACGAAGGCGGTCGCCGACCGGTATGCGGCGGGTTCGAATGTCGTGGGAACCCTGGTGCTGCTCGCGTTGCTCGTGACGGCGGGGTGGTTCATTTATTGGCTGTTGAGTGGTTGGTGAAAGTGGAGGAAAAATGACGACGCAACCCAAGAAACGTAAATGCGCGAATTCGAAGACCGGGACCGGCGCGGACACGACGTGTCCTCGTGATGCGCTCCCCGGTCACATCCTCTGCGATTCGTGCCGTGAAATTTACGGGGGTAAGCACTTCCACGCGGGGAGACGGCCAAAATGAGCATCCCAACCGGGCGCCCAATCACCGAGCGCGATCCCGAATTCATGGCAATGCACCGGCAAATCGAAGAAGATTGCGAGGCGTCGAACCCGGTTCGCCAGCACATCAACACCATGCTCGACTATGACCTCCTGGTGCAGAAGTACCTGGCGCGGATGCCGGCAAACGGATGGGATGGCCCTGATGGGCTCGGGGTCGTCACGGACAAGGACGTGGCGATCGTCGTGGCCGCGCGCTGGCAGGACGTATACCTCACCTTCAATGTGCAGCGCTTGGCGGAGGTCGCGGTCGCAGGTCCCATCCCGCTCACCATCCTGGCTGCGCACGCCTTCAGCGCCCTGCACGATGGGGCACGCACGGTGCTCTTCTATGACGTGCTCGAGCAGCGCGATCGGGAGATGAGCGCCGGGTTGCGCATATGAGATGGTGGAAGCGCTTCAAAGCGTGGCTGACCCTCGTTCCGAGCGGTGTTCTTCCCGATCCCGACCCCTCTACATTGCGCTACCTTCCGGATGGGTCGGAAGCAGGTAGCGGTTACGTTCGCACGCCATGAGGAGAACCAAAATGCCACCGAGTCCTTTGCGTCCCATTTCGGATGAAATTCCGCAGGTTCTACGCCGCACGCCACCGGTCACCGTGACTGTCGAGGGCAACGTGCCGATGTACGATGTATTGGGCGCACTCGTCGCGGCCGGGTACATCGTTCGGTGGTCAAAGGAAACCGGGATCGTGGTGTGCCGCGCCGTTGAGGCGTCCTGATGACTACCGAAGCGCAGGATTCCGAGCACTCCCCCGATTGCATGTGTGATGAGTGCTGGGAGGCGTACAAGCGCGCGAAAAGTTCAACGCAGTGCGTCCCGAGTGCCCCGGGCACCATGGGTGATATGGGCACCGACCCAAGCCGGCGAGTGGATCGTAAGTAAAACCCCGGCAAGCGCAGCGCGGCTGAGCCTCATGGGGGCACTCCCGGTTGCGTGATGCGCTCGGAGAGGGCCGCAAGGCCCTTTCCGTCAACCCTCATAACTTTCGAGGAGATCGTAATGGCTGATGGTTCAACGATGAATGCAGGCGGTGACATGTATCTGGTCCGCGTGCTTTTCAATCAGGAGACGCAGGTTTATCGCTGCGACGGATGGACCACCCAAGAGCATGGCCCCGAGATTATCCGCTGGCGCAAGACGCGCCGGGACGAAGAAGCGTGGCCGATTCGGGTCAAAGGGGAACTTCTGGGATTCGCCGCGGTGGCGGATACCGTGGGGCACGCGGCGAGTCTTCTCCATGACATCCGCGCGCAGCATGACGATGCGATGCGCCCGCATTGGAGCAAAGTTTCTCAATAACCATTTACTTTTTATTCAAGCTGGCGTATTGTCGCCCCGAATTTTCAAAGGATCTCGCAATGCCAAAATCCGAACCCGAATCCGCTCCTCAGAATTTCCCCGACACGATCGGCGGCTGTCTCGCTGAGCTCGCCAAGGTGCGCGCTCAGAAGGAGAGGGCCGAGACCAAGGTCACACCGCTTGCCGAGCGCGAGGCGGCGCTGCGCAATCATCTGCTCAATACCTTCAAGAAAGACGATCTCAACGGGGCGAAGGGAAGCGGACTCGCGATTGCCATCGTGACCACCAAGCAGCCGAAGGTTGCGGACTGGGATGCGTTTTTCTCTTTTGCGAAGCGCAAGGGGAACGATGATCTGGTGAACCGCGCGGTCAACAGCGCCGCCTGGCGCGCCCGGGTGGAGGAAGGTAAAGCGGTCCCGGGGGTCGAGATTTTTCAAAACGTATCGCTTCGGGTCTCATCGAGCAAATAGCCGTGCCGCGCTGCCGCGTAGGGGACAAGTGTCTCGTGATCGTCGGCATCGATGCCGGATGCGAGGTGACGTGTCTCGAACTGCTCGGCGATGACCCGATCGTGAATACTGGACTGAATATTGGACGCGCGAAGGTCCGGATGGGTGGACGCAGCGTATGGCGGCTCGATCGGCAGCTTCGGTGGCCTGTGCTTGGTCAGCCCGATCTATATTGTGCCGTTCCGTATGCCGCAGACAGCGCGTTGCTGCCCCTGCGCGGTGAGCCCGATGCCGATTTGTTGATCACGCAAGCCCGGTCGGACTTGCACGCGAAGTTTTCGTCTTCTCCCACACAAGTGAGTGAAACATGAGCAAGACCGTTGCAGCCCTTCCTGATGAAACCACCTCGAAAGGTCGCAAGACCAAATCGAAGGCCCTTGCCACCATGGCGGACCTCGAGAACCTCTACGCCGCGCGTAGCCAGGAAGCCGCTGCCGCGGCACCGAGTGCCGAAGGTCCTCCGCGCGTGGTGCCGAAGGACATGATGTTCTGGGTCGGTGAGAAAACCCTCCCCGATCCGCTCGAGGTGATCGTGGTGGCCGAGGCCCTGCAGCATGTGTGGTATGAGGAGGCGTACGATCCCGAGAACCCGGCGCCTCCCTCCTGTTTTGCCGTAGGGGCCGTGTCGGCGGACGATCCGGAGGGCAAGAAAACGCTGCATGCGCATCCTACGAGTCCGAATATCCAGGGTGGTCCGAATGATCATGACTGCGGAACGTGCCCGCTCAATCAGTTCGGGAGCGCCGAAGTGGGGCGCGGTAAGGCGTGCGCGAACAACCGCGTGCTCGCCATCGTGATGGCGGATGACCCGGCTCTCACGGACCCGAAGCGTGAGCTGCGCTACGCAACGATGACTCTCTCCCCGACCGCCCTCTCGGCCTGGGGGAAGTTCGTCAAGGGGATCGATCGCGAGTACAAGCGCCCTCCGGAGGGGATCGTCACGAAGTTCTCCTTCAACAAGACGGATGCGGATGAGCGCCGGCGCAAGGCCGTGGTGCCGATCGGCTATGATCTGATCCGCGACTATCAGACGGCCGTGCGGGTGAACAAGCTCCGCGAGGAGATCCTGGAGTCGGGGGCGCTCGTGCGACCGCTGCCCGTCGAGGCCCGCACCGCGGCCCCGAAGCCGGCGAAAGGGAAAGGGGGTAAGAGCGCGAAGGCGAAGAAAGCGAAGTTCTGAGCCGTGGCGCGGAAGAAATCGTACGGGGGTCTCGGGGAGCTTTCCGGGATGAGCGATGCTCAGGCGCTCGAGACCCTCCTCGGCAATGCCCAGAAGCTCTCCATGTTCTGCGCAAGCGCACCGAGCATGGACGAGCTTCGCCGGCTCATGGCGCTGGAGATCGTGTCGAACGGAGCAGCGCGCCCGCATATCCTGGAGAAACTGCGCTCGAGCATTTCCCGGGCGCGCAGTCGCGAGTCCCGCACGGCATTCGCCACCGTCATTGCCGCGATCGATGCCGGGAAGGTACCCGAAGTCAATCCTCTCGAGCGGCTTTTTGGCTATGACTGCGGAGAAGATGGTGAGGTTGTCAGCATCATCGATGGAGTGATTCGGGAGATCGCGAGCCGAGTACTGCTGTGAGGGGCTACAGCAGTCTCGCCGAACGACTGCTGTGCCTTTCTGTTCTCGACCCCATCTCGGAGTGCTGGGTGTGGATCGGTCGGCGAGATACGAAGGGGTATGGGCGCTTCTGTCAACGGGTGGCGGGGCGCCCGCACCCGGTTCCGTTCTACGCACATCGTGTGTCTTACGAGGTTTTTCGGGGCATCGCGATTCCGGCCGGATTTCAGCTCGATCATCAGTGTCGAAGTCCTTGGTGTATCAATCCCATGCACTTGGAGCCGGTGCCGGCAATCACGAATCGGGAGCGGCAGATGCTTAATTACTATGATGATCGCCCGGAGCCGCGGTTATGGTTGCCTGAGAAACTTTATGAGATTGAGTTGAATTGTGGCCAATAACAAACCCATATTGACCCTCGACTTCGAGACGGAGGCGATTGAGCCGCGTCCGCATTACCCTCCGAAACCCGTAGGCGTGGCGCTGCGTACGCCGAAATGGAAGAGAGCGCGGTACTTGTCCTGGGGACATCCGGGCTATAACAATTCCACGCGCAACGATGCACGGCGCATCATCCTCGAGCTGCTGCGGGATCATGTGGTGCTCTGCCACCACGCGGGATTTGATCTCGATATCCTTGAGACGCACCTCGGCATTCCGTGGCCGAGCGAACACCACGATACACTGCTGCTTGCGTTTCTGGTGGACCCCGACTCGTCTAGCCTTTCTTTGAAGCCTCTCGCCGAGCGGTATCTCGGTGAGCCGCCGAGTGAGCAGGAGATGCTCCACGATTGGATCTTGGCGAACGTCAAGGAAGCGACCAGGAAAACGGCGGGGGCGTACATTGCAAAGGCGCCTGCGGAACTCGTCGCCCCCTACGCGATCGGGGACGTGGATCGAACGTACGGTCTTTTTCAGTATTTCATGGCGGAGTTGCGCCGCGAGCCGCGGTTGATACGCGCGTATCAGCGTGAGCTCAAAGTGACACGGACGCTCATCAAGATGGAACGGCGCGGAATTCCGATCCGGACAGGGGTGCTCGAGAAGGACATCAAGCGATACGAAAAGACGCTCGAAGAGATCGAGATCGCCCTGTTGCGCAAGCTCAAGGTACGACACCCGAAAGAGGCACGCGCGGAGTTTTCCTGGTCGGGCAAGAACTTCGCGAACCTGTTGCTCAAATCCGGGCTCGTGAAAGAACTGCCGATGACCGAGAAGGGGAACGCTTCCGTCTCGGCCGAGTCCCTCGCGACAGTGATGCCGAAGAAGCTTGCCCACGAGTTCGAAGTACGCTCCCAAATTGCCGTATGTCTTCAGACTTTCATGCGGCCGTGGATGGCGCAGACGAGTGAAACGGGTGGTACTTTCCATGTAAAGTTCAACCAGGTGCGAGGTGACTATCACGGCGGGAGCGCGATTGGTGCGCGGACGGGGCGACTGAGCAGCAGTCCGAATTTTCAAAACGTCATTCGCGGTGACAAGGATGCGCGGGTGCCAAAGTTGCGCGATTATGTAGGGCGTGGTCGCTTCGCACTTCTCGGGCAGCGGGACGCTTCCCAGCAGGAGCTTCGCATTACCGCCGAGTACGAGGATGGTCCTTTCAAGGCGGCATATCTGAAGAACCCCCGGCAGGATGGACACACCATGGTCGGTGAGTTGATTCGCGAGACCACGGGTATCGTACTTGATCGGTACCCGGTCAAAACCATCAACTTCGCAATTCTCTATGGGGCCGGCATCAATAAATTGGCTGCGCAGTTGGGGGTATCGAAGGAGGAAGCCAAGCGATTGCTCGAAGCGCACCGCAAGGCGCTTCCCGGCATTCCAGCGCTGCAGCGGGCGCTCAAAGAGCGCGCGATGCTGAATGAGCCGATCTTCACTTGGGGTGGCCGGCGCTATTACTGCGAGAAGCCGCGAATGATCGATGGGCGCCTACGCACATTCGAATACAAGATGCTGAATGTGTTGGTTCAAGGCTCGGCTGCGGATTGTACGAAGCAGGCCATGGTCAACTATGACTCGCTCGGTGCTTTCGCGGAGGAGAACCCGATGCTGCTCCAGGTGCATGATGAATTGATCTTTGGGATTTTTGACAAGAGGATTGCTCGCGAAGCGCAGCGGCGCGTGCGCGAGGCGTTTGCGGATCTCGAGGACTTCTCCATTCCGATGCTCTCGGACGGCAAGATCGGAGCGGTGAGTTGGCAGCGTATGAAGAAGATACCGAAGAGTTGGGAGGAATGATGGCGAAGCACGACCCCATAAATCATCCTAAACATTATTGTAGCCACCCTTCCGGGGTCGAAGCGATTCAAATTTGCGAACACCACACTTTCTGCATCGGCAATGCTTTTAAGTATCTTTGGCGTGCAGGGCTGAAAGATGCAACCGTGGCAGGTCAGATCGAAGATCTGCGAAAATCCATCTGGTACATCACCCGCGAGATTCAACGTTTGGAGTCCAAATAAGTGCCTAACCAAGTCAAATCCTGGTCCTACTCGCGCATCTCGGATTACCGTGTTTGTGCCGCAAAGTTCAATTTCAAGCACAACCTGCGCATCAAAGAGCCCGAGTCGCCTGCGATGAAGCGCGGTGGTGCGGTGGACGAGGCCGTAACGGCTTTCCTCACGGGGACGAAGCGCACGTTGCCGACCGAAAAGAAGTTCGGACTCAATTACGGCCCGCTCAAGCTTCGCCTCACTCAGTTGAAGAAGGCCGGCGCGCTCGCGCAGCTCGAGTACGCAGTGGATCGGAACTGGCAGCCTTGTGATTGGCGGGACTGGGACCGGGCATGGCTTCGTGCGAAGCTCGACATCGGTCTCATCACCGGAACCACGGCGCTCGTCGTGGACAACAAGACCGGTAAGGTCTACGCGGACAAGCATGCCGAGCAGCTCGAGATCTACGCCGCCGTAACTTGGGCGCAGCATCCACAGGTGACGGAAATCCAAGCGGAAATGTTCTACCTCGATCAGGGCGTCGCTTCCGCGCCCGCGGTATTCACGGATTTGAAGAAGACGATCCCGCGATTGCGCAAGAAATGGGAGAAGATCGCGAAGCCGCTCTTCAACGACACGAAGTGGAAGGCGGTTCCCGGCACGCACTGCTCCTGGTGCCCGTACTCCGGGCGCAAAGGCGGTCCGTGTGACAAGGGGTGATAATCCGCTCGAGAGTCGCATCGAAGCGAAGTCCACGCAGTATGCCGTCAGCAAAGGGTGTCTTCACTACCGATTGAACGGGCTCGGGTGCCGGGGCAAGGACGACCATATCTACGTGTTGCCGAACGGCTATGTGCTCTGGTGTGAGTTCAAACGGGCGAATAAAGAGCCTCGGCGCAACCAGGAGCTGCAGCACGCGGAGTTGGAGGCTCGGCATCAACTTCATACCGTAGTGCATTCGGTCGAAGAATTTAAAATAGATCTCGACAACGCGCTTCGGTTTCGAATTCGAAGGGTACCTTCTTCATGGTGAGAGAGCCTATTTACAAAGCACGCCGACACGATAAGGCGGTAATTGCGCATCTGCTTGCACGGCCTTGTGGAGGCACATTCTCAGATCCTGGCACCGGGAAAACAGGTCAAGTCCTGGCCGCGTTCCATGTGCTCAAGAAAAAGAAACTGCTCGATCGGTTGCTCGTGGTGGCACCGCTCAACCCTATTCACCAATCCTGGCCCGGAGAGATTGTCAAGTGGGGTTTCCCTTACCAGATGACGATCCTTCACGGACCTAAGAAAGATCGCCTGCTCGGTGAGACTGACACCGATATCTACGGGATCAACTACGACGGTTTGGCGTGGCTCAAGAACCATCTTGATCGTTTGTTGGCTAAAGGGGATCGGTGGTGGTTGGTGCTTGACGAATGTTTCGTAGGCTCAACATTAGTGGAGACTGCACACGGACTACGTCGGATTGATTCTATAAAACCAGGCGACTTTGTATTGAGTTCAAACGGGCAGTGCGAACCGGTACGTCGCGTATACAGAAAGTTCTCAGAGGTTTTGGTCAAGCTCGTTTTGTCGGATGGAAGTTCTATTACATGCACACCGAATCATCCATTTTTTACGGATCTAGGTTGGGTTTGTGCAGGCAATCTTGCCGGGAGACGACTTTATGATCCGGAAGCAGTGCGCGTATTGCAAAAAAGAGTTCCGTGTGAAATACGCGACTTTGACGAGACCAAGAAAATTCTGCGGGAAATCTTGCGCTTCGAAAGCAAGATGGGAAGTGCCCGGGAATCGAGAAGCATGGGGGAAAGCAATGTCGAAAGGTGCGTTGCGCAGATATCAGTTAAACCCCAAAATTGGGACACCGCACACCCCAGAAAGCAGGGCCAAGGTGAGCCGTGCTCTCAGAAAGATGCGACATCGCCCGACGATTCGTGGTGGGAACGGGCATATCGCTCCCGCACAACAAATGCTGGGACGATTCTTGAACTCGCAATGGAAAATGGAATTTCCCATCAGCTTGGGGAAAAGGCAGCTTGGTTATCCAACTTGCTACAAGGTAGATTGGGCATTGCCGGCGAGAAAGATCGCTATCGAGGTGGATGGGGAGACGCACAGAGCCTTGGTGGTGAAAGCACGGGATTTGAAGAAAACCAAAATGCTGGAAAAACTAGGGTGGAAAGTGTTACGTATCTCGAACAAAGAAGTGCTGAGGCTGTTTACGATCTCGAAATCGACGGGCCGTGCCCGCATTATTTCGCGAACGGATATTTAGTTCACAATTCGCATAAAGTTAAGCACACCAACACAACTCGGTTCAAAGTGCTGCGCCCAATGTTGCCGCGCTTTCACCGCCGCACGATTCTCTCCGGCACCCCGAGACCGAACGGCCTCATGGATCTTTTCGGCCAGGTGTATTGTCTTGACCTGGGCGAAGCGCTGGGGCGTTACATCACGCATTTCAGGCGCAACTATTTCTACCCCAGTGGGTATGGCGGTTACGATTGGATTCCGCAGAAGGATGCGGAAGAGAAGGTTTATGCAAAGTTGAAGGGGATGCTGATCCGGGTGGATGAAAAGGTTCTGGATTTGCCGCCCATCAACGAAGTACCGGTTCACATCGAGCTTCCTGAAGAGGCGCGAAAAACGTATCGGGAACTCGAAAAGGAATTTGTCGCGGAGCTCGAAAACGCGACGATCGTAGCGGCGAATGCGGGGGTGAAGTCGGCGAAGTTGCGCCAGGCGGCGAACGGGTTTCTCTACGACAAGACAGGGGTGTGGCACGCGCTGCATGATGAGAAGATTGAGGCGATCTCGAATCTCGTCGAGTCTTTGGACTCACCATTGCTGGTGGGGTATGAGTTCGAAGCAGATGCAGAGCGTTTAGCCAAGGCGTTAGGGGATGTTCCCATTGTCAAGGACTATTCCGCGGCGAAGCGTCCGGCGTTATTCGCCGAGTTCAACGCAGGAAAGCTGCCGGTGCTGCTGGCACAGACGGGCTCCGTATCCCTCGGCGTCAACCTTCAGGAAGCGTGTCACCATGTTGCTTTTTTCGGATTGACTTGGAAGCTGGATGATTACATCCAATTTCGCAAGCGCGTACATCGATCCGGGCAGAAGCGTAGTGTCACGGTGCATCATATCGTGGCGCGAAACACCATCGAAGATCGGGTGATGTGGCCTTGCCTCATGCGCAAAGAAGCGGGGCAAATGGACTTTTTTACCGTTCTGAAACAAGCTTACTCAATCCGTTGAAAAGTACTTGACAAGTGTACCAATTGATGCTCCAATGGACAACGTAATGAAGAACCTCGTGGATCTCGAAACAGCCGTGAAGAAATTGGTTCAAGCATACGGTGGGGTTCGCTCCGCGGCCCGAGCGCTCGACCTTGATTGCGGGTATCTATCCCGTCTCCAATCGGGCCAGAAGAGCAACCCCACCCCGGAGGTTCTGCACAAGCTTGGACTACGGCGCGTAGTCTTTTACGAAAGGATTTCGTGATGGTCGATCAGCAGAACCGTCCGCACTCGGCTGACGGGCCGTCGCACCGCTGGCGTGATGGCTGGGAGTTGTATTACTGGCACGGCGTGCGCGTGACACGTCAGATCGTGATGGAGCCGCACACGATCGCCATCGACCAAGTGCGCGCCGAAGAAAACGCCGAGGTGCGTCGTGTCATGATTGAGCGCATGGGATACGAGCGCTATCTACGCGAATCAAACGCGACGCTCGCTCATGAAGATCGCTACGGCAAGCTCTGGCGCGCGCCTAGGCCCGACGATACCGATATCGTCATGGTGGAGGTCATCAATTCGACCCCCGAGCCAGACGGAAGCCGCAACCGCTATATGCTCAGGGTCCCGCCGACGATCAAGACCGCTCACGAAGCCGTTGCATGGACGTTCGGAAAAACGACGGCGCAGTACGCGCCGGAGTTTGAGACGTGAGCGGCAAGATTGGCCTCACCAAGCGCGAGCTGTTCGCGGAGCTGGCGAAGTGAGCACTACCATGACACATTTCGGCGATCCGTGTATCCACTGCGGCCTCGCGCATGACGCTGTTGAGTCTGGCCCATGTGCCGGCGATAAATCCAAAGCCATTCCAGTTGCTTGGTGCTCTCTTGGAGTGCGATGGGACCACGTTGAGCATTACAAAATCTTGATGAGTACTGGCGAGATCGAGCATAGATGGGAGCATATCGAGATGCATCTGCCGTTCACCTACCTCAAGAACGCCACATTTCGGCAGGAGCTGGCCAAGTGAGCGCGCCGACGCCGCAGCGCTACGACTGCGCAGGCCCGAAGAATCAGTGGGATCATTGCGAGGGCTGCTACCACATGGAGCCACATCCCAGAGGCGACTACGTGCACTGGGACGACTACGACGACCTCCGCGCGCTCAACGCGGAGCTGCTGGCGGGGCTTGCGGAGATCGCTTGGTCCAATGACACCGCATGGCAGCAGCAACGCGCTCGCGAGCTGTGTGCCAAAGCAAAAGGTGAGACAACATGATCGACGTGACCACGCACGGCCCCGACGGCCATTGGGACGTTGCCGACATCGCGAGGCTGTGCAGCTACCGGGACCGGCTGCGTGGACTGAACGCGGAGCTGCTGGCGGCGGTGGATACGCTGCGCAGCACGTTGCAGTTGATTGAGGCTATGAGATGCCTCCACGGCAAGCCGGAAAGGTGCCCGTGTCCGTGCTGCATCGCGGGGCGTGCTCTTCGTTTTAGCGCCAAAGGGGAAACGACATGACTGCATATACACCGCGGCGCTTCGATAGATGCCTTCTTATTGATCCGACAATGCGTTGCGACAATGAGGACGCTGCCAAATGCTGCCAGGGAACCCCCAATTTCAAATGCCCTTGCGACTGCCACCGGATCGAAAAGGATTCCGAGATCGAGCGGCTCCGCGCGTCGCTGGCGAATGCTCGCAAGGGAATCCTTACCGTGGACGACCTCCTAAGGGCGCACGGCTTTGAAGCGGACTCCTCGGCTCGCAATCTCCTGATGTGCGTGTGCCCCGACGAACAGCTAGCGGACGAGACGTCACGAAGTCTGCCGCGAGACGGTACGCGCCGCGCGGCCTTCAATGCGTGGTGGCAGGAAATGTGGAAGGACAACGAGCCGCGAAGCTCTCCCGCATTCGATGAGCAGCTGCGGAGCTGGTCATTGGACGCATGGCTGGCAGGCGCCGCGCATGAAAGAGAGCGAATCGCCGCAATGCGCCCGGAGAAACCCTCCGATGGCCGCCAACTCACGCTGAAGGACTTCGGCTATGCGCCGGGAAACTACTCCTTCAGGTGCCTGGACTGCGGTCAGGATGCGATAGGCGACAAGCGCGCGATACGGTGTGAGAAGTGCGCGGCGCAAGCTCTACGAGAGAATCGAAGCGGTTTGAAAGCCTCCGAGGTGTCCAAATGAGCTCCTATGAACAGCCCGACGATCCGCACGCGGAGTGCGCTATCGAAATCGACCGCCTCCGCGCGCTCAACGCGGAGCTGCTCGCGATGGTGGAGTTGGCGGTCCAAACGTGCTCAGTTTGTCGCGGAAATGGCAAATTGAGCGATACGCATAACTGGGGCGCGTGCCCCGCCTGCGCCGACCTGCGCGCACTGATCGCGCGGGCGAAGGACGCTCTGTGAGCGAGGATTTGCGAGTCACAGACCGCGCTCAGGTCACCAATGGCCGCCTGCGCAAGCGTATCGCGAAGTTGACACAGCAGCGCGATCACTGGCGCGAACGGGCCGAGCGTCTGGAATACGCGCTGCGGATCGCACCGTCCATCGAGCACAGCGTTGAGCGGTATGAGCGCGCGCAAGCAAACGCGAACCGGCTGCGTGAGCTTGAAACGGCGCATTGGGCTATGGTGCATGAGATCGAGCGGTTGCAAGCACTGATCGCGCGGGCGGAGGGGAAGGTATGAGCGACGAGAAGCGCCGCGTCCACTGCCCACAGTGCCTCGGGAATCTGGAGAGCAACGCCATTGTGTGCGGCGAGCACGCATGTCAAATAGTACGGGTGCCGTGCGCGCTTTGTCGCGGCCTCGGTGACCTCCCGCGCGAACAGCTAGTTTGGATCGAGCACGGCAGAACAATCCGGCGCGAGCGCATCGCCGCCGATCGGAGTCTATCCGAGGAGGCACAGAGACGCGGGATCTCCGTCGTCGAGTTGTCCGAGGAAGAACGCGGAGCGCGGCCGCCGATTTTAGGAGGTGCACGATGAGCGCCGATTCCACCGTCTGCCCTCACGGCTCGCTGCGCCGCCAGTGCGAGCTGTGCGAGCGGGATGAGGAGATTGCGAGGCTGCGCGACCAGCTGCGCCTCGCGAACATTAACGCCGGGCTACTACTCGCGCAAAGCACGGATGCGGATGTGGAGAATCGTGAACTGCGCGCGGCGGTTGAAAGGATGCGCGCCACTGAACGCAAGTTCGGAACATTGATGCACGAACTGATGGACGAGCCAGATCAGCTGCGCGCGACGGTGGAGAGACTGACCGCAGACCTAGCCAGCGCGCACGAGCAGCTGGCAGACCAGACGGCGCGGTGGGCTGCGGTGGTCAGTGAGCGCGATGCTCTCCAGGCCAGCATCGACGCGCTCATGCTCGAATACTGCCCAGACGATATGACGCCGGAGCAGACGAAGGAGTGGGCGCGGCACCAGGTTCTGCATCATCTCACCGCTGAAGAGCGCGCGGCGCTGGAACACGGGCAGAAAGCGGTGGATGACGGCCAGCTATGCCCGCACGGGCTGCCGCGCGCTGAAAACATCTGCGGGCCGTGCTCAGAGGGTGAGCCCAATCGGACACCGTTGAACGGGAACGATAGTACATGAAGATCGCGGATGTCGGGCTGGATGATTGGAAAATCCCGGTGTTCAAAAAGCACTTGGATGCTGCGGGATACAAGTATGAAGAGCCTGCGCGCTTCACCGAGGGCACGTCGATTTTAAGGGTGCACTACGAATGGGTGCACGAACTGCAACCAATCATAGAGGCGGCTCAGCGGGAATGCGCCGAGCGCCGTGAGGAATTGACCCATGCCGAAGATTGAACTCACCGACGGCTCGCCCGTACCCACAGATGGCAGCCACAAGGAGATAGACCCGAGGACAGGGCAGCAGAAAGGGTACATTGTTCTGTCGCCCGAGGAACGCGCCAAGGGCTTTGTGAAGCCTGTCCGACGCAGCTACACGCACAATAAATGCGGAGGCGTCACGACCGTGGGACGCGCCTTGGCCGAAACGTATGCCCGAGACCCGTATTTCTACAGCGGCACGTTCTGCTGTAACTGCGGCACTCACTTCCCCCTGGCTCAATTCGACTGGGAGGACGGCGAGCCGATGGATACGAGCTTGCAAGAGGAATGGCAACGCACCGAAGGCGAGCGGCGCCGAAAAGCGCGCCATGCAGCCCTCCAGAATAGGGTGGCGCAACTGCGCTCCGATCTGGAGCAGGCCGAGCGCGAATTAGCTTCGGAGAGCGAGGACGCGAGTCATGAGTAAAAGCAGGCTGGAAATTCGGGTGCTGTGCATCGGCAGTGTTCCCCGCCCACGCGGGGATGAACCGGAGATGGAGATTTGCATCACCGGAGAAGCCGAGGCCGCTATAGATGCGGATGGCAAGCCCGCGTGACGCCTCAACGCATCCAGCTTCGCCGCACCAAGGGCTGGCGCATGCCACCGAACACTGTGAAGGTCGCGCGGCCGACGCAGTGGGGCAATCCGTACACGGTCGAGCGGTGGGGCCGCGAGGGCGCGATCAGGAAGTATCGGCTGTGGCTGGAATTGAAGCTCAGTTGCGGCCTCGATCTCTCGCCGCTGCGGGGCAAAAATTTGGCGTGCTTTTGCCCACTCGGTCAGGCGTGTCATGCAGATGTGCTGCTGGAGTTCGCCAATGCGCCCACCGGACGCAGCGTGCGCACGGCGGTGAGGCGCAAGCGTGGAATGATAACTGGAGTCCGACATGGTTGAGAAATTCCTATCCGTAGATCCGCACAAAATCGACGACGATGTGTGGTGGTATGAAGAAAACATTGGGATAACCGTCGTGGTCCGATTCCGAGACAACCAAGGAATTTGCATCGGGTCAGAGCAGCGCGTCATCAGTTGGCGCTCTCTCCGAGCCGCGTTGCGCCGAAAGAACAAAGAGAGCGCGGCGAAAGCGAAACGTAAGAAATAACGTGGCCTACATCGACAAAATCTACGGCACGCACGAACAGCGCCGCGAGCTGAAGCGCGTCATCCGGCGCTCGCGGCTTCCTGGGCATGTGCGCCGGGCGTTCTACCGGAATTTCTACGCCGTCGGCCATCCTGTTGTGTGCAACCTGCCGACGCGACTCGACCGCGTGCTCTGGCGACTGCCTGGACTGCCGACGTGGGTGCGGGAGCGGCTTGCGGAGCAGCACGGTGCCGACGGGCCGGGAGGGGAGAGGTGAACGAGGCTGATCGGTTACAACAGACTGGAGATGACAATGGGTTGTGATATTCACTGCTTTGCTGAGCGCCGCGGCTCTAATGGTTGGGAATGCGTGTCGCTAGACCCGATGCCGTTTGATTGTCGCAGTTACGGAATGTTCGGATTCTTGGCTGGCGTGAGGAATTATTCCGCCGTGCCGCCTATTGCCGCACCTCGAGGCTTCCCGGATGACGCCAGCCCGGAGGCGAGGGAGAGCTATGAGGACTGGGACATGGATGCCCATACACCGTCGTGGCTCACCCTGGAGGAACTCTCGGCGTTCGACTACGACGCTGAAGTTGAGAACAGACGCTACACCAAGCAGGAAGGCCCGAACTTCTACAACGGCGGAGCCACGTGTGAGCCTGGCAGCGGGAAGAAAACGCCATGGCGTGAGTTTCTTGGCGAGTGGTTCATGGAGGAACTTCAGCGGCTCAAAGACGCCGGTGTGGAGCGCATCGTGTTTTGGTTCGACAATTGAGGGCATGAGATGAGCATCGACCGCGATATCGACCAAGACGCCGCCCGCTATCGCTGGCTCAGGCGCAGGATCGAGGTGTGCATGATAGAGCCGGTGAGTGGCACTACGCGGCCCGCGCTCGAGGTGCGCCTCGGGTGCGAGTTTCTCGATATCACGCCGCGCCCGAGAAGCACTGACGCCAGTGCGGCTGAGGCGCTGGACGCTGCGATTGATGGGGCGATGGCGAGAGAGAGGCTATGACTATGCCCACAGAATCCGAAATCGTCGAATGGCTAGACCCGGACTGGCGCGATCACTACGCCGACATCGAGAGCGCGGCTGAGGATTACCGCCGCTACGCACCAGCGGAGTGGGCGAAGGCCCGCGCTGAGCTGGTGGCGATGGATGCAGCGCCTGATCCGGTCCAGCTCGCGTCGGCGACGTCCACGGAGGAGTAGCACCATGCTCGCCCTGCTGTTGTTCTTTGGGCTGCCGATGACGCTGACGTTCGTGGCGGGCTTTCTGATCGGGTACGGGTTGCGGCGGTGATCATCCATGTTCCTGACGCCTGACCAGCTGCGCGAGCTCACCGGCTATCGGATGCCGGCGTACCAAGTCCGCTGGCTGCAACGCAACGGTGTCCGCCATTTCGTGCGCGCCGACGGCAGGCCCTCGGTGCCGGTGGAGGCCGTCACAGGCCCCGCTGCCGCTGAAGCTGCGCGCAAGCCGGAGTGGCGGGCGATAGAGCGGCGAGGGTAAAGTCGTGGCTGTGGGGCGGCGCAGGACAAAGGACAAGCATCTCCCCCGCGGCGTGTACGTCAGCCACGGGGCTTATTACTTCGTTCGCCAAGTGGACGGCCGCAAGGTCTGGACGCGCCTCGGGCGGGACTACGCCGAAGCGCTTGGGAAGCTGGCGCAGATCGAGGCATGCGCGGGGCCGGCCGGGACCATCGCCGGACTCATCGAGCGGTACGGGATCGAGGAAGCCCCGCAGCTCGCCGAGCGCCACCGCCGCAACCGCATGGCCGACCTCAAGCGGATCAGTGCCGTGTTCGGAAAGCTGAAGCCGTCCGACATCACCCCAGGAATCGTGGCCGAGTATTGGCGCCGCGCCGGTCAGACCGAAGGCGCGCGCCACGAGGTACGCTCGCTGTCGGCGCTCCTAAGTTTCGGCCGCCGCAGCGGCGCACTCGATGGACCCAATCCATGTTTCGCGCTACGGCTGCCCGGGAAGGCACCCAGGCGCCGGTACGTCACCGATACCGAACTCGCCGTGGTGCTTCGCGTAGCGCCACCCATGATGCGTGCGGCGATTCACCTCGCCGTGCTCGCCGGCATGGACGGCGCGACGATCCGTGCGCTGGAGCGTCGGCACCTCACCGATCGCGGGGTCGAATTCAGCCGCCCGAAGCTCGCCGGCCGGGACCCCGAGGTGCAGGTCATTGAGTGGTCTGACCGGCTACGCGCAGTCGTGCGCGATGCGCTGGCGCTGCGTCCACAGGTGCGCCAGTTCGTGGTGTGCAACCAGCACGGCCAGCCGTACACGCTCGATGGGTTCCAGGCGCAGTGGCAGCGGGTGATGCGGCAGGCACTGAAAGCAGGTCTCGCAGAGCGGTTCCACTTCCACGACCTGCGCGCGAAGTCTGCGTCCGATGCTGCCTCCGATCAGGACGCTGCGGATCGCCTCGGCCACGCCGACGCCGCACTCACCCGGCGGGTGTATCGGCGGCTACCGAGGGTGGCGAAGCCGCTTGAGTAGTAGGCAGACGTCTCGAAATAGTAGGCGATGGTTTGAAGATTACACGCAAGTCATTGATTTATGGCGCCCCCGGCCGGAGTTGAACCGACGACCTACCGCTTAGGAGAGGGTCGTTCTGTCACGGCGCGGAACGCTGATTCGCAAGCAGTTTCTGGAATTTCGGCCTACTATTCTGGATATAACAATCCGCGAAAATCCTGCGGCAGAATAGAGAGACGGGGACTGATAGTAGGCGCGATTTTGGGTCAAAAGGCTGGATAAAGGATCAGTTGACACATAGGCACACTGTGCCTATACTATGCCCCATCGAGTGAAAGCACTCCCGCAGCCCGGCCGGTAGCCGAGGCAGACGACCAGACGGAGATCTAGGCATGAGCACCTACCGAATAATCTGCCAGCACAGCATCAGCGACACCGGCTTCGAGCGCACCGAATCCAATTTCCGCAGGGCGTGCAAGCTGGCGCGCGAGCACGTCGAGACCAGCTACCGCGACTCGGCTCAGGCCAATGTCGTGCGTGTGACCGGGACCGAGCGACCGCCATACGTGGCCCTCGCCAAGTACGTCAATCGTCTCGGCCGGGCAGTCAAGTGTCCGGTGTGGTGACTGACGCCACCGCCATCCGCGACCTGCTCGCCCGCGCTGGCCTCACTCAGCGCGGGTTCGCCCGCGTGCTCGGCGTGTCCGAGCGTGAAGTGCGGTACTGGTGCGCGGACCGCCCGGTGCCGAAGTGGGCGATGATCTGCGCGCGGCATTTGGCGGAGTGCGCCAGGCAGGCGCCGCAGCCGAAATCAGAACGACCCCTCGGAGAACAACGATGAACTCTCACGCAACAGCCACACCCGCCGCCTGCCAGACTCCGGCTCGTACCAGAGACGGCCTGCGCTGGACACACTCGCTCTGGTCGCGCTCCATCGCGCCGTAATGCGCACCCTCCGCTGCGCCTCACGAGTCTCACCATGAACAATCTCAAAACAGGCATCAGACACGCCATACCGCGCCGGATGCTTCCTGCCGCTCAGCTGGCGTATCGCAAGGTCCGCGGACGCTCTACGGACGATGTGTTCTCGCCCGCGAAATATCACGCCCTCGCGGCGCTCAAGTGCTCGATCGCATACAACGTGTACGGCGGTTATTGCGTTCCGGAGTCATCGCGGCATCGGCCGGCCTGCAAGGCGATCCTCGCCAATGATGTCTGGGAGCCACAGACGATAGAACTGATGCGTCGGTCCTGTGGTGACGGGGATATCGTGCATGCCGGGACGTTCTTCGGGGACTTCCTGCCCGCGCTGTCCGCTGCACTGAAGCCGGGCGCAAAGGTCTGGGCCTTCGAGCCGTCGCGCGAGAACTATCGGTGCGCCAAGATCACGAGCGAGCTGAACGGCTTGGGCAACGTGGAGCTCGTGCATGCCGCCCTCGGTGCGCAGTGCATGGCGGCGCGCGTGAAAACCGTTGACGCCACTGGCATTCCGATGGGTGGCTCCGCTCAGGTCGGTGACGACGGCGACGAAACGGTTGATGTCGTCACGATTGACGACGTGACGGATGGCCGGCAGGTGTCGATCGTGCAGCTCGACGTGGAAGGCTACGAGCGCCAGGCTCTCGAGGGCGCCTTGCGGCTGATCCGGCGATGCCGGCCGATGCTCATTCTGGAGACGCTGAAAGGATCAACGCTGCTTGAGAGCCAGTGGTTTGCCGACTCCATTCTGGCGCACGGCTACCGGCAGATATCCTCAGTCCACGACAACGCCGTGCTGAGCTGCGGGTAGCGGCGCGCCATCAGCCCACGCTCATTGCGTCATCAGTCCCCGCTCACCGCTCCGGCGCCACCAGCCCCGATTTCGCATCCCGCGTCCAGCGCGGGTGACTCGGCGTGATGCCCTGCGCCTGACGCTCCGCAGCTCGCTTGTTGCGCCGGCCGATGACCCACGACAGCGGCATCCGAAGCACCATCAGAAATTGCTCCCGATCTGTGCTGGCGGCTGCCCGGTGTTCACGTCGATTCCACCCCACGCGCCGAGGTCGGTCGCGGTGCCGCCGCTCGTGCCGCCGATGCGCCCGGCGCCCTTGCCGAAGCTCCCCGAAGCGAGCTGGAAGTTTGAGGTCGGGTACTGGTAGCCGAGACTCGTGCTGGCGTAGGTCGGCGTGCCGATGGCGGAGTGAGCGTCGAAGCCGGCTTCGCTCTGCCAGGTTGCCAGGGTATAGGTACCCAGCCCAAAGTTCACTAAGTTGCTGTACTTCCCCAACGCGAACTTGGTTGTTGATGCTGAGGCGTCGTATCCGTTGTAGTCGCACAGCGCGATGTTGATGGTGGTCGGGGCAGTAGCCGTACCGGCTGCCATACCAGAAACATAGCCTGACTGGTTGAGCTGCGATCCGCCGGCGAGCGGGTTGCACAGGTTGTTGTAATAACTACCCTGCGCTGGTGGAGTGAACGCAAATGGACCAGAGGTAGAGCCGCCAGACGACAGACAGAATGGTCCGTATAGGCTATTTCCAGTGTCGAAGGGCCAGTACCATGTGTTCTGGTAGTACTCCCATGATCCAGCATATTGTTTCTGGGCGTCCGACTCTGTGTTTGAGCCAAGGTTGCGTGCGACGAGGATGTTGTTGTGAACTTTCAGTGCCATGCCTGGGATAACTTGGCCTTGACCCTGATTCACAGCTACGGTTGCACCACCAGTAGTGGTCTGAATGTAGTTGGAGCGGACTGTGATATTACCTTGTCCAAGCGACTTGTTGTACACACCGCTTTGCACGTTGTACATCGTGCAGTACTCGACTACTAGATCCCACTGATCGAAACCGAGAAACGCGCCGCCGGCCTCATTCAGCTCACCCATTGCCAACATGCAGTCGTGAATCTTGCAGTTGCTGACGAGACAGCCCTGGCCGACCTCCATGTGGATGCCAGCCGGGTTATTGTCCTCCGCGCCTTCGCAATCGAATATCTCGCAGTTCTGGATCGTGACCGGCGGCCCTTGGTTGCCGACGTAGGCTGTCGTGCCGGTTACGTAGGTGCCGCTCGTGGCTGTGTTGATCGTGAATGTCCAGGCGCCGGAAGCTCCACCAATGGCTGTAATCGTGTACCTGTTCTGAGTCGTCGGGTTCAGATTGAGTGCGGTCAGCGTCTCGCCGGTTCCGGTGGCCTGAATGCCGACGAAGTACACGATGTCATTGACAGAATACGGATTAGTCGTACCTGTATAAGCGATAGTGAACGTCGTGCTCGAGCCGGTTGTGATGCCGGCGATCTGCATGCTGCTACCGCCAGCTCCCCCGCCGTTCGGTTCTCCGCTGCCAAATGGAACATACTTCTTAGCGAAATATCCAACTCCATCCTGATATGCGCCGGTGACGATGAGTCCGTCCAGCGTCCAGTATCCGCCTGATGTGCTTGCCCCACTATCAGTGTTGCCGATGATTTGGCCTTGCAGGCTCGGGTAGTTTTTGTAGACGCTCGGGTAATTGCCCGGCGTCCAAGTTCCCGACGTAGCGACGTTGACGGTGATGGTCCAAGCACCAGCAGCCCCACCAACAGCAGTGACACTGTAGTAAGGTGCTGGCGTGTTCGCGGCGCCAGAGCTGATGCCGATGGCCGGCCAGCCGTTGCCACTGCCGTCACAATCGTCGAACCAGACATTGTCGCCAACAGCGAACGGATTTGATGAGTACGGCCCGATCTCTGGAGGTCCATCGAACGTGATGAGTGTCGTCGTGCCAACCGTTACCGCGCTGACTCTACCAGACACGCCAAGCGTCACACTAGCTTGCCCGGTGGTCGCCAGCGGATGCGCGTCTATGGTGGCTGTGCGCGGGCTGTAGTTGCCGCTGGCATCACAGGACGCTACATATGTCGGCGACGCTGCGGTTCCACTTGGTACGGTCAGACAGGAACCGTGGCTCGCGCCATCGTTAAACTGTTGGCTCCAGTACGGGTAGACCGGATAGGTTCCCGGCAGCATACCGATGCGCTTGCCGGCCATGAGACTCTGGAAGTTCGCCGCAGTTCCGGAACTCGGCGTCATGGCGAACACGCTGATATCCCACGGTGCAGCGAGCGTGCCGGCGTTCGCTGCCGAGCCAGTGGGCGATATGTAGTAGTCGAACGCACTGGCTGGCGGTGGTGCTAACCACCCGCGTCCCATGTGTGAACGAGCACGAAAACTCGCCGCCGCCAACGCCGAGGCAACGGCGGCCTGGATGAAGTTGCGACGGGTGACGGACATGTTAGTACTCGGCGCTCAGTACGACGTCACAGCGACACACATTCCGTTGCCGCCGTTTCCGCCAGCGCCTGAGGTCGTCTCCGACGATCCGCCACCACCGCCGCCGGCACCGAGTCCGCCAGCGCCGCCCGCGCCGCCCGTGCCGGCTGAATTGGAGCCGCCACCTGATCCGCCGGTACCGCCACCGAAGATGGCCGCGAGCACCGAGCCCGGATTGCCAGCCGCCGCCGCCGCTCCGCCAGCGGGACCTGCGAGCGATCCCGCCAGCCCACCGGCGCCGCCGGCGAGTGATGCCGGCGTGGTGGCGAGTCCACCGCCGTTGCCGCCACCGGCACCGCCGAGCATGGATGCTCCGCCGTTATGGCCAGCAACGCCGGCCACGCTTCCGCCGCCCGGAGCGCCGCCGCCTTGGCAACCAGCGCCATTTCCGGCTGCAGAGCCGCCGCCAACAGCACAGACTGACGTGTTAACGATTGTGCCCGTGAGTCCGGCACCGTTGCCGCCGGTGCCGCTTGCGCCAACAAATGCCGCACCCACTCCGCCGTAAGCGGTGAGCAGCGACCCGAAGGTGCTGTTGCCGCCATTGCCGCCCGCGAGTCCGTTGCCGGCAGCCGTCTGCGCAGCGCCGCCGGTCCCACCGGCACCGATGGTCACGGTCTCGGTTGCGGCGAGTTGTGCAGTGGCGAAAATCGCCTGATTGAGCGAGCCACCGCCACCACCGCCACCGCCCGAGGACGCGGTACCGGACGCCTCGACTGCGCCGCTCGCACCACCGCCGCCGGCACCGAGGCAGGCAACCCAGGTCGTTTGTGGCGAGCCAGACGGCTTGGTCCAGGTACCGGACGCGGTGAAGGTCTGGACGTTCTCGACCGTGCCGCCGCCACCGACGATGCACGCGGTGCAGCCGATCAGCTGCCAGTTCGTACCGTCGAAGTTGATGCCGGCCTGCGAGTTCGCGGCCATCGAGATCGTGCTGTTGCCGCCGAGGGTGACGCCTGCCGTATTCGACGCGGGTAGTGCGGTGCCGGTGATGAGGCCGCTGGTCGGCTCGACCCAAGCGGTACCGGTGGCGATCGGGCTCGTGTTTTGCTTGGTCTCTGTTCCAGTCGCGGTCGAAACGTACACGTTCCAACCGGTTGCTGTTGGCGGAGGACTACCAGGGGCCGCGACGTTAAGCACATCGTCTGCGGCTACCGCGAGACTCGTCTCGGGGGCGCCAGTTGTTTCGCCAGCAGCGGTGACCCACGTGCTCTCGACGTAGTACGTCGTAGCGGCGAGCGTACCTCCAGCGGTCGCGGTGAGCGCACCATTGGTTGGCGGCGAGACGCTACCCGTGAGGGTCGATGTGCCGTATCCAACAGGCACGGTGAAATCGACCTGACAGTGAACGAAGCTCGCGCCGCCCGGGATCGTAACCGTGACGCCGCTCGCGTTCTCCAGCGGGAGCTGCTGTCCGCAGTCCGTCGTCGCCAGCGTGTACGTAGCAGCCGTGATCGGTGCCTCGACCGGCTCCGGGCATCCAGTGGTGAACTGACCGATCGAGTTCGTGCTGACGCAGTTCGCGCTAGCCGGTATTCCTGCGCCGTTGACCTCGTTGGCGCTAACCGTGCCGCTGCCAGTCGGTCCGAGGCTCGCGCCGGACCCGACGAGCATGGCGGCGGTGGTGTTGGTGCTGCCCGTGATAGCGCTGAACGCAGTGCTTGCTGTACTAGAAGCGGCGATGGTCTGATCCGGCCATGTTCCGGTAATCGTGACGTTTGTGCCGGCCACGAGTCCAGGCGTCGCGGTTCCCGTTCCACCTCCCGCGACAGATAGGATGCCGGAGAGGCCGAGCTGCACTTCGCCGGCCGCCGGGTTCGCGAACGTCAGCGTCAGCCCGTTCGTGGCAACCGAGTTGATGAAATTGATCGTGCTCTGGCTGAGAAGATTGGTGCCGTTGGCTTGGAAGGTGGCTGATCCTCCTGAACCACCCGCAATACAAGTGCCCTGGTACCCAAGCACGGGGGTTCCGGCTGTACAATTAGTCCAGAGGCCAATGATATCGGAAGCATTCGCGCTTCCATTCAAAGCAAGATTACTCGAAGAGCCGAACATCAAAGCAAGCTGTTTGATGTCGGTATTGAGTTTGTATGCCGCGATGGGTAACGAATCACCCGTATGCGTATTGAGTGGCCCGTTAGCCGTGCAGGGCGTATTGGTTGCACAATTGACGAGAGGCCACTTCGCAGCATTTTGAGCGGATGAAGTAGGCGCGAAGAAAGCACTTCCCAGAATGAGGAGCGCAAGCAGGGGTATTGATTTACGCATAGGTCAACTCGATCTTGGGTCTTTGCTTTCCGCGAATTTTACGCAATTTATAAATCTCTCATCGATCGGGAGCGCTTTGAAAGCCCCGAAGGTTGTACGTGACATCATGGCCACATAGCTCAGTACATGGTGGTCGCCCGCAGGGCCACCATCAATCTGAACACCGAGCGCCGAAGGTGAGAGATTCACGACGTTGGGTACGTGCGTGTACCCAAAGAGTGCCGGAACTGTAGGAACGAGATCATCCGTATTCACGTAAGCGACGTGATCGGGAACACGTAAGGCAAATGCTTTGGCGAAATCTTCATCGCCAGGATGCGGAGATGCGATCATGCGCGCCGAGACCGTCATCCCGGCTTCGGCAAGATCATATGCAGCATACGTAGCCACAGCAGCGCCTAAGCTGTGGCCTACGACCGTAATCGGGTCAGTCATTATGGCGGCGAGATCAAGGAGGGGTTTACCGTCGATCATCAGCGTTTCGGCGACGGACCAGAAGCCGTCCTCGACGCTGCCGGGAATGCCTTCTACCGTCCGCGGCCAGAATTCCGCATCGAGTGCCCATTCCTCGGGATCGGCAGTTCCGCGAATCGCCAGTACGAACTGGCCCGCTCGTTCGAGGAGCCACCCGTAAAACACGTCTTGTGCGCCCATGCCGGAAACGCTGTCCACGGCCGTCAGCGTGGCGCGTACAGTCCAATCAGGCACAAGCCGGGGGTCTGGCGCAACGTGCACGAGATCGGCTCCTGGGGTACTACGGGCGGTGCTAAAAGCATCCTCAGCGTAGAGCGCAAGGAAAGCTAATTCGGCATCCGCGGCGAGCTCGATCGGTGTACGGGTGATCATGCTGCCTCCCGAAGAGCGGACATCTGCTGCTGCCAAACTGAAAGGGGCAGTCCATAAGGAGTCTTACCGGTTGCTTTAATAAACTCTGAAGAGATGAGCGCGTAGCATTCAGTCGCTTCAAGGGTGACGAAAGCATCTGTCATAGCGTAACTGGTGCTTCCCCAGCTCTCGACTTCGCGATTGCCGTTCACCCCGTACCCTGCGGAAGTGATAGCGTGGCCTCCTACGCTCTGCGAATTGGCCTTCTGAAGCCCCCAGATTGAGCCAGGAGCCTCGAGCTGTTGAAGGTAGGCCGGGACATTGATCCCGAAGAGAACAGCCCCACATTCGGCTGTGGCGAGGTTGAGATCGCTGGGGTTACGCGGGTCGAGCTCGAAGTAAGCGAGGATCTTGTGCCGCGTGCCATCCGCGAGCGGAAATCCGGTCTTCAGCCACCACAGGAGCATATCCTGTAAGACCGTACCGTTGTCGGTCGGATTCTGACCGGGAGGGCCAGCGTTGATGTCGAAACCTGTGACCTCAGCGTAGCCCTGAAGCACCTGGTCCGTGGTGATCGGGGGCATCTTCTTCGTGGCATTCCATACCCAGACCTGAATGTAATGCGCAGCAGCCGCGAATGCGCAGTCCCCCCAATCCTGATTCCCGAACATCCCGATGGCCGGGATGTCACGCACGTAATTAAGGGACGAGGGTGCGCTCGGAAGGGAAGCGCCGGGCTGCAACCGAAGAGCCGACCAATGCGGCACTCGAGCATCGACCTTTCTGGGACGTAGACCGTATTTCATGGAAGCGCTGCCTTGACCTGACTGATGAGTGTCTGCGCCGCAGCAATATTCCCGGCACGGATCTCGGCTTGAGCTTGATTCAATTCGCCGTTCAAACGAATCGCCGTCTGCCCATCGATCTTACCCGCAGTGAGTGCCGAGATCACGGAACCCGCAAGAACATACCCCTCATTGACGAGACCGGCCGTTGCCGGCGTTCTCGGTTGAACGCAAGCTGGGGGCGTCGTCGCGCAGCCCCCGAGGGCGAGCGCGACGAGAACCGCAAGACTAAGCAGCCGGTTTCGAGCCATACGCTGCAATGTAGGGTGCGGCGACGGCATTGAAGCCCGCAGCACCTGCGGTCAGAGCACCATCCAGCAAAGACCCCACCCCAATCATTCCTTTGGCAAGATTCAGTTCTGCATCGATAAAGGGGGTCGCCCAGGAGATGGCGCTCCCGACAACAACTTTGAGACCCGGGTCGGTGATCTTCGAAGTCAAGGCGGCGAGTTCCGAATTGAGCGCAGCCTCATTACCGGTTGCGCCATCGGTGAAGATCGTGGCGACTTGCTGGAGAATCAACGCACGAGCCAGCTTGTCGGCATTCGTCGAACCGCCCTTGATGATCGCATAGGCAAGCAGTTCAGCGCCAACTTGCTCGGCACTGCCAACATTCAGGGCAGGAACAGGGTTCGGAGTGGACACGATTAATCTGCCTTTGGGGCGCTCGGCCCCGGTTGTGCTGGGAAAAAACTTCTGTGTGCCGCCGTGGCTATGATGCCCATGACAATGCCAGTCTGGGTCATCCAGTGCGGTGCATCACCAAGAGCCTGAAGTCCGAGGCCGACGAGCGACAGGAAGATGAACACCTGATCGCCATCTTTTTGGAACCATTGCCAGAAGGTCATAACTACCTCGGGGTATACGGAACCCACTTGCCTGTGCGTAACATCTCGGCCTCGCGCTCGCACCGCGCAGGAGTTTGCTTGTGGAACAGAGACCACACGGTCTGAGGGGGCGACTCATAGAGCAGATTGTCGGCCGCCAATTCGTAATCTCCGGCAGCCAGCGCACGCTTGAAGTCTGGCCATCCAGACATGCTCCCCATCTGGAAGCACAAACTGACGAGCACCGCCTGCTGAACGTCGTTACACTTGTCCCAGCCGTCGAGCACAGAGGCTAGTGAGACAGCGCGCTGGATGTCGAATGCGTCTTGCGTTGACAGCGCGGCATCACAAAGGCCGGCACCGGGCACTTTCGGGTCGATGCAGCAACCGCGTGCAACATGGGCGAGCCCCTGTACGTAGTAAACCATTTTAGAAGACGGTCCTTCTTCCTCATCAATGAGTTGCTGAATAAGGTTCGTCATAATCCACTGCACGGTGTCGCTGTATAAGTCGGATCTTCGGCCAATTTCTGATAATTGGCAACCGCTTTGTCCAACTCATTATCATACATGTCTCGCTGCTTGGATTCACGACGCATGGCGCACCGCGCCAGATCGAGATCAACGATGCGACTACGAACACGGGCAGCTTCCGTTTGGTTTAGAGTGGCCAGAACCTGTCCAATCTCATGTTGAAGCGTTCGATCTCCATCGACCATTTCGACTCGCGTGGCAACTTCCGGATAGCGATACCGAAAATACCATGACCACAGCAGGATCGAGCCGAAAAGCGTCACGCAAGCCACGAGCGCGACCCGCACGCGCCATTGATACTGCTTCTCCGGCGCCGCGTCAGTCGGTGGCCAGAGCGTTTCGAGTACGTTCGCCACGAGATCGGCAAGTCCGCTCATTTAACGTTACAGATCGCCCACGATGCCGCCTGCCCAACGTACCAGCGGTCATCGTCGGTCCACTCGTTCGAAGGTTTAGCCAGCGTCACGCGCAGAGGCGTCTGCATGAGAGCGGGCATTGCATTAACCACAGCGGGGTTGGCGAAGTTCACCGTGACCGAATCGCCGCCGATGATGATTCCGCCGCCGCCTCCGGAGCCGCCTCCAGGTGGTTGTGTCGTCATTTTGATCTCCTACAAGATTTGCCGATGCCATAGGCTTCGATTAATGCGTGATTCGTCTGTACTTGGCCAATGAGCCACGAAATCTTGCTGGTCTCAAGATTTCGCAGGTTGAATGCATTCAATCGCGTTTTCACTTCCACTGTGTTGCGCAAATCATTGTATCGATTCCACAAGACGGCATTCGATATCAGCGAGCCGATGAGCAGTGCGCAACAGACGATCAATGCCGGCGTAACCCACCCAGGCAGCGGTGGCCACTCGATCCGGAGAATCTGCTGATGCGACCCGCTTTCTGCGCGCATGGACTGATCCGGAGAATGAATCGGTGTATCGTTCATTTCTGCTGACCCATGATTGCATGCTGACACTGCGAGCTGAGCTGACACTGAATGACAGCGACCGAATCTTTCAGATTGCTCACCGTGTCAAGAGTCCAGCCCGATAGTGCAATGCCGATCGTCACCAGTACGCCGAGCAACACAATGGCCAGTCGGTCCGCGGAGTTTCGGTACTCGACGCGCGGTGGCGTTTCAGACATGACGGTTTTTATTAGTGCGATGATGTCGTCTCGTTCCACGCGCGGGACCTCCGCCATACCGAGTGGTTCGTCGTGTAGTGCTGCGATGACCATGATTCATGTCGCGTGAACGTGTTGCATCTCAAGTGTAGGTAAATTTCACAGCCCCCACACCACCAGATCCAGATGGGTTAGGGCTCGTTCCACCACTTCCACCACCACCATATGCACTTCCAGAATTACCCGAAACCGCTGCGCCGCCCGCGCCATTGCCGCCAGCATGAGATCCTGGGGCACCTGCACCACCCGAAGTGTTCGCTTGATTGCCACCGGATGCAGTTCCACCTGCTCCACCACCCAGGTTCGTACCTGCTGACCCCGCGCCCCCAGTCATCGTGGATAGTGAAAATGTACCGCTCGATACAGTGCTGCTACTACCACTATTCCCAAGTGCCCCAATACCACTGACCGATGCACCAGCAGACCCGACTACCAAACTTATTGTCTTGCCATTGCTTCCTGAAACGTTATAGGAACTTCTGGAATAACCGCCTGCGCCGCCGCCTCCGCCAAGTGCCGGAACACCGCTATACACTTCACCAACACCACCACTGGCCCCTCCGCCCCATATCTCAACGACCATGGTCGTTGCACCAGTCGGTATCGTCTCAGTGTGAGAACCGGCCGTAGTATACAAATCAGTCTGACCACTAAATGCAACCGATGTATTCTGCAACGACCAACTCACAGTGCTCGTATTGATAGCACCTCCAGTACTATCCGTAATCGTGCAGTACATGGTTCCGGAAATGGTTGATGCGGCATTCACAGTACCTGTCACAGCCGTAGTGGCAGAGTTTGGTGCCGTGAATGACGCGCCAGAGCCGCTGGCAATATGCCAGGCATATGAGTAGCTTCCAGTTCCATTGGCACCGGAACATGAAGTCGTATTGCTCGTTACCGTCCCGGCAGGATCACCGGCCGCAGATGATCCGGATACATTAGCCGGTTGACTACCGACAGAAATTGGAATGGTGGTGTTGGTCAAAGACCACGTAACTGTGTTTGTATTAACACTGCTGATACCATCCGATATCGTGCAGTACATGGTGCCAGACGATGTGGTATTCGCATTGACACTGCCTGTTACACCAGTCGTTGCGGAATTGGGATTTGTAAGAGTCGCCGACCCACTCGCGATATACCAGGTATAGGAATAGTTGCCCGACCCGTTTGCACCAGCGCAAGTAGTCGTTCCACTGGTGACTGTTCCGGTCGGATCACCAGCGGCTGCGGAACCGGAAACATTGGATGGCTGAGTACCGACCGTTACCGTGGTGGTGTTAATGGCGGCAAACAATGTATTTAGATCGGCCCCTCCGGCAATTTTGTAGCCGGTAACTTGGGCCGCCGATCCCTGCGAAATTGGATCGTATCGTTGATTGAGATCAACGCCACCTACGTCGTAACCCGTAGCAGCGGGCTTAGTACCCGCCGAATAAGGCGCGAAGATACTATCCAAGTCGATGCCATTGACATCGTAACCAGAAGCCATCAGGTTCGCTCCAAAGCCCCCAGCGCCTCGTCCATCTCCAAGAATGCTTCCACAAGGAGTGCAATGGCGCCCATGGGATTGACGGTCAGCCTATCATCACTAACACCAACAGCCTCTGCGAGCGCATTGCGCATATCCTGCGCACTAAGACCTGCTTCTGTGCGACCAGTCGCAGTACGCTCAAAAATCAGACCACGCAAGCAGCGGACCCTCTCTCGCGCATTCTGAATACGCCGTAAATTCTTCTTCAGGAACTCATCCGATGAAACGTTGAATGAAGCTGCTGTGAGTTCTGCGTTCGAATCTCGAAGGGCAATTGTGTTGGCGACAGCCCCGGTATTAGCAGTCGTGTTGGCATTCGGAAGAACATTCTGCACCTCTGCGGTGAGATCGATCTTCGGTGCTTGCCCTGTGATCCCTTTATGGTGCTGATTCAGCAAACCAGCGAGGAACGGCGCATAAGGATAGTTACTTGGAACATTAGTTCCGACTGAAGGACCGGCCGTCAAAATTTCACCCTGAGTGATGGCAGTTTGGCCATAGGCCAGGTCAATCAGGTAAAGCCCGACGTACCCGGAATCAGCACTCGGCGGTGTTTCCGATCCAGTCGTGGCGGGTGTGCCGTAGACCACCTTCAGTGAAACAGTTGCCGTCCGCTCAGTCGGAAGCGTTGCACCGGAGTTTCCCTGCCCTTGCAACGGCTGAGTCGGGTTGGAGGCATTGTAGAAAGGTAGTATACCGCCGTTAGGATCAGTGCTACGAATGATATCCGAGAAGGCAAACGTCGCCTCGATGAGTGCCCACTGAGATTGCCCGGATGAGAGTGCGGAAGTCGAAAGAGTGACTTGCTGGGCTGCCCACGCAATCGCTTGCAAGAAGTACGTGTTTCCATCGATGGGTAGGTCGCCGGCAGAAGTCGGATCAAGAATAGCCTGCTGGTAGAGCGCACCGACTCCGATATTGACTACGAGAGAAGTCGGAGAAGAAGCTGTTGCGGCGAGTCCGGCAGCCACGGTGATGACCTGGCCGAGAATATCCTGTGCTTGGCGCCCAGAGCCCTTGAAGGCGTCCTGCGCGCCTTTACCAAGATCATAGCCGCGCAGATTCTCTAAGGTGTACCAAATAGGTCGATCCATAATAGCCTCAATTCGCGACGGGCGACCAATAAACGACAGCTCCGGCAGGCGCAGCCGTTCCAAATGTAAGTATAAACGAACCGCTTGACTTTACAATGCTCATGGTGGTGGCCCAACTAGGGGTGGCATACAAAGCGTAGCTTGAAGGCAATGTAGGATCGTTAATCGTAAGCGTAGTGTTCCCAGTAGGCACATCCGTCGCAGTGCCGGTCTGAAAAAGCAGATCCAGATTTCCAGCTCCCGCATTAGAAACCGAGATGGACACGGATGCAGGCGTCAATGCGGTGACATACGGAATCGTGGACCAATCCGCCATCAGAAGCGGTACGGTTCCAGCCGGAATAGGAAGGACACAAGTAAGAGAAGTCTGACCCGACTTTACTGCAACTCTCAGCGCCAACGGAGAAGGCCCCTTGAAGATCGCCGCTACCCATGCAATGGTGTAAGACTGAGAAGGAGCTACACTTGTCGCAAGTTGAAAAAGCACCCCTCGAAATTCCAGGTGCACAGAAGCCAACCATGGCAAAACTTCGCACCATACACCAAAAGTTTGAAGCCACGACTGAAGGGTAAATTCCACGCCTTCACTCGCTTGGGCCATGCTCGTTCCGCCTGAATAAGCCTGTACGAATCCATATACCGTATTGTTCGTAGAGCCACCCGCGAGAAAGCGAGTCCAGACGGTAATACCCATTGCTTTGAAGGAGGTAATCAATGAAAAGACGGAAGACTCAAAACTTGTACTCCCCACGACATTGGTTGCCAAAAACGCCATATCGATTGCAGTCGTTCCTACGTCAAGCGCGAGTCCATTATCAAGTCCATAGATCGGGTACCCACCTGTCACACTGCTGACAGGCGTTGGGATATCTATGAATCCCGAGAATGGTGTGGAATCGGATATTCTGGATGGCGTGATATTCTGTGATCCATCGACATCGAGATAACTATTAAGATCGATAGATGCGGTGTCTCCTGGCGCCCAAGGCTCGGACAATCTTGGGGTCACACCAAGAATGATCTTGATAGCATTGAGGATCGCATACCGCGTAACGCGCGGAAGAAGCAGCATCTGCAAAATACGCGTACGAAAAGAAGCATCAGACTCCCCAGGATTTCGGGGCAGGCCGTTAGGCCCGAAGTAATCTACCGAGATGGTGTCAAGAGCACTCCCATACGCCAATTTGATACGCAGACCATTGGCGATGAACTGCATCTGCGAAAGAAAAGATGCAAGTGTGCTTCCAATACCTTCGAACATCGCATAAACGACGCCACCGGGCGCATTCGCATTTCCGCCCGACCATCCTCGCGGGAAAAGACGAAGCAAGCGCTGCGCAAAATCGGTCGCGGAAAGATCCGGAAGATTGGAGTAGAACGACCCCGGCGTATCCACCGTAACAGGCGTGTCGATTGTGATCGGTTGATCAATCGTAACGCCGGGTTCAAAGAGAGTAGTCACTACACACTCACCGTGACATCCGCCAGAGTCGTTCTAGGCAAGCCGCCTGTTCCGATCAAAAGATCCGAAGCCACTCCGTTGAGAAGAACGCTTCCATTGACGATGGCGAGGACATTAGAATCCGAATCTTTGGCCACCTCCACGATGTTGTTCAAATAGAGATATTGGCTATTCGCGGATAACTGCACAGAATTAACGTAGTTGACGATCGCCGCTTGTACGGTGCTCTGTGTGACACTTTGCGTTTCCGTAGGGTTCGGTATCCGAAGAATGGTCAGAGCAATCGTAGTTGTGATGACCGTAGGCGCTTTATCCGCAACCTGAATCCCAAATGCCCGGACATTATTCAAAGCCGTCAGCACAGAATTGAGAAGACTCGAAGGCGGCGATCCACTGCCGTCATCCACGATCATCGTGTTGACGCCGTTCTGCGCTTGCAAACTGACATTTGTATTTTCGAGAGGTAAAAGATCAAGTCCTTGCTGCACTGAGTTTGCCGCGAAGAGATATGCGCCGACCGTAGCTTTCGAAAGAGATGTCAAGAACTGAACGAAGCGATCCTTCAAGGCACTATCGGTTTCCTGATCCAATCCATTCGTAATCGCTGCGCCATTCGTAACGAGATCGATTCCTGCAATCGCCGAGCCGAACTGCGAGAGCTGCCCAGCCTGAACATTATCTACACTGCCTGCTACAGTCGCCTGCGCAGTTGCCGTAATGACATTCTGACCAGCCGGAAGAATGTACGCATTTTGTGAAGCGCTCCAGGCAGCCTGATTCGTATCAGCCACGAGCTGATACTGAATCGCTCCACCAGGGGTTTGTATAACGGAACCTACTGCGACGGGAACCGCAAAAGAAGGGGCAGTCAAAGCCGTCAAAGTTACCGGCCCAGTCGCGTAGGTGGCGGGTAGCCGAGTCAATCCGAAATCATTGACGAAGCTGTCTACATCACTTCCAGAGGATGTGGAAAGTCGTGCCGCGGCCCACATGACCTGCATGAGAAATTGCAGAAAGTCATCCTGCGTAGCCACGGCCTGGAAAATAGCAAGCGCCGGATCACCCGGTTTGAGCAATGGCAAAATTCCAAGCGAGCCGCCATAAGCTGCCGTCATCGCCGCAACGAATTCGGCATTCGTTTGGAAGGTCAAGCTTGAAACTTCAGTGCCCATAACGCTCACGGTGCGATGTCAAAGACCATTGTACCTGAAGTCCCGTTCAAAAGCGGGACCACAACCGTCATCGTAAACTGCTGAAAACCCGTCTGTGCAATGGAAATAATCGGTTGAATCCCAGGGTTCACAGCCGAGTCCTGTGCGAGCGCTTGCTGAACAAAAGCGGTCATATTGGCAAATCGATTCGCATCGAATCCTTCACCCACTTCACGCTGCGCACCAGCCCCATATGCAGGCTCGTAAATGTAGTCGGGCGGCAGAGGCCCTTCTCCGGGCAGATTTGTTGCCGGGGAAGTCAAAATGGCACGCTCGAGACGCTGCCGCACCTCGTCCCATCCAGTGGCGCTCTGCAAACCACCAAACTGGTTCAGTACGAAATCACCGCCATATTCGAGGTAGATACTCATGAACCCACCTTTACCAAAGCCGACTCGATGGTAGAGGAACTCCACGAAGAAACAGGTGTTCCTGATGTACCTCCTCCGGATTGAACGCCATTGTGTATATGTGAGTTGAATGCATCAATCAGCTTCGATACCAAGGCCAAAGCATCCCCAGAACCGTTAATCGAAAAAGTTTGACCACTCGGAAGTGTAATGGCGATCGAACCTTGAGCGTTCGCCACAACTGAAAGACCCGCTGAATTTGTCACAGACAATTCCGATTGCACATAGATATCCATATCGCCTGTGCTTTTCAGCTTGATCTTCGTCCCAGTCTGGTGCTGTAAAACAGCTTCTCCCGGAAGCAATGTGTCATCCGGAGGTAGATCCACATTTGTAAACAACATCGTCGCGGTGAAGGAAACCGACGAGTTGTTATCTACTGCAAAGATGGCACACTGCGTTCCATAGTTATCTGGGCCTGTACCCCCCACATTTGGAGCACCTTGGAAGCCCCAGCCATTCCCCACCCATGGAGATCCGAGTTGCATCCAGGGAGAAATGATCGGATCTGAAAGTACATCACCCGTCTGTGGGTCAATCACGTTGAAGGACGGCAGTACGACCTTTACCAGATGCCGTTTTGGATCATAGCTCGTGACATGCCCGAACCCAATGAGCCTCGGTTCTTGCTGTTGCTGAGCAAGCTGCATCACGAAGTGCGCAATGTCATCAAATTCCTGCATCACTGACCTGTGTTCGTCTGAACCACTTTCAAGGAACTTGCCGGGATGGACGGAACCAAGGTGTTCGCATCCTGTGGCGCAGAAGGTGCATGCCACGCTTTCCAAGTCGTCAAATATCCATCCTGCATGTTGAACGTATGCTCGACAGATGCAAGCATCAAAGACTTCGATGCATAGCCTTGCAAGTTGTCACCACTCGCATCATCGATCTGAATAGGCTCCATCGGAGTCAAAGTTGGGTCGCCATCGATCTCTCCGGAGACCGTATACAACCGTTTCGCAATATCGAAGGTAATGGCCAGTGCCAACTGCTCAATCTGCGGCGGTGTCAAGCCTTGTACGAAGTAGAAATAGTTCGGCTTACCTTCTTCTAAAGAGGAAGAAAGAACACTGGCATTTTTCCAGACACCTTGCCCGATAAACTTACCGTTCGGCAATTTAATAGGATGTTCGAGACCAAGCAAAGTGCTCGAAAACATTTGTACGAAGTAGTTGTGGTAGCTCATCACAACCACCTTGAAAGTCCCGTACCGATGCGGTTGATGCAGAATGTGCAAATTTCGCACAGGCACTGCGCTCGATGTTACAGGAGAGAGCCAGGTAAATACCCGAGGTGGCTGCTCCTTGACCGGACCAAAGTAAAGCTTCTGATCCACGGTAGTGTAAACGGTCCAACCAATCTCCCGCGCCAGGAAATTGAGGATATCCCATACAATCTTAGGTGAACTCCACACCTGTGTATTCTGCTGCGTCCCCACCGCGTACTGCTCGGTCGGCGTCTGCTCTCCGGCGTACTGCATCATCACCCCGATACTGGTCTGCGTCGTAGCCGCGACGGGCATCTCCAACGCTAGACCCATCTTCGTCGCCACTTTCTGCGCAAACTGCGTAGGCGTCAGATTGACCCATCCTCGATCAAGAACGATTTTGTAATCCTTGAGCCGACCCGAGAAGTCACGACCCGTAACGGTGAGCTCATCCTCGTCGAAATTCCAGTTCAGCTCATCGATATCCCCGCCGAAAATCGCCTGATAGGGTTGCCCGTAAGCCCCGTTGGTCCATATCTGAATAGGCAAGCTCGGTGAACCGTCCGCCATCGAAGGCTGCGCACCTGCGATATAAGTCGAAAGAAGGTTCGAAGGTCCAAAGCCATGGGAAGCCAGTGAGCTGATCGAAGTCGTAAAAGAAAACGTTCCGACGCTGCCATACGCACCCATCGTCGCATGAAAAGCGAAGATCGGAATGCGAATCCCGTTGATGATCGCGTAGGGGCTGATGGTGTTGATCGCCTCAGACATTGGGGATCACCAATGAGTAAGAGCCACTAGGCTGCATATCAATGAGATTATTAGCATTCGCCAACACACGCCACTGCGTTGCATCTCCATAATACTGCGCAGCTAATTGCACCAGATTCGGATTCACCACTTGAATCGTGGTCTGCGTTGCCACAGAGGAAAGTGTCCCCGTAATGGCATTGACATATGAACCGGTTGAAGACGCTGCGTAAGTTACTTCCGGATTCGTCGAAAGCGCATCGAGTGCAAGTGCTGCAGTAACCGTCCCGGTCGCTTCTGTAAGCGCCAAGGTATCCGATGAGGTCAACTGAGTAGAACCCTGACCATACGCCTGAATCAACGGCACGACAGTGGCCGCATAAACAATGAGAGCAGCCTGTGACTCTGCCGAAAGCACGGAATCCGCTTGATATTGCTGTTGGATATTCGTCAACAACTGCGTCATCGTATTGGCAGTTTGACTTGCAGACGGCGCTTGCGCCTGTCCCGCTGCCGTCAAATCGATAGATGGCTCGAACGTTGCTCGATACGCGCAGTAATTCTGATACCGAGCTTCCGTTTGAAACCGAATCAGAAGACCTTCCCACTGCCATGGGCCATAAGTCAAATACGCGGTCTTTCCATTTCGGCGCAGAGCGTCCATCTGGAAATGTCGTGCAAACGCATTCCCGCCTAAGAACGTCCCACGCCAATTGAGCGGCTCCGGGAATGCGCCAAGCGGTTGGATGGTTCGGTATCCTCCTGGGAACTCGTGCACCGCATTCTTCTGAATGCCGCCGAGGTCGTTGAGACGACCCGGAATTTCCAACCTCGAAACAGATGTCGGTGTGTTTTGCTGCCCAAAAATAATAGCGTTCGGATCGTTAGGTGAAGATCCGATACTGAAAGTGATGATACCGTTCGAAGCCGGTTGATTCGTCGGGGTGACGGGGACGGTAGTCGCAGTCGTCACGGTGTCACCTTACCGTGTAAGAGCGGTGATTCAGGGACACTCGAAACGGCCCCTACTGCGGTCACTGCTCGGCGAACATGCTCATGCAATTCACGCGCAAACTGTCGGGCATTCCCCACCGACGGCAGATTAACGTGCAGATGCTCGATGTGAACCCCCGGCATAATGGGATCGAGAATCGCATCTCGTGCTTGTCGATTGACATGAGTTTCATGGGCAGCATGTTCATAATGTTGCACCAACCCCTCAATAGCAGGGTTGGCAATCCCGAGTATTCGATTCCACCATGAAGCTTTATCCCACCAATGCTCAATCTGATGACGATGCTCCCACGCTACCGTGGCAGCCGTAATAGCCGCCGCGAGAAGCGCCATGGGGCCAGCGAGTCCAATCAAGGCCGCAGCAAGCGAGCCGCCCGTGAACATCTCAAAAGCGCCCGCCAGAAGTTTGAGTCCCGATGCACCACCAATCAGAACACCCGTCGTCACAGCCCACTGATCGAGTACCCCTACCGTATCCTGGTGGTGTGCCGCCATGTTGGTCAGTCCGGCTGCCATGGAAGCGAGTAGATTATTCACTTCCTGCAAAGGTCGAACGAGTGGTGAGCCCAACTCAATACCGAGAGCATCGAGGTTGGTACTCAGCAACTTATACTGGCCTTCAAGTGTGTTGAGGATCTCCCCCTGCATCTTGGCCGAAGATCCAATCTTATCCATTCGATCCGTAAGTTCCCGTAAGCGGTCATCCAACTTCGGTTCCGTCAATGCAAGAAGCGTACGATAGCCGCGCGAAACACCAAACAACGCCGATGAAATTTGCTCGAACTGCTTGCTCCCCATACGGGCTCGATCATGCTCGAGAAAGCTCACCATCTGATTCAACGTATATCCTGGATGCTCAGCTCGGAACTGAGGGATACCGAGCATCTCGGCATAGCCCATCTGGCGTCCCCCTACGAAGGGGTTGCCAGCCATTGCAAAGCGAGCAAGGAATGTCGAAAGGTTCTGCGGAGACAGAGCACCGCGCGCCGCGCCGATGTACTGCGACATAACGGCAAACTGCAGCATCTGCTGAGAAGTCATCCCTTTCTTCACAAGGGGTGCAAAATAAGAAAGCTGTCCTTCGAGTGTATCGAGACCCCCAGGTGTAATTAGCGCGGCCCGCATCAGGTTTTCGGCGATCGGCGTGAATTTAGCCGGCGTCGTCGCACCGAACAAATTAGCGATCTGCGCCGCTACACGGGCCGTATCCGCGATCGGCGTTTGCTGCTGAAGGGCGAGAACATCCGCAATATTCGCCACCTCCGGGCGAATCGCGAGCGCCGTTTGTCGGGAAAGACCAGCGCCCATGAGCTGCCCCAACAATTGTTGCAAAGAGGTCATGGTGAAGAGACCCAGATGCTGCTGCAACTGAAGGGACTGCGCCGTGGTGCTTCGAATCAAAGACGGCGAAAATCCATAGATTGCTTCAAGCTGGCGATTGGTCATCTGAAGATGGCCCGCTGCTTTCGCCATGAGAAGCGGAGGTATGGCAAGTGCTGCTCCCACACCGAGACCGACCGCTCCGGTGCGGATATTCGTCATCGCCACTTCACGCTGCGCCCGTGCCTGGGCTTCGGTCAATGCGATCTGGCGCTCCGTAAGGTCATTGCTCATGCGCTTCAAGCGAAGCTGCGTTTCTTCCTGTTGAATCGCGCTACGCGCCTCGGCGGCGCGAATCCGTGCGGCAAGCTGTTCGCGTTGAACGAGATTCGCTTCCGTATCACCTGCCAGGAGAAGAGCCGTCTCACGATCCTTCATCAACTGGATGCTATCCTGGTTGATCTGGTTCGTGACGAGCATCCGGCGACCGAGCAATTCGTGCTGCGCGGTCAGCATCGTGATGGACTGCTCCATACGACGCACAGCGAAATCCGCATTACGGAAACCTCCCGCAATACGCATGAGGTCGCCGGTAATTCGCGTCGCAAGATAGACTGAAATTCCAACATCAAACATTTCAGCCATACGTCAGCGCTCCATACTCCGGCCGCCCATCATCCCTTCAACGACCGCAGCGCCGATATCTTCCAAACGCTCTTGAACCACTTCGAGTCCCGCAGGCTCGATGAAAGGACGCGCCGGCTGACTCACCGTCCCATATTCGAAGTACTTGGCGTAGGGAACATTGGTGCCGATCTGCACCTCCTCGTCACTTACCACCTGATGTTGAATGCTGGCCTGCATCTCCCCTGTCTCGATACCCGGCGTATTCGCCTCTTTTCGAGCAAGGGTGGAAGGAGCGAGCGGTGGCCACGGGGGGAAACCGGCATGCCCTTGAATCTGCGGATGACCCAGGTAGCTCTTGGCCCGGTTCTCAATGAGGGCGCCCAGCACGTCGAGCTCCGCACGGAGCGCTTCCGGAACTCCCATCTGCGCAGCTCCCTCGAGGTGCGTCGCCATCTCGGCGAAGTTCCGAAAACGATAAACGTGGCCGGTGAATCTAGACACGGGAAGCCCTCGGTGGAAGCGGAGGAGCCTCGGGCTTCGACATCTCACCAGTATCCCAATTCACGACAAAGCCCTCACTTTCCCGCGCTGCGTAAATGAACGCCGCACGCTCGAGAGGGCTCATCGCACATGCTTCCGCCCAACTCACATGGCCACCTGTGGCTGCCACGCAAGTGCGGAAGGTTGGGTCATTGCATATTTTTTTTTACCATCGGCAGGTTTTCCGCCGATGGAGTAGGCCAGAAGTGCTGTATGGCCCGCAAGACCGTGCGAATCCCTCCATCCGTCAACCGATCCGCCACGCCCTTGTATTGCGCGGCATTACCCACCATGACGCGCTCACCATCAATCGACCTGACATACAGGATCGCTTCGATCTGGGGCTGCAGGGCCGTGAGCGCCATCAGACGGGCCGTGGTGCTGGCATCCTGCATCACCTCGGTCACTTCCGCGGCAATCATCGTCACCAAAGCGGCAACAGAACGCTGCGGAAGACCCAATTCCACCAGACGACCATCCGGAAGCTCAACCACTTGAGCCTCCATCGTCGTACGTGCCGTCTGTACGGAAGCAATGGCCTGAGATACAGGGTCTTCAGAAGGCCCAGGTTGCGCAACCGGAGGGGTCGAAACGCCAGGCGGTCGAACAGAGATACGATGTTTGGGTTCGCTCATTTATGCCACCTGTGAGATGAGGGCTTCGGGACCGGCCACGATGAGCATGTCCCGGGCATCGAAGGTGAGACTCTGTTCCACCGCAGCACGCGCTCGGAAACGACCAAACTGCGGTCGAGTAAACACACATTGCGTGAAGAGATACTCATCGAGGGAACCGTCGATGTTTCTCACACCAACCTGAATATCCCAGCTCGGACGACCCCCCGCGTAAAAGTAGGTGGACATCGTAGCGAAGATACCGGTCAACGCTCCGATCACCCGGGTGAAATTGAGTGAACCGGTCCATCCCATGAAGTAGTTTTCGAGAACGGGTTTCCCACCATCGGTAATGGGTTCCGTAATGATGGCTTCGGCCTTCTGCTCGGCGGTGATCTCCATGAGAAGACCCAACGCATCGGCCGGCAGCGTTTGCCCTGTCGGTCGATAGATGAGTGTCACCGAAGCATCGGGGCCGATATTGAAACCGTTACTGACGAACGTTGCCATTTAGGCCCCCTGCAAAGCGGAGGTGAGAGTGGAACCGGAAGTCACCACCGTGGTGCCGCCGGTTAATTGCGCCACGAAGTACCAGACCGAGGAAAGATAAGTCAGCGTGATGTACACGTAACAAATATGCGCCGCAATCGATGCAGCGGAGTTGTTACCAAGATCACATTGCACGTTATAACCATCGATCATCCCCTGCTCCATCTGCTGCTGGAACTCGGAATTGAACGTGGTTCGAACAGAAGCGCGGAACTTGTCTCCGGACTGCTGCGATTGCAACTGTCCTACGAAGGGACCGCTCATCTTCGCGATGGTATAGGATTCGAAATTCGTCATACGCGCAAACTCAACCGGCCCCTCGGTCTGGTTGGTCTGCATGGCGGTATTGACTCCCGTACGGAAGCCGAAATATGGCCCCCCCGGACACGGGTTCGTGATGAACATGATCCCGGCACTGTTCAACTGCCCCACTTCGATATCGGAATAGGGCTGGTTGATGCCCGTCGAAGGGTTGAAACGCTCCGTCCCAATTACGCCATACACCGGTTTGTTGAGGGGGGACTCCTCCGGAGATAGCGTCAAAAGGCGCCCCACTCCAATCGCCAACGGGTCCGTCAAGCGCACCACATTGTTCACCGGATCGAAGACGTAGAGCCAATCCTTGAAAGCGTTCACTTCGTAATCGGCCACGCCATACCCTTGCAGATCCGTCACCGCAGTGGCGCTCGCAGTCCCCGTGGGGAATGCAAAGGAGAACTGCGCACCAATCGAATCCGCGAATGCCTGCATCGCAGCATAGGCGGTATTGTCCGTGAGGCCCGCGATCCAGAACTCACTCGGCGCGGGGGTGAGTCCCTGCAACGCATACGCACCCGTGTAAGGTGCCGAAGCATCTGAACCCGTAAGATCCGCCGTGGTGACAGCACTTCGACCATCGAGACCACCCGACAGGGTAAAGACCCCCAAAGCCGGAGCCGCAGTCGAAGTCGCAACAGTGAAGCGAGCCAGTTGTGACGGCCCGCGAACCCCTGAGATACCATTCACCAGAGCTGCCGAAAGTGCCGCCCAGAAAGCGCCGCTCGCAGTCGGCAAATTCGGGAAGACCTCTACATACCCATTGGCGAAGCCCATGAGCGTCGCAGTGGCGGTATTGGCGGCACCCCCTGCCGCAATGGCGATCTTCACCAAATTACCCATAGTGCCCGTATAGAGCGCCGTGAGGGTACCTCCAGAAGCCGGCGTAGGCGTTGCGGTATCTTCGAGAGTAACCGAAGCTGAGGCAGCGGTATTGTCCGCAACCCGAACCCCCCAAATCCCGATCGGCGCATTCGCACCTTGGGATTGATTAAAGGCATTCGTAAGTGCCCAGCAGAGATCGTAGGGATCAACGCCACCCGAAGGACCACCCTTGACGGATGCCGAGGTGAGAAGACCGAATGCCTGTGTGGCCTGCGCCTGACTTGCAGCAAGAACCGGCACATTGAGCGGTCCCCATGAACCCGTTCCGATGACCGCTCCGATATTGGTCTGAACACCCGAAGGGAGCGGGGGCGGCGGCGAGTTGACGACATAAGCGTCGGGTGCGCTCAAAGAAGCGCTATTGAAGCTCGAGGAACTCAGTATCTGTGGCATGTCATCCTCGCTCTATTCATCCCGAACTTTATCACAATTACGAAACGGCAACACTGCCGGTAAAAGAAGGCAGAAAAGAAAGCACCGACCAGAGACTCTCCTCGGCGGTTTGCCCGTATTCAAGGGTCCCTCGAAAGCACCATCGGTAAAGTCCGCGGTTCACATCATCATCGATAAACCGGTCGGACATTCTCCGAATACGCACCCAGGTTTCATCAGAACCCGAAAGTCCTTGCGCACCAAAGTGAGAATCAAGAGAAACAAGCTCCCCTTCCACAAGCCGTGCTACCGCGACACGCTGCGCATCGCTGCCCGCCCACACGTCGATCTGCGCATCACGAACCACACGCCCCACTTCTGTATATCGCGACCCTACATTCCCAACGTTCGATGCAACTCGAAGCACAGACGATGTGATATTGGTCAATGTCACGACAGACCCGCTGGCGCTCGCACTCACCCATGAAGCCAAATCGGTATTAACCGCGCTTGCGAGCTTGGTGGCCATCGTAGTGGGCGTGTCCGTAGCTCCCGCGCTCGCGGTCGCCGTTTCGATTTCCTGCCCTTTACCCAGTACCACCGAAACCGCATCGTTCGCAACAACCGTGCCTCCCAAGGTGACAGTCACCGTATCGACGAGCAGAGGCAAAGAAACCGCGCTCGTGATTCCCGCTTGTGTCGTCACTTCATTGGCCGTAAAGAGCAGAAAGCGCGAATCGTCACGGGAAAATCCGGGATCATAAAGACTGATGAAAGTGTTCGAGCTCTTGGCCACCTGGTTCAAAAGCGCTTGCTCGGTAGGCCATCCATTGAATACGGAAGGAAGAGGCGTGATCGTCGCCACTGCGCTTTCCAACTGGCTCTGCAGAACATTGTAAGCGTCACGCGCGAACATCAGGTTTGCATCCCAACACGCTCGACACCGAGCTGTGACCCCGCAAATCCTACCATCTGCTCATAAGGAACTTGGACAAAGTACCGTGATCCATCCTGGAACTCGATCTGATCACCCTCTTCGAAGGTGAAACCGTTGAGCGGCGGCACGTAGATGAAGTACTCCACCACCTGACTCGTCGTCGGAATAGATTTGATCAATTCTCCACGCCACCGCGGCATTACCGAAATTCCCACCGGAACCTGTGCCGGCGTTGCGCCAGGTGCCCCTACGGTAAATACCCCATTCGAAAGCACAACCGGCGATGCCGCGTTCGTGTCCGCCGAGAAATACCCATTCGCAGGCGCCGCAGCCATGCGATAAATCGATGCGATCCGATCAAGGCGCGCACCAATCGACTTCTTGATCGGACCGTGAAAAGCAAGACAGAACGCATCGATCTCAACCGTAGGGAATGGCACCCGCGTCGCGCCCGCTCCGTAGCCGGATGGCGCACCGAGCTGCTGTGGTGTATCCACCGTGATCGTATTGAGATCCGCCGTCAACGCGCCGCCATAAGGAACGTAGGGGGTATCCGTGCTCACAAACACGTCCCCCACAATGAACGGGGTCATGTCCGCGATGATGTCATAAAGAGGAATCTTGACATTCGTTCCTTCGAACGATCCTCTGAAAGCACCAGCCGGTTTCTGCATGAAATAGACGGGCCAACCGGCATTCACCTGGTTCACAGGGTCTAGGTAATTCGCCGCGCCGCTCGTGGTGAGCGGCCGATACACCGCGTAATTGACCCCCAAATGCTTCGCGGCCATTCCGCGGCCTCGATCAATCAGATATTGAATGTGGTCAGCATCAGGCATAGCTCAATGCCCCGTGACGCTTCGCATTCAAAGTATGATCGGGGTCGAGCGGAACACCCAAAAAGTCAGCAAGCCGACCCTGCCACATACGGTAGAGAGAGTACCGTTGACCGAGTTCGTTCGATCGCCCCTTCCACACATCCGCTTGGATTGTGTCGAGGTTCCTGCTCGCCGCTGCATAAGCGCCTTCCAGGATATCGAGAATCGGAAGGTACCCATACACGGCCGTCGCCATGTTCGGACTCACGGCTGATGCCAGAGAGGCCACAGGAGGCATTTGCGTCCCACTCGAGGTGATCTGCGGGTAAAGCGCCCCCGAACCCGAGGAGGTGATGGTGAACGAAACCGGACTCTCGAACGCGACCTGCGGTACCGGAATCGCCTGCTGCGAATAGGGACCCGTCCCAAACGGCGTCACCGCGAGAATCCCCGCGGCTTGAAGAACCGGATTCAATTGCGCGGCAGAAGCCAGGAGGTTGCATAGGGTCAACCGCGCATCGACGCCGTTCACAGGCGCCGGGGCCGTCGCGGTGATCGTCTGAGGAGAAGCAATATTTCCGTTCGAGAGCGTGACCGATACGGTGTCACCCTCATTCGGCTGCGGTCCAATGAGCGCAACCGCTCCGATGGCATTACCCAGAAGGATCGATTCTTCCACTGGGTCCAAGTTGTTCATCTTGAACTCGAGCCGACCGTAGGTCTGGAAGAACCGGTACCCGATGAATCCCGAGGCCAATGCGCCCCCGGCCGGCGAAGTCGTAATGAGGCCGATGACGGGGTAACACAGATGCCGTCGAACTGAAGCCTTACTTTCCGCGGTCAGCGCCACCAGCGTCTCCAAGCGGGAATAACACCCGGCAATGCGGACACTGGATCATTCGACCCGCCTCATCCTGTCGGAGCAGTGGTGCGCCCACTTTCAACAACTGCTGCGCCACTACCGGATCATGAATGACCTGGCCCGCCTTCAAGTTCGTCGTCACGGAGCCAAGATAGCCACGCCACGGTCGTACCGCAACGTAATCCCCATCCTGCTCCACATCTCTCGGCGCACCACAAAACCGGCACTTCTTCGCCTGCGGTTTCAGTTGCGCACCGCATCGGGCGCACTGGCGCTTCATCAGTAGATCGGCATTCCCTGCGTCAACATCTTCCCGATCACATCACTGCCCAGCGAATACGGTCGCCCATACCAGTAATTGGATGTGACGTTGTTGTTGAAGAACGTGAAGTTGCTGTACACGAGAATGGGTCCGGAACCACCTGAAAGCGCACCCGAAACGGGGCTCAAAGTCGCGGTCATGGCGTTCTGCACAGTTGCCGAGAGCACTGCGGAATTGCCGATCGGCCCTTCCCAGTTGAAAGTCAACTGACCTCCAACCGGAAGCACCTGGAGTGCCACCGTGAGCCCATCGATCGCTTCGAGGAACTGCGTAGCGAGCTCCTCGGCAATCGTGTCCACCGTATCGGTGCCCGTCGCCGTGTACGATTCCGTGAGCGCCCCATTCGGAAGTGCCAGATGCGTCACCGTGATCGAAGTCACATCGCCGCTCGCGACCGTGCCACCCAAGGTCACGGATGCCGTGGCGTCCACGCGCGGGGTATCCTCGAGATAGCGCTGCGGGGACTTCAGATCAATCGTGCCATTCCCGCTCGCATAGTGCCGATCGAAGTTCGGGAGCAGCGTCGGGTTCTGCGGCTGCTGAGGATCGTTGCGTGGATACCCCAGCGGAACACGGAAAGTCGTAGGCATCGATCAACTCCTGCGCAAGCGCGCATTCCCCCGGGGCGTCATCTTGTTGCCCATCCGCTCCCGAGGCAGGATGCGGTCGAGCTGCTGTGCAGCGCCAGGCCGCTTATCCCAGTTCGGAACAAAGGCATCGCGCATCGATGAGTTCATAGCCCCCGTCGTACGCTTCACCTCGTTGATTTGCCGGATGCGCTTCACTTACGTCCGCCGAAGATCGCACCCACCTCGGCACCGTACCGTGCCGCGGTATTCTCGTTGTGATCGTAGCCCGGAGGCGGCTCGACCCCGGACTCACCAGGAAGCATCCGTGAACCCGCGCCACCCTTCAACTTGCGGGTCTCGATCGGTTCGGATGCGCGCCCCGGAATACGCTGAGCGCGGAGGCTCCGGGAAACATTCTTGCTCGGTCGCTGAGGTCGCATAAGCGTATCCTATTTCCGGTGTAAAAAATCAACCTGCGGTTTCGATCGTGACCGCCCGCTTGTAAAGCGCGCTCGATGCGGTCGGGATGATGCTAGTCGTCGCCGTGAGGTCGGTCGGGACGGCAAAGTCGCCGATCCAATCCCAGGAGAGTGACAGGAACTTCTGCAGGCGGTCGAGCGGCGGCCGGAAGATGTGCGCCACGCCATTGACGAGAGTCACATCGCCAATCGGATTCACACCCTGGCGCGCGAGCCACAGCTCGAGGCCCTCGAAGTCGCCCTGAATCATGTGCTCCGCGCCGATCACGATCGGCCGGCGCACGCGCACGTTGACCGCGGCGGCACCCGTGGCTGCGGTGCTCGGCTGCTGAACGATGGTTTCCGTCGTCGGAATGAAGGACAGACCCAAGAGCCGGATCACATCCGCATTCTGGTACTCGGACGACGTATCCCGCCCCGCGAACAGCACCTTGAAGTCCTGGTCCGCCCAGAGCTGACGCATCGTCGAGTTGTCGAGAATGACGTGGTAGGTCCCATCGTCGCACGGTGGCACACCGTTATCGCGCAAGTAAGCTTCCGCGTCCTGCACGATGCCGAGGGTGAAGGTGTCAGAGCCTGCGAGCTGCGCAGTCGTGATGTGACCATAGGGGCGCATCACTTGCGGCGCATTTGCCCCGATGATGGCATCGCCATTCACCGGAGCCGTCGCCGTATTGAAAGTCAAGGTGCCCGACACACCATTCGGATTATCCGAGTGGTTGGTACCATCCGCCGTCACACCCGTGATGGTGAGCGTCTGCGTGACACCGCCCGAGACGGAAGTCTCCTGGGCCGTCAGAGGATTGGTGGAGCTGACCGGCGTCACGACGCCATTCACCAGTACCACACTGAAACCGGTGATGTCATCGACGTGGCAGGTCGTGGTGCTCGAAGCCCCGAGATCGGTACGCACCCGGGTGTTGCCACCGAGGTAAGCGCTAAAGAGCTTCTTGCGCGCGATGCGCTCAAGCGACTGCGCCGCCTGAACGCCATTGTTGCGCGCCACGCGGATCACGTTATTCGCGATCGTCGCTTCGTCCGACATGAGGTCCACGTCGGTCGTGTCGGCGTATTCGAGCATCGAGAACTGGTACTGCTCGAGAGCGGCATCCGAAGGCGTGAGTCCGTTGTCGAGCCCTGTATCCGAGGACGGATTCAGGTTGCTCGTGATCGGCGTCTTTCGACCCGTGCGAGTCCGCGTGATGGTTTCACCGATGCGGTTCGGGATAGTCTCCCGGAGCGCCTCGCGCCGGTATGCCAGATCGGAATCGAGACCTTCCTCGAACTCCCGCTCGAGCATCCCCTGCTGGATCATCGCTGCGAGGTTCGCAGGCAACGTGTCGAAATTAGCCATGTGAGACTCCGGGTGTGTGGATAGCTCTCGAGCACCTGGCTCACATCGGACGTGCCTCCCCTCGCGGGGCCGATGAACGGAGGACCTGCCTCAACGCCCGCTGTTGATCCCGCGGGGAGGATGGGGTGGAGACCTGGTCCACCCCGCGCTTGAGTCTACTCCCACTATGCCCGCGAAGGCAAACCACGCATTTTGCGTAGCGAATTGGCCTTCCAGGCACGATACTCTTCCGGCTTCATCTGCTTGACGTTATCCGGTGGCGTATCGTTCGGCTTTGGCGCCCCACCGTCGCCCGTCACCTTGGGCTTCGGCCTCGGCTCGCCACCTCCCGAAGCCTTCTTGAAGTAGTCCGGCTTCTTGGTTTTGAACGCCTCAATCGCTTCCTTGACACCCGTCACGTTCCCATCGTCATCCATCTTGATGCCGGAGCGATCGAGAAGCGGCAGGAGATCCATATCCTCGAGTCCCGCGGCGACGGCCTGCGCTTTGAGATCGGACTCGATCACACGCTGCTGCATCTTGGTGATGCGGGCCGTCGCCTTGTCGTTCTCCGCCTTCAACTTCCCATCGATGTCGGCCTGCGCCGCAGCGAGCGCGGTTTTGGCCGCTTCCAATTCCTCGCGCGCCTTGCGCTCACCCACCCGGTGAGCCGCTGCCTCAGCTCGAAGATCGGAGATCATCTTCTGATGCTTGTCATCCCCGTCGCCCTTTGGAGGCGTCGCAGTCGGCGCGTCGGGGCCGTCGATCTTGATCCGAACGGTTGCAGGGTCCGGAGTCTTGGTTGCCGGAGTCGGTTCGTCAGCCATGGATTGTCAGACCTCTTGAGATTTACTTGACGTAGACGTACACGGCGTGCGCCGTATCCGCATCCGCGAACTCGGCTGCGATGTACTGAAGCACATCGATGCCGTCAGGAGAAAGATTGAGCAATGCGTTGCTCGAGATCGCCGCTTTGAGCTCCCCCAGTTCCTGCGATCCCGTGGGGATCGAACCCGAAGGCTCGGAGGGGCATGACCACAGCGTCACATCGAGCGAATCGGTCGCACCGGCTACACCGAGGGCTCCTGCAATCTGCCCCACGGCGGATGCGCTGTAAGATGAAACGGGAACCGAAGTGATACCCGCGCCGGAGACTGCCAACTTGAATGCTTGTGCCATAAATCACTCCGATTCGATCGTCGCCACGACTTCCCCATGCCCAACGAATTCGCCCAGTTTCAACCGAAACTTGACGCGCCCCGCGATGGGCGCGACGAGCGGCCAATAAGTCTTCATGCACTCGACCTCGGCGATACGCTCACCTTCCTCGACGAGCGCGCCGTCATCGACATCGAGGTGGGAAAGGGTGCCATCAGATTCGAATGTAACTTCACGGATCACCGTTTACGACCCCGCGCGGATAACTTGGCCATTTTCTTGGCACCATACTTCTTACGTCCGATGTAGGCCGCCAAAGCTCCGGGTTTCTTCGCGCCACGACGCGCCAACTTCGCTTTCAAGCGGGAAAACCGTTTGCCACTACCTAACTTCGGTTTTGCCATAGCCATTCTCCAGAATCACATGACATCGAGTGAAGACTCTCGCCAGTTAACGGTAAGGTTGGGTGCATCATACGGCGAAAAACAGGCCATTTCCACAATGAGCGCCCCGAAGGCCCCGGCCTGCAGGACAAACGAACCGGTAAAGGTGCTCGGCTGCTGCCAAAGATTCCGATTTTCCGCATCTTTGATGCGTGCGCGCCCCCAGGAACCCGACGAGACGATCATCACCGAATACAACTCACAATCGCGCCTACAAATCCGATACTCCCCCGGCTTGTAGATGCGCACACTGCGCATGAGAGACCCGGGCGCGGGGCGTGTAAGCACATCGATCATCGCTGAACACGCCTTCGTGCCTTCGCCGAGGGTGCCGATCCATG
>JAEHJW020005493.1_pt1 | contig 56384 bp, 84 predicted proteins | sample 9271431 | NCBI WGS metagenome assembly JAEHJW02 | reverse complement strand
GCCATCAGGCAGGCGGTGACGATCTCGAACAGCGCCGCCTCGCGCGTCTCGCACCGATCTGGCGCGGCCATCAAGCACACGGTGAGCGTCAGCGAGATCGGGTCCATTATCGCTCCGGGTCGAACGGCACGCCATCTAGCATCGTCCCATACGTGAGCACTCCCCACGATATCGGGTGCCCAGGTGGAAGCGGCCCACGTGTTACCTCACAGTCGGCATTTTCCTCTTGCATCCGGATTACTGGCGGCAGGATCAGTCGAGCCGCCTTGAGGCGCTTCCTCCGCTCAATCACGGCATTTCGGCTGACATTGAGATGCGCGGCCATGACATCATAGGTCACGCGCGCGTGCATGGCTTGAAGAATATATTCGTCTTCCTGTTCCGACCAGGTTCTTTGTTTAGGCACTCTTATCTCCCTTATTTCGACTCATCATAAGGCATCAGCAAAAGCTTGAACTGCTTGCCCAGGTTCTGTTTCAGGAACTCACGGACTGGAAGATTATCCACTGACATCTCAAAGCTCCCGGTGGGGGTCGCTTTCGAGAAGCGCAAATCCTCGGGGAGCGACTGGTCGTACTGAGGATGGAACTTGAAGGTATAGTATTCAACACTCCCATAGTGCTGATGAAGTATCTCTGTCAGCATGAACTTAGCAACGATCTGCATCGTCATCTCCTTTCGGGTGTGAGAGCAAGGAAAATTCGTCAGGATGATAGATTCCCGCATGCGACAAAACGGCGTCCCATCCTGATATTTTTTTGCCATCTTTTGTGGTTTTCCACTTTAGGAAGGTTGCGGTGCACCACCGGCATTTGAATCTTTCATTGGAGATCTTTCCCATCTTAATCTTCCCATTTCTTTATCGCGAGCGCGCGGCGATATGCGGCGATGGGATGGTCCACGAGCGGATCGAGCGCCGCATCCCCGACCGGGATCAGCGCGCGCGGTTGGACATAAATCCCGGGCATCCACGGAACATCCGGAACGAGATCGTCGCCGTTGCGGTAGCAACGCATCGCGATCGGACGGAGTAGCCGGCGAACCTTCCACGATGCACATCGCGGGGCGCCGAAGGTGACGATCGCGCGCGGCGGCGTCCGTTCGACCGTCATGATAGCGCCCAGCAGGATCGCCAGTGCGCCACCCAGCGAATGGCCGGCGACAATCGCGCCTCCGAAATCCATGCTTGCCAGCGGCGAACGGCGCCACAGCTCCCACGCCCCGTCACGGAAACCGCGATGGCATACCCCGAGCCGGCGATCCCAGATCGGCCATGCATCGAAGTCGCGCAGCCACTCGCCGATCTCGTGCTTGGTGCCCGGAATCGCGATCACGCGCGCGCCGTTCGCGACCGTGTAGAGTGCTGACAGCTCGCCAGCCCACCACGTCGCGCTTGTGTAGCTGCGCGCGACGATCGCGGCGAGATCAGCGTCCGACATCACGCGGAATGTCCCGGTATTTCGTAAAATCTCTGTCCCGCGATCTCGCACACGAATATCAGTTTCGCGGCCCATTCGGGAGGAGTTTTCATGTTGGATGCATAGTAGTAGGTGGCATTCCCGACCAGAGATGGCAGGGTTCCCCGCCCTGCCGCCCCCCCATGATAATAGAGGTCTCGTTTGATATCGGCAGCAAGCTGCGTGGCGATCGCGAGGGCAGCGCAGAATGAGATGTTGAAAAGGTCCGCCCTCAGCATGGCATCATGGTCTAATCCTGGTAGCCAACAGGAAAACTGGTCTGGCGTTTGACAAACGGAGGCAAGATCATGACCCCACCAGCCAGGAGCTTCCACGCGGTTGTAGATCACATTCGCAACGGAGATCATACCTTCAGCGCCTCCGCCCCGGGCTTCGCCGTAGAGGGTCCGTGCACCGATCATGATCGCATCGATTTCGACGGCGGTAAATTCGAGGGCGTTGTTCATCGATGTTTCCTTCTGAAGACGCCTGGAACCCTCGCTCTTAATCCTCGACCTTGCGCGTCATCCCGCCCTGATAGACGCGCTGGCGCAGCACATGGAAACGCCCCGTCGTATTGGACGGGGACGGCGCCATTGTGAGCGGCGCATGCTCCTGATGTTCAAGTGCGGCGGGGCCCGTCACCTCCACCAGATAAGGCCCCAGCGTATCATCCCGGAACAGGGTGATCCCGGCTCTGGCTCCAAATGAGTGATGGTGGCCCGTCGCCTCGCCATGGGCGAGCACCAGACGCCCGTCCTCGGGAGACGCAATGGCTCCCCCGGCCGGCTGATTTTGGTCAAGCCGCCGGATCTGGCCTACGGCGATGAGCAGCACATCGCCTTGACGTGCGCCTTGCGTGATTTGTTTCATCATGTGCACCTTTCGTGATTTGTTTCATCGCTGACATGCTCCCCACCGTGCAGGGGACTGTCTGCGGACGCTGGCGGAGTGTTCACTGGTCATGTTTCGGCTTGAAGTATCCGTTCATATTCAGACCCCGTGAGCCCGAAAGTCGAGGCCACGGCATTGAGGGCCGTCAAACTCTGTGGCTCCCCCAGTTCGCCGGACTCTTCGGCGGGCAGCGGCTCGCATTGGGGGGCCACCGGCAGGATATAATGCCGGAACGTTCCGTCCGGTTCCGGCGTGCGATTGGTCACGCGCACGAACTCGGCCGCCCCGGGGCGGCCGTAGAGAGTGCCCCAGTGTTCATCGTGATCGATGATGGTGTGGGTTCCCTCGCGGGAGTAGCGCTCCCAACCGAATTTTTCGATCATCACGCGCTGAATCTCGGCATTTTTTTCAATCTCTATCGCCGCGAGCGTCAGGCGCTCCGGCTGCTCGATCAGCCATGCCGGAACATAGACGCCATGGACGGCATAAAGCGCGTCGCCGTTGCGCCACCTGCAGAAAGGGCCGGTATCACAATGAGGCCGATTGCGATCATCGAGCAACAGAATTTCCGGCCGATCGGTGATTATGCAGAAGTCCGCGTGCATCACCCGCCACGAGCCGTGGATCGCGAGTTTTTCCCAAGCATCCCATGCAGAATAGTCAAGATCGAGACCGACAATGTGTCTGAAAAAGCTCAGATGGCATGCCTCTGCCGCCCAGAAATTTCCCCCTTGATACATTCTCCACACGCGAGAGGCGCAAAGGAATCCTTCTTGTCCGATACCGAGATCTGCTGCTGCCGTGGTCGGTATGCCGCCGGGCATGACCCACCAGTTGGAATAATCCATCGCGGCATCCGTGGCGGTGCGCGTGGCGGCATCCATGGCGGCGCGTGTGGCGGCGTTCGTGGCGGCGTCCGTGGCGACGTTCGTGGCGGCGTTCGTGGCGGCGTTCGTGGCGGCGTCCGTGGCGACGTTCGTGGCGGCGTTCGTGGCGTCGAAAATGGCGACATCCGTGGCGGCGCGCGTGGCGGTGCGCGTGGCGTCGAAAGTGGCGGCGCGCGTGGCGGCATCCGTGGCGGTGCGCGTGGCGTCGAAAGTGGCGGCGTGCGTGGCGGCGCGCGTGGCGGCGCGCGTGGCGTCGAAAGTGGCGACATCCGTGGCGGCGCGCATGGCGGCGTTCGTGTCTGCATCCGTGGCGGCGTCCGTGGCGGCGTTCGTGGCGGCGTTCGTGGCGGCGTTCGTGGCGGCGTTCGTGGCGGCGTTCGTGGCGGCGTTCGTGGCGGCGTTCGTGGCGGCGCGCGTGGCGGGGTGACGCCGTCGATACCATATCCACGCGGCAAAGCCCGCCGCAAACCGCGTCACAAAGGGCGATGGCGCGAAAACGATCCTGGAAGGGGGTGGGGGCGCAAGCCCGGCGGCAATATAAAGGCGTCGCACTGCGTCCCGGCAGATTTCACGCTCATCCTCGGTCATGGCTTGAGTGCTGAGAGCGTGGCCGATCCATTTGTCCCGCCATGCCACCATCTGACTCTCGTGGTGGGGAAGTAGCGAATATTTTTTTTGGCTCATCGAGAACTCCGTGAGAAACTGCCGCTGGCTGACGCTGTCGGAAGCGCGCGAGCACTGGACCAACAACCCGGATGCTCTCGCTCGTGTCGAGCGCATCGCAGGGTGGGGGTCATGAGATATCTCCTAACTGGCAATCGCAACACAAGTGCCGATCGTCGCATTGACCGCGGTCAGTCCATAATACCACCCCGCCGGAATTTGGGCTTTCAGAGTTTCGATTTCCCCATCGGCGGCCGTCAATCCTCACGATCGGCCCTTGATCAACGGCGCCCGTATTTCGGACGATGTAATCTGTCGCGGTCCCATCTCCGTTGGTAAGGACACTCTCCTCGACGTCATTGCCGACCCCGGCAACCGGATCGGTTCCTGTCTGATAGCTATTACCACTCAGCTTCCAAATATGCTGCCCATTCGTTGTCGGGAAATCGTTCACCTGCCAACCGCCCGGCGGCACAAAAATGGTTGCGCCTTGTGGCGCTGCGGCATAGGCGGCCTGAAAAGCTGCGCTATCATCCGTCGTCCCGTTCAGCACCGCGCCAAAGTCTTTGACGTTGACGTTAACGTCGTTGATGATGTTACCGAGTGGCCGTGAGATCGCGCCGGACAGAAAAACGGGCGGCGAGCCCGTGCTAGGCGTCACCGGCTGCGCACTGAAGATCGCCGCATTATTCGTCGGGATGACGCCCTGCGCCCATGCAAGCGCCGGCATCGCCGCGCACGCCGCGAACACGATTCCACGAATCTTCATCGCTTATCTCCGTTGATTACGCGCCAGCCAGCCGGCAGTTTACCCCGGCGCGGCGGCAGATACCACCAGAACCACCAGGGCCAGAGGAACCACATGTCACGGGTCGGCCGTTAGCGGTGGGGGCCATATCCGAGTTTGGTGGCGTGCCTCAGGACTGGTATATCCTAGAGGCACTGAGTTCATCTGCTCATAGCTTACGCATCTAATCATTGCGCTGTATCCTTCACCGTCTGCCGCAAAGACCTCGGCGGAATGAACGGCGCCGTCAGTAAGCGCGGCGTCGATCGCATTCTTTAGTCGTTCAAGCGCGTCGCGCGTGCCGATAATAAAGGCCGGATCGTGCCATGCGCATTGTGCAATGATATGGAGCAGAGGGACGGAATCTGCCACTGTGACCTCCTATGATGGTCGGGCATTGGGTGCGGACTCGCCCGACGTTTCCGCGGTCCCGGTCGCCATCCGGTCACGCCTATAGCTACCCGTGGGATTTTACCTCTCCACGGCTGAGGGAAGCGGCCCGATCGAGCGGAGCGCTCGGGCCAACACGCTTCGGTCATGCCGCTCATGCCGGGCATCCGTGAGGACGCGGCCCGGCGCGCGGTGGAGGGGGATGTGGGAACCCCACCTCACGGATTACTGATGCAGGGTCGCCGCCGCACTCGACAGAATCGTGCTCGCCTCATCCGGCATCATCGAGGTCGCGCCCATCGCCGCAGAAACCGGGAGACCCGCCAGCGCCTCGATCGTCGGCAGAAGCACTTGCGCCGCCGTCAGGATGGTCGTGACGTTCTGCGGCATGCTCTTGACCTGCGCCAGAGCCGCCAGGACTGCATTGGCCGCCGTCACGACCTGCTGAGTGGCACTCTGCTGCGCTGTCGTGGTGGTCGCTTGGGCAACCGCCGTGGCCGCCGCCTGAAGCGCGCTGACGGCATCATCGACCGCCGTTTGCTGCGAGGCTGGCAGCATGCCACCATCGCGAAGCGTCTGCGCAGCCGCGGCGATCCCACCGGCGAGGTTCGCGACATCCGCCGCGATTTGTGCCGTGGACTGCCCCGCGCATGAGATCGCAAGCGCAGGGGACATCATCACCATGAATTTAAGCACGTTATTCATCTTTCACTCCTTAGGGGCAGCATTCGCCCAGATGAAGGTCACAACCCAGCCAACGAGCGTCCAACCGAGTAGAAGGTTCAGCGCGAAAACCACGGAACGCCCGCGGCAACGCCGGGTCGCGGCGCAAATCGTCGGCAGGAAATAGACACTCAGAACGACGATTAGAGTCACGCCTACGATTTCGCCAAGCAGCGGTATGCACAACGCACCCAGAAGCACGCCAAGAATTACGAATTCCACGGCGGACTCACCTGTCATTTCCACTTTTCCCTCCCAGGAACAAACCACAAACTATGAATCCCACTCCCACGCCGGCGGAAAACGATGCCCACGCGATGAGCAGGGCGATCGTCATGTTTTAAATTTCTCCGCCAACCCAGCCGGAGCCGCTACTAGTCCCCGTGTCGTCTGCGCTGCTGCCTGCCCCATGGCCTGCGCCATCAGTCCAAGGATTTGAGGGTCAGGACATGTCACGCGCGCCATGCCGAGTACGCGATTTTCGGCAATGGCAACGAATATGGTCGATCCGCCGTCCTGGATCGCAGAAATGGAGATCTGCATCTGCGCGCCAAGGATCGGATGGCCGTTCATAATTTCACCGGCGCGCATTCGGGACACGGTTTCGCGATCGGCAGATAAGCCCAGCCATGCGGCCCGAGCGAGCGATAGCCGACCGGCATTACCTCGGAAATCTCGCCATAATTTAGGCACCGCGGACAGATATCAGGCTCAGCGCTCATTTGCCGTCGTCCGACACGTGCGCCGCAGCAATGTGCGCGTCGATCGCGGTTTTGACCGCCGCCCCAGCCAGCGCCTCAGCGTCCTTCGCAAGCGCCGTGTTGTCCGGCACGGCGATGCCGACAAGCGCCCCGACCGCGAGCGGAATAGCCGCCTGCCATGTCAGGTGGCCGGAGAGCACCGCTTCAGCGGTGCCGGCGATCGTCGCCAGTCCCGCGATCGTGGTCGGCTGGCCGAAGAATTGCTTGAGATTCATGGCTTCTTTCCCTTCGGAGGCGCAGCAGCGGCCATGCCGGCGATCAGCAAAACCCTGATCGCTGCCGACAACGACTGGATGCGTTGAGCATGCTGCCACTCCAGTAGCTCATGCCGGAGAGATTGCGGGATTTTAATCGTCACGCGCACGCCGGCATCTGCCGCTTCTTGGTCACTCATTTTCATCGTCCGCCTTGCATATTCGCCGCCGTTGTGTCACCTTCATACACGTCGCGGCGGGGTGCGTCAATGATAAATCGCTCCAGACGCGGCAGGCAGGGAGAGGAGTGGCATGGCATGGCAGGCGAGGATGGGACTGGCGGGGCGGGGCATGGCAACGCAGGCGCGGAGCGGCGCGGCTCGGAGAGGCATGGAGTGGCAGGGCATGGCACGGCAGGCACGTCAAGGAGGATCATGCTCGGGATTATTCTTTTTCCCTAGCATGATCCCTTACCGCCAGCGCGGAGAGGATTCGCGATTCCATCGCGGCAACGTCCAGTTTCGTCACCATCGTCAACAGAATTTCCCCACGGAATTTCTGGTAGTCGTCACTTAGTCGCCTGATTTGCTCCCAGATCGCATCGCGGTCTTTCTGGGCGCGGTCGGTGCGCTCATTCATTTCCTGCTGCATGTCCGCAACCTCATTACGCAATGAGATGGAGAAATAACGGATTACCCCCCCAATGAGACCTGCGGCGGCCAAGCCAGTTCCAACAACCCACTGGGTCCAATTTTGATCGTCGTTCATCTCTTTCCTCGTCGGTTAGGACGCCGCAGTAGAATCCGACACGTCCACGGTGCAGACCAGAGTCACGGGGGCGCCATCGTCTCAATCGCGGCGAAAAACGTAAGCTGCGCGCCGGTCGAAATCGCAACCTGCACCGCGAAGCCGCTTGCTTGGCCGATCGTCCCAGCGCCGCTTCCCTCCCATGCAACAGAGGTCGCGGTCCAGAGAACGGCGCCCACGGTCATGTCACCAGTAGGGCACGAAACCATCGCGCTGGTGATGGCCGCGCCAGCCGGGACTATTCCCGTCATGTCGAGTTGGAAATACGACACGTCGCCAGTGGCGCGGCTGCCGAAAAACGGCGCTGGAAGAAGAATCCCAGCGGGGGAGTTCACCGGGATGGCCGCGACAAAGCCGTTCGTCAACACTTGGAACGTCTGAGAAAACGCGCCATTGCCGGTCTGCCACGCGATCGCCAGTTGCGAATATGCTGCCGGTGTGCCGGGGCCGGAGACGGTAAACGTGACCTGACTGCCGGAGACCGTGACGCCCGCAATCGTGAGATCGCCCGTAGGCACCGTAACCGTCGTCGTCTGGGCGTTGAGCGCCGTCGCTGCGGCTTCGAGCGAGGCCGGCGCTGGCGATAGAGCGGAATAGGCAGCCTTGATCTGCGCGGGCGTCCAAGACATCGTGATCTCCTGAATGATGCCACGATTCCGAGCGCACGGCTTCGGGGGCGCCCGAAGCCGTGCGCATAGGATCAGCTCATACTTGTGAGTAGATCGCCAATGGGAACTTGCGGCGTGATATTCGTGCTGACCGCAAGCGTGCTTGTGGTTGTGCCGAATTTCAGCAGGTTCCCTGCGGTGCTGGCGTCAAACGTCGCCACGCCAACGATCAAATTATTCCCGGCGGTTGCGGTCGGGAAGCCAATCAGGCTGGTATTCGAGGCGCTGCCGCCCGACGCGCTGCCCATGAGCGAGGCGAGTGCGACGCGCGCATATCCGGTATAGGTAGCCTCCGGGACCGAGGTGTTGGCTTCCAAGTCCGGCGTCATCTCGGTCCAAACCACGGTGCCATCCGTCACAGTGCCGCCGCTGGTCGTCGGCCAGGTCGGCTGCGTGGTCCCAGTCGTGCCGGCGGTCGTGCAGATATAGAGATGCCCGTTCATCGTAGTCGGAACGACGACCTCGCCGGCGGTAATGGCGGTAGATGCCGTCCATTCGCCAGCGCTGGCATAGAGCAACGCCACATAGACGGTTGGCATCGTGTATGCGGTGACGCCGTTCGAGTGATTGATAAGAGCGTCAGAGAGGTAGGTAGAAAGCGAGGCCATTTTCGTGCTCCTAGGTTATATTCCGCCAGAACTGATGCGCGTAAGCGTGACTGATTGCTCGCCGCTGGTGATATTCGTGATCCCGACCCACCATCGCGTTGAATTTTGCGGTTGAATAGTGGATGTTTGGGCGCCGGTAAGGACAAAACTCACGCCGCCGCCGGATGGAAGGGCGAGAGTGTCGTTCTCTGATGTCGTGTTGGAGATGGTTAGCTCGAAACCGAATCCGATTTGCGCATTGGGTATGGCGCCGATGATATTCGCCGCCGTATCAAGAGTGTCCGTAAACGCCGTCGTTGGCCCCGATCGTATGATGGTCCGAGAGACGATGTTGGCAGCCAGAAGCGTCGTGCCAGCAGTCGCATCGATCGTCGCCGGCGATTGAGCTTCCAACAGCAAGCCGGCCTTAAACGTGCCTCCGATCGTGAGAACACTTTCCGCAGTTTGCACGTTCGCGACAGTGACTGTGCCGATGAAATTCGCCGCGTTATTACTATTGTTGCTAGTTATGATGACTGTTCTAGTGAGCGCTCCGCTAGCGTAAGTCCCAATACCGACCTCAGAGTTGCCGAAAGAATCTCTTGCGGAATAGTAAACTTGGCTGCCGGTGGTAATGCCAGGGATGGAAGCAAACGTCCTATATCCGCCGTTCCATGCGGCGGTGACAGATATGGAGAAAGCAGCCCCACCCGATGGGGCGTTGACCGCTTCCGCGACGAGATCGGCTGCTAGGATTGCCATCTGATTACCCCGGCACGAAATAAACAGTGGGCATCGTAGATGCGGTGATTGTCACCGAATCCCCGAGCGACATTGGTATGGTCGCGACAGAGGTCGAAAGCGTTGCGCTGCCGCCGCCCCGCGTTAGCGTAATCCCCGTTACCGTTCCGCCAGATAGCATTAAATTTCCAGGAACAACAGCGGTATAAGTTGCAGGCGATGCTCCTAGGGAAAGCGTCAAGATCGGCGATGAGGGGGACGCAAACGGCGCGCCGGGATATGGGGAGATGTCGGACGCCGTCAGGCTTGATTGCCCTTCGGCAACAGTGACGACCCAGAGTGGCGTCCATCCGGCAGTTGGCGTTGGCGTTGTTTGTGATCCAGTCGGAGCCGGAGTGCCAGCAAGGCTCTCCAACGAGACAGTTTGCATCCGCCTCGTATTCTGGGAAATTCCGTCGTTTTGCGGGCCGGCATACGTCACCGATGGATTGGCGGCGTAGTAGTAGGGCAGAACCAAAGCCGAACCGTCCTGTTCGAGGAAAAGCCCTTGGATCAGATAGTTGATGCTATCGCCCGTCGTTGTCGGCGCGGTGATCGGGAACGTGGTCGATGTCTGATTGATGCCCATTTTGACTAGGGCATTTGTGTTTGCTGGAAGCGATCCATACTGATTGGCATCGACGACAGTAGTAACGACGATACCGCCAGGACCGACGACGGCGTTCATGCCGGATGGCGTGCATCCAAGCCCGAAAACGAAGGCATTGTTCGGCGAGCCCCATAGGGATTGCATGAGCCAGCCGATCGCTTCCATCGCCGCCCGCTGCGGGTATAGGTTATCTGTATCGAGGGGGATGGACGAAGGATAGACGATGCCGCGATCCATCACACCACCAGAGAAATTGTGGCGGCAGGAAGATCAGCCGCGCCGAGCGGATTGCCAGCGGCGATGAGATCACACGCCGAAACGTAGGCGGCGATGGCGCCGGCAACGGCCTGATATTGCGACGCCGTGAAATGGTGCCACTTCTCGCTGGCGTCGATCATCGGATAGGTCGTCGAGCCGAGCGGCAGGACGCCAGCGCGCGCCATCGCGTTCATGGATTCGATGGCCTTTTGCGTTTTGGTGTCTGTCGGGAACAGCGTCGCGGCAAGCGTCATGGTGCCGCTGAGCGTGATCGTCAGGCCGCCGGTGGCGGCGTTGGCAGCTTGCTGGGTCAGAGTCAGCGTTGGCGGCGGTGGCGTATAGGCCACCAGCGCACCGCCGCTCACGGCATAGCCGTTCGTGTTCGCATAGTGCGCCGCCCAGATATCCGCCGGCACTTCGACCAGATCGGACGCAGGCGGCAGGTTCGGATACGCGCGGGCATCCGTGTTAAACCAGCCAATGACCGGCGATGGCGCTGCAACGCTTGGATCGTATTGTGCATACTGTGGCATGTCAGTATCCCACCGCAAGATAAGCAATCGTGAAAGTTCCTGACCCCGGAGCGTACATCCCCAACGTCACCTGCGTGGTTGTTGGCGTCGTGAACGGGAATGCGGATCCTCCGCCGGGCGGATTTGTGCCCCCCCAATTGCCGATTGCAAACAAGCCAGCGTTCGGAAATGCTTCCGGCAGATTAATCGTGTTGGAAAAATTCCCCGTTCCTGATGCCGTGACAGTGCCGGTTCCGAACTGGAAAATCAGACCATCAGGGCGTTCTATTATGACAGGGCCGCCGGAATATCTGGAAGATGTGAACTGCCCAAGCGTAACCGCCTCTGATGTATTCAACGCGGGCGCGCACCCATGAGGAACATATGCATTACCTGCATAGTTAACCGACCCGGTTGCCCCGGAATTGCAAACGATGCCGGAGTTGTTAGGTTCATAAAATAAACCATATGAATAAAAACTATTTGCTGAAAAATTCTCATTAGCATTCCCGTTCAGAGCCGCGAAATCCGCTTGCACCTGCGCAAGTGGCACAGCTTGATTGCCGGCCTGCGCAGTTCCGACAACAGTTTGCCCAACGGTCTGCACGCGCCAGTTCAGGCCGTCCCATATCAAGATAAGGGATGCGCCGTAACTGGATAGAGGAAATGAATAGACATTCGTCCCGTCCGGCAATGTGAAAAGCGGACTTCCTGACGACACATTGGATTGCACCGTCACGCCGTAGGGCGTTCCGACGATCTCACACCACTGGCCGACGGTTGTTCCCGGCTCCATTGTGAGCGTAATGGCAGCCGTTGCCGTTGGCATGACGATCGTACGAAGCGCCGAAAGCGTGATGCTACCACTCGCGCTCGGAGTTTTCAGGTTGAACATCTGCCCAAACTGCGGCGCGTTCTGAGGCGCGCTCGCACTCGCCGGAGCGACTGCGAAAGTGTTAGAACCGTTGCCGTTGATAGGAGCGAACTGCGCTTGAATTTGCGAAAGCGGTGGTGCTTGATTGGACGCAGTCGTGGGCGCCGTCGCGAACTGCTGGTTAGGATTCCCAGCCAGCGAAGCAAACGGAGCGCCCGACACGGGAGCGCCTGGGTATAGGGAAATATCTGCCGCCGTTATGCTTGTTTTCCCATTGTTGACAGTGATGACCCACAAGCCATACCAGCCGGACTCGACGGCCGGCGTAACCTGCGATCCAGTCGGTGCGGCAACGCCAGTCACAAGCTGCAAAGCTGCGATTTCAAGCCGGGCGGTGTTTTGCGCCTGACCGTTGTTGCCGTGGCCGCTAAACGGCTGCGCCGGGTTTGCGGCGTTGTAGTATGGCAGAACAGTCGGGTTGCCGTCCGATTCCTGGAATTGCACTTGGATTAAATAGTTGACCGAATACCCAGAAGTTGACGGCGCAGTGAGCGTGAAGGTTGTCGGGGACGTGCTCAAGCCCGATTTCATCAGCGGGTTGGTGTTTGCCGGCAACGATCCAAAGGCCGTTGTGTCAATTTCCTCAAGGGAGAAAATAGCACCAGGGTTGACAACAACCGACATGCTGGCCGGGCTTGTCGGAACGCATTGCAGCCCGGTTAATACCGTGTTCTGCCCGATGGCTCCAGCGATGAGCCATCCATGCGCTTCCATTATCCAGCGCTGAAGCTGTAGGATATCTGAAGAGCGAGGAATCTCGCCCGGATATACAAATACTCTGTCCATTACCTACCCACCTGTTACCTGCGTCCACGCGATAGTGCCTGCCGGCATAGTCGCTGCGATTACAGCGTATATTTCGTCGTCAGTGACGATCGCATTGCTGTCTCTGAGAGAAATCCATTCGATCGCGCCGCCATCGTAGCCGCCTGGCATCCCGACATAGCTTCCATCGACTTCCCCGGTATATCCGGCAATATTGGCGATGCTGTTCTGGAGCGGTTGCGGAACCTTGACAAACGCCTGATACGGGAGCGCCAGGCTTCCATATCCACCCGCCGTGTTCCATGCCAAACCCTGCGATAGCCCTTGATATTCGGACGTGTCGCCTGTCTGAAGATAGTAGGCACTTGCTGCCGCCGCTGAAATCTCGCTTGCGTATGCACCGGTATCACCGGCCTGCGCAGGTTCAAAAACTGTAGCCTGAACGCCAAAGTAGTCGCTGATAATTTTAACGATGGCGCCTGGCGTGTTGGCCGGCGCAAGCAGAAGGCTTAAAATCCGAGCGCGATAGGAATCGTCACTTTCTCCGACTTTTCTAAGAACGTTGTAGGGCCCGAAGAAATCGACCGCGATCATATCGAGGTTTACGTCCGTCGCGGTGTCAATTCGCGCCTGCTCTGCAACATATCCTATCAGATTGTTGAGCCATACCCACATAGCCGCGATGCCGGTCAAAACCGCCGTTAAAACGGGCGTCGCGCCATTCCCAAACCAGCCGAATGGTAGGAGCGCCTGAATCCGCGATACCATGTCTTGAATCGTAATCGCGGGAGAAGACGGCGCAGGCGCAGGCCCCGGAGGCGTCGGCGTAATGGTCAGAGATGGACCGTAACCATACGGTTCTGAGGCAATAGGATTTGCGCCAAACATCAGGCGACGCCGAATTGCGTGTTGATGGTCATCGATCCGGCGCGGACAACCTGCCCGATGCCGCCGCCCAAATCAGCCGTTGCGTTGTTCAACGTGAGCGCGGTCACGTTCAAGATATAAGGCGATGCGTCAAAGATGAGCTGAGCAAGCCGCATATACGGCAGCGCGGCGCCAACCGGCAAAGCGTTGATGTAATCGACAATAGCCGCGTTGACTTCCGTCTGGATCGAAGATGCCGTCGACCCCGTTGCAAGCGTCAGCATGCCAGAGACGTTCGCTGTGATAACCGTTGGCGGCTGCACTGCGAATGTAATCCCGGCAGCGCGCACTTGCTCAACGGCAGCCTGCGCGCTGGCGATCAATGTCGATGGCGGCGAGCCGGTCCCGTTGTCAACGGTGACAACGAAATTCCCAGGTTGATAAGCACCGCTTACGCTGACGTTTTCATCAATGGTTGCGGTTACGTTTTCGCCAAGAGCTGCAACCGCATATTGCGCCGCTGCCACTGTCCCGAGAGCGCGCGTGTTGATGTATTGAACGAACGCCGCCTTAAGCGCGGCATCACTCTGCGCGGCCACGCCATTGGTGAAAGCATCCGGGTTTGTGACGTAATCGACACCCGGAATGGCTTGCGTGATGACCGTGATCGTGTTCGCTAGCACGTTGCCAATTATGCCGGCTGTTTGAGCTTGAACCGTCACGTTTGCCGACGGACCCCCGGCGGGGATAATATAGGCGTTCTGCGTGGCGTTCCAGGCGCTCTGCGTGGTGTCTGCGATAACGGCGAACGAAACAGACCCATCGGCGGTCTGCACGGTTGCGCCAGGGGAGATTGTCGCCGTCAGCGCGCTGGTATATCGCGAAAAGGTAACGGTGCCCGTCGCCGCAATAGCCGCCTGCCGAGACAAGCCAAAATCGTTGACGAAGCTATCAACCTGAGTTCCGGCGCTCGTTGATAGCCGCGTTGCCGCAAGAACCTGAACCAGCAACGCTTGCAGCCAAAGGCCGATAGCTGCGGACGCTTGGAAGATCGCCCGAAGAACCGATCCAACGGCGAAATTCAGAGTGACCGAAGCCGCGCCCTGGGCATACGCCGCCATCGTTTGAACAAGCGAATTGAAATTGAGAAGGGAAAGCGGCGGCGGCGTGGTGTTTGGCGTGCCGCCCTGGTTCTGCGATCCGCTCACGGCGTGAAGGCCCCGGTTGGGATTTGCTCAGCCGGCAACGTGCCGACAGGGAACGAGAGCGTCACGGGATTGGTAGTCTGTGCATCGACGTAGGATATGCTGCATTGGAACGAACCGTTCGCGTTCTGGGTGACGGAGACAGTGGGGGATGGCGACGAGGCCACGCTCGGATCAAGGAAAATCTGAGAGAAGATGAGCGCCTGGATCGAGGCTGCGGTTGCTGTGCTCCCGACAAGCCCAGGCAGTCCGGCGCCGTAGCCCGGTTCCCACATATACGCCCCGAGACCCGTCAGAAGCCGCCGCAACACTCTCTGCTCACCGGAAATGGGCTCGGATACCACGGCGAGGTCGCCAGTGGCACTCCATGCCAGATCATTCCCGAACCAGTGCGCTAGATCAGGCATCATCCGACTGGCCCCGCTGTGTCGGATGTGCCAGAGGTCACGCCGCCATGCACATGGTTCTGCAAGCTGATCGACCCCGCCACGACATCGCCGGTGCTTGTGACGGTGCCGTTTACTGTCACGTTGCCGTTGACGGTGAACCCGGACTGCGCGGTGATCGTAACCTTCCCATCGTTCGTCAGCTTTAGCAGCGAGCCAGTCGAATGAACGAGCCAGAACTCTCCCGCCTGAGCAGCCGGCGGCAGATTCGCCGAACTCCACACGCCGCCTATGACGACGCCGTCCTGAGAACTTCCTTCCTGGCAGACATAGATCACCTGCGCTCCGATTGCCGGCGGGCAGATGACGCCCCATCCGCTGCCGACCGAAAGCCCCATCAGCGGCAGCCATCCGGTCAGCACGCCGTTCGGCTGCACCGTAAGGCGCACTGTCGCGTTGTTCGGGTTGTAGCTTTCCACAATTCCGATACGCGGCTGACCCGATGCCGAAAATACCGATTTTTCTCTGAGCTTGTGGTGATTTAGCAGTTCGTCCATGTAGTGCATTACTAGGACTCCTGCACAATCATATTCGCGGAACTGTTTTTCAGCACGACCTCTTGCCGATAGCCAGAGTGGAAATCGATCTCGCGGATGATCACGTCAGGAAAATAATCCTGATCAAAGTTTGTTCCCGTTCCAGCCACACGCACGATATGCCGCGGCGTCAATATCGTGTCACCCGGCATCGTAACGGTGATGACTTTCTCGTGGCGGGTGATCTCTTTCAGCTTGGACTGCGCGAGCGTCAATGCTTCTTTTTTCGTCAGGTTCGGGCGATAAAAAACGTATGTCTGAGGGTTTGTCACAGTTTTGCCCGTGTTCGCCGAACCTGTCACGCTAGCGGTAATCGTTTTCTCCAAGATGGTGTTCCAAGAGAGAACCTTGACGGTTATCTTGCCGGCGATTGTCTGAAACCGCTTCGCCACCATGGTTTCGACATTCGCGCCACGCGGAGATGTGGAGAACTGCACATTGAAAATCGGCGCGGTGCTTTCCGACTGCGCCGGCTGAAAATACAACGTATTCTTCTTCACGTAGGCGTCGTAGTATTCTTGCGCCGCAAGCCATACGATCAGATCCCATCTCGTGATCGTCTCGCTCAGTGCCCCCATCCTCGTCCTGACGTGGTCGTTGTCGTAATAGCGTCCGATCTTCCTGGTCGTCGGCACGACTTGCGCTTGCATCCCAGCATTGGCGGCGATCTGAGATACAACCTCGCTAGCCGTCTGGTTCGGATAGACCTCGTTCGTGCGCGAATCAATCAAGAGGGCTGTCATATCGCGCCCCCGCGCGTAAATTATCTTGTTGATGAAATCAATGTTGATCTCATCGACGACGCCATAGATCATCGAAACCCAGTTTATCGGAGAGTTTACAGGAACGTCAGGTTGGAGGAAGCCGATGAAAACCTCGGCCGTGATGGAAGCCTGCGATGACCACCATGCAAGATCATGCTTATCGCCCGTAGTCGCCACCGAGAACTCGAACGTTGATGCCTGATAGGCGTTATTCTGTCTGATAGAAGCGCGTAGCGGGTTGTTTAGCGTCTCCCCGCCAACGTCGATCCGCAGGCGAGGTTTCCGGCCATACGATTGCCCAACAGCGAGCGACGTGCTCATTGTGAGGGTATGCCTCCGGTCGAAGGCGGAGGCGCCGGCGGAACGGTAAGCGTAGTTGGCGTCAGGATGAACGGATCAGTCAGCCCATTTGCCTGCGCAAGAACAATCCACTGCGTAGGGTCGCCATACTGGTTAAACGCCGCCTGAAACAGGTTGCCAGAGATCAGCGAGATCGTCGCCATCATGCCGCCCCGTTCATGTTCGACAACGCGCGCGCATTGTAGCCTCCGGCAATCGTCGCTCCGGCTAGTGTGGTTGTGGCGGTCGCGGCAGTCCCAACGGACGAGATGGCGGTCAGCGGCGCCGTCGTCCCAAGGATTCCAGCCGTGAGCCCTGAGCTGAGGCTTGCAAGCTGTTCGCCTGCCGTCGTGGCGACTGTGGCAATCGCGCCGCCTGACGTTGCGATATCGCCCAGCGCCGCGCCATAGGCCGCCGTGCCGAAGGTCGCCGCCCCTTCGACCTCCATCGCCCCCAGGCCGGCCGCTGCCGCGTCCTGCGCCGGCCCAGGCGGCAGGAAAGCAATCGCAGTCTGCATGTCATTCGTGACCTGCGCCAATGCGTCAATCTGGTATGACGGCGGCTGCCACGCATTGTCCGCGATGACCCGCGCGACAACCCGATATTTGATCCATGCGGGATAGGTGAAATCAATCAGCGCATCGGAAATGATGACCTGGTAGGAGAACATCGACCAGGACAGAACCACCGGCGCGCCTTGCACGCGCAACGCATCCAGGATTTTCGCCCTGAGCACCGCGTCTTGATCGCTGAAAACCCCGCTGAACTCGATATCGAGATCATCGCGGCCCATCGCATCGAGGACGCGCGCGCCGCCAAGAAGCTTGTGCGTCGCGATCCTCTGCGCGCCGCCGTAGCGCATGTTTTCCGGCACCTCGATGCCAGTCAGAATGAGCGGGCCGAGGATAACGGTTTGCGCAACGGATGCGAGGGTTTCGACCTCGAAGAGAGCAACGCCGCTCATCAGATTGACGCCCCGACATAGCCGCCGGTCTGCTGACCAAGCCGGCTATTGTGCTCGGTCGGGCCGATCGGCGGGAACCCGGCGTCGTTCGACATGCCGTGCATGATCCCGTGATAGAGATCGCGCACGTTGATGATGTAAACCGGCATCGCTGACATGCCGCCGTTTGGCGTGTAGGATTCCTTGTGGAATAGGCTCGGCGCTCCTCCGGCAGGAGTGCCAGGGTCGGATTGCGCGTTTGGAGAATGAGGCAATGAGATCGGATGATTGGTAAACAAACCGCCAAGAGGATGCGACAAAGACGGAAAATTCGGATCTTTGCGCGGATCATACCCAGGACTGTTGGGGTCGCTCTTGGCGGATGTAAGATTGTCAAACATCCAAGCAAACCCGGCAACACCCAAAGACGACGTCATAATTGCCAAAGGCGCCGGAACGCCCAGCGCCTGCAATGCCATAGAACCCATCATAATTACGCTCATGGCTCTAGCCGCCGCTGCGAAAGCAACCATGCCAGCGGCTAGGTCGAGCAGTAATTTAGAAAGATTTGGATTGTCTCTAAAGAATCCGCCAATTCCAGAGAAGCCGCTTGTTATACCATTTAGCACGTTGACCATTGATTGCATATTCGGGCCGGCAAGAACGGTATAGAAATTCTCGATGGCGCTCATCATCGCCGTCATTCTTGCCTCTGGCGTTTGCGAAAATGTCTGGAAAGCAGCGTTTGACGTGGTTGCGCCAGAGATTATGAGGTTGCGGTCCTTAGCGATGAGAGCTTGGTTGGCTATGATCTCTGATGTAAGACGCTGCGCGGTCCTTTGTGGGATCGCCTGATAAACTGCAAACGCCTGCTGTTCTGCCGTTTTATAGCCATGCGCAGCAAGAGCAGGCATAAGATAGTTTTCTACCCATTTTACAGGATCAGTTTGCGCAGTCTGCCATCCCGAAAGTTTATGCGTGTTGATAATAGTTCGGCCAATGGGAACTTCATTTTCCTTGAAATTCTCCGGCAGAAGCCCCATGCGGCGCAGGAACTCAGAAGAAAACATATTTGACACGCCGCCGCCCATCATTTGCATGAGAGCGTTTACGCCAGTCCCGGCGCGGCTTGCCCCAAGAGCCATCATCAAAGTAGGCATCTCGGTGAATAGAAGCTCTGGCGTAAGAGATATGCCGGCCGCACCAGCGTTCCTCGCGAATTGCAAGAAATCAGCGGGCCCCACCTTGCCGCCGGTTTGCAACGTAACTGTAGCTATCGTGTCGATATATTTTTGGAATGTCGCGGGATCAACCTGACCGGTCTTTTTGTTGATGAGAAACCGTTGCAGCTCTGCCGCCTTAGCTACGTCATAAATCGCATCTCCAGAAACCCCGAGAGACGAGAAAACTGACTGCGCTTTTAGCAGGGCAGGAAGGAACTGCCGTGTTTCGGAAAGCTGCTTGTCAGAGTCTCCAAAAACATTACGAAGCTCCCGCACGCTTTTAAGGCCGCCTGCGATCGTCAATCCTGGAATCTGAGATGAAAGCTCTAAGACCTGAGCTTCGATAGCCGCTATTGTTTCGTTGCTTACGCCGGCGGCATGAAGTGCAGCGCGCTGTTGCTCCGCTCGCGCGCCCGCTTGAAACATATTTTGTATTTGGCCAAATATAACCGACTGCGCTTGGCTTGCGGCCGAGCCGATCATATAAGCCCCGCCAGCCTTATTCCAATTTAGCGGACCTCCCCCTAAACGTGGGTCTCCCAAATCTATGGGACCGCCACCACTTTCGCCACCAGCAGCGCCCCCACCATGTGGACCAAGTGGGCCGCCGCCTCCGCCACCGCCGCCCCCGCCGCTATACGGAACGAGTGGATAACCTGGGCCATATGGAACAAGCGCACCGCCGGAGCCGCTGCCACCGCTGCCGCCACGGCCGCCACCGCCGCCACCGCCACCGCCGCCACCGCCGCCACCGCCACCGCCGCCAACGTTTGCCGCTTTGCTCATTTGCCGCGCAGCATTTTCCCATGCTCGGGCCGCCCGTTGCGCGTCACCGGCAATTCCGCGCATCGCCTTCGCCATGCCATCCAGGGACGATTGCACGTTCTTGAGAACGTCATCGAGCAGCTTGAACTGACCTATGACCTGCTCAAGCGATTGCAGAATCTTAGGATCAAGGACAATGCTCGCGCCAACTTCAAAAGCCGGAATCATCGGAGCACCGGCCTCATCATCTCAACGAGCACAACCTGAATAGCCTCGCGATGGTGTTCATAAACGGCGCGCCCCAGGAACGGCCTTGACGGTATGCGCTCAGTCCCGAGTTCCTGATCGACCGCATATGGAACATCGCTTCCGACCACTATAACCATCGCACGCGAGTCAAGCGCGATCTCATACGAGATGCTATCACGCATCTCGCCTGTTCTAACCAACGGATTGTCAGGGGGAGAATATCCGAGTTCGGTCTTCTCATGCACCGTGATGGGCGCAAGCTCTTGCCACTGCCGCATTGGATCATACGGCAGCATACCAGAAAGCCCAAACCGATCGGCTGGCCCTGGGGGCGGGTAGCTTCCCAGGATGTTTTTTGCTTCTTCGACAAGCATTGCGCCTGCCTTGTGGCCGCCCTCACGCATTCCAGAACTCATGCGGGGAATGGCAGATTCGAGAAACTGCGCGAATTGCCGAGGAGACTTAAACGTTCGCAATGAACTCTCCTCTTTCCCAATCGAACTTGCCCGCTCCGTCAAGCTCGCGTAAAACAACCACATACGCCAACTTCATAGTCGGCGTCAGATTCATCGCCGTGTCGTATGGCACCCCTTTTGACACAAGGTAAAGGATCGCCTTGAGGTCAGGGTGCCGCGCTAGTTTTTTGCCGCTTCCTTGTTAGGCAGATTGTATTTGTTGTTCTTTTGCAGCCATTCCGTGGCGGCGTCGACGCCGGCATCGCCAAGCTCATCGGCGCGAGCCTTTAGCTCGGAAACGGAACTCGGCAGAGAAATCGCCACCCCGTCAATTTCTCGGACACTGCACACGGCTTCCGCCGTGAACATGTAAGGCGCGCTGTTCCAGTTCGAGCCCACCGCCGAGAGGAAATCGAACCGCTCTCCCGGCGTCAGGTTTTCCATCAAGAACTTTTTGCCATTCGGCATGTCAATTGTTTCGCGCATGATGCCCTTACTGCGAACGATAGGAAGCGAAAGCGTGAATGGTCTGATCGATCTCTCGATCCACTTGCAGGTTCGCAAATTCCTGCATGTAGAACAGAACGCCTGTGAAAACGGCACGTGTTTTGCTGCCGTTGATCTCGCTGAACTCAATGGTCATCGACCCACCGGACGCGAGGTTCGGAACAATCACATTCAGGAACCAGAATTCCGGCTCCAAGTTCGCGAAGATGTTGGCGAGCTTGGAATCGATGCGCCAGAACGTGAACTCGAAATGCCAACCCCTCGGGATCGCTCGCGCCAACGGCGGAGAATTGAGGGGATGAAAGGTCAGCATCTTGATATCCTGCGTCGCCCTGCCGCGATCCAGGTTGCGCGATTGAATGCGCGTTCCATCCGGCATCGTCAGGATCAAAGTCGCGTCGCGACCAATGGAAAATGAACCGGGAGAAGTCGCCATTACATCGCGTCCTTAGTTCACAGAGACGGACACTGTCTGGCCGCCTTGCATGTTGACGATGAAGAACCGATTGATCGACTCGTAAGTAACCTGCGCGTTGCAGGTCACATATCCGCGCGAGATCGCGCTCTGCGGGTTGTTGCTCGCATCGCAAACCACCGAATATGGCGGCGATGTGTTGCTGCTCGATACGATCGGCGACAGAAAACCTTGCGACACCAGATTTTGCAGGAAGGACGTGATCGCTCCGGCAATCTCGGAAAGCAGATCTGTCGTGATCGGATCGCCAACAAACTGCCCCATGCCAGCATTGAGCGTCGCGGCGAGGTAGTTCGTCATGCGGGTGTAGTTGTCGCCACCGGTGCCTTTCGCTTGCCCGCTGCTGGCGTTGATGCCCGCCCGCACCGTCCAGTAATTTCCGCCTGGCGCTGGAAACGAAATCACGTCGATGCCAGCGCTGAAAAGCGCCTGCAAATCGGCGCTTGAGTAGCCGAGAAGCTGGCTTGTCCCGGCCACCCCGCTGCGCTGGCTGCCAACAACCCCGAAAAGCTGCTTGTTCAAGGATGACTGGTTCGGCGACTGGTTCGCGAGAACGCCAGCCGCAAACCCCTGCGGAGAGACCAGCCGCAGCACCGCGTTGGTAGTGTCCTGCCACCAAATCCAATCGCCGTGCATGATCTTCATCGAGTAGTTAGAGACGCCGGCGGCTTGGACTGCCGTCACAGATTCCGCAACCGTGTTGCCGGCAGGCAGCGCATTGACGAAGTAGATACCCTCGGCAAGCCCGAACTGTGCAACCGGACCCCATTCAGTCGATTCCGTTGCATCGGCGAGGATGCCGATCGAGGCGTTCTGATTGCGCAGCGCATACATGCCTGTTTGCGGCGAAACGGTATCCGAACCGACCAGCGTCGTGGTTGTGACGGTCGAGGCGCCGTCCGTGCCCCCGGTGAGCGTGTAGGATGCCGCCGTCGGCGCCGCAGTGCCGCTCCCCGCCGCCGCAGTGATGATCTGAGATGGCCCTTGGAATGCCGCCAGTTGCCCGTTGTTGATCGCATTGGCGAGGTTGACCCAGAATGCATTGCCCGTGCCGCCGATATTCTGGAAAATCTCGCTCCCCACCCCCGGCAACGAAACCATCGCGTTCCATGTGTTCGCGTTGGCGCCGGCAGAAATCGTCACCGTAATGCTGTCCCCTAGCGAGCCGGTATAGCGCGCCGTGAACGTGATGTCTGGTGTGGTGGTGTTGTCCGATACACTCGCCGCCACGTCGGTCCCGTCTGTCACGCGGACCCCGACAAACGCTTGCGCCCCCTGCTGCACTGCGAGCGCCGCAGGCGTCCCCATGTCGTATTGCCGCGCGATGATCGGCCCGAAAACCGACGCATACTCCGACATCGACCCGAATACCGTTGGCGTGTTCTTCGGCCCCCATGAAGACGTCCCTACGACACCCACAACGTTCGTCGGAACGCCGTTCAGATTAACTGCCGATGGCGGCACGATCTGGACGTAGAGATCAGGCACTACCAGCGCCGTTGTGTTCAGCGCTCCGTATTGCGTAATCGGCATGTTAATTCCTCAGGTTGTAGAGATGATATCGACCGCAGCTAGCGGCGGCGTGTTCTCGGTCGTCGTGACCGGAAACTGCACCGTGTAGTGCTGGTCACGCCGCAATATCCCGGCCTGCTGCGGTCGGTCGTCGTAGGAATACCGAAACCCACGCCACAACGTCGCCACGGTCCCGTCAGGGAGAGGAAACCGCCAATTCCCGCTCAGGATGGCTTGATCGACCAATGCGCCGGCTTGGTCTCGATAGAGCGATGCGTTCGATGAGACCGACGCCGGCGGCACCGGTGCCCAAATCGTGATGCGCATGAGACCGTCATACCGGCCGATCTCGCGAACCACCGGCGCCGACTGAACGACAACCACCGTCAGCGGGATCATGCCAGGCGGCATCGTCACGGAGCTGCCGCCCGCGCTCGCGCCGGGAACCTCGGCAGCGACAGACTGTGCCACCTGGCTCAACGTCTGCCCGTTGCTCACCGGGATCGAATATGCAGCGTTCACGCTCACGAACTGCCCCGATGCCGGCACACCCGAGAACGTCACGGTTGCCCCAGATACCGAAACCGCCATCGAGGGAGCGGGCGGCGGAATTACGATCGGGCGCGGCCAGAATATCGTCCCGTCTCTCGACCCGACTGGGAAAACCGTAATCAGACCTGATCCGTTGTCGATGATCTCACGCGCAATCGGACCCGTGGGCCACCCGCGCGAGACACTGAAGGGAATACCGAGTGGCGTAGCAACCAGTTGCGTTTGCACCGCGACAACAAGCGCATGTTCCACGTCCGATGTGTCTGCCACAGCGACCTCACTTCGCCGCGCGGACCATCATCAAACGCCAGCCGAGAGGCGTAAGCTCCGCCGCCGCCACAAGGAACACGCCGCCATCCGGTTCCTGGATGCGGTCGTTCTGCCGCACCTGGACCGGGAAACTCACCGGCAGCCGCGCCATGAAATAGCCCGTCTTCGCATCGCCGGGCAGATCGACCGACGTGCGCTCATGGCGCCCCGTCAGGATCACGTTCGCCGGCCAGTTCTGCGCCAACGCCACATCCTGCAAAACGGCGTCAGCCATATAGGGAGAACCAACGAAGTCCGGCGCCTCAGACCTGAGAACAGAGACCGTCGTGTTGCACCACGTCATGTGATAGGCGACAAAGGATTCGATATCGTGCAGGAAAAACGTCCCCTGCGGGCCGACGAAATAGTCGCCTGGATTGATCCCCGTCGTGTCGAACGCGCCGTAAGCGTCGGGCTCAGACTGCCCAAATACTGCAGGCCGCGGCCACGTCATCTTAGCGGAAACGTCGATCGCGGCATTCGTCTGCGTTACCACATTTGCCGACGAAATCGGATCGTCCGGCCCCTGCGCGCGATAGACCGTATAGACCGCGCCGATGTATTTCCCGACTTTCGCGTATCCCTTTTGTATCTTCTGATCAACGAGCGCGTAATTGACCACTACGCAAACCGCATTGCGCCATGACGCGACGAGAAATTGCGACGGTATAGATTGAGTGGCACCCCAAGAAAATCGCTCAGCCTTCCTTGCCATTCCTTGTAGAGCGAAATCCGTTGCCCGATTTCGTTCATACGTCCCGTCCATACGGCGGCCCTGTAGGTATCAAGGTTCTGGCTCGCGCCGCCCAACGCCGCCTCAAGCTGATCGAGGATGGGCACATACCCATAGACCGGCGTATCGCTCAGGACGCTCGCATACGGCGAGAGTTGTGCAGGCGCGTGACTGATCGCCGGATAGACCGCACCGCTCGCCGAAAGAGCCATCGTGAACGGCGTCAGGCAACGGAAAGAAATCTCAGGGAACGGCACAGCGTTCAACGCCAACGGGCCAGTGCCGAACGGCGTCAGGGCCAGCATGCCGATCGAGGCAAGAACCTGATTCCTCGCAACCTGCGCCGCGATCTCGGCAAGCATCGTCAACCTGCCATCGACATTTGGCACCGGCGCGCCGGCCGTCACGACGATAGTCTGCGGAGACGATGCCAAGACGCCAGTAGGTGCGCCGAAGGTGATCGACACCGTATCTCCCTCTGCAGGCTGCGTTCCCGTGATGGAAACCGCGCCGTAATACGCGCCCGTCAAGCGCGCCTCGCCAGCGGGGTTCATGTTGTTCATCTTATATTCCAGGAACCCGTAAGCCTGATTGAACCGCCAGGACGCAGCCGCAGACGCCAGCGTTCCACCTGACGGTGACGTCACCAAAAGCCCGATTTCCTGATATTGGAGATGCCGGCGGATGCCGCTTTTCTCTGATTCCGTGAGTGGCATATCACTGCTCTCGATCAGACGATCGGCATTCCCTGGCTCACCATCAGCGAAAGGACCGTGTATGGCGGGTTGTATGGGTTCCCGAAGAAATAGGCGTGCGTCGAGTTGTTGTTCTGGAAGCTGAAGTTATTCGACGCGATAATCGGCCCAGATCCGCCGCTCATTTTCCCGCTTGTCGGGCTGAAGGTGATCGTCTCTGTCGCCGATCCCGAGACAGATGCGCTGACCGTGACAAAGTTCCCCACCGGACCATCCCAGAAAAAGTTGATCTCTTCCGGGTTAGACGCGCCAGTGATTCCCGCCGTGAGGCCAAAGCTCTGCGCGGTCGCGTTCGCATTCACCGCCGACGCCAGACTTTCAGCAATCGTCTCAGTGGTATCAGTCGAAACGACCGTATATTTGACGGCGAGCGATCCGCCGGGCAGCGTGCCAACAGCGAAGGTCAGCGTGATGACATCTCCTGCGGTCACAGTGCCGCCAACCGTGCCATTCACGGTCGCGCTCACGCGAGGGTTCGACTGGACATAGCCGCGAGGGGAACGCAGCCCAGTCGTATTGCCAATCACCACGGGCTTGTAGAAATTCGGCAGAAGCGTGGGGTTTCGAGTGTCAAGAAACCCAGGCGTGCCTTGCAGAGGAATCGGCATTTTTTATCGGACCTTTCGCGGTTTGGCCGTCGTGTTGTTCACCATTCGAGGACGTTTCGTATTCACGTCCTTCCAATGGTCGAGGGCCTGCGCCGGACCTGGCGCTTTGTCCCAGCCCTTCAGGTTCCGAATGGCGGACTCATTACTCGGGAACCTCTGACCCCGCGTTGGCTTGGGGTCAAAGTCCCGCATCTTCCCTGCCATGACCGATGCCTGTTACTTGCGCCTGAACGCCCGCTCAGCCGCATCGGCATAGTGCGCCGCGCTCTGAGGATGCATCTTCCCAGGCGCAACCACAGCATCACCTTCACCGGGAATGCGGATGTCTTCCGCGCCGAGCGCGCCCGCGCGGCCAACGGAAATGCGTTCTTTGCCGACCCCCTGGACCCTGGCGCGGTTCATCGACTTGAAGGCAGATTTCGCAGGGCTTTTCATTTCTGATCTCCTCGTTGAACGGTTAGCCAGCGGTCTCAAGAACAACGCCGCGTTTGTAGAGCGCGCTGCTTGCCGTTGGGATGATCGCGGTCGTTGCGGTGATATCAGTCGGGACGGCATAATCGCCGATCCACACCCACGAGACGCCCAGCCATTGGCCGAGACGATCAAGCGGCGGTCGCATGACAAGCGCGACGTTGTTGACCATCCCGATATCCATGATCGAAGCCGCCGCGCCACGCTCCTTTGACCACGTCCGCGTGACCTCGGATGTGCCTTCAATGAGACTGCCATCGCCAAGCACAATCGGACGGCGCACGCGCACGGAAACATCCGTGGAGGAACTTCCCATCGCGTTCTGGACGTATGCTTCAGTCGTCGGAACAAAAGTCATGCCCAAGAGGGTGAAGACCATCCCCTCTCGATATTCCGCCGAGTTGTATCGGCCGGCATACAGAACCTTGAAGTCCTGATCGGCGAAAAGCTGCCTCATGCTCGTGTTGTCGAGAACGATATGATAGGTGCCATCCTCGAACGGCGGCACGGCGTTGTTCGATAGCACCGTCTTCGCATCTTCCAGCATGCTCATCGTCAGAATATCAGAAGACGAAAGCTGCGCCGTTGTGATCTTGCCTTCAGGGCGAAGAATGCTTGGGGCATTCGCCGCAATCAAGGCATCCCCCTCAACCGGCGCCGTCGCAGTGTTGAACGTCAACGTGCCGGAAATACCGTCAGGAACCGAACTTTGATTCGACGAATCCGCGACAACGCCAGTCACCGAAAGGGTCTGATCAATTCCCGAACCAAACGTGTTGTATTCTGTCACAGACAGAACGTTCACAGAAGAAACCGGAGTCGGCGAACCATTCACGAGAACATACTGGAATCCGCGAATGTCATCGACATGGCATGTGGTAGTCGTGGAAGCGCCAAGATCGGTTCGGACGCGCGTGTTCCCGCCAAGGTAAGCCGAGAACAGACGCAAGCGCGCGATCCGCTCAAGCGACTGCGCCGCCTGGACGCCCGTGTTCCGAGAAACTCGCTGCACGTTGTCCGCAATCGCCGTCTGACTGTCCACCAGATTGACATCGGTCGTATCGCCCCATTCATTCATCTGCAAAATATACTGCTCGATGGGGGCGTCAGTCGGCGTCAAGCCGTTGTCGAAATTGGTATTGTTAGACGGATTGAGCGGAGTGCTCACGGGAGGCTTGCGCCCATACCGCGTATAGGTCAGCGTCTGACCAATGCGCGCGGGGATGATCTCCTCCACTGAAGATCGGCGATACGCCAGCCACGAATCCAAACCTTCCTGAAACTCGCGCGCGAGCATTCCAGTCTGAATCATGTCGATCAATGCTGGCGGGAGGGTAACGAAACCTTGATAGCCACTCATTTTTGCACTCTCCTAGGGGACCGCTGCCCTTAACCAGCGGATCGGTTTAGAAATCAATGCGGCAACGAAGCCATGTAGGATTTTTTCCACGCGGCGTATTCGGCGGCAGACATCTTCCTGACGTCCACTTTCTCCGTCTTGGCCGGCTGCGGCGGAGGTTCCGAAGATCCTGGTTTCTTTGCCGGCGCCGCAGACTTCGGAGGCTCAGACGAGGCGGCATCCTTGAACCACTCAGGCTTAGATTCCTTGAACTTCGTCAGAGCTTCCTCAACACCAACGACGTTGCCGCTTTCGTCCAGCTTGATGCCGCTTCGATCGAGGAGCTTCGTGCCGAGAAGATCGAGGTCGCGAATGCCAGCAGCGATCGCCGCAGCCTTCAACTCCGACTCAACGACGCGACCTGCGAGCGTGCTCGCCGTTTTCTTCAGCGTATCGGTCTGCGTTTGGATCAGCTTCTCGGACTCATCTTTTGCCCGCTGAAGCTCCGACTTCGCGTTCTCCGCCGCCTCACGCGCAGTTCTCTCGGCAATTCGCATTGCCGCCAATTCAGCGCGAAGATCGGCCTCGCTCGGCCGGCCAGATTTCGGCGCCTCGGACGGCGCAGCAGATGGAGCCGGCGCCGGCGATGACGCCGGATCGTTTTGCGAACCAGACATAGTCTCTCCTTAGTTACGATGTTGCAGCTAAAAACGCGGAGACTGATCCCCCGCTCACCGATGCCAGGCGCAGCTTCGCGAACGAAACCGGCATCGCAATCGCAGTCATGCCACTGGCCGAGATCGTGGCGAGCGATACGCCAGAGGTTCCAGTCGCCACCGTCAGCGTCGTCGCGCCCGTGCTTGCCGCCGAAACCTGAATGGCATTCAGCAACTGGTTCATCGTCGGATTGCCGGCAGGCGCAACGCTCGGCAAGGTGGGCGATACGCCGCTCGGATACGTGATCGTCACCACGCTGCCCGACGACTGCGCGCTGATACCTGCCGCAGCAACCGCAGATGATGCAGCCACTGCCGCCGCCAACTGCGCGGCAATCGTCGATGCCGTATCAGACGACTGAACAGTATATGTTACCGAAGTCGATCCAAACAGCACGCCGCCGGAAAACGTCAGCGTCAGAACGTTCCCCGCCGTGACCGTCCCGCCAACCGTCACCGAATAGCTGTTGACCGGATCAGGGTTGTTCGTTCCCCACAACGCCGCAGAAAACGTCGTGCCAGACACCGCCGAAACCTCAAGCGTTGCCTGCAAACACCCCACGAGCGGAACCCAGGCGCCCTCAAACGGCGCCGAACTCTGCCCGGACAGCAAAACGGCCCGTAGTGAGAACGGGCCGTTAAATCGAGCAGAGAAAACGTCGTATAGGTTCATCGTTTGCGACCTGCGGCAGACATCTTCGCCATCTTCTTGGCGCCGTATTTCTTGCGCCCGATCGACGCGGCCACGGCACCAGGGTCACGGACGCCCTTCGCTGCAAGCTCTTTCGAGAGCTTCTGGAACCGTCCACCACCGCCAAGCTTCATGGATTTAGCCATCATATTCTCCTGCTGCGGACCATCGCCTTCAGGCGACAGAGGAATAGCGGACCGTGCGAAGCACGACAGGGTTTGCACTGACAACCAATATCCTCTATATTTGAGCGCATGAAGCTGGTTGCAGCCGTGAAGCTCTTGCCGACGCCTGATCAAGCCGCTGTCCTGGCGGCAACGCTTGCGCGCTGCAACGATGCTGCGACGTGGCTGGCGGCGCTGGGATTTGACGCCCAGATATTCCGGCAGTTCGACCTCCATAAGCTGGCCTACCGAGCGCTGCGCGACCGCTTCGGGCTTACCGCTCAAGCTGCGGTGCGCACGATCGCGAAGGTGGCCGACGCCTTCAAGATCAACCGCCAGGTCGCCCCGTCCTTCCGTCTCGATGGCGCGCAACCTTATGACGATCGCATCCTTCGGTTTGTCAAAGGCGGCAACGCCGTCAGTCTTTGGACGATTGAGGGTCGCGTCACGATCACCGTCGTGATGGGTGAGCATCAACGCCGGTTGTTTGCCTTCCAGAAAGGCGAAGTCGATCTCTGCTTCGTGCGCGGCAAATGGTATCTCGCCGCGACGTGCGACATCCCTGAGACCGACGAGTTCAAGGCGGAAGACTGGCTCGGCGTCGATCTCGGAATTGTCAACATTGCCGCCGACAGCGACGGTCGAACCTACTCCGGCGCGGACATCGAGCGCGTTCGCCAGCGGCTCGCAAGACGCAAAGCCGGGTTGCAGCGCCGCGGCACCAAGGCGGCCAAGCGCCGGCTCAAGAAGCTCTCCGGCAAAGAAAGGAGATTCCGCTCTCACATCAACCACTGTCTATCGAAGGCGATCGTTGAAATTGCCGAACGCACCGAACGCGGTATTGCGCTTGAAGACCTCACGCATATTCGCTCTCGGGTTACGGCCAAGCGCAGTCAACGATCTCGCTTGCATTCCTGGGCCTTCGGGCAGCTCCGCGCTTTCTTGACCTACAAGGCCAAGCGCGCGGGCGTCCCGGTGCTTTGCGTCGATCCCCGCAACACGTCCCGCCAGTGCGCGACGTGCGGGTGCATCGACAAAAAGAACCGACCGAATCAAGCAACCTTCTACTGCATAGCCTGCGGGCATACTACGCTCGCAGACTTCAACGCGGCGCTAAACATCCGACAACGGGCGTTTGGCGTCAGGGCGATCGTAACCACGCCCGAAGTTCTCGTCGCATAATCCTGCGGCAGAGAAAAGCCGCTGCCGGAAGGCGGCGGATCGGTTATGGATTTCGTCACGTCAAGACTCCTTGATATACCCGAGGACGTCCGCCGGCCCGACGACTTCGCCGAGGTTATACCGCCATTCGATAACGCCATCCGCCTGCGCCTCAATCGCAAACTGCACCTTCATGCACTCGATCTGCGCGATGACCTCGCCTCGCGAAACGCGCGCGCCACTCTCGCATTGCAGCAGGCACAGCGTGCCCGTCATGTCGGTCTGGATCGGCGTCAAGCCATGTCTCGCGTTTGCTCGCGCCAGTTAATCGTCACGTGCGGCGCCGTATATTCATCCGGTGCGTGCAATATCACTACGATGCCGCCCTCGCAGTAGCCCGAAAGCCAGAACGACCCGGTAAACGTGCTCGGCTGGCGAAACACCTCACGCCCCTCGCCCGTCTCGACGACGATGCGCCCCGCCGCGCCGGCAGACGTAATCTGCACCGAGTAGAGTTCCGCGTCTCTGCGCGCCAGGCGAAACCGCCCCGGCGCCGTGAGATGCGCCGCCCGCATCAAACTCCCAGGCGCACACGGCGACCTGATATCCTGAGTGACGCGATGATCCATCATCAGCCTGCCAGCTTGATCGACATTTCTTCGATCGTGGCAGCGTAGCATTCGCAGCGCGATCGCAACTCCATGCGTTCAAGCCTGGTAGTCTCGATCTCTGCCGCCATATCTGCCATCGTCATGCGGCACTGCGCAAGCACGCCGCGCGCCCTCACAAGTTCCCGCGCGGCCATCAGCGGCAGCATCCCATGCTCACCCGACAGAAGATCGTCAATCTCATCAGGTGCAACGAACTCGGCGTCGTCCATTACGACCGGCTCTTGTATGGCATCCACACGACCGTCCCCATCGGCGCCACAGAAACTGAGCTATGAACGATCAGCGTCAGCCCGTAATAAAACCCGCCGTCTAGCATCCATGACCCCATCGCCACCGGATGCGCGCGATAAAAAACGCGCCCATTGAAAGAATCATCCGAGCCGAGCCCGCGCTTGCCAGTCTCCTCGAAATTGCCGTCCTCGTTCGGAACTCCGTCGATGATCGCGATGGTCCCCGATCCGCCATGCGTGCACGCCATCGTCCGAAACGTGCCCGGCCCCTCTTCGAGCAGGTAAATGCCCGGCGCGTTGAAGTGCCACACCTTCCCGCCAAGCTTCGGCGCCGGCAAATTCACGCGCTTGATCGACGTCAGCCTATTCGTGAGCGAGCCTTGCGGCATCGGGTCGCCGCCAAGCGAAACGTCCATACCCTGGAACATTACTCGGCCCCCGACCCAGTGCCGTCACCGACCATCAAACGAGTGTTCACCGGCATCTGTCCCTGCGGGTTGTTCGGGTTAACGTCACCATCTGGGTTCGCATCGCTCTCCGCAATTTTCTCATCATCTACGTCGGCGTCCGTATCCTCATCTTCATCCGACGACGCGCTAACCATCTTCACGTCCAGATTGCTCGCGATGATCTCACGCGCCATCTTCGGATCAATCAACATGTATTCGGGATTCGGCTCGGGAACTCCCAGCGGGTTGATCCCCTGCGCGAACGCTGCGATCATTGATCGGATATCGTCAGGCGTCGGCTGAAACAGCCGCGGCCACACAAACGAAATTCCCGACACGTCTATGCCAGGCTCAACGATGCTGACAATCTTCCGCAACAACGGGAGCGCCCCGCTCTCGCCATACGCGCCACGCAATTCCATCACCAGGTCATGCGTGTCTTCGTCAAGATACTCCATCGCGCGGCCAGACAACGGCCCCTTCATGCGCTCCGGGTCTTTGATCGCCATCCCGATCTGATCAAACGCCATATCCTTCAGCCGCTCGACCAGAGACAACGCCGCATCAACGCCCGCGCCTGTCATCTCAAGCAGCTTCGCGTCACCGTCGCCCTCGGCCTGTTGCTGGCCCGTGTAGCTCGCCTTCACATGGATATAATCGACCGGCGAACGCGACACCTGCGGCATATCCCCGAACTCTGGATCATCGCCGCCCTGGCCCACAAGCTGCCCGCGGACCACAAGCTGCGGCGCGCAGTTATACCGGCTCCCACGGCTCGCCTGAGACAGTAGATAATCGATCTCTATGCTGTTCGGAACTGCATCAAACCATGTGCATTCACCGTCCGGCGCAGTGCCACCCGGCAAATTCTTGATCCACACGGCCGGAAGAATATTCGTCTCATTCGGAACAATCGAATGCGGCATCAACAGGCGCTCAGGCTCGCCCATGAATCCCTTGTTCGGCGTCCATTCCTCTAGCGCAGGCGCCTGATACGTCACCTCTTCGGTCGTAGAAATGTCCCGGATATACCAATACTGCCTGTTCGGATCGACGCCCATGCCACGCGCGCGGAGAGATGACCCCTTCACCTGATAATTCAGCCGAAGCAAAATCAGGTTGCCACTCACATCAAACGACGGCCGGCAATTCTGAGACCGTATCGGATCTAGCGAAACCTGCCCATCATCCGCGACACGAAACATAACCGCGACAGACCCAACGCTGCCCAGGTAGGTCGCCTCGGTCATCGCCTCGTAAAACGCGCACTGCCGCATGATCTGCGCAATCCGCCGAGCGGCACCCTTGTCGCGATGCGCAACCACCGGCTGGTGTCGCCCCGACCACAGTTTCCGCGAACACCACCGCGCAACCTTTCGCGGCAGGTTATACTGCACACTCGGCCGCCGAGACGATAACGGAATCAGCGCGCCATTGCCCGAGCGCTCATCGTAAAACGCATGCGGCAGATGATCGTAAAACGTGCCGTCCAGCAGCTTGTTCAGACACAGCAGCCGGCGCGAGCGCGGGTCTGACCGCAGCCACGCATCGTTCGCATCCGGCATCTGGTCGCAAATTGATTTATACACGCTCTACCTTTGGAAAACGGTGAGCGTTGGGTGCGTCACCCGAGGCCGAGGCGCCTCAACCTCACCCGACAAAACATTGAACGCCGCCGCTAACGCATCAACCTGGTCATCGTGCGCGCCAGACGGGAACGACCGCAGTTCCTCGACGAAACTGCGCGTCCATTGCCGCCGCAAAACCAACACATTCCCGGCATTCACCTGCGCCGCAACCGGCATCGCCCGCGTTGCCTTGCTCTTCGTTTCCCGGTCGGAAACCACATTCCAGCCCGGCAACCGCCGCGTCAGGTAGGCCACCTGCATCTTCCCCGCCGGACCGTCGATCGGCAGCCTGACCGTCACGTCCTGGCCGTCGGTCGCCGCCGTGTCGCGGATCAGCCGCTCGACCAGCTCCGGGCCGCCACGCTCACGCCGCACGTCCTCGATCAGCCATCGGCCATCCTCTAGCTCGCTCAGCAGCACACCCGCCGTCCAGTCAGGATCACCCGACCCGCTCGCCGCGGTCGCGGCCAGATCCCATGCCCGCACGCGACTCCGAAACCTTGTCACCGGCCGGGACTGTTTCAGGAGCGGCCCGAATACCGCCGGCGCCGGGATCGTCCTGGGCTGAATCACCTCGGGCGGCGGCGGATCATCGACCACCACCAGCCTATCCACTCGGAAAACTGACCCATCCAGCGCCCGCGGCGACTGCTGATAGAGCGCATACCACGCACGGAGGTTCCCGACCCGCTCGTAATTCTCGCGCGCATCCAGGATAGCGCGATCATACCTGTAATTCGGATCGTCACCCCAGAGGGGCTGGCCCGGCTCACGTCCGAGCGGGTCATCACCCTCCGCGATCGCGGGCAGCTTCAACACGCGCCAATCGCCAGGCGAGTGCAGCAAAATCCTGCCCGCGAGGTCGTCCTCGTGCCAGCGGGTGGTAATCAGCACGATCCGGCCTCCAGGCCGCAATCGCGGTCGCAGGTCGGACAGATACCACTCCCAGGTCCGATCCCGATATCGCTCGCTGTCGGCTTCTTCCTGCGATTTCACGGGGTCGTCAATAATCGCGAGGTCAGCACGAAACCCGGCAATCGGTCCCCCCACGCCACTCGCGAGATATTCGCCGCCCCGGCTCGTCGTCCAGCGATCGATTGCCTCACGCTCAAGCTCATACCCGAGCGCGCCCGCGTGATCACGGATCACCCGCTGCACACGGCCGGAGAATGTCTCCGCCAGCGAGGCGCCATAACTCGCGCCAATCACCCGCAGCCCGTCATCCTGCGCGAGATACCAGGCCGGGAACAACACGCTGGCATAGGTAGATTTCGCCGAGCCGGGGGGCAGAAATAGCATCAGCCGCGCCCCAGGGGTCTCCGCTGCGCGCTGCAGCTCCGCGATTATGCGCAGGTGATGCGCCGCCGGCTGCATGCCGGTCTCGGCCAGCACCGCCCGGCAAAACGCCCCGAAATCGCGCCGCACCAACAGACCGTGACGCGCCGCCCGATAGTTCGCCAGCGCATCCTCGATCTCGTCAAGCGGCAAATTCAGGAGGGATTCAGGGTCGATGTCCATAACCCCTGCCTCCGTTTACAATTCGCGCCAGTTTACCGATAGTGGGCTAGAATCTTTTAAAAGTCAAGGGGTTGCGATGCCACGTTAAAGCATAGCATAACCAGTTGAAATTACGCGCGTTTTCAGCTTTGGCATAGGCGCTACCGATCGATCTCGCCTCTTCCGGCGCCGCGCTCGCCCTCGCCGCTGATGCGTCCTTGATACGCGCCGTCTGGGCCGAAGGCGTCCCATCCGTCGCGGTCGTAGGCATAGCGGCCCTCGTAGGAACCGTCCGGGCCGAACCGCTCCAGCGTGCCATCGCTGCCGCGCTCGATCCTGCCCCGATAGCCTCCGTCCGGCCCGTGAACTACCCCTGCCTGAAGGCAGGGGCTTCTGGCTTCGCTGGCGACTGCCTTGCGCGAGGATTTCGCCTCGTGCTTGGTCTTCTATCGCCTCCACCAGCAGCAGCGGGCATTCCACCCGCCAATATCCGCAACCCTTCGTCGCGGATGTTGACAGCCGCGTTGTGGTCTCGGTCGTGGTGCGCACCGCAGTGGGCACACGTCCACGCACGGACATCGAGCGGCATCTTGTCGCAAATCGAACCACATGCGGAGCACGCTTTGGAACTCGGATACCAGCGGTCGCACCTGACGAACGCCTTGCCAGCGCGCGCCGCCTTGTATTCGAGGAAGCCCGTGAGCATGCCCCATCCCGCGTCAGCCGTAGCTTTCGCGAGGCAGTGGTTCGCCATGATCCCTTTCACATGCAGGTCTTCGACGGCGATGATTTGGTTCTCATCAACGATCCGCCGTGACAGCTTATGCAGGTGGTCACGTCTGGCGCACGCCACACGCTCATGCGCGCGGGCCACCAGTCGCCGGGCTTTGTTCCGGCTATTCGATCCTTTCTTCTTGCGCGAGAGCTTGCGCTGTTTTCGTTTCAGATTCTTTTCCGCCTTACGCAGATGGCGGGGATTTTCGAACTTCGATCCGTCACTGGTGACGGCGAGATGCGTCAGTCCGACATCGATTCCGATGGCTTTGCCGTCCGTCGATACAGCGGGCATGGTCTCACCGTCATCGGTCAGGATCGCAGCATGATACTGGCCACAGGCATTACGGCTGATGGTGACGGTTTTCGTCTTGCCGATGATCTCTCGATGCACAACGCATTTTACCCAGCCGACTTTGGGCAGGTAGATGCGCGAGCCGTCGATCTTCACGCGCTGCGGATACTGGATCGACTGGCGCCCGTGCTTGGACTTGAACCGGGGATACTTGCCACGCTTGGCGAAGAAGTTCTCGTATGCTCGCGCAAGGTTCTGAAGCGATTGCTGCAAGACTTGGGAATCAGCATCACCAAGCCACTCGAACTCCTGCTTCAGTTTTGGCAGGCGAATACACATCGCCTGATAGTTCAGCCCTTTGCCGGTCGTGCGATACAGATCGCCAGAAAAAGCAAGAGCGTTGTTCCAGACCCAACGCGCGCACCCGAACTGAACAGCCAAGGCTTGAGCCTGCTGGTCAGTCGGATAGAGACGAATCCGGGTGGCGTTGAGCATGTCTTAGATATAGCACACTCTCGTCTAACTCCGCAAGAGAGCGTCGCTTCGCGCCGCCACGCCTTATATCCCCGCCCTAAAGGACGGGGCTTTACGGCGAAAGAGGGGTAAACCTCCAATCCGCCGGCGAGCGCAACGCCTGGCAGCAGGAACAGCGCGGCGGCGAGGGCGAAGCGGATCATGGCGCGCGGCGCCGCAGCAGCGGCGCCATCGCCATGGCGAGGGCGAGCTTGGCCGCCTCCGCCGGCAGGAACGGAACCAGGCCGAGCGCGACGCTTTTTGCCAGCCCGAAGCTCGGCGCGAGCCAGGCGAGGCCGAAGGTGAAGATCAGCGCGTCGCCAAGCAGCAGCACCGCCGCCGTTCGCGCGATGCCGCCGGCGCCGCCGCGTTCGGCGAGCGCGCCGACCAGGATCGCCGCCGGCAGGAAGCCGAACAGATAGCCCGCGGTCGGACCGGCGAAATAGGCGAGCCCGCCGCCGCCGTGAAACACCGGGAGACCAAGCGCCCCCTCGGCGAGATAGGCGAGCACGATCGTCCCGCCGAGCCGGGCGCCGCCGGCAAGCCCGATCAGCAGCACGACCAGGGTTTGCAAGGACAGCGGCACCGGCCAGAACGGCACCTCGATATGGGCGGAAAGGGCGAGCAGCGCGGTTCCGATCACGATCGCGCCGAGTTGCGCCCGCCAGCCTCGCGTGACCAAGATCGGGGGCGTGTTCTGGCCAGCCAGCGTTCGCGTCGTCATGTTCGTCGTTCCTTCTGTCCCGAGAATTACTGCAACATCTTGAAAACACACATCAAAATCCGGCGCTGGCTGGGCCTCGCGGCGCGGGGATATCTTTTCATTTCCGAAATAATCAGATTTGTCAATCCATCCAATAGGACGTCCTTCTCCGCGCTCCACCGGCTCGACGCCGCGCGCCGCGCATAATCGATCTTAACGGTTTGCCACTCCGGATCGTCGTCCGGGACCGTCTCGCCCGAAAACGCACGCCAGGATTCCTGCATTATCTGCGCTGCCTCACGCGCGGTCAGCATTGCCCATCGCCAGCACGATCACGCCCGCGACGCGCGCTTGCACTCGGGCGCACACTCGCCCAGCGAATGCGCCCATTGTTTCGTCGTCGCGCGGTCGGATTCCGCAAATAACCGCCACGTCGCAAATCCGGTGATTTTCCACGAGCGCCGACTCCAGTAAATCCACCTGGGGGGGGCGTAGTCGCGCGTGTATCACCCTCACGCGCTCCGCCGCTGCTATCACCCGGTCCGCCGGCGAGCGCGGACCTGGCGGCGAGCGGCTGCCCTCGCCGACGCCCGCCGTGATTCGCTCTGTCGCCTCGCAGTCACGCGCGTAGCGCTCGCACCACTCGACGGCCTCGGGCGGCAGCAGCCCGAGGCGCGCCAGTCGCACGCCCCAGGGCACCACCCGCCAGGGGCGCACCCGCTCGGCCTCGAATCGTGTGCCGCGTGCCTCCTCTAGATCGACGTGCGCCGCGAGGCCGGTAGGTGTCGGTGATTCCGCCGCGTGCGGGCCGATCGCCTTCCTGTTAGTAAGTGGGTCGCCGCGTGCGATCATCGGTAAATCCTGTTATTTTTCAACCGATTATTACCTCAGAAAGCGACGTTTCGTCATCGTAACCGTGCCTTGCGGACCTGTAGCGGACCTGAGATGCAGGGTTTCGCTTTTCTGAGACGGCGCTCGGGGCTTGCGGTTCTCTCGCCATTCACGGCTCGCTCGCCTCACGCGGTTCACTCCCTACGCGCGGCTCGCTCCCGCTGGTCGGTTCTCTCTCGCCCGTCGGCTCGCTCGCCAGACTACGCCGCCTCCGGGCCGTCCGGCAATCCAGAAACCGGTCCTGTCTCTGCCGCGCCGTCGCCCTGCGCGCACCTCGCATCCCGCGCCGCTTCGAGCGCGCGGATCACGAGCGATAGTTTTTCCTCAGAAACGGACTCAAGCGCCAGCCCCGACCCGCCGAGGTCTTTATCCGTCATCTCGCGCGCACGGCCAAAGCCTCTGTTGAGCACTTCCTGCGCGGCGACCACGCTCACGCGCGAGTCCTCGTTCAAGTCAAGCGCGATCTCGATCAGGCGTGCCGCCACTGCCGGACCAGCCTGGCGGCAGAGGCGCATAACCTCGCCGTGTTTGCCGCTAAATCCGGACGGGTTGCCGCTCTGGCCTGGCTGGAACGGCTTTAGCTTTCCGCGGCCGTGCGAAGGCACGCGGTAGCCGTTCACTGCGGCTTGCGTTGACGACAGCGCATCGCTCATCCGGTGATGATGCTCCCCGGCGTCTGGTGTGGCAAGCGTTTTCGGCATGCCCTGATTTTGCCCGTGGTTGGCGCTACAGGCTGGGATGTGTCCGGCAGGCATGGATTTACCGGCGGCAGTGCGCGGAGGCTTTGGCTGGGCGATGTGGGGCGGCGCGCGGCGTGTTCGCGTTTGGGGCCGGCGAAGGGTGTGCGATCGTCTGCCGAGAGGTGCGCGGGAGGGCGATCCGTGACATTCCCGGCCTATCGGGCCCCTCAGACGCCCCAGATCGGCCGGCGAGCGCCTGGAAATGTTGTGCGGTTTTTGAGTGTTATCAATGGGTTGGCTCTCGGCCTCGGCTGTCACGTAACATCGCACGACATTTCCATGTCGCGGGAAAAAGTTCAATGATTTCAATGCTCGCCCCGTCCCAAAAACAAAAAAACCTATGATAACATAAAATAAAATAAACGCCACGTGTGCGCACGGGCACGCGCGCGCGTGCGTGTGTGCGCGTGCGCGCATATAGGGGGTGCATATCCGTGTCGCTTTGTCGCAAGGAAAGTGTGGCAATTTCTGGAACGGCAAGGTTATTGATTTAACTGGGGATTTGTGGATTTTCCCCGCGACAAGTGCCGCGACAAATGCGTGACATTTCCTCGCTCGGTTGCCCTTGCGATGTCACGTGACTGATTTTGCTTGTGTTTTTTTTGGGGAGCCGGCGACCAGGGTCGGCGGCAGGTTTAGGACGGCGAAACATTACAGCTGCCGCGAGGGGCGGCGCAAGCCCGAAATTTCGATTGACGACGGACCGCTGGGAGTGATATTAACTAGCAGTTAGCATACACACAAGGAGGTTTGCTATGCCACCGCAGCCTATCTGTCAGATTATGCTCCGGGTTCCCTACGATCTGGCGAAAAACGTCGAGGAAATCGCCCGCCAAGAAAAAATGCCGGTTAACAGGTGCTATCTGCGCCTTGTCGCGGAAGCGCTGGCGGCACGCGAAATCCCGGAGCGCGCGTTATGAAAAGCACCACCATCCGCATCTCGCTGGAGGCATATAGGCTAATTCGGGACACGGTTGCCGCTACAGGCGAGCGGCCTGGCGACGTGGTGCTGAGGGTTAAAAGCTGTTCCATGAAATATACCCTTTCATGCCCATAAGGGACGTGTTATACCGTTCCCATGAAGCTGTCGGTATGGGCAAAAGCGAACGGGCTGACCTACAAGACCGCGTGGCGCATGTGGCGCGACGGGGCATTGCCCATTCCTGCCGAGCAGCTTGCGACCGGCACAGTGCTTGTCCACCCGCCGCAAGCACCCGCCATAACTGCTGTTGCGCTCTATGCCCGCGTGTCCAGCGCGGATCAGAAAGCCGACCTTGAACGCCAGCTTGGACGGCTGGCCGAGTATGCGTCGCGGGAGAAGATGACCGTCGTGCGTTCGGTGTCTGAAATCGGCTCCGGCCTGAACGGGCACCGCACCAAGGTCATGCGCCTGTTGGCCGATCCTTCTGTCCATACGATTGTTGTGGAACACCGCGACAGGCTCGCCCGGTTCGGTTCCGAATACATTGAAGCCGCGATGTCCGCCTCCGGGCGCAAGGTTGTTGTGGTGGATCAGACCGAGATGAAAGACGATCTCGTGCAGGACATGGTGGATGTCCTCACGTCGTTCTGCGCCCGTCTTTACGGCCGTCGCGCGGCCAAGAACCGCGCCGCGAAAGCCCTCGCTGCGGCTGGCACGGCGACCGAGGACGAGGCCGCATGATCCTCGCCCATAAGATCGCACTCGACCCCGCACCGGAGCAGGCCATCTATTTTGCCCGTGCGGCTGGCACGGCCCGGTTCGCATGGAACTGGGCGCTCGGCCGCTGGCAGGAAGAATACGCGCTGTGGAAGGAATACCAGTGCGGCCCGAAGCCATCAGAAACCTCCCTGCGACGCGAGTTGAACGCGCTGAAACCGGAAGCCTTCCCGTGGATGTTGGAGGTGACGAAGAACGCGCCGCAGCAAGCCATCAAGAACCTCGGCACAGCCTTCAAGAACTTCTTTGAAGGTCGCGCCAAATATCCTCGCTTCAAGAAAAAAGGAGTGTCCCATGACAGTTTTCGGGCTGACCCCGGCCCGGATAAATTGCATCCGAACGCGGTTGAAGTAGATGGCAAGCGCATCAAACTCCCGGTCATCGGTTGGGTGAAGATGCGCGAAGCCGTCCGCTTCGACGGCAAGATCAAGTCCGCCATCGTGTCGCGCACGGCGGATCGCTGGTTCGTCAGCCTGAGCGTCGAAGTTGATCACACGATACCTATCCGCGAAACCCAAGTGGCAGGTGGCGTTGATCTCGGCGTGAAGGCTCTCGCGACACTGAGCGACGGAACCACCATCGAAGGCCCCAAGGCGCTGCGTCGTAACCTCAAGATGCTGCGCAGACGCAGCCGTGCTCATAGCCGTAAAGTCAAAGGCTCGGCCAACCGGCGTAAGTCGGCGGCAAGGCTGGCCCGGCTGCACGCGCGGATTGCCAACGTCCGGCATGACGCGCTGCACAAGGCCACCACGCGGATCGTGGAGCAGTTCGATGTGATCGGCATCGAAGACCTGAACGTGCGCGGCATGATGGCAAACGGCAAACTCTCGCGTGCCGTTGCTGATGTCGGGATGTTCGAGTTTCGTAGGCAGATCGAATACAAGGCCGCGATGCAAGGTGCTCGTGTCGTCGTGGCGAACCAGTGGTATCCGTCCAGCAAGACTTGCAGCGATTGCGGATGTATCCACAGCAGTCTGACACTCTCGGATCGGGAGTGGGTCTGCGACGACTGCGGCGTGATCCATGATCGTGACCACAACGCAGCCATCAACCTGAAGAATATGGCCGCCAGTTCGGCGGCTACAGCCTGTGGAGCGATCCGCTCTGGTGTTGGCCTTGCCGCCAAGACGAAACGGATTGCCGTGAAGCAGGAACCTACACATGGGATATTTGTCCATGTTTAGGAGAACGGCGCTGAAAGGAGCATACCAGCCTGTAGCGCAAACGCCGGCCCAGGAAGGACGCCTTGGCCCGCATTCGATACGGCTTACTCCGCGTGACGTGGAGATCGTCAACGGATATGCGGCCATGACGCGGGAGCCGTTCAACGTGGCGCTGCAAAACGCGGTGCATAATGCGCTGGTGGCGATGAGTGAGCGCGTCGCCGCGATTGGCGCGGAGAAGAAAAAGAAAAAGCGGCGCCGTAATTTCAAATCTCAGGCGGAGGCACGCGCGGAATTCGAAAAGACGATGCGCGGCGCCTATGAAAATGGGGTTTGGGTTCCGCGCGTGTCCGAGGAGGTTGAGCGGCAATTTCTGCGCGAGCAGGCGGAGCGGGCCGCGCGGGATTGCCCGAAAATGGGGACGCTGACGGCAGACGAGCGGCTATGGGCCGAGGCAGACGCGGCGAGTGCCGTAGGACAGAAGGAACCCGCGCGATGAGACACGAAAAACAACACATATCAATAACATACACGTCCGTTGACGTGCCGCAGGGGCAGATAAATTTGCAACTCAACGAGGGGGCGCGGGAGGTCGCCGAGGCTTTAGCTCGGCTGGCCGGTGTGCATTGGGGCCAGGTCGTGACGCTTCTCCTCGCCGATGCGCTGGAGCCAGCCGCTGAGCGCGCGGTGGAGCGCATCTACGCCACGCATTCGGATCGGCAGAGGAACTGAGCCCGGCAGCGCATCCGTGCGCCGCTCGGTTCGTCGTGCGCGCCCCTCACGAAAAATCTGTAATTCGTGATTAATTTTCTGTTGACTGCGTTGGCGCGCGTTGCTATGTTTCGTTTACCGGCAGTGGTGCCGGGAACCAGTGGAGGGTCAGATGAACTTCACGCCTAGCGGCCAATTGCGCCGACGCGGCACGAAAATTGATCGACTCCTCGGCATCGCGCCGGGGAAATCAATCCTGGTGCCCTACGCGGAGATGCGGACATGGCGCGTCACCTGCACACACGCATCGACGTGGTATGGGGCGCGTTTTTCGACGCGGCGGGAGGGCGAGAAGTTGCGAATCTACCGGGTGGATTAAAGCGCCCCCAGCGGCACAAATACCGCCCGGGTGCTCTGCCCCAGGCCGTATCGCTGCGTCGGGATCGCGGACGACGGGAGCGCGCCCTCGATGCGTGCCAGCGCGCGTCCCCAGGACGCCTCCCACGGCGTGCCTCCGTAATGGCGCCGGAGGGTCGGGTGACTGGTGGATATCGCTAGGCCGTCCACGCCCTGCACCTCCAGTAGCTTGATGCCGTGATCGAGAAGCGCCTGCCGCGCCATGGCTGCTGGCACCGGGGCGTCGTCCTCGCTGCCGACCGCGCAGGCCACGAGTCGCCCGAGCGAATATTCCTGAGGCCCCATTCGCACCGGGCGCGAGAGCAGCGTGGCGATGCATTGCCGCTCATCCGAGGTCTCGGGGGCTGGTTTCTCGGTCGCAGTCCAGTCGTCCTCGGCGGCGTAGCGGGCCGCTTCCTCGGGCGTCACCAGGCGCTCGGAATGGAGAGAATAGGCGCCCGCGAGCAGGGCACCAAGCTGGTCGCCCCGGCGCTGCGTTTGCCCCGGCATGGCGGCGATTGCATCGCCGAACGTCCGCGCGTTCTGCTTGATGGTCGGCAGGAGGGCGACCGACCGAGCGAATAATCGGGGGCCGAAATCGGGAGTGAAATGCTCGCGCACGAGGTATTCCACGTCGCGAAATGGCACATCCTCGGGCCGCGAGACGGCGCGCAGGGCCAGAAATTCGATGCGCCCGATATCCGCCTGCGATGATGCGGCGGTGTTAATCGATTGAAAACACATCATCGTGCGCACGCGGTAGATATCGACGCCGCCGTCGGCCGCCGCGCGCGCGATGACTGCCCCGGATTCCGAACTGGCCGCTCGCAGCATGCCAAAAATCGCCTCGAAGCGCTGGAGGTCGGCCCGCGTGGTGATTTCGCCTTCCTCCCAGATGACGGATAATGCGTCTCCGTTGAGCATCCGGCGGATGCTGGGCTCGGTCGTAGAGATCGCCACGAAAAGTGACGTCTGCCCGAGCAGCCGATGCACGATTTCGCGCATTACCCAGCTTTTGCCGGCGCCGGATGACGCGGTGATCCAGATACTGGGGCGCCAGTCCAAGGCACCGCACACCGTCGAGAGCACGATCCAGCCGGCCAGGATGCGGCCAGCGGATTTTTTCTCCCATCTCAATGCCCGGCAGATTTTTTCTAACCAGATCGCCTCGCGCGTCGCGAGCGCGGGCGGCAGCACGTCGTAGCCCGGCAGCAACGGCAGCGCGCCCTCGTAGATCCACCGCGAGGGGCGCAGCACGAGCGGCGCTGGCTGGCCGTCCACCACGAGGCGATCGCCGAGATGCGCCACCACGCGGCCGTCGTCCAGCCATACGCCGCGCCCGCGCACTCGGTCGGGGTCATAGACGCCGGCAGCGCGGCACTCGCCCATAAGCTCGGCGGCGACCGACGGCCAGGAGAGCGAACCGTTTTCCGCGGTGTGGTGCCGAAATGTTCGATACCAGTAGGCCTGCGACACCAGCGCGCAGAGTTCCGCTCGCGTGTGCCGAGGCGCGGTCAGCGCCGTTACCTGCCGCAGCGCGGTGGAATAGTAGAAAAATTCGCCATGGTCATAGCCGAGCGGGATTACCTGCTCGTTCGGGCCGTGAGGCGCCGCGTCGTCCGCCGGAACCGGGGGTTCGGCGTCCTCGCCGGTCGGCTCGTCGTTCGGCAGCCTCGCGCGCAGCCACGCCGCCGGGTCGTCCGGGACGTCGATATCGGCCGCGTCGGCGCTCTCCGGCAGGTCGTCCACCCGGAGGATAACGGCATGCGGCAGGCGCTTGGCGATCTCGGCGGCGGCGGCGCGGCCCGGCGCGTCGTTGTCCGGCCAGATAATCACGTCACGGCCTTCGAGCGGCGACCAATCGGCGTGCTTCACTGCGCCGGCGCCCCCGGGCCAGGTGACGCAGACATGGGCCGGGAATTTCGTGGCGGCGGCGTCGGCGGCTTTCTCGCCCTCGACCAGGATCACCGGCGCGCCAGGCCGCGCGGCGAGGCGATCGAGCCCGTAGAGTGGGCGCGGCGGGTTGGGATGCTTCCAGTGCCATGCCGGTGGCGCGCCGTCGAGGCTGCCCCAGGAGAGACCGCGGAACGATTTGGGGCGCTCGGCCGTGGCCTCCAGCCGCCACACGAAATAGAGCACGGCCCCAGCCGCGTCGCGATAGACGTGCGCCGTGCCGCCCCGCAACGTCGGAGCCGGGGGCGCATCGGGCGGCGGAGGCGCGGAGACATATTTCCCTGCGGGTTTCGGAGGCGCGGGCGCGGCCTGGATCGCCGATTTCGCCGGCTGCGCGTGCCCGTTGATATGCACCCCGAACATCGCGCCGAGTTCCCGGAGCGCCGCGATTTTGTCCCCGCCGTGCCGCACCGCCGCGCACACGTCCACGATATCGGCGAATTTCTGGCCGGCGGCGAAATCCGCCCCCACGCCCGTCGTTATATTTATCGAGAGCGATCGGCCACGCTCGCCGTTCGCCGAGCCGCACACCCACTCATGGCCGACGCGCTTGCCACCCGGCAGCCACTCGGCGAGCAGCCGCTCGATATGCGGCGCGGCAGCGGCGCGGACCTCAGCGAAGGGCCTGGTCACGGCTGAATGAGCGCCGCCAGGCAGTCGGGCATATCGTTGCTGCCACGCAGCCAACGGCGTGCGCGCTCCAATTCGTGTATCATCGCCGCAATATCATCTTCAGACTTCACGATGAAATGGAGAGCACCGGCTTTCAAAGCCGCCGTTCGGTAGTTTTTCTGAGCCTTGCTCAGCCGGCCCGTGGCGCTCTTGCATTCCACAGCGATAAAAACACCAACCCGGACGCCCCATCCGACCGGCATGCAAGCCAGAATATCCGCCGCGCCTTTCACCCCCACCCGCACGCGGCGCCCGTCCGCACCGATCAACAGCCCGGAATTGTTGCGCTGCACAAGCGCGCCGGCGCGGGAAAGTGCAAGCAGCGTCTCGCGCAGAATCTTCGATTCGGGCAAGCGCTCCGCTACTCGGCGGCGGGGCTTCGGGCGCGCGCCGTCAGAATGTGTTTGATCCATCCCCGCTTGTATCCTCTTGATTTTGCTATCTGTTTTAGATGATCGAGCGTCCGAGCGCGGCCAAGCAATGCATGAAACTCATCCCCCCGCGCCAGCGCGAGACTAGCGCCGCCTGCCCATTCCGGCGAGTCGGAGAATTCCACCAGCTTGCCCGCCACCTCCTCGATCTCACGCGGGGCGGCTTCCTGATGGCGCGCTAGGCACTCCGGCTCGCCGCTATCGCAGTCGATCGCCTCGCTGCGCTCGTAAATTCGGTAGCACCCGCGACACTGTCGGATGCCAGGCCCGGCGTCGGTTTTCTTCCGGCGCTTGCTATCGAGCGACCATGCGTGAATGGTGCGCGGCGTCCCGTGACGCTCGGCGTTGCCGACGTGATCGAGGATGATCGCCTTGCCGCCATCAGGCTTGATCCGGAGGCCACGGCCATCGAATTGCTTCTTCATGGCAAGCGACTTGGTCGGGCGCAGGTGGATGATGACCGCCACCGCCGGCACGTCGATGCCCTCGCCGATCAGGTCGCATGACGTGAGCACATGCAGCGAGCCATCCGCAAGGCCGCGCAGACGCGCCCGCCGCTCGGTTTCGGGCATGGTTCCGTCGATCGAGGCCGCGCGATACCCTGCCGCGCGGAAATCCTCGGCGACGTGCTCGGCGTGCGCGACGCTGACGCAGAACGCAACGGCAGGGCGCTGATCGGCAAGCTCGCGATAATGCCCAACGGCGCTCCCGGTGATCGTCGGTTTGTCCATCGCAGCAGACAGGTCGTCCCGCGCGAAGTCGCCCGCCACGGTGCGGATGCCGGAGACGTCGACCTCACTCGGCGGTGCGTAGTATGTGAAATCCGCCAGATATCCGTTGTCGATCAGCCAGGGCACTTCCGGGCCGCACACCATCGCCTCGAAATGCTCGCCGAGGCCACGCCCGTCTAGCCGCTCGGGCGTTGCCGTCACGCCCAGCGAGTGTGCCGTCGGATACCATGCAAGCAAGTCCATATACGTCGGCGAGACTACATGATGCGCTTCATCCGCCACGATCAGGTCAGGCGCCGTGTATCGCTCCCAGCGCCGCGCGACAGTCTGGATCATGCCGATCTGCACCGGCTCCGCGCTCGCCGGCCATCCGGGTTGAATCCGGCCATGCGGCACGGCCCATTCGTCCAAGGCGGCGCTGATTTGATCGAGGATGAGCGCTCGGTGAACGAGGATGAGCACGCGCTTCCCCTTGCGCATCGCGCCGCTCGTTATGTAGGCGAAACAAATAGTTTTCCCCGCGCCCGTCGGCAGGACTCCGAGCGCCCTGCGCGAGCCCCGCATCGCGGCGCGAAGGTCCGCGATCCATTGCTCTTGGTAGGGGCGAAGCGTGATCATCGGAATTATTGTGCGGCGATGCGGGCGAAAAGGTCTCCGGAAGTTGCTTCGGCGGTCGCGATATGCTTACACGCCTGCCGCCAGTAGGTTTCTTTTAGCTCCACCCCGACGAATTTCCGGCCGTGCTCGATGGCAACGGTTCCCTCACTGCCGATCCCCATGAACGGCGAAAATACCACGTCCCCACGTGCGGACCAGAGGAAAATCGCGCGCTTGATAAGATCGAGCGGCAGAGGGCAAATGTGCTTCTCGTCGGAAGGATCACCGCGCCCATTGAGAACGTCTGTCTCGCGCGTGTCCATCCATACGGGGCTTGCCCATTCCTGCCATTGGTCAAGCGGGAACTCGGCGTGTGTGTGAGTGACGGGCCGAATATCGGCTTCTTCCGCTTCGGTTTTCACCCATTTGCGAAATACGACGAAGTATTCCGGCAGCCCTTGCCGGGAGAACGTGCTATCAGCGCGAAGTTGCTTGTAAAGAAGCCCGTGCGCTTTCGTCTTTGTCATCTCGCGAACAGGGCACCGCCAAACGGTGACGCGAGAATGAAAGTCAAAGCCTGCGTCTTGGTGGGCGCGGATGAGCATGCCAGGAAAATCGCGAAGGCCAGCGGTGCCACGGGCGTTGCGGTAATAAACGAGGTCTTTGCAGTGAACCGCAACAATGCGGCCCGGACGCACAATGCGATAAAGCTCTTTGCACAGGAAAGCGTAGTGATCCAGAAACTCATCATCGCTCGCAGAATTTCCCATATCCGCCGCACTATCGTTGTAGATATACAACCCAGAAAACGGCGGCGAATACACGGAAAAATCAACTGAGTTGTCCGGCATTTGCCGCGCGATATCGACGCAGTCCCCGTTATATGTGACCCAGTTTTCGCCGTGCGCCTCGTTTAGGCAGCGGATTTCAACCACGTTGGCAATCTCCCGATATGAGTAGGGTTATACGGCACTTTGACCTCTGATTTTTGAGCCGACCGCTTCATGGCCTGCGCCATTGCGCGCTTCATAGCCGCGTGATCAGCGGCCTTGCGGTCGATCACGCGGCCAATCTGATCTTCGCCCTCCGCGACAATGATATGCACGTCAACGGCGCGCGTTTGGCCGAACCGCCAACAGCGGCGCACCGACTGGTAAAATTGTTCGTATGAGAACGAGCGCCCGACATAGATCATCCGAGCGCAATGCTGGAAATTGAGGCCCATGCCGGCAATGCTCGGTTTCGTAATCAGCGTCTCACGGCCCGCTAGGAACCTCTCTATGGCTTCTTCCTTGGCATTTGCCGTCATGCTGCCGCGCAATTCAATCGCGCCCGCGATACGGTGCTTGACAGCATCGGCTTCGTAATCGGTGTCGGTCCACACGATCCAGGGCTCGCCAGGCTCCGCCGCAACCAGCGCCGCTGCAGCTTCGGCGCGCGCCTCGGCAGTCTGTCGCTTGACGTGGTGGATGTTGGTTGCGCTCATATCCTCGACGAAAAGCGCGCCGGCAGCGGGACGAATATCCCCGAATGTTTTATGCCGATGCACCTGCATGGGCGGCAGGACGAACCGGGAGCCGTCGAACCCGAGGTCGGCGGGGTTCTCCGCGCAACGCGCCCACGATGCGATCCAGTCCCAGAAGTCAGTTATCGCGTGACCTTTGAGACGGTAGCGCCCCATTTGCGTCTGATCGGAGATGAACCACCGCGCCAGCATTTCGTTGCTCGCCATAATCCCTAGAAATTCAGCATGATTGCCAAGCTCCATGTGGTCATTCGGCGCCGGCGTCGCGGTCGCGCAAAGCCGATAGGGCGTATCGCGGAAAGTCTCAATCAGCGCTCTCGTCGTTTTCCCCGTAAATGACTTAAGCACACTCGATTCATCAAGCGCCACGGCGCCGAACCGCACAGGGTTGAGCAAGTCCAATCGGTCATAATTGCAGACGTTGATCCCTGGCTTTACGTCGGCATCCGACCGGACGACGCGCGCCTCATAGCCGAATTTCGCCGCCTCGCGCTCGAACTGCTTGGCGACGGCGAGGGGCGTCAGGATAAGCGCATAGCCATTGCCGGCGCGCGCCATCTGCTCGCACCACTCCAAGATGCACGCGGATTTCCCGAGCCCGGTATCAAGGAAAAGCGCGGCACGGCCCTTGCGGATGCAGAACTCCGTGACCGCGCGCTGGTAGTCGAACAACGACGAGTGCATTTCCGCAGGCTCGATGCCAACGGACGCCACACGCGGGGCTTTTGATCTCAGGAATGCGGTGTAGTCCTCGGAAATTTGCTGGCTCATATCGGGCCTCGAAAAAATGCCGCCGGAGCCATCTCGCCCCGGCGGCGAGTTTCGGGAGGAAGCGGGCTGAGGCTACTCTCGCAGCGACCCGCCGCACTGCGAGAGATCGAGATCAGATCGACGGCAATTCCTTGCCCGTGATCTTCGCGTGCTCGATGATGACCGCCGGCACTCTTTTCACGACGGCGTGACCTTCGGCGGTCAGATCGCTCCACCATTTCTCGGCATCGCCGGCGGGATCGGCCGAGCCCTCCTTTTTCAGCATCTTTGTTTTGACTGCGAGCGCCGCCATGCGCCACGTGCTCCGCTCTCCGGTGCGATCCGCGTGGACTTTCCCCGATTTCAGCCTCTCCCACGCTGCCGCCGGATCTGGCGCTGATTGGAGGATTGATTTCGCGCCCCGCGCTGCCAGTTCGTCGTGAATTGCCGGCGGCAATTCGGCGAAGTCGTATTTCTCGACATCAGCGCCTCGACGCTTGATTAGGATTTCCATCTGTCATTCCTTTGTTGCAAAAACATCCGGGCGTAGCTCTTCCGGCGGAATGCCCGTGATCTCCGCCACTTTTTGCACATGGTGCGCCGGCACGCGCCGCCACTCGCTCACTGTCGAGGGCGACAGGCCGAGAGCATCCGCGATCTGGCGGGAGAGCCCGTAAATTGCCCTGATGCGGTCCATTGCGTCCGTGTTCATGCCGGCATCCTAAAATCACGACGAGGGCGCGTCAATCAAAAAATTCGGCCAACCCGAATTTTCCCTTGCAATCGATCGTCGGATGCGGCAGGTTCGGTTTTGCCGAAACGCAATGGAGGGCGCGACGATGCAAATTCCTGACGAAATGACCCTTTCCGAGCAGCTTGCCGAGATCGCTGAGGCGCAAATCGCGCTCGATCGGCACCAGCTTGCGAGCATGCTGCTATCGATTGCGTTCCGCGTGCGCCGGATGGAGCGCACGCTTGATGAAATAGTCGCCGACGCGGCCGAAGACGCGCGGCGGACGGCATAGGAGGGACAGATGCAAGACCCCAATCTCCCCGACGGCTGCACGCAGGCCGACATCGACCGCGCAATGGGCGCGATGCCGGATGCGCTCGAACGCGAGATCGACGAAGCTGTGGCGCAGTTGCATGCCGTGCGCAAGATACTCCTCGAATATCAGACGGAAGCGGCGCAGTATCGCGAGCCGTTGAGACGGCTGATTCGCCTCTATGACGAGGCGGCGGGGAAAATTCGTGAGATTCGCACGAAGTCGTCGTATCTCATGCAGTCGGATCTCGATGAGCCGCTGGCCTTCTTCGACGATCTTCCGATTGACGATTTCGATCCTGAGGCCCCGTTCCGGGACGCCATTAGTATGTTGATATCGGACGACGACCTGAGCGAGCAAATCCAGATGGACTGGGAGGAAAACCATGACAAATGAACTCGTCCATGCGGTGCCCCCTTCCCTGCTCACCACGATCGCCGATCTCGCGCGCGATCCAGCGTGCGATGTCGAGAAGCTGCGCGCTCTGATCGCCATGCAGCGCGAAGTGATGGCCGAACAGGCGCGGATCGCGTTCGATGCCGCGATGGCGGATGCGCAAGCGGAGATGGTGCCGGTGCTGCGTTCGGCCACTAACGCGCACACCAAGTCGCGCTACGCCCGGCTTGAGGATATCGACACCGCGATCCGCCCGCTCATCACCCGGCATGGCTTCTCGCTGACCTTCGACAATCCCGATCAGACGGTGGATGGTATCGTGGTGACGTGCGCAGTCGCGCACCGGGATGGACATGTCAGATCATACAAGATCGCCGGGGCGCGCGACGATAAGGGCGCTCAGGGGAACGCGAACAAAACGCCGATCCAGGCGATCGGGAGCACGATTTCCTATCTGCGCAGATATCTGACGTGCATGATTTTCAACGTCGCACTCACGAACGACGACACGGACGGGAACGAAATCTCTCCGATCACGGCGCGACAGGCGCGCGATCTTGAAGTGCTGCTGACCGAAACCGGCGCGGATCGTGCGAAATTCCTGGCATTCCTGCGCGTGGACGACCTCGCCGATTTGTCGTCGCGAGATTATCCCAAGGCTCGCGCGGCGCTTGAGCAAAAGAAACGGCAGATGGAAGCGGCAGGGAATGTCCCATGAAAACCTACATTGTCGAGCAGGGATCGCCTGAGTGGAAAACGCTGCGCCTCGGCATTCCCACCGCGAGCGAGTTTGACCGCATCGTCACGCCCGCGGGCGCGCTCTCGAAACAGGCGCGCGGGTATATGTGTCGCCTCGCTGCCGAGCGGTTCTTGCGCAAGCCACTGGACGAAATCGGCGATATGTTCTGGATCAAACGCGGCACCGAGTTGGAGCCGGACGCAGTGCTGGCTTACGAACTCGCACGCGGGTGCGATCTGATGCGCGTTGGGTTCTGCACCACGGACGACGGCAGGATTGGCGCGTCGCTGGATCGGATATCGACCGATGGCGGGGCGGTGGAGATCAAGTGCCCGGCGCCGGCAACGCACGTCGGCTATCTGACGGAGGGTTTCGGCCGCACCTACTGGCACCAGGTGCAGGGACAAATGCTGGTTTGCGATCTGCCGTGGGTGGACCTCGTGTCTTACTATCCCGGCCTGCCGCTGCATGTCGAGCGCATCGCGCGGGATACGGGATATATCCACACGTTGCGCGTCGCGCTATCGCAATTCTGCGATGATCTCGACGCGCTGACGGAGCGCCTGCGCGGCCTTGGCGCGGTCGAAAACGATGGGGATAACTCCGATGAATAACCCAATCTTCGCCCGCGTCCTCGCGGTCCACATGCGAACGGCGGAGCCCGCGCGCTTACGCATGGGCAAAGCGGCCCGGCTGGCTGGTGCGCCTTTGGCGATGGCTGCACGAGGACAGCGATTGGGATGGCCGGCAATGGTGAGCCAATCCGCATCCGAGCAATCCAAAGCGTCCGCGAAACCGCCGACGAAAACCAACCTAATGCGCCTCGGAGAAGCCATTCGCGAGATCGCCAAAAAACGCCAGAGATTGCCACCGATTAGCGTTCTATCGGAACAGTTAAGTTTTCCCCACACACTTCTTTACAACCTGTTGATGGTTGGGGTCGAGCGCGGACTGTGGGAAATCGTGCGCCCGCAAGCTGGTTTCCTGCAAATCATCGGCAGGGGATGGCGAACCCTGAGCTTCGAGGAATGGAAACACAGCCGGACGGAATATCATCGGAAGTGCCTGCGATGCCGCAAAGATTTCACATCTATGCACCGTCACCGCTTCATGTGCGATTTCTGCAATTCGTCAATCTAAAGAGCAGCCAGCGCCGATTCCAGCCGTGCCCAATCTATGCCGGCGGGATCGGTGCCGGTTGCGCGAAGCCAGTCCGGGGACAGCAGCGCATAGGCTTCCTCGGAATACGTCGTCCACCAGTCCCAGGTCATTTGCTTGAGCGCTCCCCAGGTGACGCAGATCGGCCCCGTGGGAGTGTAGCCCACGAGCGGCACGCAATGACCTCCCCACGAGCCGGGCACATCATCGGTCGCGGTCCAGATATCTTCTGTCTGCGCGCTTGTTGGCAGCGCAATCCCGGCATAGAGATTGCCGAAGGTGCCGACCGCGTGGCGCAAGCTGTCAGTGTCAATCGGATTGATGCGCGCGAAGCCAGAAAGCATGTCGGGTCCACCATCGGGCGTGTCGATCCCGGTCACCATCCAGTAGCGCAGCACATCCGCGCAAATGGCGCCCCCGTCGGTCGCGGGATTACCCGGCACATAGCCCGAGACGGCGCTGTAGAGTGCGATCGTGCGAGCATCGTCCATCACCACCGGCTCGAAATCGGTATAGGTGGTCCATTGCTGGATCACGTGCGAAACCGCCGCGCACGTGCAGTCACCGACAGAATCGTTCCTGAGCATCGGAAAAGATTTGACGCGGGAATACCAATCCATCGACAAGCTCGGCGGCATTCCGGGGGGATTCCAAATCTGCATGAGATGTGGCACGCGCGGATCAGCTTCTGCCCGAATGCGGCCGAGCTTCATGGCGGAGTGGTCGGTCATTTCTGCGCCTCCCGAATCAGAGGGCCAAAGCGGCGCTCTCCTTCACGGACAAACTGATCCGCTTCCTCCCAATAATCAGCAATGCGGGGGGAGTCTTTTCGAAATAGGAAAGCTCCTGCGGCCATCAAAAATATAAGGAAAGAGCGGGGGGATTCGTCAGGGTCTATCCAGGACATAGGTTGTCTCCTTGTTAGGCTGTAATGTGCTTAACGGCCCACATGACCGCTTCCTCGATCTTCGTAACAGCCAGAGAAAGTTCACGGCTGCGCCCGATGGAGTTGCACGTCTCGACGAAAGCGAGCCCCATGTCCTTGAGCTGTTTCATCTGGGCTTTCTCGGAGTCGCTCAGCACACGATATTCGTGGCGCATCACGTTGTTCACCACACGCTGATCCGAAGCACTATTCATAGTCTCATGGCAGGGCATACTGAATCTCCTTGTTAGGCCGAGCTGCCTGGGTAAAACGAACGTCCTATATGATAAGAGAGATCGAACGGAATCTTGGCGATCAATGCCGAAGCAAATCGGCGTGCGGGCGAGCCGGACGATGCACGCCGCATCATGGATGTCGAACCGTTTTTCCAAAACCAGTCGCCGCCGGTTTTAATTGCGTTCGCCGCTTTGGATCGTCTGGCCGTTAATTCTTTGTCGAACCACGCTCTGCCAGAACCGCCCTGCTTGATCGCCGATTGCGCAACAGGCATGAGTGCGGGCAAATCTCCCCACAGATAATATGATCCGAAATTCCATCTTGCGCGTCCGACCCAAGGCTGAGCACCTTTTACATTCTCTATCACCAAGGGGATATGACGCCCGGCAGATTCTATGGCTTCTTTTTGGATTCTCCAGCAGGCATCAAATAGGACATTTAGGTCTTTCAAACTCGCGCCGGTCTCGTCAGCGCGAATGCGACGTGCTTCTTCCTTGCCGCGCTTGAACGGCATCGCCATCCGCGAATAGCGCTGGCAGGGAGGCGATGCGACAATCAGTGCCGCGTCGCGAAATTGCGATCCAACGAGGGTCAGAACGTCCTGGACGACCAATTGCGCAGGATATTGGTGGATGCCATAGATATGATGCTCGATGTCGAATCCGACGATCTCATAGCCGGCAGCGAGGAGTCCGTCTGCCCATCCGCCTAATCCGCAGAAAAGATCAATGGCAAGAGGTTTTATTTTCACGGCTTATGGATCCATCCGATAAAGCGCGGCCCCGCGGTCGGTGAGGAAAGTAACGAGGTCGCCTTCAGAAAATCCAAGTTTATCGGCCTCATGTCCTTTTACTTGGCGTCTATTAACAAGAGGAGTTTCTTCAAGAATGTTTTGTATGTATACGCCATCAAGATCGCTTCCCGCCATAAACGCATCACAAACTTCATGAAAAATGAACATCAGAGCCCTAAGCTCTTCTTCGTCGATTTCGATTTTAGCCACTATTCTCTCCGTACGAATATGGCGCGCACTCAAGCAGCGTGCCCTTAGTGATCGCGCCCCAGGAGATCGGATGGCCGGCGCGCAGCACTTCCTCGCCGCGCTCGACTATCCGCGTCGGGGGGAGCGCCTGATGCGCGGCAACTACTCGCCGCGTGGCGTGCAGACCGATGGCTTTTGCCTTGTCGATCGCTGCTGATCTGCTGCGCCCGAGGGCCGCGCCGATCTCATCCCACGTCTTTCGTTTCGCCAGCATTCGGCGTAAAGTCGCAACGTCGGTCGGAGACCAGTATGCTTTCTTCGGCATCAGGGCCAATCCGTATCGTCCATGTTCTTGCACCGCGCGCATCGGAAAATGTAGCGCGACGCCTCGAATTTCGTGCCGCAGTTCGAGCATTTGCGCACGCGCGTTTCGCTTTTGAAGGTGCGCGGGATGCGGAAGTCATCGCGCACCCGGTCCATCGTCGCGCCGACTGCCTCCGCGAAGGCTCGCGCGACGCCGGCGGTGAGAAAGCGCGTGCAGACAAGCTGCCTGACATAAGGCTGCGAGATGTGGAGGGCTTCTGACAAGCTCCGATGGGCGCCAGGGACAGCGCGGATGGCCGTTTGGATGTCCTCGCCGTCCTTCACGCGGGCGCGGACTTCTTCGAGTGCTTCCTGCGCACTCCCCACCAATGCGAGGTCTCCGCAGGGGCTTTCCGCCACCCCGCTGGAATTGCCGAGAACTTTGGCCCGAAGGCCACGCTCCGCATGAGCGTTTTTCCCATTCACGTCGCGCTCTCCTCTCGCCCGCATCGCCAGCTATCGAGCCGATACGCGGGATGGTCCGCGAGCCAGCGCGCGGCTTCGGTTTGCCCGGCTATCAGGCACGCAACCGGGGTTGGAAAGGGCGCATCGAGCGCGCGGGTTTCGCAGCGATCCGGGGCGGCGATTAGACAGACTATCAGGCTGAGTGCAATCGGGTTCATTGGCGCTCCATCGGCTACACCTCATCTTTGGAACGGACCTTGGCGACGCGGCAGTTCGCGAGGGTCGGAGGCTGAGTGGTCACGAAGGTTTCGTGGCGTGCTTGACAGCCCACATGACCGCCTCTTCGATTTTGGTCAACGCAAGCGCCAGCTCACGACTCTTCCCGAGGGACTCACAAAGGTGGTGAAACTCCTGGCCCAGCTCTTTAGCACGCCGAACAAAATCCTGTTCGACCTGGGTCAGTTCGCGGTACTTCAGCCGCATGGGGTCCGGGGCGCTCATGGCGCTTCTCCGTCTTCTTCAACGGGCATCAGCAAAAGCTTGAACTGCTTGCCCAGGTTCTGTTTCAGGAACTCACGGACTGGAAGATTATCCACTGACATCTCAAAGCTCCCGGTGGGGGTCGCTTTCGAGAAGCGCAAATCCTCGGGGA
>JAEHJW020003920.1_pt1 | contig 56429 bp, 76 predicted proteins | sample 9271431 | NCBI WGS metagenome assembly JAEHJW02 | reverse complement strand
GGTTCTCCTAGGGAAGTTTGACGGGTGTTCCAAGGGTAACGGGAGGTGCCCACTCGACCACGTTTGAGGGTGCACTCTGCGTGCCAGCGGTCGTGTAGGAGGTGACAACGAAATACGTGGGACCGGTAAAGGGGATGGTGAAGAGGTAACTGTCCTGCGTCGGATTTGCGATCTGCACCATGTGCGTGAGCGCGCTCGGGCTTGTGCCGTAGTAGATATAGAAACCAGCGAGATCAGTGAGCGGCGAGCCGTCCGTGTTCGTCGTAGGGATGGTCCAGCGCGCTGTGATGCCAACGAACTTCTGTGCGTAGGCTGGCGAACTTGCGAGCGCCAGGGCCGCAAGCGCAGCCAGGAAACTCCGGCGCATCGTCACGCGAACTGGCCCGTTGAAAGCTGCGTCATGACCCGCTCGGCGCGCTCTGGAGTCTGTTTCGCCCAGAGGCTGTTGAGACCGGCGCGCTTGACGATCTCCCACGCGGCTCGCGTGTTCAGATGCACCGCGACGCGGATATCGCCGAGCATCTCGTGAAATTCCTCTTCGTGGTCGACTCCGAGCTGGTAGGCCATCTCGATCAGGGCGTTCTGTCGGGCATCACTCAGCATCGGCCAGAAGTCGCGGAAGTCAGCGGCCAGCTGGGCTTCCGTGGCGAGGAGCTGTTCCCGCATGAGGGCAGCCGAACCGTCCCTATTGATCGTGACCTGCATCTGACCGGCATCGAGGAGCATCTTCCACTCCGGACCGGTGAGCGGATGTGTCTCGACGCAGCGGCCATCGCCGAGGGTCCACAGGTTCTCCGTATCGCGGTAGGGAGAGGCCTCGAATCCTTCGTCGGTCCCCGTTTCGGCAAGCAAGCGCGTCATGTCGGTCATCGAAAGCTCCCTAAAGATCACCACACTGCGGCAGCGGGTAATACCGCGCCGTCAGGTTGTAGAACTCATTCTGGCGCACCTGAATCAGCTGGTCGTACATGCTGCGCAGCTGCCCCTCGGGCAGCTTGCAGCGCTCCTGGTCCATCCGCAGGAGGGCGGTCGCCGTCTGGTTCGCCCAGTGTGAGTTGTCGTCCTTTGCGATCTGCGCGACGTGGACGTTGAGCTGCGCGGCTATTCGGTTGACCCGATCCGCACGCGCGAAGCCGCCAAAGAGTGGAGCGAACACCCCGAAGGCGAACAGCGTCCCGAATACCACGCCGAGGAAGGCGAGATATGCCACGAGGGACGCAGGGACCTTGAGTTTGTCAACCTTCATCGCCGACACCATTTCAAGCAGGGTGATCATGCTGGCACCGTCTATTCCAGACTCGCCAGGTGGTCGTGCGCCGCGAGGTGCGCATCATAGAGGGCGGCGACCTTCTCTTTTTCGGTCGCTAGCCATTCCTCGAGCTCCGCGCGGCTCGTCGGCGCCGTGACGTAGAACGTGCGCACCGAGTCGTGCGTTGCATCCTCGTTGGGCCGCAACGTGACCGCAATGAGCCCGTGGCCGAGATCGGCGCGCTTGACGATTTTGACGAGTGTGCTCATGGTTTCGGATTGTGGGCGGTGAGGCCGTTCTCCAGGAGGTAATGCTTGTCGTCCCACACGTCGGCGCACACCTCCATGTTGTACACGGTTCGCGCTTGGATCGGCGCGCTCTCGTGAAACAGCTCCTTGGCCGCAACCCACTCCGCGCCGACGCGGATGCGGTGCTCCTCAGTGACGAGGTGAGGCCCCATCCGGCGCATCGGCGTGGTGCTGTCGGGATGAACAAGCAGGCTCGCCCAGTACCGGCCGGCGCGATTCACGATCTCGAACACCTCGGGCAGCTCGTCAAAGCGTCGATAGCCATCGACGGTGAGCACCCTCGTGTCGCCAGAGAAGCATGGCCCAATCGGACCCACACCACCTCCGCCACCGCCCCCAGAGGCAGTCGTGAGTGAGCCCAAGTAGAACCGGAATGGCGCCTTGGTGGTATCGAGGATGCTGCTGCTCGCCTGGTAAGTGACGGCACCCCCGCCGTAGCCAGGATCGTCGAAGTACACGTAGTAGGTGCCGTAGGCCCCGGGGTTCACGCTCCCGGCGCTCGCGTTCAGAGTGATGTTTCCGAGATAGAAGGTCGAGGCGCCCACATTGATGGTCGTCGTCGTTCCGCTTTGGGAGAGCCCAGAGGCGCTCGTCGCGCTCGCCGACACCGCCGGCGGTGACGGCATCCGTAGCCACGTCACACCGTCTATTACTTCAACGTCGGCGTTGCGCACCTTGACGATGGACCATCCCCAGATCTCAATCCAGTCACTGATGGTTGAAAATTGCGCGAATCCAAGACACCCTGTCAGCTCATTCGCATATGTACCCGTCGTTGGAACAGTCACTGTTCCTTTCAAGAAGGTCCACGCAGTCGGCGCTCCGAAAGAATCGAGACCACCTATTCCACCGTTAGGATAGTTTCCCCAGTAAGCGTACCACCCAGTGGTGGACGCGCCGCCTGTTTTGACCCACCCTGAAAAGAAGTATGTTGCGCCTGGAATCAGATCAAAAGAATTACCAGAAACTGCAGTTCCGTTACCTGCAGTTCCTTTAGCGACGTTTCCGGTGAGACCGTTCGGCAGCGTATCGGAGACCAGCGCCAGTGTTCCTCCCGGAGCCGAGTAGGACGCAAGGCCCTGAGCAAACACCGGATTCTGGAGGATGTTTTCCGGGTTGAGGCAGAGCGTGGGGATGGAGAAGCTGGCGCCCTTTGCCACATTGTCCGCGGTACCGCCAGTCGCCGAGACCGTTGCGGCGTATGAAGACCACGCGAAGGCCGGACTGAGGGAGCGCGCGCGGTAGTAGTAGGTGGATGGACCGGTGAAATTGTGTGCGTAGTGGGTACCCTTGACCTGGCCGAGCACAGTCCATGGGCCGGCGCTTGCCGTGGCGAACTCGACGGACGTGATTGCAGCGGCTACCGGGTTCGGGACGGTCCAGGAGAGATTGATACCGTTTGCCGTTCCCACAGCCACAAGGTTGGTGGGCGTTGGGGGGGTGTCCGGAATTTCCTCGGCGGTGCCAATCACGTAGGTGACCGGCGTAAGGGACGACTCGCTGACCAAGCCGCCGCCATAAAGGTTCCAAGGCTGAAACTTCAGATAGACCGTCTGACCGACCCATGACGGGTCAACCTGCCAGCGGAACATACCGTCGTCCACGCGCAGCCAGGGCGCCCCGACGGCGTGGGCCGCGATGGCCGTCTGGTAGCAGCCGCGGCGCAAGTAGCCGTTGCCGAGGGTGTAGGTGCCGTTTCCGTTGAGAACCGTGGTCTCGTAGGACAGCAGTTCCTGGTCCACGAGCATTAGCGTCGCTAGGTTATCGGCCTCAGCCTGGGTGCCACCGGAGAGCGTCCCGCCAGCATCCAGCGCTACCGTGAACGAGTTGACCGTATCCGGGTCCGTTCCTATGGCGAGTGCAGCCGTGAGCGCGCCGTATCTGCACCCAGGCGCAGCGGTGCCAATCTTGGTGTAGGAGACATTATCGAGCGACACCAGCACATTCGCGCCGCCCCAATTGGGGCCCGCCCCCCCAACGCCGATCCACACCTCCGGGACGCCATTGGTGAGAAACTGGGGGGCACGAAAAATGACCGGCGGCTGCGTCGCATCCGGCGCGCCGTTCACACTCGGGACGTACCCGGCCGCTGGCTCGACCGTCTGAGTCGCGCCGCTCGCCACCCCTGCCGGGAACTCCTCGCAGGTGAATTGCAGCTCGAGGGCGCCCTGCTCGCTGATCGACTTGATCCGCACCGGCTCGTTCACGAGTCCAGCCTGCGAATCGGTGAGCGCGATCACATCCCCCGGCTCGAATACCACGTTCTCCATCGTCGTGGTGAACGTGTAGGTGTTGCGGATGTAGAGTGCGCGCTGCAGGATGGTCTGCGCGACCCACTGGCCGAGGGTGCCGTTGGTTATCGCGTGCCCTTGGATCATCTCCTGCTGGCGGATGCCGAAGGCGTTGTCAATATCGGCCTGGTCCTTGGCTTCCGCGACCGACGTATTGTAATTGTTCGCGCGGTTGACGTACTCAACGCGGATCACGTTGTACAGGTCGGAGAGCGGCTTCTGATCAACCCGCACGGGCTTGATGTAATCGGAGTCCTGGAACGACTTCTGCACCGTGGTCGGCGGCGTGTAGGTCACGCCGTTCGCCGTGGCGCTCTCATCACCGTACGGAATGACAATCAACTTGCCGTTAGACCACGCGGTGTTGCTGTTCGTGATCTGCAGCAGCCGCGTCAGAATCTCGTTCATGGTCGTCTGCTGATCGACCACGAGGGAGAGAAAAATATTGTTGGCGAGGCAGTAGTTGTGATAGAGCGTCAGATCGCCGAGAAACGCGCCGAATGAAAGCCCGTGCGTCGTTGAACTCAAGAGATCCGAGAATATCACCGAGGGGTCGGCGTCGATGATGGCCGGGGACGCCGTCGGCGCGAACTGGAAGAGGCCTGCAATCTCAAAATTGAAATTCGGGACGTTCGGCGAGCTGCCGAGCGCCAGGTTGAGGCACCCCACCCATGCTGTGTAAGGGTAGTTGAGCGCATCGGCACCGGAGAGGTGCGACCATGGCGCTTGCGATGCGGTGCCGACCGAGAATGTGCCGTTTACATCTGAGAAGCTCGTCGTGCCGGAGTCTTTCCAAATCGTGGGGATGCCGGCAATCGGGCCCTCGCAGATGGCGAGCTGAAAGCTCGAGGAGTACGTGTAGCTGGTGCTGACGCCGCCCCCGCCTTTGCCGACGGACTGCTTGTGCTCGACTGACTGGAAGTCCCCGTACCAGATCAGCGTGCCGGCGAGGCGCTGCTGCCCGTAGACGATAGGCAGTCCCATGCCGTACTGGCTGCCCTGGACCTGCATGCCGTTGTAACGCGTGGCCTGCGTCGCTACCGGCTGCCCACTGCTGGCGCCCATGAAGTTGCTCACAGCCACGCCCTCACGCGCCAGTAACCGGCGAGGCGATCCACCAAGGCAGAGCGTTCCCGCCGTTCGACGCAGCGCGCAATAGCGCAGGCATGCACCACGAAGGTGTCATCGAGGACGAGCGCACCGTGCGCGGTACAGCGCCCAAAGCGGTAGAGTGCGAGATCGGCCGGCAGCACTCGCTCACCATCCGGCAGCTTTTGTGCGTACCGACCGAGCGTGTCGAGAAAGCGTTCCTCGTCACGGTGCAGAAACCAGCTCGCGGGGTAGGGACGCGGGTCGAAACGCTCGATCACACCGGCGCCCGCGAACCATTCAATCAGCGACATCGCGCAGTCCACGCCGCGGCCTTTGACGGCCTGGCCGTGATGGTAGGGAGTTCCAATCCATCCCAACGCCTGCGCGATCACCGCGGCGCGCAGCTCAGAACTGGCTGATGCCGCCATTGCGCCCTCGAGGACCGATATTGGTCTGGATCGAATTTGAGTTGCTGCCGGCAGTCCCTGGCGCGTTCGCAGCTACGCCGGCGTACTGCGTCGACGGGTCCGGCACGTACGGGAAGCCGCGGTAATGCACGAGGTTATTGAACCGCGCCGTGCAGGTCGCGCGCGTCTTGTCGCAGCCGAAGATGGCACTCACACCGTCGCCAACTGCGGGCACTGCATACAGCGGATACACCAGCGTGAGAACGCCCCCGACATACGACTTCACCGTGCGCGTCTGGCCGTCGTTCACTCCGCCAGTGAAGGTCACGATGCCGCCCTGGAAAGAGCCGTCCGCGAGATTGCCGCCGCTCAGGGTGAGCGGAAACGAGGTAGCGCTCGGAGCCGATCCGACCGTTCCGGCGTACGTGAAGCTAGAGGCCAGAATCCCGCACACGCCGTCGTACAAGGTATTGGCGCAAGAGGGCAAAACATACGTGCGCGGGAATGTCGCCTTCAGCATCGCTAGCGGCGATTCCACCGTGATCTTGATTGTCTTTCCCTGCAGTGTGATCTGCCCGGCATAGCCGATGAACCACGACACGGAGCCGACGGCAGTATTGCTCCACGAGTCTGAGATGAATCGGTCAATCTCGATCTGCGCGTAGTCGAAGAACTTTTGCCATGCCGCAGTCACCAACGCCTGTCCGTTGATGGTCTGGGATCCATCATCGAGAATCGTCATGTTGAGCTGGTCAACATTGAGACCCATCGACCACTTTGCCTTGTCGCGCTCCACCGGAGGGCCGACCACGAAGGTATTGGCACCGATGGTGATCGGCGTCTTGTTTGTGGTCCACCGCAGCACTGTCCCATTGGTGAGTGTGATAGTGAACAGGTCTGCCAGCACAAATGGGCCGCCGGTGGCGAGGACCGCCTGCAGGGCGCTGCTGATGGAGCGCATCTCAGATCAGAAGCCAAGTGACAACGCCGAGCAAGCCGCCCAGGATGTAGCCCGCAAAATCCTGAGCGGCATTTTTGTAGGGCTGCGGTGGTACCTCGTAGCGGTGGTCAATCCAAAACTCTTTCAACGAGGCCACGGCGACCCCGCTTACCAAGATCGCGATGCGATGCGCCGGGAAGGCAACCCCAAATGCGGTTACCAGCCACGCTGCGAGCCACGCGTGAATGGCGAGTGTGGTGAAAAGAGGGTTGGTCTGGAAGGACCGCAGAAATGTCAGAAACTTGTTCACCAGTAGGTCTCCAAGCTGACGGACTTCGTCTTGTAGAGCTGGGACATGAACTGCTCAAACTCCGCCGTTCCCTTCGAGAAGCGGCACTGAAAGTAGTAGGTCCCCGTCCACGTCAGAGCCGATCCGGACGCTGGCGCCGTCGCGAAGGTCACGTAGCCATTCGACGGGCTGTTGAAGGTCGCGGTGGCAGCGGTGCCGTTGACATACGCCGTGGGGCTTCCGGAACTGGCCGCCACCGGCTCGGCGAATCCCCCGTAGGAGCGCAGGAGCTGAAACTGCGTGGTGGTCCCGTTGCCGCTCCCGATGGCCTGAGCGGTCACGCTGTCTTGCCCTGGCCCAGCGTCGAACAGAAACGGGATCACGTTCCCCTGTTGCTGGTTGAAGAACGCAAGCAGCGTCTGATACAGGGCCTGCGTCAGCACCTCGAACTGGAGCGTAAACTTGTAGAGCGGGTACTGCTGGTAGGTGGCCGCAACGACGCGACCGGTTTGCGTCTTTTGGAGTTGTGAGTTCCACACGGGAGCCAGCGTGGGAGGCCACACATAGCCGGTGACGGAGGGAAAGACGTTCACGGAAACGCGCCGATCCGAACCACGTGCTGCATCCCGGCGGCCAGCCCCTCGGGGTTGCGCTGAACCATATCGAGGAAGGAGCCGGCGTCGTTGGCGTGAATGTGGTAGTGGTGCTCCACAGAACCGCCTTCCCCACCGGATCCGCGGCCGCCGATAGCCGAGCGGAAGTCGTCGGCGAAGGGGCGCGGCAGGATTGCCTCGCCGCTGTGTACCATCGCTGGCATGTCGTGCGGGACGCTCCACGCGCCGACGTCGAAGGACGCCATCGCCTCGTATGCTCCGACGGCCGCAAATGCAGTTGCGGCAGCGATCGGCGCAAGTACGGGCCCAACGTACGGTATGCCAACGACCGCGCTATAGGCGCCCGCCGCGGCCTTTGCGGCGTCGGCTCGGATGGTTGCCATGTTGAGCACGCTCGCACTCGCCTTCTCGGCGGTGTGAGCAGCGGTAACGACTGCCGTGCGCGTCGTTGTACCCGTGATGGTGGCCATCGTCATCTGTGCTTCGCCGGCAACCCACTGAATGGTGCGCTGGATGGCAACATCGATGTACTTGAGCAGGATGGAACTCAGAATTCGGTCTGTGGCCATCTGCAGGGTTTGCGTCCCCTGGATGATGCCGTTGATCGAAGTGGTGAACGCCGAGGTTATTGGCTGCAGCATCTTCTGGTACGCCTGCTCCTGCTTCTGCGCACTCTTCTCGGCTGCGGTCGCCATCTTCGTGGCGTGCTGATCCTGAAGTGCCTCAATCTCGGCGTTGATCCGCGCGATGACGGCCGGCTTGCCCTTCTCGAGGGCCAGTTCCTTCTGGTACGCGACGAGCTGCGCGGCGTATTCCTGGCGGTAGAGGGCCTGCTCGTCGGAGAGTTCCTGCGCGTGCGTGATCTGGCCTTCCGCCTCTTCGGTGCGCAGCTGCTGGATCTTGATTTGCAGCATCGCCTGCGAGTGTCGACTCGCCGCCGCCTCCTCGATCGAGTTCACCTGCTCGGCGGTGCGCTCCTGCTGGTCGGCGCTGCGCTGGGCGGCCTCCAAGATGGTCCGGTCCGCCGTGAGCATGTGCTCGACGCCGCTGGTGGACTCACTCCCGGCGGTCACACCCGCGAACCGGATGTGCACCGGGTGGGAGTCGAACTTGCGCTGGATGTTCCCAATCAGCTGATCGTATGTGGCGTTTCCCTTGGTGAGATGCCCTTGCGCGTTGAACTGATCGCCCTGCAGGAGCTTCGAGCTGGGATCAGACCGATGGAGTGCCTCTATCGCCGTGGTGATCTGCTGCTCGTGGGCGAGCTCGGCGTTGACGGTCTTGAGGCTCGCCACCTGCTTGTCCAGGTAGGCCGCCGCACGCACGCCGGCGGCGTTCATCTGATCCTGCTCGGACTTTGCCTTCGCGACTGCGGCGTTCTGGCGCTCCTGAGCCTGGAGAGTGCGCAGCCGCGCCTCGAGGGTCGCCTGCGCGCCGCTCGCGTCGTACGGGTCGCTAGCCTTCAGCACCTGCAGCTGGTTTTCGATGCCCGCGATCTGCCGTTGTACCGTGTCAGTGCGGCCAAAACTCTCCAGGGCGTTCCAAGCCCCCATGATTCCCTGCTTGATGTCCTCCCAGCCGCGTACAACGTACCCCTCGTCCTGCATGGACTGTTCCGCGCGCGCGTGCATCGCCGCGCCGAAGGCGTCGATCGCCGCTTTCGCCGCGCTGGCGGCATTCCCTTCCTGCGCGAGGGCCGCGATGTGCTGATACTCGGCGGCGGTGAGGAAGTGGTATTCGTCGTTCAGCTTCACTGCCGCCTGCAGAGGGCGCCCGGCCAGTTGCTCGACCGCAGAGGCCGCCTGCTTCATCGACTGGTCCGTGAGGTCCGCGAAATCGACCGCCGCCATGCCGGCCTCTTGCAGGGTCGCCCCCGTAAAGCGGCCGGACTGAGCGAGCGTCAGGAGGGCGCTACGCGCCGCGCCGACCGTGATATCGCCGCCGGCGATCGCCGCCGCCATGGACTCGAAGCGTCCCTGGGTGACACCCATGGCGTCGTTCGTCGAGAGGACGGCCCGGTCAAAGGCATCCGACTGCCGCTCTCCCTCGATGAAGGCCGCCGTCAGAACGCCAGCCGCCACCGCGGTGCCGCTGATCGCGAGCCCCATGGGGGTGAAGATCTTGGAGAGAAGCCCCATGCGGTTCGCCAGCACCACCGAGGAGCCGCCGAGGCGCCGAAACCGCCCCGAGGCGATCTCGTCCAGCATGTAGGTAGCTTCCCGGGCCGTGCTGCCATTCACCACCGTGGCCGCGGTGTTCTCATCGAGGGCCGCGGTCTCGGACTGGATCGCCGTGGCGTCGTCGAGTCTGGCCGCCAGGCGCTGGTACTCGGCCTCGATCTCCTTGTTGGCCGCAGCCTCCTGGGTTGCGAAGGCCGCCTGCTGCTGCGCGCCCAGGCTGCCGTAATAGGCCCGGGTCGCCGCCAGATAGCCGTCCCGGCGCTGCTCCATCGTGGCGAGGGCATCCCCCAGGGATGCGGCGTCCGCCTTCCTGCCCGCCCTCAGAACCGTATTGGCGTGCGTTTCAGCGTCGATCATTGCCCGCCGGGAGGCCACCCACACCTGGGCCGTGGTCAGCGCCTGCGCCTGCAGGGACTGCTCCCCGCTGGCGGCCGCCTGGGTGGTGGATGCGTGGCTCACAGAGGCGCTGAAGGCATCCAGCTGTCCCGTGGCCCGGGCTAGCCCCGCGGTGAGGCCGTCGGTCTTGGCGACGATGTCGACTGCAAGGGTATTGCCGGCCATTGTGTTCTCTTTGCTCAGGCGTTCCGAGGCATCGGATCGATCGACATGCGACCGCCGGTAGCCTCGAAGAACTGCTTGGCGTTCATCGCCCCGGCGCGCCACCTCTCCTCGAGGGAACGCCGATGTGCCGCGACGACCTGCTCCTCGGTGAGTTCCTGACCCTCAGGGCGCCAGGTCGTGTAGACGGACGCCAGGAGCGCTAGCGTCTCGGCCTCTGGGGGTACTTGGCGCCAGAAAGTGATGACGGCGCGGACGTCGGCCATCCTCATCGTCCGCACCTCGCTCGGGAGCTTCTTTAGCCCCGAGGCGAGCCGGACGATGAGTTCCCTCAGCCCGCTGGCGCTTCCCCCCGCTGGGCGTCCACGGCGGCTGAACCGGAGGCTCCTTTCTCGGGAAGCACCCAGCCGCCGAATTGGAGAATCTGGTCGGCAGCCCCGGAGAGCTGCTGGATATCGGGGATGCGCACCCCCTTCAAGTTCTCTGCGGTGACGTCCTTGTGGTCCTCGCTGAGCGCGGCGGCAATGAGTTCCCGATTGGTCGCGGCCCGCCGGTGATTCGACGCTCCAGCCTGCTGCAGGAGATCGTGGATCTGCTCCACCTGGCCGATCGTGAGCTCTCTGATTTCAAACGTTCGCTCGCCAAGGGCGATGGTGATGGACTTCATAAAATCCTCTGGAGGGGTAAGCGAGCGGCACCGGCATGCCGCTCGCCCGTCGATCTAAGATCGACGCCCCAAAGAGGTGGACGAGTCCGGCTGCCGGGCCGGATTCAGGGTCGGAGGGAACTGCAGGATCAGGCGGTACTGGCGAGGCTCACCATGCCGATCTGCTGGGACGCGTTCGCGAAGAACGAGAAGTCGTACTCCGGCATCGCATAGTCGGTGGTCTTGTGCTGCATCTGCACCTTGCTGCCCACGCACCGGTACAGCCGGACGTAGTAGGTCGAGCCGTAGAGGGTGGTGGAGTAATCCAGCTGGAACGTCGGGGTCGTCCCGATCAGGTTGTTCTGAATGATCTGGAACTGGCCAGGCTGACCGGTCGTCACCTTGTAGGCAAAGTTGATCACCACGGACACGCCGGAGCCTTGGTCCGCCGAGGAGAACGTGTAGACGCCGGCGGCCTGAGAGTACTCACCAGCGGTGGGGCTGCTCGTCACCAGGGTCATCGGCTCGCCGGTGGCGGAGTTCGTGACGCCGAGGTCCGCATCGAAGGTGCCGGTGTTCGGGATTGTCGGGGTAATGGTGAACGGCGTCGCCGGAATCGCGGTGACCGGGCTCTGACCCATGAAGTACTGGGTACCGGTCGTCCACGTGCCACCGTAAAGCACGGTGTTCAGAGCGCGCCCGGACAGGGTCGCCGCCTTGATCTTGCCCGTGGTCTTGGCGGTTCCGCGCGCCACCACCAGAGGAAACTGGTTCTGGCCGTAGAGTTCCTTCGTCTCGAAGGAGATGTCGATCGACAGTTCGTTGGTGTAGCCGACGTTGAACGGCGTCTCATCACCGCCGTCGTTGCGCGTCAGGACGGCGATGCCGGGGCCAAAGAGGGCCTGCGGCACCGTGTTGGTGTTGGGCATGTGGGAAAGCTCCAGTGTTAAACCCGGGAACGAAAAAGGGCGCCGAAGCGCCCTCCTACGCACCTAGAGGCGGTGTGGACTACGGAACGATGATCTCGACGTCGGCCCAGACTTGGGATTGGGGGCCGAGGTCGCCGGTGGCCTTCTCCACCTTCCCGTTCAGGCGGCACCAGAAAACGATGCCTCCCAGGGTGAAGCGTTGACGCTGTGGGTCGTCGGGCGCGAACGCCGCATCCAGGGCGTCCATGTACGTATTGAGAGCGCTTTCAGGAACTGCGTCCGGATCCGCGCCAACCTTGGAAACGATGCAGATCTCCGGCTTCAGGATCAGAACCTGCAGGTTCTCCTGCCACTGGTATTCCTCATCCAGACAGCGCAGAAAAAGTGCCGGCGCCGGCACGTTGTCGCCAAAATCCGTGCGTCTATCCACCAGGGCGAAACCGGTCTGCACTGCAACGGCCGCACCGTTCGAGGTAGCGGCCTGACTCATGGTGAGGGGCGCCAGAGACGTGAGAGTGCTTCCCTCAGGAATGCCGTTCCCAGAGAGAGGGAAGCCGACGAAAAGTCCTACCGTGGAACTCGGGTTGAGGAGTGTCTGAGAGCCCTTGACAAGTGTGGCCGTGAATGACGCCGAAAAGACGCCCTGGATCCACGCCAGAAGCGTAGTCAGGATGGTCTCGCGCGGCGCCCGACTCATCCTTCCTCCTGCGCGACCATCTCGGCGATGCCTTCCTCGAGGATGGCAACCGCCTGTGCCTCCATCTCGTCAAAGGGGCCACGCAGGTACCGATAGGCGCGAATGTGAGCTGGTTTGCTCATCCTCGCCTTGATGCGCCGACTGCTGCCGCGCAGGCGGCGCCAGACGCCGCTCTTGAGATCCTTCACCGCGCGGGAGCGATTGCTGCCGTACTCGAGCGTCGCCGCCTTTGGGTACTCGGCAGGGTCCCCAGGAGCAAACACCGACACGTATCCGGCCACCCGTTTCGGATTGTCCGAATACACCTTGGACTTGATGAACTGCGCGAGCGCCGGAAGACTGCTCGGCCACCGGGGGCTCTGGCGCACCGGAATGGTGCCTTGGACGTTTCCACGCAACGTCCGCACGAACGTTTTAATACGACGTCGCAGAATCCTGCGCGTCCGCCACGGAATAGCGCTGAATTTGGCAATCAGTTCGCGTTCCATTACAACGCGCATCCTGACCTGAATGTCACTCATCCGGTCACCGGCGTCCGGTAGTGGTCGACCAGAAGAGCGATTTCCGGCGGCAGGCTCGATTTCTGTCCGGAGACAGGCCCGACCCAGTAGCGCTCGCTACCCACCAGGTTCCCCTGCGTGCGCTCAACCAGAGTTGGGTCGCGCCCTCGAAGCGCATATCTCATCGTGACCAGACGCAGACACGCTTCCACCAGGTCGTCCGGGATGGTCTGGTAGCCGCCGAGGTACTGGACCGTCGTGGGACGGGCCTCCCACAACACCTTCTGACCCGTCCAGGAATCGAGCCGGATCAGCCATCCCTTCTTGGCATCCACGGTGAATTCCGAACCGTAGGCCAGCGTCTGGCTCGTGGTTGCGGAAAGGGTTTGGACCACCTGCATGCCAGCGGTGAAGGTGAGCCCGCTCGCCCGAGACGTCGTGGGCCCGCTCAGCTGCACCGAGGAGGGTGTTGTTCCGATTACGGTGGTGCCGGGCGGCGCGCTGCCGTCAGAGGCGAATACTGGCATCCCGTTGGAGACGCCGGCGGTGCTCGAGACCATCGTAATGATGCGGCTCGCGTTCCCGTTGCCGGTGAACGTGACAACCCCCGGATTTGGCAGCGGCCAGCGCGACAGGGAGATCTCGCGCACGCCTCCCGGAAGCTGCCAGGGGTAAGGATATTGATCGATGAAGAATTCGTCCTGAACCACTTCAGCCTGAAAGACCCGGTCGCAGTAACTGGCGATCACACTCGACGCCTGCGTGATAGCGCGACTCAGGAACGCATCCTTCGAGGTGTCGGAGGCCTGGATCGAGAGCTCGCTCTTTGCGACTGCCAAAGTGGTGAGATCGTATGGACCTGCACCGAGCGCAGCCGTCGCGGGAACCAGGACGGAGGTGATCGCCTCGACGGACAAGGATCAGTACTCCGCGATGATGTTCGTTGCGGTCGTGCCCGTGGCGTTCACCTGCGCAGCGCGCACATTCAGGTAGGTCCCCGCGGGAACCCCAACGTACGTCACGGCCGCCCCGCCGGTGGTAACGAGCGAGACGTTCCCCGCACCACCCACCCAAAGCCGCTTGGAGGCAATTGGGAGCGCCACCGTGTTGCTCGGAGTAACCGCGGCGGCCAGAGAGGCTGGCGACAGAAGGTCGTCGCCGGACCCGGCGTATCGGTCAGGCATGGCTATCTCCTAGCCTTTCGGCCTAGATGCAGGATGGGGCGCACCGGGGCGGTTTTGGGTCTCACCGGAACTGCTGGAGTGCCGAGCGTGCTCGATGAATTCGGCTCGACGAAGGGACGCGGATTCTGCGCCTCACCCGTCTTCACCAGATGTTCAGCCAGAATGGTCGCCACGTGGATGTCATCGCCTTTGCGCCAGGGACGCATGTCCCGGGTGAGTGTCACGGTGGTCAGTGCCATAAAGTCCTCAGAGAGACGGCGCCCAGGAGGGCGCCGTCACCCGCTCACTCCGCCGGCAGAGTGTTCTCGCCGCCGAGAATCACGTCCGCCACGACCTCAACCGTGGGCGAAGTGCCTCCGGTCAGGACGGGGGTAGTGACGACCCGGATGTACCGGTAGGCGGCCGTGAGGTCCACCGCGAGGCCGTTCTCGGTATTGGCCGCCGTGAGGGCAGCGGACTGTGCCGTTGTCACTCCATCCGGCAGGTAGTTCGTCCAGGTGGTGTCATCCGGGGAGTGCTGCAGAACGGAGCTGACCGAGATGGCGCTCGGGGCACCCGATTCGGCTCCCACGGCCGTGTGAAGCACACACGACTGGGCCATGCTGTGAGAGACGCGATCGATTGACCCGCCGTTGACCGCGGCGCTGGCCGCCTGCGGCTGCACGCTGGTCGCGACGGCGACGAAGGCGCCGATGTTGCGCTGGGTTGCGACATTCATTGAAGAAACTCCTGCGTGAAATGGTGTGGGCTGGGGCCGAGGCGCACCCCCTTGGGTGCGCCGTCAGCCGTCAGTTACCCGTGGATCAGGAAATGGCCGGCGCCCAGCGGACGAACTGCAGAACCGCAACCGCCTGGTCGTGGCGGATCTGGAAGTCGTGCTCCGCGATGGCCCGAACCAGAGTCTGATCGTTCGAGAACGCCGAGACGGTGGTGCCGCGCGCGTTCACGTAGCTTCCTTCCCGCGACACGGCCAGCTCCATCGTCATGCTGTCGAAGATCATTGCCGCGTCCATCTCGGCAAGCAGGAGGAACGAGCAGTCCTTATTGGCACCCGTGGCATCCCACAGATTGGTCGGGATCTGAGTCGTCTTCTTGTAGGGATAGCCCAGCAGCTTTCCGGCCGCCATCTCCTCGCGGTACACGTACACGCCGAGACTGTTCTGGACGTTGTACAGGTAGTTGAAGGTGCGGGGATGCGAGAACCACACGCGCTTGGTTTCCGTAACGTTCGCCGTATCCAGCAGATTGGCGAGACCGGCCATTTCCTGCGCTGCGGTGCTGAGCGTATAGGTTTCGTTGGAGGTGAGAAACTGACCCCCAACCGCGGCCGTGGAGTCCGCAGTCGCACTCCAGACGCCGGCAGACCCGCCGGAGTTAACGGCGTTCCGATTGGCAAATCCGGTGAAGCCCATCGGAGCCGCCTGCGTTCCGTCGCCGAGCAGAAACGCCAAGTCCTGGCGCAGCGCCATGATCTTGACGAGGTCGTCGCGCACGAATGCGTCGGCGGCAGGATCCGCATAACGCATCATGTCGTTCGACACCGGCACGAGGGCCGTCAGCTTCTTGAACGTGGCGACGATCTGTCCCACGGTCGGCTGGCTGGAACCGATCGCCGAGGTCTCCGTACCGTAGGTGGCGGTCGCCGGCGCCGTCTGCGCCGGGAGCGTCATGGTGCCGCGGGGCATCGGAATCACACGCGGCCCCGAGGCGCGTACGACGGCCGCCGGGCGCAGGAGCTCGATGATCTCGTTCATGTAGTCCGGAGGCACGATGAAGCCACCGCTGGCGCCCACCGACGTGATGAGTGCCCGGGTTACCGGGTGCTGTTCCCCCAGCGTCTCCCCGGCGATCTGCCGCGCCTGGTAGAGGTTGCCGCCGGCGAGGGCGCAGAGGCGAACCATGCCGCCTACGGTCAGTCCCGCCGAGGTGCCGAAGCCTCTCTTTTTGGCGAATGCGTCGTCCGTATACGCATCCGCGACCGCCTGAACCTGCGTGGCGCGTGAGGCGTGGACGTCCTGGCCGCCCACCGGCAGCGCACCAGCAGCGGCCGTGCGCTGCACCTCCTCGAGGCGGGGAATCTCTGTGTCGCACTCCTTCACCTTGCGCTCGAGCGCATCGAAGGAGAGCTTCTCCTCGACGGTGAGGGAATCCTTGGCAACGAGCGCCTCCAGCTTTTCGATGGCGGTCGCTCGCTTCTTCCGAAGCTCGGAAACATTCATGGTGAAACTCCAGGAGGGCGCCGCGAGGCGCGCGGAGCCTTGCCCAAGGGCGAAAGAGGGGCGTTCCCGGCCCCAACCGGAGCCAGAAAAGAAAAACCCCGCCTTGAGCGGGGTCGGGAGTCAGTAGATGGTCAGGTCAGGCGATCTTGAGAAGCCGAACCCGGCGCCGGAGGGCATCCATGCTGCGGTCTCCCGTGGCACCTGCCTCCTGCTGGGTGCCGTTCGACACCTGGACGGCATCCGTATCGCCGTCCTTGCCGGTTGCCGTGTCCACGTCACCAGGAACGTTGTCGTCCCCAGCGGCACCCTTCACCGAAGCCTGTGCGTCGCGCATCGAGCGCCCCAGGTCGTCGTGAGCGCTTTCGGCATCCTCGTGCGCGCCAGCCACATCGTTGTGAGCCTCTCGTACGGACCGGTGGTGCTTCTCCACCGTACCGTGCAGCTTCATGGCGCGCTCCAGATGTTCCGCGGACCGCTCCGGATCGCCACGCACGGAATCGAGCGCCTCGCCCAGACTGTCGTGCGCCGCGCGCGCCTTCTCGTGTGCGCTCCGAGCTTCCTCGAGGTGATCGGCGATCCGATCGTGGTGCTCGCCGAGCGTCTTGTGGTGAGTGGCGGCGCGCTCGTGATGGCGCAGCGCCGCGGCCAAGGATTCCTTTGCCGCCTTGGTCAGTCGGCGCACTCGGCCAGCGACCGAGCGGTCGCCGTCGTTTTCTTTGCCCATTTCGGCTTTCTCCTCATAGTGATCGAGGACCTTACGGGCCTCTGTCTTGATTTCGGCAGGGATCTGAGTGTCGGGAAGACGGGACGCCGCGGCGCGAATAGCACCCTTCGGCACGCGCAAACGACCTTCTACGACGTGCGCGATCGGCAGCTTGTAGGAGCCGCGCTCCTTCGGGTTAGCCGCGTCGTACGCCAGGAACGCCTTTCGGGCTTTCGCCGGATCGAATTCCTTGCCACCGGCCCACTCAAACACAGACTTCTCCGCCGCAGGGCCGTCCCACCCGTCGGAGTCGTCAATGGGCAGGGTGCGGGAGACTCCGCACTTCCAGTCAGCCGATTCGGCGGCGCGTTGCGTCATGTTGGTCTCCGGGGAACGCTGAGTGACAACGGCACCAGTATCGGCCGGTACCGCGACAAAACTAACTTCTAACAAATCTGCGGCTAGCACTCGCTGGCCGCCCCACGGCTCCTTCGGATTCAGCGGCTCCATCTCGAGCGGGATGAAGCCGATCGAGACGGCGCGAATGACCTCCGCCTTTACGAGGCGTCTCACCTCGTCGGATTTCGGGGACGTCCCGGGCGGCGGCCAGCGAACGGAGATCTCGAGTTTGTCGCCGTTGTCAATCAAGGCAGTCGAAACCGGCGTCGCGACCGGGTGCTCATAGTCGTGGTTGAAGCACACGGCGGAGCTGCGCAAGAAATTTGCCGTTTTGAGATTGGCCGGCTCAACCACCCATCCGTCCCGGGCAATCTCGTTGGTGGAGGCGGTTACCTTCGTGATGTCATCCACCTCACCTTCCACAACGCGTACATGCGCCACGGAACGCATCATCTCGTTTACTTTCATGGAGCGTGTCACCTTGCCGATGGACCGGAGCGGAATCACGCCTCGATCACCTTTTGTGGATTGGTTTGGAACCGCAGGGTCGGGTTCACTCCCCTCGGGAGGCCTCCCGGCCCCATCGGGTGAGGTGCCCGTCATATCGCTGCCGAGAGCAGCGAGATTTACGGGGGCGCGTACTTCGTCGCCACCTGGCACCGGCTGCAGATTCTCCGACTTGCGCCACTCGTTGGTCGCAATCAGGCCGGAGAGAACGCCGATCCGGCCGAGGTTGTATCTGGTCTGCGGATCAGCGCGCATGAGCGTTCCGGGATCAAGCAGGAGCGACAGCCCCTCATCCTCCAGCTTGAAGTAGCGGTTGAAGCGCTGCTCCAGCATGGTCAGATCGGGCGCCACGGTTTCGTTGATGTACGCCTGGTCCTCCTGAATGATGGCGTTCCCGCGCTGCTCCTTACCTGGCTGAAACAGCTTCGCGGGGGGAACCCCGAAAAAGCGCGCAATCTCCTGGATGCTGAGCTGCTGCTGATCGATGAACTGGATATCCACCGCGCTCAGCTGCAGCTGCTCCCACTTCAGTCCCTCTTCCAGGACCGCAGTGCGGCCGGTGTTCTGGACGCCGGCCTGAAATTCTTCCCACTGCTTCTTCAGTCTGTCGGCGGTGTCCTGGCTCAGCCGACGGTCGGTCTGCAGTACTCCGGAGGGACGCGCCCCATTGTTCACCCAGCGAGACGCCTGCAGACCTTGCCCCATCGCGAGCCCGATGGCGTCTCGCGCCATGCCAATAGTCGAGGCGGCGATCAGCATGTTGAAGCTGATTCCGCGGATGTGGAGGATGTCCTCGGCCGGGATGGCAACGGGAAAATCCCGCAGCATGGCCATCTGAAAGAGGCCGATGCGGTTGACGTTGTAGAACCAGCTGCCGTCGGACGCCTCGAGCACCATCACTGCGTCGGGATTGATCCAAATGAGTTCCGTCGGATCTCCCCGCTTGTTGCGGAGGACCGCCGAGTAGGCGTTCCCGCGCAGCAGATACGCGACCATCATGTCGCGCATGTACTCGTACCAGGTTTGCACCCGGTTAGGCCGAACCAGCAGGTTTGCCACCGGATGCTGGCTGCGCCCCAACTTCGTCTGAGTCCCGTTTGCGTCGGACCTCACCACCGAAGCCGCAGCGCGCGCCACATCCTGAGCACGAATCGAAACCGCCCGGTTGACCGCACTCACCGCCATCGCAGTGGCCTGCGAAACGAGCATCCCAGAGGCCGACTGTATAGAGCCAAGAGGCGGAATCATCCCGTAGGAAGGAACTCCGGCGCTGGAACGCACTTCGCCGCCCAGCATGCGGACAAGTCGATCTCGGATGCCCATGTTCGATTACGACCTCACAGAAACAGCAGGCCGCGGCCCTCGTAACTAGGGCCAGCCTGCGTCACCTTGGACGCCCGGGACGTGGCGGATCCAACCCCCATGGCCAGGGCCACGAGAGGGTCAATTCTGTTCACCGCGCGCTTCTTGGAAAACCACCGATTGTTGAAGGCGTCGGTCTCCATCGCGGCGGACATACACGCCCACACCAGGAGGGGCGAGTTCAGAAGGCGGATGCGCTCCTCGAGAATCAGCTCCTCGAGAGCGAGCACGGAGCCAGGCATCCAAAGACCGAGCGGCGGATCGTCACCCTGCAGCTTCGCCTCGTCGATCTGGTCCTGAGTGGGCTTGGCTCGCCGAACGCCGCCCTGCGGGTGCTCCGCCTGAGGCAGAGTTAGCCCAATATCATCCATCTCCTCCTCGAGCTTCCGGTAGGAATACCGGTCATACGCTACGAGGCGAATTTGGTACTCCCTGTTGATCTCAGCCAGTCGGGCCGCGAGGAACCCGAGGCGAATGATTTTCCCGGGAACGGAATGCAGCCAGCCGGCGCGCACCCACTCATGGTATGGCGCCTGATCCCGCAGAGCCCGCTCCGTCATCGTGTCGGCCGGGGTCCACGCCTCAACCCATGCGTCGAAGGTTGGAAGTGCCACGGTCTTACCGTCGCGCTCCACCTCCTTGACGCCGGTCTCCACCACGAACGCTGCTGCGGTCAGGTCCTGCGACCCGGAAAGATCCAGCCCGATGTGAACACCCATCCCGGTATAGGCGCGCGGATCGAAGTCCGACAACACTCGCTCCAGCGCCTTGCGTCCCATCCAGGCCGTATCCGACTCCGTCCACACACAGAAGTGCAGGCGCAGAATGTTGTTCAGCTTCCCGGGGATGGCTCGCGCTTGCGACACTGCGGAGCGGATCTCAGCCGCCGGCATCGTTATGCCGAGGAGCGGATTTGCCTTGATCCAGCACCGCTCGTCCTCGAGAGGATCGTCTCCCTTATCTAGGGCGCACACATAACTGAAGGTGGCGTCCCCGCCGTCCAGGACGTCCCCCACATAGGTATATTCGTCATCCGGCACCATCGTGCCGGCCGCGACGCGCACCGCCCAGAGATGCTCCTGCCAACACACACTCTGCCGATCGCTGCCGCTATTAGTGATCATCACCAGAAGCGGCTGCCGGCGCGACTTGAAGCCGCGCTCGAGCATTTCGACCATGTTGCTGTCGCGGTGCTCGTGGATCTCATCCAGGAGCGCGCAGCTCGGCATAGGCCCAGAGTGTGCCTCCTCGGTCGAGATCGGTCGGAAGAAGCCTCCGCGCTTCATATCAGACAGCTGCCAGATCGGGTTGCCGCCCGAAGGCACCAGGCGCTGACCCAGCGCCGGAGACTGCCGCCACATCATGACGGCGGCCCTGAATATCACCATCGCCTGAGACTTCATCGAGGCGCCGGCATACACCTCCGCCTGAGCCTCACCGTCGGCGAGGAGGCAGTACATGCCTACGCCTCCGGCCATGGGGCTATTGTGTGTCGGAATAAACTCGCGGCCTGCGAGATACATCTGCGTGGGGGAATCCACGCTGATGCATCGCACCGAGACGGATTCCACTGGATCACACGCAACGACGCGCCGGTCAGCACTTAGACGACGTCGCGCATGAGGCACCCGTTGCCGCGCGTCTTTGCGCGAAAGCCGAAATACTCTCATCGCGTCCGGTGCATTAAATTGGATCCGATATCGCGGCCCGACGTCCCTACCGTATAGGGTCGCGCGACCCTCTTGCCAATTCACCTTCAGCCCGAGGCTCATGGCGAGTTCCCGCGCCCCTTCCGCGAGAGGGCGGCATGTCAGATCAAGTTCGCAGCACCCCCTGCCGCTAACGTGGCCATCAGTGTCCATGATGCCCTGGAGCAGTGCGAGGCGCTGTGCGGCGCTGGCGCGCAGGTACAAGGCCGGAATGTGCTTGTTGCCAAGAAGACCGGCGACTCGCAGCTTTTCCCGGAGCGCGGTTTCCCGCGTGCGCGGCGGCGCCGCAACGCCCCTGCGCCGCGCGCGGTCGCATTCCCGCTCACAGGCTCTGCATTTCTGACCGATACGCTCTTCCGGTGCATGTCCGCGTACACATCCAGGTGGGCGACCGCCGAGCAGATAGCGTCCAGGGCGATCGCCACCCTGGCGCCCGCCGACGGTCGTCCCCGCAGTTCGCAAATGCTCCAGGATCTCAACGTCGGCGTCGCCTACCGTCACTCGCGCGCAGTCGCTGTCCCCATCGCCGAGCCAGACCCCGAGGGTATAAGGCTCGATTGGGAGCGCGGCGGGCGGCAGATCCAAGGGAGCGGCAAGCCGAATGCTGTGATTCGCCGACCGGTACCGGCCATTGGAATAGCGAAGCGTCTCGGCTATCTTCCTAGTGCTGCGCACCCCTTGCCGCCACGCCCCCTGGCCGCTCCTCGGTACGCCAGAGAGCGCCGAGCGCCCCTTGGGAGTATCGGAGCGGCGCTGCTCCGTCATCCATAAGTGTTCGGCGTCAGCGACGATGATGGCGCCGTCGTCGAATTCAACTCGATAGCACGGACGTCCAGACTGGACTGGGTGGGCCTGCAGTACGCGACACGGGCGCCCTGCATCGTCCAATACCTCGTCGCCTGCGCGCAATTCACCCATCGTCGTCCAACCGCCAGGCGTAGGGATCGCCGTGTCGAGCGCGAGCGCCTTGCCCCCCCCTTTCGCCATTTCTATGTAGGCCCGGCGAAAGCGCCTGAAGCCGTCCGCGCGCTTCCAGCCGAAGATCGACCCGATGATGAACTGCTGCGCCGGCTCGAGCTCGAAAGGCATCCCCTCGAACTTGCCCTGCGCCAGACGAAGCACATCGGGAAAAAAGTCGATTGCTCTGTGCGCCGCCTCGAGGTCCCAGGTCAGCCCACGCTCGCCACCGCGCTGCAGGTCGTCCAGATGCCGCCTGCAGGCGTTGCGCACGTGCGGCCCGGCAACCATCTTCCCCGCCAGAACATTGCTCGCATACGCGAGCACGGGATCAGGTGGCGCCTTCTTCCTAGAAGTACTTCGTCGCTGGGTCTTGCTTGTCTTGGGGCGGGATGGCACTCACTCGACTCCTGGCAGACGGCGTGATGCCCAACTCAACAGCCGCCTTTAGCATGTTCTGGTAGGCCTGATTGGCCAATTTCACGTACGGCGACAGCGCCGGTTGTCCCTTCGAGCCTTTGACCAGCGGAGCGCGCTCAGACGCCTCGGTGTATTTGCACCAGCTCGCGTAATACTGGCAGTACGACGCTAACACCGCGCGATCCAGATGCGTCAGCATCCCGAGGTCGTACAACTCGTTGGCGACGCGCCCCCACTCCACCTTCGCCTCATCTGTTAGATGCGGCGGAACTGACGGCAGCGCGAGGCGCGGCCGAGGTTCGTTCTCATTGAGTGGTCGCTTACCGGGATTCCCCGTGATCAGCTTGAGAAATGTTGGTTTTGGCTTTCGTCCGCGCATTGGTTCTGAATGCGGACGGCCCGCATCTACGCTAAAAATCAGGTTCCTAAATGAGAATGCCCCTCATCTACGCATAAATCGTGCCCTGGATGAGAACGTCCCTCATCGGGAGCAGGCTTTTCTCTTGCAAGCCCTCTCGCGGTCCGTAGTATTGAGTTTGCCAACACCAACTTCTGGAACCGCGAGAGAGATCGAAATGCAACCAGACCGCGCCATCACGCTTCACCCCTGTTGGGCCTGGGCCGTCGCGCATGCGACGAAGAGAATCGAAAACCGCTCGTGGCCGACGAAATTTCGCGGACTGATCTACATCCACTCCGGCTGCGGCGGAGTGAAGCGGGACGATCGCGAGTCGCTCACTCGTCGACTCAGTCATGTCGGGATCTCTTACCCCGACGAGTCGAACTTCACCCGCGGCGCCCTCGTCGCCGTCGCTGAACTCTTCGACTGCATTCAACTACCGAATTCACGACTGGGCGCGTGGGGATGCCCTGACTCGTGGCACTTTCTTCTCCGCGACGTTCGCCCGCTTTCTCGCCCCATTGCCATGAACGGCAAGCTCGGAATCTGGCGCCTGTAAGGCGCCTCGCGCGCGCGCCCAGAGTTCCATTCCCGGCGGCGTCGGCCCTCGTAGGCGAATGAGAAAATCGTCCACGTCCCCGGCGGCATCGAAGGGCTCGAGTAAATCAGGGCGCTCGTAAGCGCCGAAGTATACGGTCGGGCGCCGTTTTAGCCCGCGTAGCAGCTCGAGCAGTCGTAGCCCGTTCTCATACCGCGAGAACCAACCGCAGGCGTTGATTCGATCGCAGCAACTCTCCATGAGCACCAGCCAGTCCGGCATCCGGGCCCACTCCTCGGGCGTCAGAATGTCCGTGTCGATGCAGTACCGATGGCGCGGCTCCATGTCCATTATCGACATCATGAGTCCGCTACCAGCGCCCAGGAGCAGCCAGTTGCCGTCCTCGCGCTGGTAGTCGACGTACTTGTCGATGCGGTAGAGCTCCCCCGCGTGGCGGACAGTGAACGTCATGGCCGCACCTGGTTGACCTGGCGCTCTGCCTCGCGCACCGGCAGCGGCTGTCCGCAGAACTCGAAGCTGGCGGTCAGGCGCGTCGTGGCGTGCTTCACGGCCCGGCGTGTGTCGCGCCCGGTCCGCGATGGCGCCCGGATCATGCGCCAGGACCGCGAGCGGCGCGCCGAGGCGATCTCGGCGGGATGGCCCGTGTTGCGGAACACCCGATAGCCAAGGGCCGTATAAGCCGCAGCAAGGTGCGAGATCATGGCGCCGGCAATCCCGACACCCTGGAAGTCCGGCAGTGTGACACTGCGGTGCCCCCGGACCGCTTTGCGCTTGTCGCGCAGCCGGCCGAAGAAGGGCAGATACGAGTGGAACGCCACCGGGCGCCCCTCATACTCGGCCACGTAGCACTTCGCCGCCTTGTTCAGATCTGCGGTCAGATAGTGATACGGAGCAAACCGGCGCCACTCGCTGTGGTGGACTCGGTAGATCGTGAGCGCAATCTCTGGACGACCTTGAAGGGACCTCCAGTGGAACTTGCCCGTCGCCGGCTCGAAGACCCAGTCCGGATCCAGCCACGCCTCGACGTCGTAATGGCAAGTTACCGCGATGAATTTGCCGCCGCGCCGGCGCACCGTCTTGGCGATCGCCGATGAGCCAATCTGCGCAACCGTCCGATCCACCACCGAGGTGAACTCGTCGATCACGCAGAGTTCCGGGTACTCGCAGAGCGCCCTGGCAATCATGGTGCGGAACTGCTCCCCGTTGCTCAGAACCTGATAGGGGCGAAGCCAGGACGGCGGGGAGCTGAACCCGACGGAGGAAAGAAGAAGCGTGATTTCCTTGATGCTCATCCCACTCGGGAATCCGTCGAGCACCGATCGTCCCTCGTCCCACTCGAATCCCCGGACGTAGGCGTCAGGGAACAATTCCCGCGCTACCGTCGACTTACCGCAGCCTGAGGGCCCTACGATCAGTCCCACTTGCCATGGCTTCTCGTCCAGGGGCAGATCAACGTTCCACTCAAGGCGCGCCTTCTCGGTCACTGGCACGTCGAACAGGCCGCCGAGCTGCAGCACTCGGGGCGTCTGTCTGACGTCCACCTGGCGAACGATGTGGGCCTTCATGCGACCAGAGCCTTACAGCGGTATCCTTCGTGAGTCATGCGCTCGAGCACCTGAGCTTGCTCGCGCTCACCGCTGCACTCGATCAGAACGTGCCACTGTTCCTTGACGCTCCCCTCGCCTTCGCCGTGCCCTTCGTCACCGCCGCCGAGCCCGTCGACCATGAGGTTCTCGATCTCCTTCTCGGTGAACGCGGTCAGCGTCAGATCGAAATTCGCCGCGTCGAGTTCGTGAATCTCCTCACGCAGCATGGGGAGATCCCAGCCTGCGTTCATCGCGGCCTTGTTGTCCGCGATGATGTAGGCCCGCTTCTGAGCCGCCGTGAGGTGAGCCAGCTCGATGACCGGCACCTCGGTGAGCCCCAGCTTGCGGGCGGCAGCAAGCCGGCCGTGGCCGGCGATGATGCCGTTCTCCCCGTCCACCAGGATCGGGTTCGTCCACCCAAATTCCCGAATGAGCGCGGCGAGCTGCGCCACCTGCTCGTCCGAATGAGTGCGCGAGTTCCGCGCGTATGGGATCAGTGCCTCAACGGGGCGCATCTGCACCTGCAGAGGCGTTCCGCCGGCGCTTGCCGTGGGGGTTGAGGAGGTTCGTCTTCGGGTCACAAATCACCTGCGACAAATGCCGGTTGGTCGCACTGCAAGGCGCCGCTGGGCGCCCTTGGGAAAATAATCGCCAATTTCGCGACGCTGCGCGCCGTGGGACCACGCGCTTGCCCACGAAAATCGGGCTCCGTCAAAAAACCCCCTATCCGTCTGGCAGGGCGCCATCCTGGCTGGGCCAGCCTTTGGCTGGGCGACGAGCCGCAGGCGGTTAGACACACGGGTGCGGGTGGCTGCGACGGCTGCCACAGCCGTTTATAGCCGTTCGTCCCCAGCTGGCAGCCATCAACCTAACATCGAGTCCACAGGATCGCGCCAGTGGGGCGATCCGCACGCCGAGGCCAAAAGGAGCGGGTACGCACAGGGCCGTTCATAGCCGTTCGACCACGGGCCGTCGGCTACCAGGGCGCCTAACGCCTGATATCTACCCTTGGTCAGGTCAATTGCTCAGGACTCATGCCTCTCGGCCAGCCGTCCGCTCCACAACCCTTGGCCACCAATTTGCCGCCGCGCCGACTGTTAGATTGGCCTCGGCGCCGCTCCTTGACCTGGCTGTCGTGCGGCAGGCACAACAGCCGAACGTTATCGAGCCGATCGAACTCCGTCGGGTACGGTACTGGTGGCCGGGTCAGAATGTGATCCACCACCTTGCCTGGCACTTGGCAGCCAGGCACGGCACATCGGCCGCCGGCTCGAGCGATACAGGCGCGCCGCAATTGGCGCCAATGATCGGACTCGTAGTACCGATTGGCGCGCGGCATGGCTAGGCGCGCAGTCCCGACAGCGCCGCGGCACCGACTGGCTGAACCGCGCCAGCCTTCTCGGCCGCGAAGGCGAGGAACTTCTCCGCTGCGGCGTAGAGAACCGCCGGGCTCGCCGCATCGAACGTGATGGTTGCCATGTAGCCACCATCGGCAGAGGTATAGGCGAACTTTCCCACCGACTGCGGCGGAACGAATCGCGCCTGCAGCTCCGGGGCGCCCTTCATTCGACCGTCACCCCAAGCTCAATCACAATCACCTCTCCGTCCGTCATGGTGACGGCGATCTGAATCGTGTAGAACTGACCGGCGGTGCCCCCGGAGACTGGAACGTTCACGGTCAGTTCTCCGGTGGTCACTGTCCCGACGGTGAGAGCCGAATCGGGCGGATTCACCAACGTCACCGCGGCGGACTGGACCTTCGATTGGCTGCTGGCCGGAGGTGCCACCGGCGACCAGGTGCAAGAGCCGTCCTGAACGGTACCGGTGGTCACCCACCCGGGTTCCGTCGGCCCGGTCTGCCCGGCAGTCGCGCCGTTCTGGTAGACGTAGCCCGTGCTGTGATCCAGGCCGTCGGCCGACTCCGTGGAGGTAGACGGCCGGCGCAGTTCCGCCACCCCTACCGTCGAGTTCGGCTCCCACACCCCGACCGAGGCAATCCCGACGTCGATCTCGTACGTCGGGGCAGCTGCGGCGAATTTCGTCCGAAATTCGATCTGGGGCGCGTTGGCACTCACAAGCTAGACGGACTGCGTGGCGCTGACCGAAAGAGTGTCCCCAGAGGCGACGCTCTTGTTCCCGCCAGTGAAGTCGCCGGCGGAGTAGAGGATGCCGGTCGTCCCGCTGATCGTGGACACCGTGGTGAAGAAGCCGCCGGCGATGGTGGCGGTGCCGTCGATATTGAAGGCCGCGGCCGAGGCGAGGGCAATGCTCCGGCTGGCCGCGGTCCCGAACGAAAGGGTGGGCCGCGCCGCGTTGGAGTAGGCGGCATTCTCGGTCCAGCCCGCGTGGCTCGCCATGGTGTCCGTGGCGGCGAAAGTCGGAGCGGTCGCTCCATCCACGAGCCCCATGTACCAAGCCGCCGTGTAGGCGCTCCCGGCGAAGTACTTGGTGAGGATGTCATCCGCCCCACCGGTGGGAACGAGGTTGAGGAAGGCGCCGTCCCATGCCAACTCGTACCGCTGCGCGGCGAGATCGGCCTGCAGCCCGAGCAACCGCATGGGACTCCACTCTGGGGCCAGCGCGGCGGCGATCTCGCGGGCGATGGCTTCCTTCAGCAGGACCACCGTCCGCCGATCGACCGGGCTGAAGCACCGGAACTCATACCGGAAGCCGAAATGAGGGCGGCTGCTCAGGTGCTCCGCCAGCACCGCGCGGCGCACCACCCTAGCCGCCGAGGCGGCGCGGGATCGGATCAACTCACCGAGTCGTCCACGCTTGGTGCTCACGGTTTGACCTCCTCGGTCGGCTTGGGGGCCGGCGCCGGCTCTTTGGCGCGCAGGATCTCCACCCCACGGACAGGCTGTCCGTGGAATGCCTCCCAGAACTTCTCCTCCTCGGCACGGAGGGCCACCAGGTGGTTGGTCAAGGCGGTGCGGCCTTCCTTCGCCACCTCAGCGATGTCCTTTTTTGCCAGTTCGAGAAACGCCTTGGCCCTCGCCATCACGTGCGCGGCGTTCCGCAGTTCCTTCTCCCCGAGCAGCTCGAGGGCGGCGATGGCCTTCTCGGTCGGCACGGCAATCCGCTGAGCACCGAGGCGCTGCGCGGCAGCCAAGTCGGCTTCGAGCTCGCTTTTAAGAGTCAACATAAATTGGCTCCGAATGCAAAAAAGGCGCCACGCTGGCGCCTCTCAGTTGGTTGCGCTGGCAGGACTTGAACCTGCGACCTTCGGGTTATGAGCCCGACGAGCTGCCACTGCTCCACAGCGCCTCAGTTGATCTGAGGATTGGTCGGCAACACCGCGAGCCGGGTGTCCTGCGGGACTACTCCGACGCGCCGGCCGTAGCCGATCACCACAATCCGCTTGCCGTATGGCAGCATCACGATCCGGTCCGCGCCTTGGGCGCTCTGACCCGACAGCCAGTTGAGGACATCAACGGCGTTGCCGGCATCCGTCACCACCACGGCGAAGGTGCCCACTGCCGCCAGGTGGTCGACGGCATTACCCGCCTCACCCAGAGCCGCCTGCAGGTCCGCCAAGGCGCTCACGGTATCGGCGGCATTCGCGCTCGAGGCGAGCGTCGCCACGGCAAACTCGGCTGCCTGAATCGCCATGGCGGCGGCGCCGGATTCCGCGACCGTCACCGCGTACACGTTCCCGGACCAGGACAGGTTGTCCGCCGCATTGCCCGCCTCAGTGATTGAGGCCACGGCAGCTAGGGCGGCGCTCACCGCCTCGGACGCAGATCCGGCCTCCGAGATCCCCGCGGCGCGGACTGCGGCAGCCGCGAGGGAATTGGCGGCGGCACCCGCTTCCGCGAGCGACACCAGAATCCCAGAGGCGGTGGTGAGTGCATCCACCGCTGTCCCACTCTCGGCGAGCGCGGCGGTCGCCGCCAGAACCGCCTGGACGACATCAGCGGCAGATCCTGAGGCGGCGAGGCTGGAAACAGCCGCCAGGGAAGCTGCCACCGCGGCCGCGGCAGATCCGGACTCCGCCAGATTCTCCACTTGGCTAGCGGCGCCGGTCACGCTGTAGGCGGCCGAACCGCTGTCCGAGATCGAGGCACCCGTCGCCTTGGTGGAACTGAACACTTCGGCCGCCGCAGCCGCTTCGGCAATGGCGCTCACGAACGAGGCAATTGCGACGAGGGACGCGGATGCGGCGCCACTCTCCGACACAGACGCCGCGGCAGCCAGCTGCGCCGAGAGGGCGTCAGCACCAGAGGCCGACTCGGCAAGAGACGCGGTGACGAGAGTGCCACCCGGGACGCTGTACACGCGCCGCGCACGGGGAGCCGAGAAGATCTGCCACGGGTTCGCGGCGATGGCGGCCTGCTCAATCGAAGAGAGGGCGCGCCCGTACACCAAATGCATCGCGCAACGGCCTTCGATGGCGCGCAGGACACCGAAGTTCTGGCCTAGTAGGTTCAGAATTGCGCCGGACGCAGCCCCAGGAAGAAGGGTGGCACCCGAGTACAGCGGCGCGCCGTCAAGATATAACGCCGTCCCGCTCGCTTGACTGCCGGAGAGCCCTAACACCACCGGCACGCCGAGCGGAATCGGCAGGCTCAACGCTGAGGTGGATACGCTGCCGCCGATCAGGTAGTAGCTTGTTCCTCCGTTCCACTGCAGCGCACAGGAACCGTTCCCGTTGGAAAACACCGTCCCGAATAGGATCGAGTACGGGTTATTGGAGGCGCTTATGCTTCCGACGAAGACGTGCGACTGATTTGCCGTGACGTATGCCGCAACGCTCGCAAACGAGATCGCGCCGTAGGCGGCGGTCGTATCGAACGCCGTTCCGTGGGTGCCGGGGACGCCAAATCTGCCGCCGGGGGCAATCAGTGAATACGCAGAGCCGGCGAGCAGAGAGCGCGGGACGCCTTGAAGGTCGATGACATCGAGCAATCCGCGCGTGAGCGGATTTCCCCAGTCGATCGGCGTCCCGGGCGGCGGCTGGCGCGTCCAGACGCGCATGTCAGGCTACCGATTCGTTCGTGCCCTGAACCGAGGCGGCGAGTGAAGTGAGCGCGGCACCGGAGCCGTTGAATACCACTATCTTCAAGTAGCGCGGGATCGTGCCGCTGCGAAAGGATGCAGCAAGCGCAGTAAATGGCCCGACGATGGTCTGTGCTGTGGCACTCGGGACGGTCAGTGACCCGAGGTATACCATGTTGAGGTTATGCGTCGTATCGGTGGACGCATCCGCAGGGCCGTCCGAGTATGTCGTGCCGTCGATGGAGGTGATGGCGTAGAGGTCGATCGTGTCATTCGCCACGGCTGTGGCGGCGATTCCCGCGCTCACGGTGAGGTTGAGATCGTCAGCGGCTTGCGCCGTGCTGCCGTTCGTGCCGAGCGTCGAGGTGTCGATTGCGGATGAGACCGCATAGGCACCAGCGGCGAGCGTTGAATCTCCGCTGGCAAAGGTGACGGCGGTGACTGTACCGCGAAGTGGTGAGGTAGTAGCCATTACGCCATTGCTCCGATGAGGTCAGCGACCTGCGCCGTTGCGCCGTACTGAGTCGAAACCCCGGCAGCGGTGAAGATGGCCTCCAGCCGGCTCGCGCGCCGCTGCGCGATGGCGGCGAGATTGGTCACGGTCTGGCTACCCGCTCCGAACACGGTGACGAAGCCGGCGCGCACGTTCGCGTTGGTCGAATCCACTGTGCCCCCAGCGGCCAGCGCGGCCCACGCGGCCTGCACCTGCGGAGTGAGCGAAACGAAGGCGGACCACACCACTCCGGTCAGCAGCTCGGCGACGGGGATATCGGGACGCCAGATCAGGACCGGCGTCGGCGATGGCGCGTTGAGATACGCGCAGCACTGCCCGGGGTTGCCTGCGGTCCAGCACCCGAGCGCCGTGGCGTCGGCGGTAACGGCAGCTTTGATCGCTGCGAGATCGGCTGCTGAAAAGCTCACGCTGCGCTCCTTCGGCTCTCAGCCGCGCGGTCCGCTGCGACCATGGTATCGAGGCGTCCCACTGCGGTGCGGAGCAGGCCGGCGAGGTCGGCGCGGATCGCTTCGACAGAGCGTGGCGCGACCTCCTTGTGAGGAGCTCGACCATACTTCGCGCGATGCCGTCGCGCCACCCACTTCGGCTTGCCGTGCTCGGCGCAGAACCGAAACCGCGGGCCATCAACGCGCGGAGCGGGGCAGCCTGGATGAGCGCAACGAAACATGCCTCGGCCCTCAGGTAATTTTTCAAATGCCGGTGCAGCCGCCAGGGCCGCGCCGGGGTTAGCCCGAGGACATCGCCCCCGCGGGTCGGCGGAGCATTCCGCTCGTGGTGTTTCCGACGTTGTCGGCCCAGAGGGTCTGGACCCGGTGGCGGACCCCCAGGCGCTGCAGACGCGCCACGAGCACCGCCTGGCGGTACTTGGCGGTCTGCCGGTATGGGATCACCTCTGTGTCGCGGATCGCGATCCAGGGGGATGAGCGACGAACGGTAGGCATCGGTGCCTCAAACGCCAAAAGCCGCCTCGAGGGGCGGCTTCTGCGGGCTCTGTGGTTTTTTCAGGGCGCACGCTCCCTACAGGTGCGTGCCGCCTTGGCCAGGGCGGTTGGTCTGATCCTCTCCTGAGGTTGGTCCCGTCCTGGGAACGGGCCGCCTGTGGCCCGTTGAGGTGTGCGCAGCCTAGTGAGCGGCCACGGCAGTGTCAACCACGCGCTTCGGCCGGGGCTCGTGCATCCGCCGGCCGACGTGGTGCAACGCCTCCTCGAGCCAACCGTCGTAGCGACCATCGAGGTAGAGAAAGCGTCCCTCGAGGCGGGCGCACCAGACCTCGAAGCTCACTCCCATCCGGGAGGCAAAGAGGTGCGGGTTTCCCCAGTAGAACTGAGAGTGCCGGTCCGCCTCGAATACGAGGCTCACGAGCGCCGGCAGGTAGTGATACGCCACCTCGCCGTGCCAGATGTTCTTCGGCCAGTTCTGCCTGCCGGAAACATCGAGCGCCACGTGGATCAGCCCACGGGTGATTTCACTGAAGTGGAAATCATCCCGGCCCCAGGAAAACCACGCCGCGAGGTAGGGCATCCGCGGACACCCGCCGAGCGCCCACGCGAGATCGTCCGCGCTCAAGCCCGGCTTTCGCATGCTCCTGGTCTGGCTGCCGTGCGCGGTCTCGGCCACCGGGATCCCCTCGAGGCGCTCCTGAAAGGTGGCGCGGCGCCTGCGGGCCACCCCGTCGGTGCGCAGCGCACCCTGCGCGGCACTCACCAGGTCGATCCCACGGGCGCCGGCAAACGAGATCAGATCTTCGGCTTTTATCATCGCGATACACTCCAATCGTGAGAGGGTGCGTTTACCTTCAGAGGGCAACATGCGGCTGTAACAAGGCGAGAAATCCAGCGCGCCCTGGCGTCGCTGGTCACGGAATGCAAACTTCTGTCCCACTTTGCAATCACCGGGACGTTTCCCTGCGCCTGAGAGCCGCATCAAGCTGCTCCCTGAGGTCTGCCGTCGAGCGGTGCAGGTAGTGCTCGGTCATCCCGAGGGTGGAGTGGCCCATGAACCGCTGGATCGCCCCGGGGCTGAGGCCGAGCGCATCGAGCCGGGCCGGCAGTCCGTGCCTGAAGGCGTGGCACCCACCTGGTGGGAGCCCGAGGCGCCTCAGGAGCGGCTGCAGCCACCGGGCGCGTACCTCATCGGCCCGCCGTGGCCGGCCGGTCCGGGTGCTGAACAAGAGCCCTGAGGTTGGATTTCCGCACCACGACGGCGTCACGGTCTCGGTGTGAAATGTGCGCAGCACCGCCACGAGCTCCGGCAGCATCGGCACGTCCCGCCGCGCCCGGCGCGTCTTCAGGGGCGCGATCTCTCCCCCGACCGCGGCCTGGCGCACCAGGATCACGCCAGCCTCGAAGTCGATGTGCTCCCAGGTGAGCCCGAGGGCCTCACCGATCCGCAGCCCAGCGAAGCCGAGGATGGCCCACAGCACCCGCCGCGGCCCGGTGGAGGCCTGGAGGATCCGCTCGAGTTCCGCCTCCCCGATGTGGCGCTGCTCCGTGTCCGCCCTGGATGCGCTCGGCAGCTTCACCGCGGGCGCCGGGATCACGTGCGCCGAGAACCCCGCGGAGCGCGCGTGACGGAGGATCTCCCGCAGCCGCTTGGCGATCGTGCCCACCGTCGAGGGGGCGAGCCCGCGCGCGTGCAGGCTGGCAACGAGTTCCTGCGCGACGCTGGCGTCGATGGCGCGCAGCTCGAGCCGCCCGAGCGCCGGCACCAGGTGCGTACGCAGGATGCTCCGGTAGGCACGCCTGGATTGTGGCCGCATCAGGCCGATCCGCAGCCGGTCGTACCGGGCCGCATAGGCCTCGAAGCTCACCTCGAGCCCCGGGGCGAGCACCTCTGCACCCTGCAGCGCGAGGTAGCTGTCGAGCGCCGCTGCGGCCTGAGCGACGCTCCGGTACGCCCCGAGGCGCAGCCGACCCTGGCGCCGGCACACCTCGCCACTCAGCGGATCCAAAAACTCCTCCCTGAACCGGTTCCAGTAGACCGCGCCGCGCAGCTCCACGTGCCCCCGGGTGAGCCGACGGCCGGCAGGTTTGATCTTCAGACTTGGCACCCTTGTTTCACATCCCCCCCCCAAATTCAACTCACCGCACCGCCGAGATACCGAAGCGTTCCTCGTTCCACTCACACCCCAAAATTCAACTCACCACACCCCGTGCTGAAGGCTCGGTGATGGAGGCCTCGTTCCACTCACACCCCAAAATTCAACTCACCACACCGGCTCCTATTCACCACCAGCACGGGAAGGCGTTCCACTCACACCCCAAAATTCAGCGCACCGCACCAGATGCATTTGCACGTACAGTTCCACTCACACCCCAAAATTCAGCGCACCGCACCCTACGCTCATGTGGGGTGCGTGTGTCGTTAGTTCCACTCACACCCCAAAATTCAGCGCACCGCACCCCCGTCTGCCCCGGATCCGTGTACGTGCCAGTTCCACTCACACCCCAAAATTCAGCGCACCGCACCCCGTCCGTCCTTCGACGCGATGCTCGTTCCACTCACACCCCAAAATTCAGCGCACCGCACCCCCGTCTGCCCCGGATCCGTGTACGTGCCAGTTCCACTCACACCCCAAAATTCAGCGCACCGCACCGTTTTCTCCGGAGAAGATCTTCGTCCCGTTCCACTCACACCCCAAAATTCAGCGCACCGCACCGTTTTCTCCGGAGAAGATCTTCGTCCCGTTCCACTCACACCCCAAAATTCAGCGCACCGCACCGAGAGGCGGTCCTTGAAGCACTTCGCTCCGGTTCCACTCACACCCCAAAATTCAGCGCACCGCACCCGTTTCCACGCAGGTGCCTGCAAACCAACGCGTTTTTGGACTTCCGGCCCAAAATTTACGCCGCAGCCGGTAGGTTGTAGCGGCGCAAAAGCTCCAAAACCTGATCTTCCTTCAGACAATCGCCAACGGACGCACCCGCTTTTCCTTTCGCCCCCATCGCACGCAGCACGCGGGCCTCGAACTCTGCGTGACGCCGATGAGAATCGGCTGTGCTGTTGTGAAACGCGATGGATTCCCTCAAGGTGTCGGCGGTCGCCTCGCGCAACGGCTTGCCGAGCACCACGTAGGTATCCAGCGCCCGGGCCTTGAATGCTCGCCGCACTGCGGTGCTGCCAATCGTTCCGCCACGCTCGGTGTCAAGGTCCGAGGTGAGCGCGCCGCGCCGGTTCGAGGCCACCGCAGCGACGTAGCTGCGACAACCGCGCTCGACGATATCGCGCACCCAGGGCGGGTGTGCCCGTACTTCCTTGACCATCGCCGCAACCGCGTCGTCCGTATTCCACTTCGCCTTCTCAACACATCGCTTCGCCAGTGAGTAGATGGATTCTTCTGTACTCATGTCAGTGTCACCTCCGTCTGATGTTTGATTTCACGCACGGCGTCGCCGAGCTTCTTGGCTTTGCGCTGTTTGCGTCCAACCTCGCGCCTGAGCGCGCGCTCCGTTGAGGGCTTCTCGCTCGATTCTGGCGTAACGACCGCGACCGTGACGCCGTCGTTCTCACCCTTGGTTTTCAGGAACTGTGCAAACTGGGCAGCCGGCCAGTCGCCACCGCCGAGATCGAGAATGCGCAGCTCCCCGACGCCTTGCGCGCGAGCCCAGCCGATCACCTTCGCCGCAAGCTGATGAAAATGCGTGTTCGTCCAGTCGCGAATGGAGAGCTTCGCAAACAGCCTGCGCTTGGAGCGCGCGCCGCCCTTCTTGCGCCCGATCTGGGTGCAGGCGCGACGACGTACCAGGTCGAAGTTCTCTTTGCGTTTGAGATACTCGGCGAGTGCATCGGTGATATCGAGCTGATCGCGCTCCGAGCGTACCAGCAGCCGAGCGTATTCGGTGCCGACAACACCAAGGGTTGCTGCGCGCGCCCCAGGTGGAGGCACCGTGATTTCCTTGCGGTATGTGAGCTGTAGGAGCGTCTTGCCAGACATGAGCTTGAACACGACGCGCGCCGTTAGGATTGGCACGCGCCCCAATGCCATCTCGAGAAGCAACGGCCAGCGGAATTGATCCCTGTCCGTCTTGTGGTGCACTGGGACTTGCACCCAACCGCCTCCCTCGAATTCCTGTGCGTGCACATGGATGGACGCCACGAGGTTTCCATCAGGCGTTTCCACAAGCCGCACGCAGGGGTCGGTTTTGCTTTTCGTCGAGACCCCGAGCGAGTCCTTCTGCCTATATTGCGGCAGCGCTGCGCCCGCCATGATTTTGCGGCCATCTCGCGTCCAGTCTTTCTTGACCTCGGACTCACACGCGGTGTAGGCAGCCGCGGAAAGCATCCCGCGCTCGGTGGCGCGCACGTGCCGCACCAGCGTCGGCTTCTCAGCGTCCTGCGGCGTTCCCCACTTCAGAGCGTCCGCCAGACAGGCTTGGATGTGTTTGTTCTTGTAGGCAGCACAATCACTGGCTCGCTCGCGCAGTAGCCTCCATTGCGCTTCATCCGGCGTCAGCCGGATTGTGAGCACGCGCACAGTCGTCAAGGAGCGGCCGCCCGATGCGGTATCCGGCCGGTGGAAACGGCCTCGACGTTGCGAGGGTCGCTCGCAAGTAGCATTGGGGGTGCGTTCCGCTGAGCGGCCGCTTCTTGACGACTGCAGTGCGTTGCCGGAAGTGTTTACCATAAAATTCTGCCGATGGTGGTGCCAGTCACCAAATCAAGTTTGAGAGGGGGGTGTGCGCTGCATCGCTGTCAATAAAACGGCTCCGGAAAGTCCGGATCCGACCAGAGTCGATCGAGAACACCGCGGAAAGCAGGTAGGAGTGTCGGGCGGGTACTGCCTGGAGCGCGCGCCGAGGAGAACTCGGCTGGCTCCTCGGGCGGGCGCAGCGGCAAAAGGAACTTGTCCGCTATCACGCGATCCAGCGGCCCAAAGGGGCTGCCAAAGGCAGATTGGCTGGGGACGAGCACGCGATCCACCACCCAGGCGTCCGCAATGGTCTTGCGGGGATAACCAAACCCCCACACCTCCGTGCCGTATGGAACGAATTTTTCGCACCTAACCATGAGACCCACAAAGCTGGCGTCGGAAGGTGCGATCACAAGTGCCAGGTCGCCGAGGCGGCAGTTCACGGGCCCTCCTCCGGGTGGGACTGCTGGACCAGCACCTCGACGCATCCGCCCGCGGCGAACAGCGGCGCGTCGAGCACGTTCTGCGCGATCTCCGCGAACACCGCCGGGAGTGCCGAGGGTTCGACGTGTGGCCACGACAGCTTCCCGGTAACGCCTCCCTGGGTCGACAGGTGCGGCGGGGCCCGGCCCGTGACGGTGACTTGAAGCCTCACCGGGCTCGCCTCGCGTAGCTGATTTGGCGGCGAACCGCGGCGACCGTGATCCCGAGCTCGCGGGCGAGTTCCTTGTCCGAGGGGATGGCAGCACGCAGACGCGCCACCTCCTGGAGGCGCTCCCGCTGAGCGCTGGTGTATCGCTGCCGCCGATCGGTTGATCCCATCATCGGACTACCACCTTTGCCTGGGGCTGGATGCACTTTCCGCCGTGGCCGGCCTTGCGCTGACACGCCTTGCAGGTGCGCATCGGTCCGAAGCCACCCTTGCGGAACTCACTCGGCGCCTTCGGCACACCACAGGCGCGACAGGTTTTGAGCTTCATCGGAATTCCAACGTGACGACGACCCGGCCGCCCTTGACCTTGGCACGCAGCTCGGCCGCCTGCAGGTGGAAGCGGGTGTCATCCACCCCGAGTCCGAGCGCGATGCCATCGAGGCCGGACTTCATCGAGGCAATCAGGTTGTCAACGTCCCTGGTGCGCTTCACCGGAGGGAAAAACTCGAGACTCAGCCTGATTGCGCCCTCCGCTCCCACCAGGCGGCCGAGGAGCGCGTGGCGCGCCAGCACCCACGCGGTGTGCTTGTAGCTGCGCGCCGCCGCGTGTCGGCGTCTCCAGTGCGCCCTGGAGTTCGGCGAAAGCACAGCCTCGGGCCACGGGAGGGTGATCACGACCCGAGTCGACAGAGGTTCGACCTTCACGACGCCACCGCCGCAGCAGACTGCTCATGCGCAACGGCGATGCTGGCACCACCGAGCAACACGGATGCGGCGTGCATGCAGTGCGGGTCGTGTGTGCACCAGCGCGGCCCGTGCGTCTCGAGCAGCCGCTTGGCCACCCCTCGGCAGAAATCCATCCTGACCGCGTGGAGCTCGTCCGACGGGTCCATCAGCTGAACCCGCGCGAGGTATGCGGCGAGCAGGTGCCACATGGTGAGCGCGGTTTTCGTCTGCAGCAGCTCGTCCCACCGCCGCTCGCAGCGCCGATCCTGGGCCTCGTGGGAGCCGTCAGAGACCGTCGGCTCTGCCGGCATCAGCCCCTTGGGGCGCAGCTCCGAGGGCTTCGGGAAAAACTTCGAGCGCTTTGCGTGCAGCGCGGCGCAGGCTTTCACGGCGTCGAGGCTGATATCGCGCAGCGCGTTCCAGTACAGCTCGCAGGCCTCGTCGTCGGGTTTCTCGCGGCCGTAGAGCTTCGCCAGCCGATCGAGCACCTCCCGGAAGTCTGAAAACTCAGGCTTGTGCACAGACATTCTCCTCGTCGGGCGGTTCCCACACCCGCGTCGGCCCGGCACTAACCCCGCGAGCGATGGAGGCCGCGTCCTGGCGCTGCCCCCTCACCACCGCCAGTGCGTAGGCGAAGTCCTTGCCCTTCGCGGCAGCTCCCCGTGCCGCCGCGGCAAACTCGCCGACCTCGGCGCCACCCTCGAGCAGCGCGAGGAGCGTCGGGTGGGACGGGTTTGCCGAGAGCAGTCCCTCGGCACGCATGGCGATGCACACGGCCGCCGCCCTGGTGACCATCGCTGGAGGTTCGCCGTCGGTTCCACGTGGAGCACCTTGTAACGCTTCAGCGTTACTTATTGGTTTGCTCGCGCGCGCGCCTCCGTGTGTCTTAGCAGGGATGGGATGGGATGGGATGGGAATGGGATGGGAAGGTAACGCAGGTGCGTTACAGGTTGACTCATGGTGCAACGCCTCTGCATCATCCAGCTCGGTACGGTGCTTCGAGCGGAAGCGTTCCTGGCGACGAGCGCCGGCCACTTTCTTTTTCGCTTTGGTGCCGTTATGTTCCAGAAAGTCAACAAGTTGTACGTGGTCCGCGTCGATGACCTGAAACCAGTCAGCGGGGAGCAGATTGGCGAAACCTGCGATCCCGACGAGCTCGTCTATCTCGTCTGCGGACATGTCGAGGATGTTGTCCGCGCGGATGTGTGTATCGGCGTGCATCCACACCTTCGCGAGTGCGCCTAAAACCAGCGTTTCACCTCGCGCGAAGGTCGCGACGTCGACGTTGCAGGTTGGCGGATGCTGTAACGCGATGACGTTACGCACCAGCCGGCGGAACCGCTGATCGGACCTCAGATCCTTGGCGAGAAGGATGTAGCCGCTCACCGTTGCTCCTCGCTCGAGTAGACCGCCCCGGCCCCCACCACGCAGGTGGGGGCACCGCACGACGCGAGCAGCGCGGTACGGACGGGGCCAGTTCGTGGAAAAGTGAATTTCCCGGGTGAGAGCGCCGGCGCGGTGCCGAGCCGCCGCCGCCCGGAGGCGCCGCGCAAGCTGCAGCCAAGCGCGGACGGAAACTCCAGGATCAGCGGGGCCCGGACTTTCGCGGCGCCCTCTCTGGTTATGTGCGTTCTCACCGAAGCACCGCCCACAGGGCGACGCCCCAGAAAATCAGGATGGCCAGGACGGGTAGCCGCATTTGACCCCCAGCAGGGTGATCGTGCGCCGCCCCAGGGCCATTCGGGACGGAGCGCCAGTACGCTCTCACCCGCCGCGCCGCGCGCGCCGAAAAGATCCACACCACCGGCGCAGGCCGATCCGGGAGCGGCACCTCGGATGCTCTGGCACAACGCGGAAATGCCACCACACTCACCGGTCGCCGCCCTTGAGTTTCGTGAGCTGCTTGACGGCCGCCTCAAATCTGCGGGCCGAGGAATCAATCACCTGGGCCACCGCGTCGATCTGCTCCTCGAGACGGATAGGCCGGGAGTCGTAGCCAGCTTCCCCGGCCAGATATTGCATCCCCTCGTGAATGCCGGCGTCATGCCCAAGACGCAGCACAAGAAGAACCTGAGCCAAGGTCAGTTTCTCGGCACGGTCCGGATTCAGACAATCCAGAAGCCAGCGCGCGGCAGCGTCCGGGGTCTTGTCTGGAAACAGCTTGGATCCAACCGCCTTGGCACCACCGAGGCGCTGAACAACCGACTTAAGTGCATCCTCGGGACACTCGAAAAACGGCATCGTGATCTGCCCTTCCGCCTCGGTCCGAGGATTTCGGAAGCGTTCGGAACCGCCTGTGCGCATGCTGGCCCCCACCGTGAAAATCCGGGTCCTACGCGACGCGACTGCTGGCCTTGACTCCCTCAACGCACCGTTCTCGGTAGAGCGAGTCGATGCGCAGCGCGAGATCGCCGCGTGGCGACTTGCTGTGCCCTTTGTGCAGATCGCTGAGAGTGCTCGCCGCAACGCCAAGATTGTCGGCGAGAGCCTGCAGGCTGTAACCCGCGTCCATGAGAGCCTGAATGCGCCGTTGCCAAGTGATCATGCGGCCGAGACTACGGTTTCCCGTAGGCTCTGTCAACGGTTCACCGTTACGGAATACCGTGACAATCCGTCGATGGAAGAAACCTTCGGAGAGCGGGTCAGGCGTCTGCGGGGAGAACTCGGGGTCTCACAGGCGGAGCTCGCTCGCCTGTCTGGCCTGAGCCCGGGGACGATTGGGGACATTGAGCAGGGGATGCAACAGGGCACAAGAAAAATCGACTTGCTCGCCAAAGCCCTGCAAACCACCCCGGAGTATCTTCGCTACGGACGCGGCCCGGCTCACCCGCACCGGAGCAACCTAGTATCCGCTGACGAAACTCTACCGCCCGCAGCCCTCCAGGTCGCGCGCGCGTGGATGGACGCCGATCCGGTTACTCAGGACAACATTTGCACCCTCCTCAAAGTCGAGTTAAAAACCTGGATGCCGACGCCAGAGACGGTGCGCCGGGAAAAAAGATCCTACATTAAAGGCACTAAATAACAGCTTACTCAGGGAGAACTCCGCGATGAGACACCGATTGACCATCAGCGTTCTTTCACTCCTGGTTGCCGCGTGCGCCGCCGACGCGCCGCAGACTCCGATTGCGCCCGCCCCGATCTGCGCTGGCACCCCACAATGTACGGCCGAGTGGGCGGAGGCTCGGACGTTCGTCCTTCAGAACGCTGGCTACAAGATTCAGACTTACTCGCCGGACTTCATGCAGACCTACAACCCCAGCGGTGAGAGTCCCTCTCTAGCCGCACAGGTCAATATGCAGCCGCTCGCAGGAGGCTCCTATAAGCTCGTGGCATCCTTCTGGTGCGACAATCTGTTCGGGTGCATCCCTAATCAGTGGAAAACGCTCGACTCCTTCAACCTAGCGGTTGCGGCGGCAGGGCGCCGCGACACCGCGAGGTAGCAGCTCCGGCCGAGGCGTCGCCCGCGCCTCGGCTTTCTTTTGGGCGCGTCCTACGGAAAACCGTTGACGGCCCTACGGCAGTCCGTATACTCCCCCACATGTTCGCCAAGCACTCCAGTCCAACCCTCTCCCGCCAGGCGTCCGAGCTGGCGAGCTCGCGTCCGTCACAGACGGCGCGCGGGCCTGGCGGGAGAGGCGCGGAGGGCTACCGATGAAGGACGAGTCAGTCCTGGACGCGATTCTCGCCACCCTCGCCTTCGTGGGCGCCATCGCCTCGGTGTGGGGCGTGATGATCATGGTGGTTCCAAGGTGAGCCCGGGGTTACTGGCGCTCGAGGTCTCCACGCCGGGCCGCGTAACGCTCGACCTGCCGGCCTCAAGAGCGATGCCACGCCGCCTTCGGCTTGTGTGCCGAGACGGCTGTCTCATCGCCTACCTGTTCACCGGGAGCCGCAAGGGCTCAACCAAAGAACTCGTGTGCGCGTGCGCGGCGGTCGGCAGCTGCAGGCTCATATCGTCGACCCTGAACATGGGGTCTGCATTCCTACCACTCACCGAAGCGGAGTCCTCAGCGGTGGCAGCGACATTTCGCGCCGCTGGCCTTCGTATTCTGCGGTGGGCCCAATGACTGGAGATGCACCACAGTTCGGCGACGTCCTCGGGGCCCGAGTAAGAGAGAAGGTCGGTCAAAGGGGGTGCTATCTCCCAACCCTAGAGGCCGTCGCGTTCCTGCGCGCCGTCGGAATGGAGCCGACTCCAGGCCGAGTCCTCGTGGTGAAGCTGGGCGTCGAACTCGGTGTTCTCATGGGCATCGAGGCTCTTCAGCGTGGGACGGAGGCCCTCTGCGGCCCCTCTCCAGGCAGGGTGCAGTGAGCGCGTTACACCCCAGGAGCCAGTTTTTCACCATGGTCGCGCTCGAGCGCGATCGCCACCTCCCGTCCCCGACGGTGACCGGCAGCATAGCCGTCGGATTGGATGGCGCGTCCTCGGCCGGTATGAGGCCTTCGACGTGCGCGCCGCGGCCCTCGATCATTCCACCATCCCCCGGTGGCGAGGGCCGCGGCGGGGATCTACCTCGTCACCTTGAGGAGCGGACCTCATGAGGCCAGACAAGCCGGTGGAGTTTCGCGGCCGCGTGCGGCCTGCACTCGCGTCCACCGTTCAGCGTGGCAGAATCTGGGCGTGGGTGCACCGAAAAAGTGCGCACTGCCTGCCACTCAACCGGTTTTCCTGGGACAGACGCACGGCCGAGGAACGCCGCCGCGGCGACGACCTCGTTGCGCTGCAGTTCTCTTTCCGCTCCACCGCGCGAATGCTCCGCAGGTTTGGGGCGTCTGGCCACTTCGATGACCGCGGTCGGGTCCGGGAGAATCAGTTCATCCAGATCTCAAGGCCGACCGCCAACGTCATTCCTATCGGCTCGCGCACGGCCCGCTGATGCGACATTCCACAGAGAGGCCTACCAAGGACGAGGCGGCGTGGATCGAGCGGGTCACTCGATGGGGGTGTGGCTGTTGCATCGAGGCTGGGTACCGCAACGGCAACGAACGCATCGAATACCACCTCATCGTTGAGGGAGCCAGGAGGCTCGGGCACTTCTTCGGGCTGCCTCTCTGCATCGGCCATCACCAAGGACGCTGGTCTGGGCGCCAGATACGCCTCCTCCGTGAAGAGCGGCGCGTTGCAATATCCGATGGGCGCTCAGCATTCACCGCGCCGTTCGACACCGAGCGCGGGCTCTGGGAGGTCGTCCGAGAAGTGACCGGCCTTTCGGTCGAATGGCCCACATCCAAGATCCTGCCGAGGCGGCGCGCATGAGTACCTGCGCCCGGGCCTGGTACACCAGGTGCCGCCGGTGCCGGCGCACGCTCAAGACCATCGAGAGAGCATGAAAGTGGGATTCGGGCGTCGCTGCGCCCAGCTTGTTTCGTTGACGCCTGAGGGGCCCGAGCAACTGAACCTCAATGGCTTCCTCGATCACCTCAATGGTCATCTGGCAAAAGGCTTCACACCGCCACCAGACGCCGCTACAGCCGAAAGGCAGATCCCTGGTGAGGCTCCCCTGCAGTGGGCGCGCTTCTGGCTGCTCCCCGACGATCTACCTACCGCCTGACACGCGAGGAACTATGAGTCAGAACATACATCGTCCATTCCAGTGGTCCGCAGCCGCCACGCTGGCTGCCCTGGCCGTCCCGCCGATATTCACTCGGCGTCCCCCACAGCTCGATGCACTCGCCCCGCTCGGCGGCTTCGGCTCGGGCCGTCCCAACAAATATCTGGGGTGTCCCCGCCGGCGCCGAGGCGTGCTCAATTCCAGACTGGCTCGCGCCAAGGGTCCCGGCTCCTACGACGCCTGGAAGCTCTCCCTGTGGGCCGAACGCCGCGCGAAGCGTGAAGGGTACCACCATGAGTGACGCCGTCCGCCAGATCTCACTCGCCGCGCTGACGCTCTCATGGACTCCCGCTCAGCGCGAACGGCGCGAGCACCTCGACCAAAGGAAGCTCGCCGAACTCGCTGAGAGCATCAAGGTTCACGGCCTCGTGCAGCCCGTGCTGGTGCGTCCGGTGAAAGGGAGACGAGCCGAAGGGTTGAATGGCGTCTTCTTCGAACACCTTCAAAAAACCGTTTTTTCGCCCGACGAGGTGGAAAAAATCGAGGGGAGCACATTTGAGGTCGTCGCCGGAGAACGTAGGGTCATCGCGGCGCGCCAAGCCGGTCTCGAGGAGATCGCGGCCAGCGTGCGCGAGTTGACCGACGAACAGGTCACGGAACTGCAGCTGATCGAGAACCTGCAGCGCGAGGACCTGCACGAACTCGCCGAGGCCGAGGGCTACGAGCATCTCGCCAAACGCGGGCACTCGGCCGACGAGATCGCGGCGAAGGTCGGCAAGTCGCGCGCGACGGTGTATGCGCGCATGAAGCTGCTCGCCCTCATCGCGGAGGCGCGCAAGGCGTACTACGATGGGAAGTTATCGTCCTCGACGGCACTTTACATCGCCCGCATCTCGGCAGCGGTACAGAAGCAGGCGCTCGCAGACATCACCAAGCCTCGGGGCTACGGCGATGAGAAGGCGCCGATGAGCGCGCGCCAGGCGCAGAAGCACATCCACGACACCTACATGCTGCGGCTCTCCGATGCCGGCTTTAAGACGGGCGACCCGACACTCGTCCCCGCCGCCGGCGCCTGCGGCGCGTGCCCAAAGCGCACCGGGAACCAGCCCGAGCTTTTCGGCGACGTCAAGAGTGCAGACGTGTGCACCGACCCAATCTGCTTCAAGCAGAAGATTGCCGCCCATGCCGAGCGCGCGATCGCCGCGGCCGCCGACTCCGGGCAGAAGGTCCTCACTGGCCCCGAGGCGAAGAAAGTCGCTAGGTACGGGACCGGCGTGCATCAGCTCGAAGGGTACGTCCGCCTCGATGCCAGGGACTATCACGCCGGCAGCGGCAAGCCGCGCACGTTCCGCCAGGTGCTCGGGAAGGACTACATTCCGACGCTCCTGCAGGATTCCGAGACGGGCAAGCTGATCGAGGTCGCCCCGAACAAGGACGTCGACCAAGCGCATGGCGATAGTCATCGCGCATCGAACGACCGCGCCGGGCAACGCTTTGCGGCCGATCGCCAGAACGCGGAGCGCAAACACCGTCAGCAGATTGCCTATCGCTGCGCGCTCTTCAGGGCCGTGCACGCCGCCGGCGTGAGTCGCAAGGCCCTCTCTCGCGCCGAGCTTGAGCGCAGCGCGGACCGACTGTTCAAGCGGCTCGAACACGACTCGAAGAAGCGCCTATTCGCGGCGCTCGGTTGGGAAGTCAAGAAGCGCCAATACGGCACAGATTTCGAGTTCCCGACTCCCATCGGGAAGATGAGCGAAGGCGAGCTCGCGCAGATGATCCGCGACTGTGCGCTCGCCCACGAGCTGCAGATCTGGCGGCACAGTGGCGAGACGCGCCCGAAGGATATGGAGGCAGCGGCGGCGGAGCTCGGCGTCGACTTCAAGAAGATTGGGCGCGAGCTCGAGGCGGCCGAAAAAGCGGAGGGCGCAAAGAAGCCGGCGCCGGCGAAGACCTCGAAGAAGGCAAAAGGCAAGAAGTCATGACCGGCGGCGCCGTCTTCTCCGCGTGCGGCCTCTATCGCTACCGCCTCGAGCGCCATTTCGAGACCGGCGACGGAAAGGTGTTGTGGGTGATGCTAAATCCGTCGACTGCGGACGCGCACCGGGACGACAACACGATCCGGCGCGTCAAGTCGTTCTCGCAGGCCTGGGGGTTTCGCATCGCCCTGGTCGGGAACGTGTACGCGTTCCGCTCGACGAACCCTCGCGGGCTGCGCACCGCCGATGATCCGACGGGCCCCGACAACGTGAAGCACCTTCAGGAGATGGCGTCAGAGGCCTCTCTCATCGTCGCGGCCTGGGGTCAGCACGTGCTCGAGGCAGACGCCGAGCCCGTGCGCGGGCTGCTCAGCCGCTATGGAAACGTCTGGTGCCTTGGAGTTGGGCGTGGAGGGAAGCCGAAGCATCCTCTCATGCTGCCAGCTGACACCCAGTGTCAACTGTATATGCCAAGGTTGCACCGCAGCGACGTCGCATGAGCACCGACAAGAAGCCCGAAGGCGAATCCGCCCCGCCACGACGGCGCCGCTGGATACGCGCGGAGGATCGCATCGTCAGGACGAAATACCCAGACGGTGACGTCGAGGCGATCGCGCGCCTGGTGGGACGAACGGTGCATCACATCTACGCGCGCGCCGCCAAGCTTCGGGTGCACAAGAGCGCGGCGGCAACCGCTGCTCGCAAGAAAATCGAGGCTGAGCAACTGATGCGCGCCGGCGCCCCGCACCGGTTCTCGACGGGCCACGTGCCGGCCAACAAGGGGCAGCGTCGGCCCGGATGGGCGCCCGGGCGCATGAGTGAAACTCAGTTCAAGAAGGGACAGAGGCCGCACACTTGGCACCACGAGATCGGGGCTACTCGGCTGATTGATGGCTACCTCTACACGAAGGTGGCCGAGGTTAGCCCGTGGACGAAGGCGTGGAGGCGGACGCATTATCTGCTGTGGAGGCGCGCCGGCCTTCGCATCCCGAAGCATCATGTCGTGACATTCAAGAACGGCGATCGCACCGATATCAGGCTCGATAATCTCGAGTGCATTCACCGTCGAAAACTTTTGAGCCGAAACCACTGGAGGCGTCTACCGAAGCGGCTGCGGGCCGTAATCGTTCTGCGCGCCTCCATCAAGGCAACCATCACGCGGAGACTGAAACATGCCGAACACCATCGAGGATCTACGCAGCGTGCTGTTCGAGACGCTCCAGGACCTCAAAAACAAGGAGAAGCCGGGCGACCTGGAGCGCGCAAGCGATGCGCAGTGAAATCGTGGTCGATAACTTCGCGTGCGGGGGCGGCGCCTCCGCGGGGATTGAGGCGGCTTTGGGGCGTCCTGTCGATATCGCGATCAACCACAACGCGAAGGCGCTCGCTGTGCACCTCGCAAACCATCCCAACACATTGCATCTGCGCGAGGACATCCGCGACCTCGATCCGCGTAAGGTGGGTGCCGGTCGCGAGGTAGGGCTCGGCTGGTTTTCCCCGGACTGCACCTACCACTCAAAGGCCAGGGGCGGCAAGCCCTTCAGGGACCGCGACAGAGCCCGGCGCGTCCGCGGCCTCGCTTGGACGGTGGTTCGTTGGGCGAAGGAGCGCCGCCCGCGGGTGATAATGCTTGAGAACGTGGAGGAGTTCTCCGATTGGGGGCCGCTCCTCGAGAACGGCGAGCCCGATCCACTGCGCCGCGGCCAAACTTTCCGCCGCTGGCACAGACAGCTGGAGAACCTCGGCTACCAAGTAGACATGCGGGAGTTGCGCGCTTGCGATTACGGCGCACCCACGAGCCGCAAGCGGCTGTTTGTGATCGCACGATGTGACGACGAGGAGATCGTCTTCCCTGCCGCCTCTCACGGCTCATGGATCGGCGCACAGCCATACAGAACGGCAGCCGAGTGCATTGACTGGTCCATCCCGTGCCCGAGCATTTTCACCCGCCAGCGGCCGCTCGCCGAGCGCACACTGCGCAGGATCGCCCGTGGCGTCATGCGCTACGTGGTCTACAGTCCGCAGCCGTTCATTGTGCCGCTCACCCATCACGGCGAGCGGCGATTGCACTCTATCGACGAGCCGCTACCTACTGTGACTGGGGCACATAGGGGCGAGCTTGCGCTCGTCTCTCCCACTCTGATAAACACGCGCAACGGCGAGCGGGAGGGCCAGGAACCACGGGTCCGCGATATTCGGCGCCCCTATCCAACGATCACCGCGCAGGGCTCTCAGGGTGCGGTTGTGGCGGCCTTCTTAGCGCGCCATTACGGGGGTCACGAGAACGACGGGCACCCCGTCTCGCGTCCGTTATCCACGATCACGACGCAGGACCATCACCACCTCGTCACTTCGCACATCCTCAAGCTCAAAAGGACGTGCCAGGACGGCCAGCCGGTGGACGCACCTCTGCATACGATCCAGGCTCAGGGGACGCACTACGGTGAAGTCCGCGCGTTCCTCATGGCGTATTACAGCACCGATCAGGACTCACGTCTCGAGCGGCCGCTCGGGACGGTGACGACGCGCCACCGATTCGGGCTCGTGACGGTTCGCGGCGAACCGTATCAGATCGTCGATATCGGCATGCGGATGCTGACGCCGCGGGAACTCGCACTCGCCACCAGCTTCCCGGACAACTACATCCTGGACCCGGTCTATGACGGGAAGCCGCTGAGCAAGACCGATCAGGTCTGGATGATCGGCAACGCGGTTTGCCCGGTAGTAGTGGAGGCGCTCGTGCGAGCCAACCTTCCCAGAGAGGAGCGCGCGCCGTGAGCAATACCACCTCCAAGGTTATTCTGAGCACGTCCGACGAAGCCGCCACGTACCGCACCGATCTCAATGGATGGGTGAGCCGCACCGGACGCTACTTTGGCGCAGATGAAAGACTGGCTCGCTACGACGGTTGCACGCATCACGTGTGCGCCTGCGGCGCGCTGGCAGAGAAATCTCGCATCTATTGTGATGCGTGTCAGGCCAATATAGACGCGGAACTGTGGGGCGCGCTTCCTCTCGTCGAGTGGGACGGACAGACTCCGCTGTGCATCTACCGTGGCGACACATACTTTTTCGATATCGACCAGGTGTGCGACTACGCCGCAGAGAACGACCTGAAGGTCAGCGAGTTGCGGCTGCTGCTGTGCAAGCCGGTCTGCGCGCACGAACTCAATATGGACGACTGGGCCGACGAGTTGCCCGAGGATGACGACGGGCCTGAATGGCTAGAGGAAGCCATATCGGTGTTCAACGCGGCCGTCGCCGCCCACCGCGACGAGCCGCTGTCATGGCTGCCGGGTAACGAGCGCGTGGCGCTGCCAGATGAGGAGCGCGCACAGTGAGCGCCAAACTCGTTGAGCGCCTATCGCGCCAGGTCAAGGACCTCGGCGTCAGTTCCGCCGCAGCATGAGCGCCCCACTAGACCTGGATTTTCTTGAGTCCGCTCTCGGCTTCAGCGCAGAGGCGGATGACTACGATGTTTCGCTGGATCTCCTCGACACACCTGATTTGGAGAACGATCAATGAATGCCGCAATATCTCTTGCCTCGACAGCTCCCGCTCAGCCGCGCTTCGTCAAGATCGGAGAGGACGGGTCGCGATTAGCGCCCCACGCAGCCGTGTGGGCCGCGGTCCTCGATACCAAGACGAATCTCATGTGGGACGCGCAGGCTCGGCACGCAGAGAACTTCCAGACAGCGCAGACCATTCCCATAACACTCGGCGTGGCCGGCTTCACAGACTGGCGCATGCCGACGGTCCAGGAGCTGTTCCTGCTGGCCGATCACACCCGGATTTGCCCGGCGATCAACACCGATTTCCTCCCAGACACGCCGAATGACTGGTTCTGGTCGTCGAACGCGTATGCCGGGTCGCCCTCGGACTGCGCGTGGTACGTCATCTTCGGCAATGGCAGCTCGGGCTGGGACAGCCAGTACAACGGGGGCTTCGTTCGGGCGGTCCGCCCCGGTCAGTAATTTGGGTCATTGGCTCTTTGAAGAAGGCAAATTGACATGCAGACATTGAGCAACGAACTACGAAGCGTCATTGAGACTCGCCTTCGACAGGCGTCTCCGCGCACGGTCCTCGCGATCGCATCGGCGCTTTGCGACGAGGAAGCCGGAGCTCAGGGCACCCCTGCGAGCTCGCCGTCAGTCGGGGCGCGCTTCTCCCTCGATGGCGACACGGTCCGCGATGCGCAGAGCGGCCTCATCTGGACACGAAACACCCTTCCGGGCGGCCGCCGTAAATGGGCGGATGCGAAGAAGGTCGCCGAGGAATGCCGCGCCGGCGGGTTTATCGACTGGAGGTTGCCGACAATCCAGGAACTGCTCTCCATTGTTGATTACGAACGCTCGGAACCATCGACTGACCCAATGTTTGAGTGCGAGAGCAGCTGGTACTGGACCGCGACTCCGTGTGCGTCGTCCCCGTCGGACTGCGCGTGGGACGTCTACTTCGACTATGGCATCTCGGGCTGGCTCAGCCAGTACGACGTGGGCTTCGTTCGGGCGGTCCGCCCCGGTCAGATCATTGGCAATTTGGGCTGAGTTGATCGAAGCCTATGGGTTACACATTGCCACCGATCGTCAAGCTCGCGGAGCGCCTCATGGGCGAGATCGAGATCGCCGTGACGCGGTTCCCGCGGGCGCACCGTTATACGCTCGGGTCGGATCTTCGGTCGGACACGATGCGGGTGGCGCGTCTTGCGCACAAGGCGTGGCGCGAGCGGGAACAGCAGAGCGATCGGATCGACGAGCTCGCGGAGGCGATCGATGATCTGAAGCTGCGTATGCAGCTCGCCCAGCAGGTGAAGGCTTTCGCGAGCTTCGCGCAGTTCGAAATGCTCGCGAGGCTCGCGGGTGATCTCGGTAGGCAGTGTGGAGGTTGGCAGAAGCGAAGGAAGGATAAAGGGCAGAATGCGTCGGCGTCAGTACCGGCGCAGCGTCCCTCGATACTGAGTTCCCGTGCCGCCTCTACGGAGGCCAGATCATGACGAAGCTACGCTACCCACGTGGATGCGCAGCCCGGTCCGAAGCGCACGGGATAGCGTCGTCCCCGTCGGACTACGCGTGGAACGTCAACTTCGACAATGGCAACTCGAACTGGAACAACCAGAACAACGAGGGCTTCGTTCGGGCGGTCCGCCCCGGTGAGTGTCAGTCCTCCGTTTCGCTTCGGGACCTCTACACTGCCTGGCGGGCAGCCCGGCGCGGCAAGAAGCCGAGCGCCAACCAGCTCACATTTGACGCGCACTGGCTCGACGGCCTCCTCGCACTTCAGGCGCAACTAAGCTCTGGCACCTGGTCGCCGCGGCCGCCGACCTGCTTCATCGCCACCGAACCCAAGGCCCGAGAAATCCACGCGCCGGATTTCTCCGATCGAGTCGTGCACCACTGGCTCGTGCCACAGCTCGAGGCGCTCTATGAGCCGATCTTCATCCACGACGTCTACTCAAACCGGATCGGCAAAGGCACGCACGCGGCCGTCGAGCGACTGAAGGGCTTCGTTCGCCAGGTCGCCGACGGCCAGGGTGGCGGCTGGTACCTACAGCTCGACGTCCGTAACTTCTTCGTCTCCATCCATCGGCCGACGCTTTACGCACTCCTCAAGGCGAGGATGGGGAAGCGCGGGCTGCCCCTGCCGGCACAACGGGCCGCGCACGCTCTGTTACGGCGACCGGCCACCGTCGCTGGCGTCCGCTACGCCTGCACGCCTGCCGAGCGCGCGAGCGTGCCGGCTCACAAGCGCCTCGAGAATGCACCAGAGGGCTGCGGGATCGCCATCGGCAACCTCTCCAGCCAGTTCTTCGCAAATGTGTACCTCAACGAGCTGGATCAGTTCGCCAAGCATCAGCTGAAGGCGCAGCGCTACCTGCGTTACGTCGATGACCTTGTGCTCGTGCACAACAGCCGCGAGCAGCTCCTCGAGTGGCAGACCGCGATCGAGCGGTTCCTCGCCGAGCGGCTGCGCTTGGCGCTCAAACCAGGCGGCAAGCTTTTGCCACTGCGCACTGGGATCGGCTTCCTCGGCTACGTGGTCTACCCGCGCTTCACCGTCGTACGCCGCCGGGTGATCCGCCACGCTCAAGCGCGGCTGGATTCGTGGCAGCGGCGCCATGTGCGCCGCACCGCCGTCATCGCGACGCCCGTACAGCTGCGCGAGCTCCGATCGATCTGCGCCAGCTACGCCGGCCATTTCTCGCACGCCGACAGCCACCGCCTGCGTGAGCGCATTCGAGCGCGGTATCCCTGGCTCGGTGCCGCACTGCGGCGGAGGAAATTTGGGCCGCAGTTGGACGAGGTCGCCTTCCGGCTGCCGTTTTTAGAAGAACGCCATGGGTGAGAACGACAAGATCGAATGGACTGACCACCCTCTGGGCCGCAAGGGAAAGGGGACGGAGGAGTGGCCGAAGGAACTGCTGGTGCGAGAGCTTCCGCGCCGAGCATGAGTGCCTATCCGCTTCCCGTCCTGCTCAGCGCCGAGGAGATCTATGGCCTCACCGGCTACCGGCTGGCTGCCTATCAGGTCAGATGGCTGCAGCGGCAGGGGATCACTCATTGGGTGCGGGCGGACGGCAAGCCCTCCGTGCCGCGTGCGGCCATCGAGGGGCGCGCCGTCCAGCCGTCCGCGCCTGAACCGGACTGGTCGGCGCTCGCCAGAAAGGGGTAAATTCCGTGGCCGTGGGACGCACCAGAACGCGAGACAAGCACCTGCCCCAAGGGGTCTACCTCAAGCACGGGGCCTATTACCTCGTCCGCAGCGACGGCGGCAAGAAGATCTGGACACGCCTCGCGCGTGAATATCACGAGAGCCTAGCGCAGCTGTCCCGCTTGGTGGACGGCGCCACGCCATCCCTCACCGTGAGCGCTCTGGTGGCCCGCTACGAACTCGAGGTGCTCCCGAGTCTTGCCCCGCGGCACGGGCGCAATCGACGGGCCGATCTGCAGCGAGTGGCCAAGGTCTTCGGACGAGTGCCGCCTCGGTCCATCACTCCTGGCATGGTGACCACCTACTGGCGCCGTTCGGGCCAGACCGAGGGCGCCAGACACGAGGTCCGGGCGCTCTCCGCCATCCTCACATTCGGGCGCCAGATTGGCGCGCTCGATGGCCACAACCCATGTTTCGGCCTGCAGCTGCCGCGCACCCCGCCGCGACGCCGCTACGTCACCGACGAGGAACTCGCCCTGGTGCACAGCTGCGCGCCGCCCATGATGCGTGGCGCGATCGATCTTGCGGTGTTGGCGGGCATGGACGGTGCCACGATCCGGGCGCTCGAGCGTCGTCACCTCACCGATCGGGGCATCGAGTTCGTGCGCCCGAAGCTGGCGGCCCGGGACCCGGACGTGCAGGTGATCGAGTGGTCCGAGGATCTACGCGCCGCCGTGCGCAGCCTGCAGGCCATCCGACCTCAGGTCCGGCAGTTCCTCGTCTGCAATCGGAGTGGTCGTCAGTACACCCTGGACGGCTTTCAGGCGCAGTGGCAGCGCGTGATGCGTAAGGCGGTCAAGCGCGGGCTCGTCGAGCGGTTCCATTTCCACGACCTGCGGGCGAAGTCCGCCAGCGACGCCAAGAGCGATCAGGAGGCCGCTGACAGGCTGAACCATTCGGACCCGGCCATGACCCGCCGGGTGTACCGGCGGCTGCCGCGCGTTGCCAAGCCGTTGAGCTGAGAGGCGCCTGGATCGAGGGATTCACGGAAATAGTAGACGGTAGTGGACAGTCACCATGAGACACGTACGGTGCAACCAAAGCAAGTGATTGATTTTATGGCGCCCCCGGCCGGAGTTGAACCGACGACCTACCGCTTAGGAGGCGGGCAGCCGAGCACGCTCCAACGCATTGAAATTCTGGCAAATCTCTCCACCGACTGTCTACTATCCATGCCTAACGGAAGCACAAAAATTCCGCCGAATCCCGTGGGATGGTGTGCGAATAGTAGACAGCTGCCTGGCGCCGCTTGAGCCTCCCGGCGAGCGCCAAGGTGCTGCTGCGCGCGCTGCGGCGTGGGGAGACGGTGGAGCGCACGGTGCTCCCCTGCTGGCGCACCTTGGGCGGTGAGCGCGCGAGCTGGCGGCACGTCCACATCTTGGTGAACGCTGGTCTGGCGGAGTTCTACGAGTGGGGGCTCCTGCCTGGGAGCGTGCGCATTGGCACGAAGGCGAGGGGCAAGCGCAGGGAGGTGGCGCGATGGGTGAGGCAATCACCTTCATTCTGGACCACGCCGGTCGCCAATGGGTGGTGACGCCGCGCGGCTTAGTGCCGTATGAGGAGTGGGTCCGGGACCCGAGGAATGCCCCGGGGTGGGTGTACGCTCACCCGTGACCCGGTTTGACAGCGGCAGGAGGTAGCTTATGGGCGGATTCTTTCCGCAGCCGGTGTGCGTGCAGCTGCTAGAGAAGGCAGTGGAGATCCTGTTCCGCGACGGGTACGATGAAGAATCCGACGCCGTCGAGCAGCCGGTGACGCTCCTGAAGGCGTGGCCGAGGCTATCCGAATGGGAGCTGGCGCACCGGGTGAATGACAGGGTGACAGCCCGCAGGTTCACCCCCGCGTCCAAGGATGCTTCGATCGACCCTCAGGTGAACTCGCCATTGCGTAAGAAGCCGTGATAGCCGCCGCGGCTCACGATCGAGCCGGCGCCGGCGGCACACGTCAGACCCGCCTTGTCGACCGTGATCAGAGGGGGGGGGTGCCGTGCCTGACCCAGCAACGGTGAGCCTTTCCGAAAGGCCCTGTATCGTCCTTCTTGGTGCAGTTTGACGCCTGCCCGTCGATGCACCATTCCCCACCGTCGGGGCATATCACGTGCAGCGAACGGCCGTCGGGCCCCTTCATCCAATCGCCACCCCAATCCGAGTACCACATCATCCCTGGGATACCCTTGCGCAGACTCCATTCCTTGCCTGAATCGTCCACGTAGATGTGATCCGTGAACACCTGCCACGCATCGGTGCGCTGGAACAGATAATCGCAGGCGTCGCACTTCGTGGGCCAGCGCGGATCATCTTTCGGCGGCATGAGTTGCCGCTCGAACTCGGTTAAATTCCAGCAACCGTTGGCGCCTTTCACGCCTTCGACAATGCCGATCTCGGGGCCGTCCGCGTTGTGGTAGGACCCTTTCTTGCCGCCGCAGTTGTCAGCACCGGCCCCGTAGCGTCGCAGGGTGGCGCGCCACCGGTTGGTCTCATGGACCATGAAGCATTTGACGCTCATCCTTCGACCCTCCTCGCCACCGCAATTGGGAAGGTCGACTTGGGACCCCATAGCGAAACGATGGTCTCCGGCTCATCTGGCGCTTTCCCGAATTGCTCTGCCAGCACCTTCGCGAGAGGTCCCAGCCGCTTCTGCGCCAGACCGTGGCAGAGCTGTCCGAACGTCCGCCGCACGATGTGGGCATCCATCTCCAACCCTTCGCTGCCAGTTGCCTCCCGATGGCGCGTCTGGTGCTCGAGCGCGTCGGCTTCCCTGGTGTAGATGCCGCGCTCGACGAATTCGTTACACATCGGGTCGAAAACGTACACAACATGAAAAACCGGTTCGCCGGCTGCAATCATGCAAGCGTCGACTTCAGCATCTTCGGTCTTCATCAGAACGCCTCCAAAGGTACGGTCTTGCCGGCGAGCGCATGCGTACAATCGTCGAGGAATTGGATCTGACCGTCCCGGACGAAGGAGTGGCATCGCTCCTCGGTCCAAAGATCCGGCCTGTCCTTCTGCGCCGGGAAACCCAGTGGCGCAGGGTTCTCATTGGTGTGCCCCTTCGGATGCGGGTATGTCACCAGAACGCTGGGAGTGAATGTCGGCCGGTCATAGTTGCCGTTGAACCCCCAGTCACCGCGCCCTGAGGTCACACGCACGCCGTGACTAAACTTGCATCCCGGGCACCAGAAGGTGAGCTCGCCACCCGCGACGATCCGCAGGACCCCGCGGCCGCTCACTGGAGGTATTTTCTGGACGAGAGAGGAGGCTCAAGAGCCCGCTAGACCGCCCAGGTGATCAGCCAAACGCACAGCACCAGCACGGCCGCCTTCTCGACGAAGTCCATCCGCCGGGTGCCACAGTAGAGACCGGTCGGAAGGGCGACGTTCACCGCGGTGGCTCCCCACAGCCATCCGTGGTCCCCGAGACACTCCAGCACGAGCCCTGCGGCGAAGGTGACGCCGGTAAAGGTGAGGTGCCATAGCTCGTGCTTGCCCCCCGTGATGCGATCCACGAAGGCGTGGAAGGTGTCCGTGGCCGCAACGAGCACCAAGGCGACCCCGGCGATGCATCCCACCAGGCCGATCGCGCCGCGGCCGGCCGTGGCAATCGCGAGCGCAAGGGCGAGTAGCACGAACGCGCCGTCGAGGTACCACTTGTAGGGGTTGCCGTAGAGGCCGGTGCTGATCGGCTTATTGCGCAGCCTGGGCACGAGGTAGTCCTGCGCGCCAATCATCCCGAGGAGCGCAAGGGCAGCGAGCACGAGGAAAGCGTAACGCATGTGGGTGTCTCCCAATTCAGTGAACGAGCCGAGACTGCCACTCTCGATCGACAGCGCTCACCTGGTCGGCGCGCTCTGCAAGAAGCTCGAGCAGGTGCGCGATATCGGGCCCCGGCCTTCCCCGTAGAGCAGAATTTCCCGCAGGCACGTTCTGAAGATCCCCGGAGGGGGCGCCGGCGCCAGCAACTCCACCGGTAGAGGCGCCGCCTTCGGACAAACCGGGACCGCTATCGTTCGAGTTGAGGCACAAGCGGACAGCAGGCAGAGGCTGCTGAGCAGCAAGAGTACTTTCACGGATCACCTCCGAGGTGTATGCGTTGTGAGCAGCGGCCGCCGTCGCCTCGGCCGCCCTGGTTTGAGCTCGAGCGGCCGCCACGGCCTTTGCGCTCGCCTTCTGGTCGGCCACCTGCTGCGCCCGGATCCCCTCGACGTAGACGTGGTGGTGATAGATCCAGAACGCCCCCACGGCGCCGGCGCCGATGACGCCGACGGCGATCAGCTCGAGCGCCCATTGCGGGATGCCCGTCCAGCCGAGCAACGAGCCAACGATGCTCACGAGCCACTCTGCCCGGACAAGAACCCGAAGATTGACACGCCGATGCCGATCCCCATGGTCGCAAGCCCGAAATGAGTCGGCGTCATGTACTGACGCAGAGTGTCCTGGTGCGACACAAGCGCGCCGAGGCCGACAAACGCGACCCCGTAGACGTGGTGCATGTTGAGATGGAATTTCTTCACGTCACTCTCCGGAGCGTTGAGGGGGCTTCTCAGAAGTGGCCGCGCCACCAGAGCCGCAGCCGGCTCCAGAGGCGCGCCCACCAGCCGGCCAAGACGGTCAGAGCTGGACCGGCTGGCCGAGGGTAGGAGGGACCGTGGTGTCGATCGAGACGGTAATTGCGGGGCTGAAGTTGCCCTCGTTGCCGCTTGCGTCCATCAGCGTGAAGGCGAAGTCGTAGGAGCCACTGAGGCCAACCGGCAGTTCCTGGCTGATCGGGTCGTCGTAGCACAGCACTCCGGCGGAGTCCGTCTTGGTCGATAGCGCCGAGACCGCGCCGGCGTCGATGCGCTCGGACTGCGCGTAGCTCGGCGTCATCGGGGAGGGGCCGTAGTACACGATCAGGTGATCGGTGCTCGCAGGCGCAGGGACGGGAACGGGGATGCCGAAGTCCTGAAGGCTCGCAATCTTGGACATGAG
>JAEHJW020002068.1_pt1 | contig 56491 bp, 86 predicted proteins | sample 9271431 | NCBI WGS metagenome assembly JAEHJW02 | reverse complement strand
CACCAGGTCATGGACGCCCGGGGGATTGCCCTCCAGCATCAGGAGCAGGCCGCTGCCGTGCACATCGCCGCCCGGGTGATCGCCCGGCTCGCCGGGGAGGCGGAGGAGGCCCACCAGCGGGCCGTGGCCGCCGCCCCCGGGCCGGTGCCGGAACTTTTTCTGTGGGAAACCCCGAGGGTGTTGGGTAGGTCGGCCCGGTCGTTGAGGGCGCACCTGGACAAGCGGCTGTCCTGACCGCACCAACGAAGAAGTGGCTAGTGTGCTTCCCGTAGGCGCAGGGACGATGAATCAAAGATCCATGGACCACTCGAGACCACCACCAGCAACACCCGGTACGCCCACCAGATGAGCAGCATCGAAGACCACACCCAACTCCTCGACGCCGCCCTGGCCTGCAAGTCCGCCGTCGCCATCAGCGGATACCCCAGCGACCTGTACGACACCCTCCTCCACACCTGGCACCGGTGGGAGATCCCCGCACGCACCGGAGGCCGAGGCGCCCGCCCCCGGGCCGCAACCGAAATCCTGTGGGTTAACCGGCCGCCCACCGCACCGCGACTGGACCCCCGGTAGGGCACAAAAAACCCGCCCCCTCGCACCGCGACTGGTGCGGGGGGCCGGTTTCATGCGGGAACAGTTCGGGTTTCGTCTAGCAACGCCCGCATCGCCTGCGGTGACCTGGCGGCTTTGCGGTAGCGGGCAGCCAACGCGCGGGCTGCTGGGCTCCCCCACCTGCGGGACATGCGGAGTTGGGGAGGATGGTAGAGGTGCCACAGGGGGTGGGTTCCGCGCCAGGGTTGGCCGGCCAAGCAGGTCCAGGCGAGGGCGGCGGACTCGTCCTCACCGGACCAGCCCACGAACCGGGAGTCGAACGGCACCTCTTCGTACAACCGGCGTGGCAGGACGACCATGCCGCCGCCGGGGAAACCAGTGTAGGGGCGTTCCGCGTGGCCCATGCTCGGGTTCGGGTCCGCACCGGCGAACACCTCGGCTGTGGCGTCTTGGGATAGTCGGTGGACTCGGGTGTGGGGGATCGCCCACGGGGCACCGGACCGGACACGGTTGATCGCTTCGTTGGTGTTGGTGCACCACACGTCGGCGTCAGCAATGACGAGCACGTCGCCGGTGGCCCGGGGTAGCGCGTCCGCCACCGCGTCGGCTTTGCACCACGGCCCTGTGTGTTCCCCGATGAGTACTTGGTGCCCGGTTGGTTTCCACCGGGTGGCCACCCAGTTCAGGGCTGCTTCCCGGTGTGGGCACGGGTTGTCTACCGCCCAGGGGAGGATCACAGTGACTCGACAGCGGCCACCCACTGGTTCAGCTCCTCCCCGGGGTTGAGTTCAGCAGACCGGGCCAACGCTTTTTTGGACGCCAGCGCCCACCCTGGTCCTGTGATGTCGCGGAGCGCGGCCTCCCACCCATCGATGTCGTCGACGTCGACGAATACCCCGGCCTCCCCCAGTGCTTCCTTCAGCCCTGGTGTGGGTGCGGCGATCGTGGGGATACCCGACGCCGCGGCTTCGATGGCGCACATGCCGTAAGACTCCTCAGCGCTGGGCATGAGCAGCACCCTCGTGTGCGCCCACACGTGTTGGCGCATCCTGCCCGTGTGGGGCTGCCACCGCACGTTCGGCAGACGCTCCCGCACCTGCTCGGACTGCTGGTACCCGCCCTCCACGGCGAGGAAAGGCACGTTCGGCATGCGCCGGGCGAGCTCGTAGAACACCCCTGATCCTTTGGCGGGGATGGGGTTGATCAGCGTCACCCGCCTGCCGGGGCGGGTGCGGTGCTGGTCGGTGTACACGGGCGGGTGCACCACCAGCGTGTCGCCACGGCGGCGGAGGTCGCGGGCGACATGGTGCGAGTTGGCGACCACCAGATCCGCACCGGCGCGCACATCCTTCACCACCCACGGGGCAGCCGAGTGCGTCACCTGCACCAACCTGGCACCCGCAGCCTTGGCCAACCGGCGGGCGATCGGCACGCTCTTCAGGTGCGACACCACCACGTCCGCGTGCACAGTCTCGGGGGTCCCGGCATGGACGGTAACCCCGTCCACCACACCATCCTCGACCTCATCGGTGGCCCACACCTCCACCTGGTGGCCCCGGCTGGCGAGGGGTTTCAACAGTTCGTGCAGCATGATTTCCGCGCCGGCCCGGTGGTGCGGCAGGTAGTAGTGCGCCAACACGGCGATGCGTTTCCTGGATGATTTGGGGGAGCCGACCAGTTCCCGCATCTGCTCCGGTGACTTGCGGGCACGCACGTACTGCTGGAACCGGGCACGGTTTTTGCGGTACTCCGGTGATTGCAGGTTCGCCGCCGGGGTGTGGTGCAGGTGGGTGATGGTGCCCTCATGGCGGACGGTTTCACCGAGCAGGGTGTTGGCGGCGGTGAAGAAGGAGTCGTCCTCAAACCCCCACCCTTTGAACTGTTCGTCCATCCCACCAGCGGACCACCACGCACCGCAGCTGATGACCCACACCCCACCGATCGGGCGCCGCGACTCCTCCACCACGGGGGCGTCCAACGGGTCCACACCCCGGGCGTACACCGCCAACGTCCCCTCCGGGGACAGTGCCCGGTACCGGGTGTAGGGCAAATGCAGCCTGCCGTCCTCTGCGGCGCCGGTGATCGCGTCGAGGAGGGGTTGTTTCTCGGGGAGGGTGTCAGCGTCACACAACACCACCACACCCGACCCGGCCAACCGGACGGCCTCATTGCGCACCCGGGCGCGGGAGAACTCCCCGTCGACGTCGACTACCATGTGGCGGGCTTTGGGCACCATCTCCTTGAGCCGTGCGGCCACGTATTCGGCGTGAATCTCCCGATCCAACGCGCCCGCCCGAAACGGCACACACACGGTCACCTTCATCGGCGCCCACCCCCTGCCGCCTTCACCGCCGACCACAGGTAATAGCCCAGCACCCTGCCTTCCCGGTAGTCGACCAGCCCCGCCCCCAACTCACGGCGCATCTCCTTGGAGGTCCAATGCTGCCGGTGAATTTCGAACCAGTTCCCTCCCACCGCGTCCTGGTCGTGGTGCGCCAACGGGATCGACACCAGGACGTGATGCGCCCAATCCTTCATGCGGGCGAGTACTCCGCGAGCTTCGAGCTGGGTCATGTGCTCCAACACATCAGCCAAGATGACCAGGTCCGGGTCACGCACCAGCGTGTAGGGGTCCAGGTGGCGGATGTCGGACACGATGATCCAGTCGTAGGCGTCGAACAGGTTGAACTGGGTGACGTAGGGTCCCCACGCTTCCACCCCGATCCACCTACAGCCCGGGGTGACGTCCCGGGCCAGGTGGACGTAGGTGCCTTCGCCGGGGCCGACGTCGACCACCGTGGCGGGAGCGAGCTTCTCGATTGCGTCGCGCGCCCAGTCTTTACCTTCAACATCAGAGGTCGGCACTCACGTCTCCCCAGTAGTTCGCGGGGGCGTCATTACCGGGGCCGCCCCACCACACCCCATGGGGCCGCTGATGCGGCGGCAACAACCCCTCCGGGAACCCCGCAGCGGCGGCGCCGTGCAGGTCATACGACGGGCGTGTGGGATCGGCGGGTCCGGCGGTTTCCCAGTCGATCAACAACACACCCCTGCTCGGGTGGGTGACGATGTTGGGTGCCGACACGTCCCGGTGCGCCCACCCTGAGGCGTGCAAACGCTCCAGCAGGTCCCGCAACTGGTGGGCGTGAGCCGGATCTCGGGGCACATCCAGAAGGGACGTGCACCGTTCCACACACACCGCATCCGGGGTGACCCACAACAGGCGAGGGGCCGCCCACCCACACGCACGGTAGGCGGCCACCTCCACATCCAACCGGTGCCGAATCAACGCCGGGTACCGTTTGATCACCCGGCCCGGTTCGAACGTCAACTCCGGTTTGGGGTAGGGGACGATCGCCCAGTCAGGTGTGGTCACCCTGCACCCGGTCCAGGCCCTCACCCGACAGCAGCCGGTGCACATAGGCCGCCACCGCCGTCAAGGCCGCCGTCCCCGCAGCAGCACCCAACGCCGCCCAGTCGACAACCTGCCCGGGGGTGACCTGGTCGGCCACCACACCGGCCATAGCCACCAGCACAACACTGATGATGCCTTGGGTGATGGTGCGCACAGCCCGCGAACGCGCATCCTTCCGGGTTTCAACAGTGGTACTCATGATCGGTTCCTTATCTGCACGGTGGACCATCGGTCCTCCAAAAATGGGAAATCCCCGCACCAGCCGGCACGAGGAGAACGTGGAAGGCCCCCTTTTCGGGGGGTTATTTCGCGGCCCGCTCCGCCTCACGGCGGGCCACCGCACGGCGGATCTGCGCAGCCGCCGACCCGCTTACCGTCTTCCCGGACTTAGCAGACGAACCCACCCACTTACGGCACGCCAGCACCGCTTTAGAGGTGCCAGCCCCGTACTCGCCGTCCACACCGTCCCCGCGAGGCCCGTAGTTGCCGAGCAGGTGCCCGAACCCCGCATGCCGCAGGCTGGTTTGCAGCTCCTTGACCTCTTCGCCCTTGTCGCCTTCCTTGAGTCCGACCATGGTGTTTCCCCCTGTCCCGCTGTTGGTGTAGTCCGGCCTGCCGTAGCCGACAATGACGTTCCCGGACCGCACCCTGCGCAGGCACGCATCCGAGGTGTTGCCCTCGATGGTTTGCAGGCGGCCCCCGCCTAGGTTGGCTTCGACAATGCCGACGTGATCGATCCGGGAAATGCTGTTGGAGCCGCCCCAGTCGAAGAACACGATGTCGCCCGGCCTGGCGCCGGAAGCCCCCCAATACCAGCGGCCCGCCCTCTGGAAACGCTGGGCATGCCACACCGTGTAGGCGTAGTCAGTGCCGAAGCACACCGCGGCATAGTTACCGGACTCAACAGCCCACCGAGTGACAGCCATGTTGCACCACGGGGCACGCAAGAACGCGCTACCCTGCCGGTTCGCGTACCACCGTGTGACCGGGTTCGGCCGCCCCCGCATCCCCAGGTCACGGCGGGCTCGGGCGAGCATGCTATTCGCCGTCATCAGGACCCACCCCCCGGTACACGCCGTCCTCATCGCAAGCCCCGTACAGCCCGGCGAGCACGGTTTCTTCGTCGGGTTCTGTGGCCTGGTTACCGGTGTCGACGATGTGGTCGGCCTGCTCGTCCTGGCGGTATTCGCCGGATTCCTCTAGCGGGCGTTGGCCCGCGTCGTGTGGCATAAGCCCTCCAGGGCATAAAAAGAGGCCCGCACCGTGGCGGGCTCACGATTCCTATCTTTGGGGGTTATTCGCCGGTGATCCGCTGCACCTGGTCCGACAACCGGGCCACCCGGGTCTCGGTGCGTTTCACCGAATCCTTTAAACTTCCGCCGTCGTTGGTTTTCACCTCATGCCGCACCTCGGACACATCCTCCTCAACCGCCCCCACCCGGGTTTCGATCAACTCCAGGCGTTCCATCACCCCCGGCCTGGGGGGCATCCCGTACCGGCCGGGTTCCCCCACCCAATCGTCGAGGAAATGGCCCACCCTGCGTAGGAGGAGTATCAGGCGTCGGATGGCTACCCCTAGCACGGTTATCGACCCCACGGCTCCGGCGGCGGCGGCCAACCACGGCCCAACATCTGTCACACCCATACGTGTTCCTGTTATTCGGGGTCGGTGTTTTCCGGGTGCGCAGCATCCAGCGCGGTGTAGTCCACACCGGTGCACGGGGCCGCCTGTTCGGGTGGTGCGGCCTCCAACTCCCCGGACCTGGTGTTTCCGGGTGTGCATTTGCAGTCAGCGCAACGGGTGCCCATCATGGTCCTCACATCAAATTTTCGACGGTTATCGAGTTGTCCAACGACAGGTCGTAGTACTGGTCCCCACCGCCCCACGGGGTGGACCCGGAGGTGCGCCAGTACGGGGTGAGGGTGTAGGACGTGTCGCCCTCGAGCTGCAAATACACAATGGATGTGGTTTGCTGCGACAGGCGCACATCGGTTCCAGCGGACCGGACGAACGCGCACCGGTGCAGAGAGGGTTCCACCACCGACGGTCCGCCAGTGAGACGGAAACTCGTGGACAGAGACGAGTTGTCCGACGCCGGGTTCACCCCGCACATGGAAATGGTGATCCGCACCCGACCTGACATTCCCGTTCGGAATTCCCGCGCGGGGAATTGTGCCTCGGTGAACGCGTTCCAATCACCCGAACCTGACGTGGTGCCGGTTGGTTCCGCGAGCATGATGGTCTGCTGGAACGCATGGGCGGGGGCACGGATGGACAGAGCCTCATCCACCTGGACCAGGCCACTATCCGAAGCTGTTTCTTTGGCCTGGTGGAACATGTGGGTGTCTGCGTAGGTCCGCACCATAGCCGTATGCGGAACCGCGTTAGTGGTCCCATGCAACTCGGTTTGCGAGTACGCCCCGGAAGACGGGCCAGGGGACCTCACCACCAGGACCGGGTTTTTATCGCCGTCGGTGTCGACGTTCCGCGCCACTATTTCCGCGGAACTAACCAACCATGGGATTTGCGGGTCTTTGGGCGGGTCGAAACTCATGAGGACTTCGTCTGGGTGGGTGAAGATACTCACCTTTGCGCCGGTGCCCGCAGCAGCAACAAACTGGTACTGGTTTAACACCGCCCCCATGAGAATGTGGTGGCCATCGCGGTCGCCTAGTTGGATGTTCGACCCGGAAATGAACGATCCGGTGATTTCGGAGGCATCAATGTCCCCGGAGAATACGGCGTTCCCTGCCGAGTCGATGGCGAACACCAGGTAGTTGTCGGTGTCGTACCCCCGCAACCCGTCCTGGTCCAGCTCGACACGTGCCGCCCCGGGGACCCCGGCGATGATGGTCGACGCCAAAACGAGGATCGATTCCAGTTTGTCCGCTTCCACCGCCCCCGCCTTGATGTGTGCCGCGTCGATCGATCCCGCCACCAGATCCGGGGCGTCCACCCGCAACGGTGTGGCCGCCACCTCTACGGACGGGGACCCGTGCACCCCACCAGTCGTTACCGGCACCAGCACCACATAGTGCTCCTCATACGGCAACGGCACCACCGGGAGCATGCCGCCCTCCCCCGCCCGACGGATCGACCCCTGGTAGGTGTCCCCCGACGGGACGAAACCCGGGGTGGTGGAGACGTGGACGGCCATGTGGTCGAAATCCCCCGGCAACGCCAAATCATTAGCGAGGGCGCCGTCCCAGGCCACCCGCACCCCACCCAGACTGGGGGTGACCACGGGTGCGGTCGGGGCCGGCGGGGGGTCGCCCCCTTCGGTTACCATGCCGACGGTGCCGTCGGGCAACCACCCGATCCTGGCCCTGGTGGCCCCCGACGTGTCTCGCACCTCCACCGACCCGGTGTCAATCGAAGAGTGCCCCAACTGTGGGCGGCGGGTGGCCCGGCGGAGGGTGTCCACCTCGGCTTGGGTGCGTTGCAACTCTCGGGTGAGGGTTTGGATTGCGCGTCTGGTGGATGCGTCCACCCCACCCCCCTTTCAGTAGGTGAATCCGTCGGACCGTGTACAGGTGATGGTGATCGTGTCGGTGTCGGGGGTGTACTCGTAGCTGGTGATACGCACCCACATGGAGGTGGGTTGCCACCCGGTGGTGGTGGTGACGAGCACATCGTCCCCGGGGGCGAAACTGCCGATGGGGGCGTTGGGGTGGTCGGTGAGTGTGAACCCGGTGATGTCGACCAGTTGGCGGGTGCGCCCGAGCTCGTCGTGGGCGATCGCCAACAGGGCGGCCTTAGTGTCCACGTCCCCGGCGTCTACCACCTGCACGCGGCGCAACCTGCCGTCCCTGTGGGATGCGGTGGCCCGCAACTGTTTGGAGCCTTCCCCGGCCCCGTAGGCGGCCACGGTGTTGGCGTAGTCGTCACCACTGCGCTGGAGGGTGACGAGCTCGCTGATGTTCTCGCCCTCCACCATCCGCAGCCTGGACTGTCTGCGCCCGAGGCGGGGGTAGCCGAGTTGTAGCCGCATCACCACAGACTCACGGCCTGTGTCTGCCCACGACCAGTGCTCCCGGTAATCCATCGGGGTTTGTTTGGCGAGTTCGTCGATTTTCGCGCCGACCTCAACATCGTCGTGCCACGCCAACTGGTACTGCCAAAACACCTGATTGCCCGTGGCGGGTGCGGGTTTCTTGTCTTGTTTGGTCCATACCCGGTCGATCGGGATCGGAGGGTCCTCCACCTCCGAGGCGGGGGGGTCAGGCTCATCCTCCGTCGGGAGCTTTCTGGCGTTGTGCCAGGCACCCAACCGGTACGGGGTCACCAGGTCGTCGACGACCACACCGAGGTTCCCGTCGGGTTGGGACTGCAAATGGTCCCACAGGGCGCGCACCACGGTTGCGGGGTCTACCCCGTTGCCTGTGGTGCCCGAACCCGGCCCGCCCCACGACAGGGTTTCCGTGAGCGGCATCCCCGCCGCATACCCCGAGAACCCCACACAATCCAACGACAGCTGATCCCCAACGATCTCCGTTGAGGTGAGAACCCCACCGCCCCGCAACTGGCCCGACGCCTCAGCCAACAGGATGGTGTCCCACTCCCGCAGCACGAGTTCCCCATCGGGGCCAACCAGTTCGGCATAGGTGGGTTCAATGCTGGCGGACAGGCCCCCCGGACCGGACAGGGTGTGGGTGATCGACACATCGCGGAGCGGGAGTTCCCTATGGACCCATTGCCCGGTCCACCGCAGCGCGTAATACCGCCAACTCACAACGCCGCCTCAGGTGCCGCCACCTCGTTGAACTGCAAATCCACCGAGAAGTTGGCGTACTCGTCAGCCACCAACCTGCCGGATTGGCCCGGGGTTCCCGACACATACATCCGCACCTGAACCGTCTCCCCCCGCAGGTTTCCGGGGATGGGGATCTGGTCCCGGTTGGCTGTGGAGCACCGGTACCCGTTCGTCGTGGACATTGGGTTGAAGTTGTACGCTGACGGTGTGGTCGTGATGGTTTCCGAACCGACCAACCCAACCCACAGGGTGCCCCGAGCGTCCCACGTACCCCCAGTACCGTCCGGCGCCTTATAGAACACGTTGTCCCAATTCGCCAGGATTTGGGCTTGGGTGGCCCATTCGGGGATGGTCACCGACCAGTCGTGCTGCGGCCACCGCTCAAACGGCGGGTCGTCCTCGCTGGTGATGTTCCCGGCCTCATCCCACTCCCCACCGGTTTGGGTACCGCCCCGCTGCACCCGCAACACCCGAGAAGTTTTCGGGTTAGCCAACGCGCGCACATCGGTGATCATGTCGGCGGTGACCGTCGCGGTGTTCGCGGGCAGGTCGATGCGGGCGAGCGCAACCGCGGTGGTACCAGCCGGCGCCGTGGTGGCGGTGGGGGACACGCCCTCCAACACCCGGAAGTAGTACACCGGATCCTGGGTGACGTCATGCCCCCACGGGGTGCCGTCGATGTTGGGGTCCTCCACCCGCAACACGACCAGGTCAGACCGGCCACCCCCGGAACCCGTCGGGCTGATGGGAACCTCGGCATCCCCCACGTTGAACGCGAAATAGGAGCCCTGGAACTCCAGCTCACGCCCCAAAATAGTCGCCCCACCCGAGGTGATGCGCACACTTGTTCCGGGCACCTCCAACGGCAGCACACGCAAATGGTCGGAGTCGACCACGCCGTTGCCGGAGGCGGTGCCCGACTGCAACTGCAACCGGGCGATCCTTGCTGATGACTGGGCGCCACTAACCGCCCACGAATCCATCTCCAAAGCCATCTGGTCTCCTAAGGTGTGGTGTAGGCGTTGCGCCAGGTGATGACACACCGGGACTGACCAGACATGTCCGTCCCCCGGTACGCCAACACGGTCTGGCCCACAGGCAACTGGAAATCCCCCAACGCGGCGCCACGTGCTACACCGGCCATCGACGCCCCGTCATCCCGCAGAATGCTGCGCACCCACGGCCGGGTATCCACAGTGATGCTGCGGTCATGCGCCAGAGTGGTGTCCAACCGCAGGACACGCCCGGCACCCACCAGCTCAATACTGGGGTTGGAGACCGGACCATGAAACGTCACCACCGGCCACGACGGACTATCGCCGGTGTTGACGACCGCGTCCTGCCGGACCCCCTGCGCCCCCCACACAACAGGCCACGTCACCGGCCACACAATCCCCGTGGTCGAGGAGTCCGCCACCAACGTCAGCGTGATCGAGTGGGCACCACCCTCCTCGCCGGTGTCGTCGTAGAACAGGCTGTCGACGCACTTGAAGTCCGCCAACATCTCCACATGCCCCTGCCTGATCAACCCCGCATCCGGGGCCTCGAACCGGCGCGGCCGCCCATAAACGACCACCGTCTGAGACCCCGGCAGGCGGAACCGCAGCGGCACCACCGCACGCGGCCGCAACCGCCACGAAGGATCAGCCCACGTGGATTGGAGCTCCCCCCACCGGGCACGAGCAGCAGCCGCATCCCACTGGCGGGCCGTGAACAACTCCCACGTCAACGTCCGCCCAGAATGGGTGTCACGCCCGAACACCGACCCATCCTGACCCGGCAACACCAGGTCACCGGTCTCAATATCGGGTGGGCCGATCTCGAACTCCCGAACCTCAACACCGGTCCCCAAACCGAACAGGACCCCGCCCAACTCCCACTGCTGCTCCAACAGGGGCACCTACCTCACCCCCGCCGCGTACTTGCCTCCCATACGGGACCGGCGCAACGCATACGAAACCCCATCCACCAACTCAGAAACAGTCGCCGGGGGAGGCTCCACATTAATCACATGGCCACCAACCCCACCAGCCTCCAACGCCGCCACCAGACGCTCCACACGCTCCTCCTGCGCCGCGGTACGCACCGTTTCCGGCCGGCCCGTGCCGTTGTACACCAACTGCAACCCGGGTTTGAGCATCCCGCCCTGGTCGTAGGCGGGGATGCCGTGCGCCAGCCGCAACGCTTGGGTGAGCGGCGGTGTGGTGGACCGCGAATTCTCCGCCATGTCCTGACGCAGAAACCGCTTATCGAGAACACCGCCCGCAGCGAATTTCGACCGCAGAAACGCGGTGGCCGTGTTCATATACCCGAACTGTTTACGAACCCGGTTGGATTCGTTACCACCAACGGTTTCTTTCCTTTTGGCGTCGGTCACAATATTGATGTGTCCACTACCCCGGTAGGTGGCGAGGTCACCCGTGCGGACGTTCCCCCGGGTGATCTTCTTCATACCCCGGTTGAAATCCCACACCCCAGCCGACCAAATGTTGTTGATCGCCTTTTGGGCTTTCGCGTCCTTGAAAATTTTGGACACAAACATTGCACACCACGGCTGGCCGGGCATACCGAACGCGCGCGTGAACTCGTTACTGTAGTCAGACCCGCCGAAATTACCGATCTTGGACCGTGCGAGCTTCACAACCTTGCCCGCGTCCCCACCCAGTTTCGGGTCGATGACTTTCTCAAGCCAGGTGAGGAATTTCCCGATCATCGTTTCCGGGAGCTTCGCAACCGCGGTGCCCCACCTGGTGTCACGGAACTGGTCCATCTGGTCGATGAGCGGGTTAAGGACCTTCCCGGCTGCACCTTTCAGAGTGACGTCGGCGAACAGGTCTTTGGCTTGTTTCCCGAATTCGTCGACACGCCCCAGAATACCGCCGCGGTTAAACCTCTGCGGTTGGTAGACGCCACCGCGAGCGAAACCCATGACACGCCTGACACCGCCAACACCGCCGGTGCGCGCGGCCTTGTTCAGAGAGTTAACCCCTCCCGAACCGAGAACCCGCGTAACCTCCGGCCGCATGATCGCCTCGCCGCCGGACAATTCCAACGCCCCACCAGTAGGGGAATAGAATTTGTGCGGGTCACGGCCGGGCGTGTACCCCGGCAGGATACCGCCAGACTGGAATTTCATGCCCGGTAGGGGATCCATGTCCACCAGACCGGCCACGTGGTTCCACACCCGCTTAATCCCGTTGTTGTAAACCGTGTTAACAACGAATTCTACCGGTTTCCGGGTAGCGCCCTGGATTTTACCCCACGCCACGCTAATACCCTGGTACGCCAGATGGAACGCCTGAATGGCTTTGTTCTTGAACTCGTTGAACACCCCGGACACCATGTCGCGAAGGCCCCTGGCACGAGCAAGAGCACCATCACGCATACCCGACATGCGGTTAAGCGCGTCATCCTTCATCGCCGTGAACTGGTTCGCCACACGTGTTTTAGCGTCCGACGCAAGAGACGCCAACTTCCCCGGAAGCGAGCTGAAATTGTTGCGGAGGTAGGTAACGCCCTCGAACAGCAGTTGCCCCAGCTCGATAAGCATTTCCTGAAACTTCTCTTTCAACCGCTGCCGCAACCTGTTCACAATCGACACGAACAGGTAGACTAAAAGAGCTCCGATACCCAGAACCAGGGCAGGGATCGCAACAATAACAACCCCAAACGCGATCACCAAACCTTTGAGGAGCTTCGGACCCCACTCCACCAACCACTGCTGCACGTCCGCGGCGTCATCAATCGCGTCTTTGATTTTTCCGGGGAGTTCTTCCGCCCACTCGACAACCGCCTCTTGGGCTTCGTTGAGCTTCTCCTCAAGGATGGGCGGCAGGTCATCAGCGATCCAGTCGGCAATATCGGCCCCCATCTGCTGCAAACCATCGAGGACCTTAGGGCCTGTTTCTTCAGCCCAGTCAACAAACTCGTCCGCCCACTCCTTGAGTTTGGCGGCGATGACGGGAACGTTCTCCCCCAACCAGTCACGGATCGACGACGGCAGATCCGAGAACCACGTTTTGATGTTGGACCACCACGTCTTACCCCACGTTTTCGCTACGGTGACCAGGTTGTCCAACGCCAAAGAGAAAAACTCTTTAGCCCCGTCCCACGTTTTCTGCCAGTCCCCCTCAAATATCCCGGTGAAAATATCGAAAACAGCTTTCACCTGGTCGAGGACGTTGCGGGCGATCGGCGCCAAACCGTCCCACACGATGCGGAACTTTTCCTTCACCCCGTCCCAGATGGGCCCCCACACGGCGGCGAACGCCGATGCCCCACCCTCGAGGTCGGTGAACCAGTCCAGCATTTTCTGGATGGCGGGACCGGCCGCATCCGATAGTTCGGACCACCCGTCGCGCAGGACCGGCCACACATCCTGGGTGAAGAAGTCGGAAACCTTCTGCGCGCCGGATTGGATTGCGTCCCACGCCCCGGTGATAATGTCGCGGAACGTTTCGGAGTTCTCCCACGCATACTTCAGCCCGGCTGCTAGCCCGGCTACGGCGAGGATCACCCACCCGATCGGGTTGGTCAGCCCAGCCAGGACACCGCCGATGGCTGCCGCTGATTTGAACGCGGCGAACAACCCCACCAAAACACCCAAAGCCTGGCCGAACGCACGCACCACCTGCTCGTTGTCCTGCATCCACTGGCCGACACGTTCCAGCAGGTCACCGACGGGACGGAGCGCGTTCACCAGACCGACCAGGACTACCCCGAAACCCTCACCGAACCCCTTAATAATTGGGGTGGCGCCTTGCACGAATTCTTTCGCCCCGTCCGTCAACGCCCTCAACGATGCGGTAACCCCCGACTCTTCGAGGAGGTCCCCCACCTCTGCCAGTTTCCCGGGCAGGTCATCAAAAGCCCCAGCGATAGCGTCGCGCACTCTCAACAACCGGGGGGCGGATTTATCCAGAAGCGGCAAAACCTGTTGGGCGAGCCCATTCACCACCGTGTTCCGGATGGAATCCCACGCACTCGAAAAAGAGTAATTCAGGTTGTCGGCGGAATCGATGAGGGCGTCCGCCCACGTGCCCCCCCGGTCCTGCATCGACCCAATAACGTCGTTCACATCCACCGCACCGGCGGTGATCATCGCCATCGCCTCAGGGACATCCACACCGAGTTTGTCGGCGAGCATGTCCAGGATCGGCACACCCGAATTGGAGATCACCTGGATCTGGTCCAGGGTCGCTTTCCCCTGGTTCTGCATGGTTTGCAGCGCGCCGGTGACCGAACCCATTTCCTCAGCCGACCCACCGGTCGCGGAAATGGTGGCTTCCAGCAACTTCATGATGTCCACGGACTCGGCCGCGTTCAAACCCAAATACGCCAGATCGGTGGCGCCCTGCTGGAACGCCGACATGGCGATACCGGACTGGGAGAACTCCCGGTTCAGCATCCTCATCGCGGTGGAAGCTTCCCCCGCGCCGTGCCCTGCCGCCTGGTACAACCCGTCCAGGATGGCGGCCGTGTCCTGCAAACCCGACGCGGCCGCCTTCACCTGCCCGGCGAACTCCGCAATGCCGATGGTGGCCACCGCAGCAGCCGCCATCGTCCCCATCTGCCGAAATGAGGCCCCGATACCATCCACATCGCGGACCACACCATCAGCGCCACGGCCGAATGTGGTGCGCATCGTGGAGGCAGCCGACGTGGCCGCAGCAGCCACCGCATTGAACCCGGGGATTTTCCCCAAACCGCGCCGCAACCCAGTGTTAACCCCGGCGCCCATGGTTTGCCCGGCCCGCTGCCCCACCTGGGGCATCACCCCGCCCAACTGTTTCTGCAGGCTGTTCTGCAAACCCTTGATGGACGGTGCCACAGTCAGGGTGGCGTACCCGATGCTCGCCACAACGCCTCCCAACGGTCTAACGGTTTTTGCGGAACACCGAGCCGCGGATGTTGAGTTTCTGCCGTCGGGCGTCGGAGCGGGCTTTCGCTGCTGCGAGCGCTTGTTTCTGTGCGGCCTCAGCCCGTCGGGCGCGCGGGTCCCCCGGGTGGGGCTTCTCCGTCTGCAAATTAAACAGGTCGAACAGCAAATATTCTGCGACGGTTAAACCATCCGCACCCATTACCTGGTTACACGCAGACTCGATCGGCAAATACCGGACCCGGACAGCCAACTGCCACAACGACAACCGGCCCTCGTAGAACTCGTAAATGGTGGACTGGTAGTAGCGTGCTAGGTCGGCCTCCACCGCCCCCGGGTGGTCCCGGACTAGTCGGTAGAGGCGGACGATTCCCCCATGCTCTCGAACCCGTAAGCTTTCGCGATCTGGTCAGCGATGTCTTTCAGGTCTTTGACTTTCGCGCCTTGGGCTTTGATCTGCTGCCACGCTTCCTGGCCGACCATTCCCGCGATCGCCAACGTCATGTTGCCCCGCTCGTGCGCCTCCGCGGTTTCCAGGTCCCACTCCTCCGCACTGTGGGGCAACCGGTAGGTTTTCCCTTTGAAATGCAGCAGCTTCGGCTTGTCCTGGTCCCCACCAGCGGGTTTCTTCTTCGGTGTGGTCATTGCGCGGTTCCTCCCGAGGGGTAATAGGTAGCGGTGATTTCCAGGTGGCCGTCAGAAATGGCCACAACAGACCGGGACAGCACATGCCCCTGGGCGGGGGGTTCGGGCCGGGTTTGCTCATCCAGAAGCGCCTGCACCGCCTGGGCGCGGGCCTCCCTGGACACCGACCGCCCACCCGACGGTGTGGTGGTGGTTTCCCAACCCAACTCCTCGGCTTTGGTGAGGATCTGCTCCTCCGTCGGCATCCGCACCAAAACACCCCCTAAATTGTTTTGCGCGGTTGGTGGGACCGGCCCAGGGTGAACCGCGCGAACCCCCCGGGCCGGAGCATCAGGACCCCAGTTCGGGCCCCTTGTACACCGAGAACAGGGTTGCTTTCCCGGTGGCCTCGTCAATCTCAGTCGGGTAGATCGCCACCGTGAACTGGCGCGAGGAGATCTCAGTTTCGGATTCGGTGGCGTCGCCCCGCTCCTCCACCTGCGCATAGTTTTTGGAGATGACGCGTTTCACTTGGGCGTCGGCGCCCTGCCCGGACCGGGTGACGAACGCGATCTTGAAACGGTGCTGCAAATCGGGGACGTGCACATCCCCGCCGTAGGTACCGTCCCCCGAAAATGCCACGTCGTGGCCGGGGTAGGCGAGGTCGAAAACGGTTTCGTTGTCCTCAAACGCGGTGAAGGTTCGGGTCAGCTTGTAGTTGGACCGGGTGGTGGCCACCAGGATGCCGCCCCACGCGAAATGGTCGGTGGAGTCCATGTCCTGGGTTTCGCTGAAGCCGTCGTCGCCGTTCAGCAGGCCAACATAGTCCCAGTCCGCGCCGAACGGTTCCCCGTCCACAGGGATTTCAGCGTCAAGGGGGCCGATGAGCACATCGGCGTATGCCCAAACGGATGCGTTTGCGGGTGATCCAGCCATTGTTTTTTCTCCTGAAGAAAGGTTGGTCGCGCGGTTCAGGAGATTCGTTCACCGGTTGGGTTTGCGGCGGATGACCACGGTGAAATAGGCGGTGGGTGCGTGGTTGTCCGGGTCGACAGTGGCCAACACCCCCGCCCCGGGCCGTGCCGGGAACCCCAGGGCGGCGGTGCGGGCTAGGCGGGCCAACTGTTTGACCCGGGTTGGGGAGTCCGCCCACGCGGTGATGCGCACGGTTGCGGTCTCCAGCACGGGTTCGGCCCACCCGCGTGTTTCGGTGGACCCGTCAACAGCCACCCCCACATGCGGAGGCGAAGCAACCGTCCAGGTTTGTGGTAGGCCTATGCCGACCGTGGTGTCCTGGTACCCGGGGGGCATGGTGGGGACCCGGCCAGCCAGGTGGTCCACCACGTCCCGTTCCAGGTCGGAGTACTCTTCGGTGATCATTCCCGGTCGGTCACCTCCAACCCCACCGCCGCAGCGGCCCGGGTCAGCACACCGTGTTTGGCCTGCATCCCCAACCCGGCCGGGTGGGTGATCGTGACCTGGGCAACGGGCCGCCGGTCAGATATCGACCCGGCCGGCAGGGCGGGCACCATCCGCACCTGCACCGGTAGTGGTGACCCGTCGGAGGTGGTGCGGCCCTGGGACCGGGCGGCAGCAGCCACCGCTTCCCCGGCGGCCTCTACCACGGCCCGCGCCCCCGCAGACCGCAGCACCTCTCCCACACCGTGGTGGTTGAGCCGGACACGCACCATGCCGCATCACCCCTCCGCCCGGTGCAGGGCGACCTGATGGCCGGGCGCCCACGTGGTGTAGGGGGACACCCATTGGCCGGGCTGTCCCTCCACGTCGTACAGGTCACCGTTGATTTCGACCTGGTCGGTTCGGCGGATATCCACCCCCGCAGGGGTGTACAGGGTGTAACCCACCACCACACCGTTACGTCCGATGGTGTGGGTTTCCCCCTCCCCTGAGGTGAGCAGAGGGGCTACCACCGCCCCTTCGATGGGGGTGCGGACGGTGGTTCCGGGTACCGGGTCGCCGTACTGGTCGGTGGTGTCGGGGGTGGTGCGGACCCGCACCACTGTGGCGTTCAACCCCACGCCCTCACCCCCACAGGTCCGGAGGCACCGGATAGTAGGCGTCCTTGGGTGTCGGGTCGATCGTGAACGCCCTCTGCTGACGCCTCGGGGTGCCCTCCAGCATCGCCCGCTCATCATCGGACAACCACAAATCCCCCGGACGGTCCCCCGTGTAGGTCACGTTGAACGGGCCAACCCCCTCCTGCCGCACCCCCCGAGGGTTACGCAACGCCCGGGTGACCATCCGCACCACCACAAACACCACGGCTGCTGTGGTGAGGCGCCCGTCATCCAACCGTTCCTGGATGTCGGGCACCTCATACCGCAGCACCGTCTCAGCGTCGTCGATCCACCGCTGAATCAGGTCTTCGTCGGTGGGTGCGCCGGGGCCAACCCACCGGTCGATCACATCGGCGGGGGTGGCCCACACGTCAGGACCCGCCGGAGGTGAGCCGCACGAACCGGTCGCTGTCGCGCACAGCGAACCCCAGTTCAGCCTCAGCCCGGATCGCGAACATGTTGCGCTGCCACAGGTTCAGCGTGGTTTCGCCGTCGGTCAACGTGGCCTGGTCGGACTCGGTGACACTAATCGCCGACACCACCCCGTACATGGCCGAACCCCAGTCACCAGCGAACCCGATGGTGCCGTCGTCCCTCCGGACGTGCTTGGACTTGTAGGCGGGCCGGCCGAGGAACGTGCCAATCGACCGGCCTTCGGTTTGGAGGTTGTTGATGAAAAGCGGGCGCCCCATGCCGTCCTTGGCCTGCAACGCCAACGCCTCACCGGAACCGTTGAACACCCACGCCGACAGGTCACCATCGCCGTCGGACACGGTTGAGATGGCCTCCACCAGCCCGTCGTACATGGTGGTGTCGTCCACGTTGACGATGTCGACCGTGGGCGCGTCGGCGAGGTTGTCAAACCCGGTCCCCGGGCTGGGTCCGAACAGGACGGCTTCGTCGAACTTGCGGGCGATCGCGTTCGCCAACCGGCCCCGCAGCGCGTTGTACAGGGTCGGCAGGTCCCGCCGGAACTCCATGGAGAACGGTTCGATCACCGCGACCTTGTACGGGGTCAGCGTCCGGTTGTCCAACGCCCCCCGGGACACGGGTTTCTCGTCGGTTTCAGCGACCCACTCAGCCTCCGGGTCGCCGGTGATCATGGGGATCGTCATACCGGAGGCGGGCAGGTTGATCTGCCGGGCCAGCTGCATGACGATGGACTGCTCCTGGGCATCAGCCCAAATCTCGGACGACACCGCCGGGGGCAGGTACACGCCCTCGGTGGTGCGGTTAATGTCGATTCCCGCCACAGCGGGCCTCCCTAATTAACGTTTGAACATGGCCGCGAACTGCTCCGCGGTTGAGCTACCAGCGCTCGACGCCCGGCCGGCCGTGGGGTCGGTCAGGTTCTCCTTGCGCTGGGTCTCCTTCTTGTCGGCGAGCAGCTTCGCCAGCTCTTTGGCGTCGGCCTCCAACTCCTCGAGCGTGGTGCCTTGGAGGCGGTGGGCGACCGACAGCGGCAGCCCGGAGGCGGTGGCGACCTCGTAGCGGCGCAGCTTCTGCACTGCTTCGTCGCGCTCCTTCTCCGCGCGCTGCTGCTTGCTGGTGGCGCGTTCGATCTCGGACTTCTTGGCGTCCTCGATCTCCTCGAGCTTCTTCGCCGCAGCCTGGTTGGCCTTGGCGCGTTTCTCCCACTCCCGGGACTTGGCCTTCCAGTCGATGCCCTCGGAGTTGTCCTCCTTCGGACGCTCCTCGGCCTGGTCGACCTGTTCGGGTTCCGGGGCGGAGCCGGTCAGCGGGTCGACCGACTGGCCAGCCTGTGCCTCAGTGCTGGTTTCGGTGCTGCTCTCAGACATATGGATCTCCCGTGCGGGATAGCCCCCACAGGCCATGCGGCGAGGAGGCGAAACGGTCAATGGAAAGGTCGCGGACCCGTGCGGGCACACGAAAACACCCTGGTCAGCCATGCGGCCCCAGGGAAACCAAAAAAAGGGGGGGTTAGGTGTTCATGAGGCGGCGCATGTTCGCCAACGTGTCCCGGGTAGACCCAGGCACCGCCGCCTGCTCATACAGCTCCTGGGCGCGCAACACGTCAGCGTCCGGTTCCCACCCCGGAAACACGGGGGCGGCGAAACACCGGCAATGGTCGTGGTAGGACTGGCCTTGGGGCCGGGTGCCCCGAACACGACCCGACCCACCAACCATCTCCGCGGCGGCTTTGGAGGTGTAGGCACCCTCCCGGCCCGCCAGCATGACGCAGAACGGGCACGCCCCGGGACGGGCCACCCGCCGCCACCCTCGGGCGTGCTGGTCGGCTGTGGCGTTGACAGCCACAGTGTCACGGTCGGCCTGGCGTACCAGCCGGTCCAAGGACGTGGACAGGCGCGCCAGCGCGGCGGCCTCATCCGGGGAGGCAGAGAACAACGGGTCCACGGCCCACCGGACCCCGGCCCGCACCTGTTCGGCCGGCGCGGGCGGCGCCGGGGAGGCCAGGTAGGACCCGCTGGGGTTGTAGTGCTCACGGACCGCATCGAAATAGTCGGCTGCACTCACCGCGGCGACATCACCCCACCGGGCCGCCAGCTCGGGCACGGCCTCGACCAGCGCAGCCACCAGCGCCGTGGTCTGGCCGCTGGGCAGTGTGCGCCACAACTTCACCAGGTCGGCCACAGCGAGCTGGCCGATACGGTCAAGGACCGCCCGGTGCTGGTTATTCAGTGTCGTCGACATCGGCGGCCCCTGCCTGCGTCAACCCGGCAACCTCGGGTGAGGCCTCAGGTGCGGAGAACAGGCTCTGCATCATCTGTTCGGTGCGGGCGCGGCGCGTCTCAGCGGCCAACCGTGTGATGGTGGTGCGGTCGTAGCCCAACAGTTCGTAGGTGACCTCCGAGTTGGGTGGGAGCACCCCGGCCGACACGAGTTTCATGACCGCATCGGCCTGCGCAGCACGGGTCGGGGTAGCCGCATCACGCCACCGGGCCACCAGAGACCGGGCCTCGGGCGGCACGGAGCCGTCCCGCACCAGCAGGGCCAAGCGCATGACCTCACACCAAGCCGCACCGAAGATCCGCTGCCTGCGTTCGGCACGCTTCACCAACCGTGCCTCGGACACCCGGATGGCGTCCGCCGACGACGGGTTGTCGGTCACGAAACCCAAGTAGGACGCGGGGATGGCGGCCTCGCCGGCAACCAAGTTCGCGATGCCGCGCACCTGGTCCAAATACGGGGCTGGGGACGCGGCGGAGAACTGGCCCACCTGCGGCAGCTCCCCGTCCTCGTCGCGGGTCAGGGCGAGCACCCGCCCGAGGTAGACCTCCCACCCCGTTTTCGCGGTGCCGTCGGCGTTCTGGAACGCGTCCTCATCAGCCCCCAGCAGGTATCTCTGCGGGCTGGAGTAGAACTCGCGGGCGACCTCCATGCCCAGCAACGTGCGCACCGCAGAATCGGTGTAGGAGATGATCGCACGCGAGATCTCGCTACGTCCCCACGGGCGGCCGACCCGGGGCCGGTTGACCAGCGGAACCACCAAAGGGCGGCCGAGACCATGCTGAGCGCGGTGGACCACACGGAGCGGGCCCGTGCCGTCGGCCTCCAGGAACACCGTCTGGTCGGGAAGGTAGAGCGTGGCGGCCGTGTAGCGGCCTTCCTGCCCGTTCCAGGTCACCGACGCCGCGGCCGACAGGCGGCGGGCGCGGGCGTCCCAGACCCCCGACATGCGCGTCGGCGGCTCCACAGTCACCAACACCGGCGGTTCACCATCGGCCTCCACACCAGCGGAGACCGTCACGAAACTGACACCATGCATCAGGGTCGGCAGGTGAGCCTGCCCGGATTCGTCCTCGAGCCGGTTGTCCTCCCACACCTCATCGAGCCCCAGATCGAGTACATCCCCATCGGGGAGGCTGAACCCCTCCAGGTCCAACCTCTCTTCGAGGACGTCCACGGCCATACCCGGCCAGCCCACGACGGTGTCCAGGTCGCGCATCTGCGGCGGCACCGCGATCCCGAGCTGACGAATCCGAGCGGACCCTTCGTAGTAGGCCTCGCGGCGTTCGTTGTAAGCGCGCCGGGCCTCGATCTGCTCGGTGATCTGATTGAGGGTGGCCAGCTCCGGGCCGGTCAGACCCATCGCCATGATGTTCGTGCTCATCCCATCACCACCACCCTCGACCTTGCGCCCGGCGTGCGCCGCCGGTACTTGGGGGACTCCAACAGTGTGTGCCGCGCCATGTCGGCGAGCATCATCGCCGCGTAGGCGTCCACTTTGCGTTTGGACTCCCGGTTTTCTTTACCGAAGCTGACCCCGTAGGCGTTCAGCCTGCGGCGGGCGTTCAGCGTGTGGCGGCGCAGCACCGGGTGCCCGGTGTGTTTGATTTTCTTGTCGGTGATAGCAGCCACCAGCCGCTCATTCGCCTCAGTCAACTCCTTGAGACCGCCGCGCATGTCCCGCCCCACCGCAGACCGGGGAGACGCTTTGACCACCAGATCACGGCGAAAGTCCTGCGACCACTGATCCACATACGACTCCCACAGGGCCACGTCAGCGAACATCGCACGCACCTTGTACGTCGCGAAGGTGTGGCGGACCGCCCCGTCGACATCCTCGCGGTCGACCTCCCAGTCCTGGGCGGCCGGCCCGTCCGGGGCCTCCCACACCCCCAACGGCTGCACCAACCTGTCGTGGATACGGATGGCGACCAGGGCGGTGGCGTCATCGCGGCGGCCGCCATCAAAGCCCAGCACGATCTCATCCCCGAGCTGTAGGCGCTCCCCAGATGCGCAGTCGTCCCACTCGTGGGAATCCACCAACGCGTCCTCCGCCGACACCACCTGATTAAGGTAGAACCGGCGGGAATCCGCAGGATGCGTGCCCAGGTCATACACCTCAGAAACAATCCGATCAATGTCGACCCACGGCGCGTCCGCGTACAACCGCTTCAACCCGGCACGCAACGCGTCAACATCACCCAGATCCGGCACATGCGCCTGCGGGTGATACCGCATCAACCCCACATCCGCAGCCTGGCCCTCAGCGATCCGGTCGGCGTACAACGCCGTCAACTCAGCAACCGAGTCCTCCCCCGGCAACCAACAGTTCGTGGTCTCCAGGCTGCGCCCGCCCATCTTGCCGAGGTTGCGCCGCAACGTGGCCGCCAACCGCGTCCCTCCATTAGACGAGGTCCACAAGTGCGGCTCATCCAGGATCGCGTCAGTCAACCGCTGACCCTCACGAGATGGCGCCGACGCGGTCACCGGCTCCAACCTCCCGTTACGGGTACGCACCCGGGTCACCCCCAAATCCAGGCCGGGGATAGCGTCCGCAGCAGCACCCTCACGCAGCATCGCCAACACCAGCGACATCGTGTTGTCCGTCTGGTCCTGGGAGACAGCAGCAAGCTGCACATGCGGCGACGGGTTCGGCCGCCCAACCGCCTCACCATGGGCGTCGAACCCGTCAAACACCACATCCGCAGCAAGCGCACAACATGACAACGCGGCAGCGATCGGAGATTTCCCCGACCCCTTCGGCAGGACGATCTGCCCCCGCCGGAACAACCACCTCCCGGCCGCGTCAACGGCGTACCACCACGCCACCAGCCGGGCCTGGGTGGCGGTCCACTGCCAAGCATCCCCGGCCCGGTCACCATCGGGTTGGGCGAGGAACTCCTCACCCCACGCCAACACACCCCACCCCAAGGTCGCTACACCATGGTCCGACGGCATCCCCTCAGGCAACCCGTCATCGGCGAACCGGATGCGTTCACCATCAACAACCAGGGGGTTCACGCCGTGCCCCGCCTCGACCAGCGGGCGCGGGCGGCATCCCGGGCCTGCTCGCTGATATGCGCTGTCTTCTGCCTCTGGGTCGCCGGAGAATCCGGGAGTTTCAACGCCTTCAACAGCCCAGCCAGCACTGTGCGGTGCTGCCGAACCTCAGACACCAAAGGGGAGGCCACCAGCTGGCCTTGAGACCCCTGCACCATCAGCGGCGCCTCAGAAAGCTCATCTTCCAGGCGCTGCACAATGTCGGCTTCACGGCACGCATCTGCCAGCATCCGCAGTTCGTCAGCACGCAGCTCGTAGGTGGGGATGATGCTTTTCCATAGGGCTGTCCCGGCTTTGCCGAGCCCGGGGGGAACCTTGGGGGCCACGTCACCACCCCCCTTGAGTAACGAGTATGTCGGCGGAGTAGTAGGTCTCATCACCGCGCACCGCGTTACACCACCGGTGAGCCAACCGCAGGTTCTCCGGTGAATGGTCCGGTACTACGAAAGGCCCGAGCCAGGAGACTCGGGCCTTCCTTCCTGCGGAGATCAACCGCAGGCACCTAAAAAAGAGGGGGCGGGCACGCCACGGGGGTAGGGAAACCCCGGGAAAACTCGGGAGGGCCGCACGCATGGTTACAGGCCCTATGCCGGTCGGTGCGGGGCCTGCCGGGGGGTGGGGGTGCTCCCCCTGGGGGGGTGGGGTGGGTTGGTTTGGTGGTCGGGGGGTGTGGGTTGGTGAAGGCGGGTGTTGTGGTTTCTGTTCGGGTGGTTGTGTGCTTTCTTCTCGGGGGTTGCCGGGTGGTGGTGGTTCGGTTGTGGGGTTGGTGGGTGTGTGGTCGGGGTGTGTGGTTTAGGGGTTGTGAGGCGCCTTATGGCCGATGTGCTGCTGTCCTTCGCTGTTGTCGTTGTTGCTGTTGTTCGGACTCGACAGGTTCTGTTGGTTGGTGGGTTTCGTTCCTGGGTGTTGTTCGGTGGGGCGTTTGGCTTTTGCTCTCCACGCTTTGGATGCGGCGGCGGATTCGTGTTGGGTTTTCTGTTTGTGGCAGGTGTGGCATAACCATTGGAGGTTGTTTGGGTGGTGGTTGTCGCCGGGGGTGATGTGGTCGCATTCGGTGCCGGGGTTGGTGCATCGGGGTGTGCCCTTTGGGCGGGTGCCCGAGTCGGGGTGGGTGGGGCCTTCGCATTGGTTGTTTGCCCGGGTCTTCGTGCGGTGTCTGAGTTGGGGCCAGTTGGGGGGGAGGCGGTGGGTTCGGGTGGAGGTGGCCCAGGGTTGTTTCATGGGTGGCCCTTGTTCGTGTGGGGGTGGGGTTTGGTGTGTGGGGGTGGCCCCTGTTCGTGCGGGGTGGGGTGTGTCCGGGAGGGGGTGGGGGGTTGTTAGGTGGGGTCGGCCGGAACCAGGAGGGACACCATCCCAAGCCAGGAGTCCGCCAGTTCGTTGATGGCTTTCATCTTCGCCAGGTCGGTTTCCATTTCGGCGGCTTGGAGGAGGCGGACGGCGTTGGCGAGGGCTTGTTCTACGGTCATGTGTCTCCTCCCGGTAGGGGGCACAATGGTGGGGCCGCCGCGCGATGGTGGCTGATGAATCCCCCTGGTGTTTTGGAGGTTGTTGTGTTTCGTCTGGTTGGTGTTGTTGCGGTGGGTGTGCTGGTGGCCGGGTGCTCCCCAAGTGGGACACCGGAGGAGGAGGCTTCTGAGGGGGCTGGGGTTGAGCAGTCCCCCACCCCGGTGGACCCGGGCGAGGTACTCGAGTGGGGTGAGACCGTGGAAGTGGTGGGGGAGAACGGCACCCCTGTGGAGTTGACCCCCACCGGCATCCGGTACGTGGAAGGCGACGGGTTGGATTCCTCGGTGGCGCCCGATTCGGGTGTGTTCGTTGCGGTGGGTGTGGAGGCTGAAGCGTTGGCCGGCGCGGAGGGGTTGGGGTATTTCGGGGCTGGTAACGGGTTCACGTGGCGGGTGGGCGGCCAGGAGACCACCACGATGGATGGTGAAGCGCCGGTGGCGCCGTGGGTGGGGGTGGCTCCTGATTTTGTGCAGGACTTGTTGCCGGGTGAGCCGACGGTGGGTGTTGAAACGTTTGATTCGGCTGACCCTGGTGTGTTGGTGTATACGGATTCGGAGGGTGGGATGGTGCGGTGGGAGGCCCCTGGTGGGGGTGTGGGGGATGTTCCGGAGGTGGATGAGGCTGTGGAGGAGTGGTCTGGTTAGGGGTGTGGGTGCCCCCGGGGTGCTCAACACACCGGCCTACCCCTGAGAGGCTGGTGGAGCATCGTCCCGGGGGCACGATCATGCCCGGCAGGCATCGCAGGCCGCGGTGTGTGTTGTGTGTGCCTGGTGGCTGCCGGGAAGCTATGCGGCGGTGATGGTGTGGGCGCGGGAGGTGCCCCGAGCCGTCGTGTTGTGGGCGACGATTGCGAGGTCGGTGAGGCGGTACAGGTTCTGGCCCCTGGGGTCCAACCCCGCCGGGCGCAAATAGAACCGTTGCCCGTTGACGAGTTTGATGCCGCGGTGGGCGTACTGGCGGATGGTGGCGGGGGTTTTCCCGAGCAGTTTCGCGGCCCCTTCCGCGTCTATGAGGTCCCCGTTGGGGAGGGCCAACACGGTTCATCACCCCCTGGAAATGGGAAACGCCCGAACCACCTTGGGGTGTTTCGGGCGTAGTTTCTCCACTGGTTCCTATATTACATGTAACACCGGGGTGGGGTCGAATAGGGGCGGGGGCGTGTCGGGGTTACCCCTCAACCTCTGCGATTTCTTCGGCGGCCTTCCGCCCCACAATCTGGGTGTAGGGGATGGTGTCAGTCCACGAATACGGGTTGTCGGCCAGCCGGTACACCCGGCGTCCGGCTGATCCGATGATGGCGCCCACAGTCACGGTTTTAGAGTTGACCCGTTTGATTTCCCACCAGGTGCCCCGGGACAACGCGTAGTCCCCTTTGGTGAAGTCGTGTTTTCCCCACACCCGGGTTCCGGTGTTGGCGAGGTTGTCGCGGTTGGCTTCCAGCTCTTTGGCGATTTCGGCGGCTCTCCAGGTGAGCTGGGCGCGGTGGTGTTCATCCCACGGGTCTTTTAGCAGCCGGGTGATGCGGCGCTGTTCGGATTCAAGGCGGGCGATGCGGCGTTGGATCACCCCGGGGTCGGTTTCCTGGGCGGCGCGGCGCTGGGCGGCTGCGGTTTTGTTGTCCCAGTATTTGGCGGCTTTCTCGGCTTGGATGGCGCGGCGCATCGCAGCATCAGATCGGTTGCGGTCTCGGCGGGCGCCTTTCTCGGAGTGGTGTCCGGGCAGGATGGGTTGGCCCCCGCTGAATCGGGCGGAGTGTTCGGATGCGGCCTGGTAGGCGATGGCGGCGCGGGCGCGGGCGCGGGCGGCGTAGGTGCGGTACTGGGTGATGCGGTCGGTGTTCATGGTGTGATCCTCACCGGGGTGTCGTGTGGTTTTGGGTGTAGGTGGTGCAGAGTTCGTCGAAGGTGATTCCGGCGGCTTTGGCGATGGCCCGGGCGGGGACGCTTTTGGGGAGGCCGTAGTGGTGGGCGGCCCAGTGGCGGAGGTGGCGGCGGAAGAGGTGCCTGTTGGTGTTGGGGTGGGTTTGTTGGTGGGTGGTGTAGGCGGTGTCGAGGGGGTTCATGTGTGCCTTTCCGGGTTGGTGGGGGTTCCCGTCCCCCAACACCCCTAATAATAACACAAGCACCCCCCGAACTCAATGGGTTGGGGGGTGTTAACCAGGGGACCTACACCCAAACAAAGGTGTCCAGCACCACCGGCTCATCCTCGGGGAAACCGTCCGGGTCGCCCCCCTCACGCATGACCCACGACCACACGTAGCCGTCCCAGTAGTTGAAGTCCCGCAACGCCCGACGGTGGCGGTTGCGGGCGTCCCGCAGCAGGTCGGGGGCGTCCTCCTCGGTGCATGCCCGGAAAAAGCTGATGTCGCGTTCGGTGTGGGCCACAGCGGCGCGCGACTTCTCTCGCAGGTGCCACGCCTGCGACCGGTACACACGGTTCTGAAGGTCGTCCATGGTGGGTTCCTTTCTTGGGTTGGTGGTTGGGTTTCCCGTCCCAACACCCCCATTATGGCACGAACACACCACTAAGTCAATGATTTTTGGTGCCCCGCGACAACCCCACCTGCACCTCCTCCACAACCCCCCGAGCCCACCGCTCCACACCATCCCCACCAACCACACCAGCAGGCCACAACCCCCGCGACCACCTCCACCGCATCGTGGACCTCGACACCACCGGCCCCAAATACGCACACACCCCCTCCCAATCCAACAAATCACCCGGCGACCCCACCGGGTCAGGCAAACCCCGCACCCGCCGCCACACCCGATCCAACCCCCCCACCTCATAGGTGTACGCTTGCCGGCGCTTCCCCACCGGGGCAGGCCACACATCCGGGTGCTGGGCCCGCCACTTCTCCACCGCCCCCACCGACAACCCCACCCTCTTCGCGTACTCGGCCAACGTCACCACCTCTTGGACACCGCCGGTCTCCCGCTGCTGCTCCGCCAACCACACCCGATCCAACCCCTCTTCGGGGTACACCGCCGCGGGCCTGCCCGCACCCGCAGGTTTCCGGGTACCTTCTGGTTCCGGGAACAAGTCCGGGTGGCGTTTGGGCCACACATCAGCCACCAGCCGGCGGGACACCCCCCGCTTCTTGGCGTATTCGGTGAGGGTCATCAGGTGTACCATGGGTTCATCGATCCTTTCTGGGTTGGTTCCGGGGTGGTTGAGTTTCCCGCTTCCAACATGGTTGGTCGTCGGCCTTGTGGCCGGTCGAGACCGCCCCGGCACACGGCCCGCCCCCCTTGTTTGTGGGGGCGGGCCGTTGTGTTTCCTATACTTCGAGTTCGGTCAGGGTGTCGTGGACTCCGGCTTCTTCGGGCTGTATGCCGATGTAGCCGTTGACGGCGCGGGCTCGGGCCTGGGATTGGCCGATGAGGTGTTCCCGCTCTCCCTGGTTGGTGGTGGTGTGGGCGTGGATGGCGTCGGTCAACGCCCGGTCGGCGAGGGCGATGATGTCGGCGGGCAGGTGTTGGGCGTGCAGGTGGGTGTCGCGAACCCTAGCCAGCAGCCGTGCGGGTTCGTCCGGGTTGTGGGGGAGGTTGATGGGGGTGGGTAGTCCGATGAGCATGTCGCGGATGGTGGGGTAGAGGACGTTGGCCCATACCCAGGTGAGGCGGTTGGTGGGGTAGGTGTCGGTCGGGTTCCAGGGGTTGTGCATGCAAGGGTCCTTTTCTGGGTGGTGGGGGGTTTCCCGTCCCCCTAACACCCCTATTATGACACAAACACGACCCTGAATCAACTAGTGGGGTGGGTGAAACCCCACGTCAACCCACCAAAAACCCCACCCGCGAAGACACAAACCGCCGCCCCGGAAGATCACCCACACCCACACCCGCCACCCCACACAACACCCCAACCGGCACCCGAACCGGGTCCTCAACCGGCCACACCCGACCCTCAGCCACCACCACCAACTCCGCCACACCACCCACCACCATCGACACCTCAAACACATCACCCACACAACCACCCCACCCCAAAGTTGTCGGCGAAGCCCTCTCGCGCGGCCTTCTCTTCGGCGGTGTGCTGGGCGCGCACGAACGCGACTAACGCGTCCACGTCGTCACTCACCCGGTCACCGATCCGGTACACACCCCACCGAACCGGGGCCTCGGCTGTAGCTCGCATTGCCTCAGCGGCCGGTTTCATGCCTTCTTGGAGAGCACGCCCGGCCTCGTGGAGGGTCTGTCCGAAGGCTGCGAAGTCGGGGAGGCGGATGGTCACTTGGACACCATCCCTGCCTTGACAAGAACCCATTCAACACCGGATCGGATACCCTCCCCTGCCTTGACAAGAACCCATTCAACACCGGATCGGATACCCTCCCATGTGCTGATGATGACGCGCGCGACGATGGTGCGGTTGTCGGGGGCAGCGCGCAATTCCTGGTCGATCCAGAGGGGGTACAGGATCGTCAATTCAGCGACGAAGAGGATGAACAGAGCGTCTTTGATGATGGTCATTGTGTCCATTCTTATCGGTAGTCAGGCTTCGTGCCATCCTTCGGCGCACTCGTTGAAGAACGCACCGAAGTGGTCGATCGCGGCCACCACATCCCCGCTCACCAGTCGCACCTCCCACCGGGTGAGAGCTGGATACGGACCTCGTCGTCGGCCACCGGGCGCGGCCGCACCTCACCCCCAGCCGCGCGACGGCCTCGGAAGAGCAGCCTGATGGTGTTGATCAGCCTCACACCGCCACCCCCTCACGCCGCGCCGCCGCGCACTCCTCACACAGGCACGTCCACCCGGCCGGTCGCCTCACCCCAATGCGTCGCGGTGGTCGTCGCCTCGCCCATGCACGTCCCGCCCCTGGCGCTGCCGTGCACTACCGAGCACAGGCACATGCAGGCGTTGCCCTGCCGCGCCTCCTCGGCCTCGAACTCGGCCCGCCAAGCGGCGAGCTGCGCCTGCCCTTCCGGCGTCTTGGCCCACTCGATGAGCGGGCGCCACGCTTCGAGCAACCCGTCCCAGCTCCGCTTGATGTGGTCACGCAGTGGCCGGGATTCTTCCGCGGTTTTTCGCTGACGGTCTTTGGTCATGTCCCTATTCTCCCCTCTTCCAGCCGGCCCCGGGCAAGATCTTGGTATTCGGGGGCGGGGATGGTGTGCCCGCATTGTCCGCACCAGGCGTGGTCGTCCCCGCCGCGGCGTTTAACCCACGGCACCTGGCAGCGGGGGCAGGGGACGGGGATGACGAACACGGGCCGGGTGGGTGCTGCCAACCGGTGGGCGTCGCGGTGGATGTCGAGCAGGTCAAGCCCGGCATCAGCCCCGCCGCGTTCATCGGTGGTGCCGTCGGGCAGCACCATGGGCTCCATGGGTAGCCCGATCAACGTGGTGGTGAGCTGGTGGAGGAGACGGCAGGCGTCATCCACGCGTTGGCCCATGTTGGCCCATGACACCCGTACCGGGGCCGGGGGTAGCCCCACCACGTCCCGGACCCGGTGTTCCCACATGGTGACGATTCCTTCGAGGGTGGTGAGGGTTTCGTCGACGTCCACCCGGATCGGGGCCGGGGGGTCCACCCTGGGCACGGTCACGGCGGTCTCGTCGAACCCGCCGACCGTGGTGTCGGTGAGTAGTTCCCGCAACTCCCGATACACCGCAGGCAGGTCGGAGAGGGCGCGCCGGATAAGGGTGGTGCACGGGTCGCAGAACACCCTGGGCGAGGGGGCCCCCCACCACTCCCCATCCCCGTCTTGGGTGGCACCCTGGCAGTTGGGGCCTCGGGCGCACTCCCGGTAACCATCATCTGTCACTAGTGTGCCCCTTTCAACACCTTCTGCTGGTGGTGGTCCCGAGACGCCCGCCACACCCGGTTATGGCCGATATGCCACCACAGGCCGCACTGGTAGGCGTTCAACCGCTCACCGGGGTGGATGCGTTTGGCTTCACGTCGGGCGGCGGCCCGGGTTTCGTAGCACTGCTTCCCACACTCCGGGCACACCCCGATGGAGGAATACGGGTTGGCTTCCCGGCCCCTCCCGTCAACCCTCGCCACGGTGACCCCCCTCCTCCCGGAGGGTGTCCCGGATTCGGGCGGCAATGTACTCGGCGTCGTCGCGCAGCGCGGTCCAATCCCCGGTGGTGGTGTTCCCGTAGGCGTCGGGCCACAGCTCCAACAGGGTGTCGTGCACGGTGCGCACAAGAGGGTCGTCACTCACCGGTCGGTTCCTCTCCCTGTTCGTGGGGCGACCACCCGCACTCCTGGCACAGGGCGATGCCGCCGACCCGGATGATGCGGTCACCTGTGGTGGTATAGCAGGCGATCTGGTACACCGTGGACAACTGGCAGTGGGGGCACCAGGTGCGAACGGGTTCGCCGGTGGTGATGTGGGCGTACCCGGGGTCGGGCACGGTGTCATCGTCGATGAGGTCGTCTTCGAGTTCTTCGAGGACGGCGCGGGTGAGGGCTTCACGGTCGGAGCGGTCGAGTTGGAGCGCGGTCCGGGTGATGGTGGCGTACACGCGGTCTTCCATGCTGGTCACCGGTGTTCCCCTCCTTTTCCGGCGGCTTGGCGGGCACGCAGGTCGGCGTGCGCACCCTCTTCGATGCCGAGGTGGGCGGGGTCGGTCACCCCATCCAGAGCGGCCAGCACCATGGACAGCGGGTGGGCGATCATCGGGGCGGGCGGGTCCCATCCCATGGCGGCGGCCCGCCAGTGTTCAGCTACCCATCGGGCGGTGACCAGGCGGGCGTGCAGGTCGGTGGTCTGGTCACTCACCGGTGGTCTCCTCTCCTAGCAGGGTTCGGGCGAGGGTCACGGCGGCGCACGTGTCCCACTCGCAGTCGTAGGTGGAGTGTTCGTCGGCGTGCTGCTCCAACCAGTCGGCGAGGGCTTCTATCACGTCGGGGGTGATGGTGCGCTCCCACCCGGTGGGGTCGGGGGTCGGGTTGAGGTAGCGGCACATGGCCTCGGTTTGGGCGTGCTGGATCGCTACGGTCATGGCGCGGCGAAGAAGCTTAGATGCGGTCACGTTTCCTCCAGTAGGGCTCGGACGATGGTGTAAGCGTGGCGGTCCTTCGCGCGGTGCACGGGGTCGCCTGAGTCCCGGGCGATCTGGGCGGCTCGGGTGAACTCGTCAGCGACACTCACCGGGCACCCCCGGCGATCTCCAGCAGCACATCCCCATGGCACGGCTGGTCAAGCGGGCACCAGCACGCCAGATCCCGACCGGCCAACTCCACACGGGCCCGTTCGGCGAGCCCTGGACGGGCGGCCAGGTAGTCCCGGTACAGGGCCACGGCGTGGGCGCGGTCGCGCACGGTCCAGGTTTCGGTTCCGCGTATGGCGTAGGGTTCGCCGACCATGAACGGGTTGCCCCACCGGGTGGGCCGTCCTACGTACACGGCCCCCTGAGGCATGCGCCAGCCCTTGTTGCGGCGGCGTTGGATACGAGTCGGGATCATCGGGTCTGCTCCTTCTTGGGTTGGCCGGGGGGGCGCCGTCCTGGCACCCCCCCGGGGTGGTCAAACAGGATCAAAAGTGGTGCCGGTCAACGCCTCCACCACCGCAGCCACCAAGTCACGCGCCGCTGGCGGCGTCACAGCGTTACCCGCGAGGCGAACCTGTTCCCTCTTGTTGCCGAGCAGGGTGTAGCCGGCCGGGAATTCCATGGCGGCCCGGTACTCATCCGGCGACAACATGCGGAACCCGAGGTCCTCCACCGAGGTGACCGCCGTCATCGGCCCCACAGCCGGGCGGGGGGTGTCCATGTCCGGCACCGCCAGCCCGTGATGGGTGCCCGAGGCGCACACCGTCGCCAACGGGTGGGTGATGGGCCGGTGTTTGGACCCTCCACCCCGCAGCTCCACCACATAGGGGGGGATGGCCACACCGGTTTCGTTGCGGGCGGTGCAGGTCCGCAGCGGCACATTCACCGGGCGGGCGGTTTTGCCGTCGCGGCCTTCGACCGGCACCACCAGCGGGCGGGCGTAGGTCTGGTACCCGTCGCGGATACGCGCCATGGTTTTGTCCGCGAGCGGGCGGGGCCGGTCTTTGATGCGGGTGGCGGGCAGCGACCAGTCGATCGCGTCGGCGGCGGGCCGAACCTTGGGGGTGACCTCGGTGTGGCGGCACTCAGCTTGGGGGCACCGCCACACGTACTGCGACCGGTACTTCCCGACGGTCTTCTCGGGGTTCTTCCACGCCTGGATGGCACGCACCCGCCCGTGCATCGGGCAGGCCGCCATGGGCCGTGTCCACTTGTCCAGGTCCGGGGCGTGCTCCCCCCGCCGCCAGGCCACCACATACAGGCGGTCGCGGGACTGCGGCGCGCCCGGCCCCAACCCTTGGGCGTGCATACTGTTCAGCGACACGACCCGGTAGTCGTATCCCAACGCGGTCAGCCCAGCCGACCAGGCGGGCCACAGAATCCACTCTCGGGCGTCCACCACGTTCTCCACGATGACCGCCCGGTACTGGTGGTGCTCGGCGAACCGGATGACGTCCCACATGGTGGCGCGGGACCGGTCGGCTGCCTGGTCGGGGAGGACGTCGCCGAACAGGTCGGGGGTGGCATCAACGTGGCGTTTCCGCCCCTTCGCCAGACTGTGGTTCGTGCAGGACGGGGACAGCCACGCGATATCCGTCGTCGGATACCTGCGGGGGTCGACCTGGGACAGGTCCGCAACATCATGGCGCGTGCCCGGGTGGTTGGTGTTGTGGGTTTCCACGGCCAGGTCCCAGTGGTTGGCGGCCATCACAACGCTCACCCCGGGCACCTGGATCGCCCCCGTAGAAGACCCGCCGGCGCCGCAGAAGAAATCGCTGATGGTGATGGTCACCGGTCCACCGCCAGGGCGCGGAGCGCCTCTCGCACCTGGTCGGCCTCAGCCTTCAGGGACCGGTGGTGGGGGGTGCCGGTGGGGACGCGGCACATCGCGGCGTTCAGGTGCTGGTGGCGGGTGTGGAGCTCCTGCACCCGGTCGTAGCGCCACAGCGCCCACTGGTCGGGGGTCATCTCGTCGGGATCAGTGGTGGTGGTCACCGCTGCTCACCCCCGGCGGCGGGCCTGTTGGACTCGTTGAGCTGCCGACGCAGCAGGTCCGCGCCGAACTCGCACCACTCGGCAACGAGCCGCCGCCATTTAGCGCGGTCGCGGCGGGCGGAGAGCCACGCGGTGCGGTACCGGTCCCGCTGGTGGGTGAGGCGGGCGAACTCGTCCAAAATGGACCGGTAGAACACCGTGTGCTCTTCGGACAGTTCGCCGGGCGTGTCGAGGGCTGCCTGGATGTCGTCGAGGGCGTTGCCGTCACGGTCAGGGACCGGGGCAGGGCTGTTGTGGTTCATGGGGTGACTCCTCATAGCTCGGGCGGTGAGACGCAGCCGGCGCCGGTGGGCGTCCTGCTTGTTGCGGATTTTGGTGATGCGCTGGTGGAGTTCAGGGCCGGTGTACCGGTCGCGGAGGCGTTCGATGAGGGGGTCGTACACGTCCATCTGGGGCACCTATCCATTCCATGCTGTGTAGCTACACCATACTACCCGAAGTGTAGCTACACAACCTATTCGGCGGGGCCGATCTCCCGCATCAACCCCTCCCACTGCGGCAACCCGCCCCTCTGGTGTGCCTCCGCCAACGCTTGGGCCGCACCTTTGGCCGGGGTCACCACCACCCTCGGTTCCCCCACCTCCAACGACACCCCGGGCACATCCACCAGCTCGCCTGTGGCCGGGTGCGGCATCTGGCCGTGGCGTTTCACCAGGTCCAGCACACGCGCCGCATACGAGGGGCGGACCGTCTCCACTACCTCGGTGGGGGCGTGCACCTTCACCCACGCAAGGAACGCCGCCTCGTCTGTGACCCGGGCATTGGTCGGGGCTTGGTCCACCCGGATCGTTCCGACCTTGACCCGGTTGCCGTCGGCGTCGCGCACGTGGACGTCTTTGCGTTCGCCTTCGGTCATGGCCTCATCCGGGTCGTCACCGTCGTCGGCCAGCAAGGCCCGCCTGAGGCGGTCGTCGAACCCCTTCAATGATTTGGTGACGACCGCCTTCAGGATCAGACCCAGCCGGGTGTCACGCGGCGACATCAGACGCCTTATCCGTTAGGGCTTTACCGCGCCGGGTGATCAGCAGACCCAAACCGGCCATGCCCGCGTCGGGGTCCTCCACGATTGCGCCCAGCAGACCTCGGGATTTCGCGTCGGCGTGCAGTTGGCGCAAGTCCTCCACGGTCACACCATCAGCCAACGCCTTCCCGGCGATCTCCGCAGCCTCGGGGGAGGCGACACCGTTGCGGAGCCACCCCAGGATCTCGGCGGCGAACTCCTCCCCCGGGTGGTGCACAACCGCACCGGTCAACGCGACCGCACGGGATTTAGTGACCGACAGGGTGCCGTCGGCCATGTCGCCGACGATGTCCATCTCGTACTCGATGCCTTCACGCTGGTCGGGCTTCGTGCCGAGCTTGACGGGTTCCTTCTTCCCACGGTCGTTGGTTTGAATTTCGTAGGCGACTTTGGACCGCATCGCCACGACGACGTGGCCGGGGTAGTCGAGGATCGCGTCGATCATGGCGCGTTCCAGGGGGCGGACTTCCTTCCAACCACTGAATGAGTTGTTGCTTTTGGCGCGCTGGTCGGCCTGCTCCAGCATGCCGTTGGCGCCAGACCAGAAATGCGACAGGGAGTCGATCAGGATGGACGTGTAACCGTTCTGGGCCGCCACCCCGAGGGCGTTGATCAACGCTTGGGGGTGGAAGTCAGTCAAGTTCAGGGTGTCGAACCCGAATTCGTCGGCGTACTTGCTGGCGGACCCGCGTTCGGTGTCGATCACGGCGGGCCGGGTGCCGTCGGCGAATGCGGTGGCGAGTTTGAGGCCGGTGTAGGTTTTGCCGGATCCGGGGGGGCCGATGAGGGCGACCCGGGCGCGGGCGAGGTGTTTCGTTGCTGGGGTGAACTCGAATTTCACTGGACGGCTCCTCTTTGTTGGTTGGCGGGGGTGCCCCCGGCCCCTTTTTCGGGGGCACCCCCCGGGGGGGTTAGCCGTAGTAGGCGGCATCCCGGGCGCAGGCGGGAGATTCGGCGGTGTGGTCGGACCAGGCGCCCATGGCGTCGTCGTACAGGTTGTTGGGGTCCACGAACCCGTGGGCCAGGGCCGGGAGGGGGCCGACCTCGGTGTCGCAGTAGGGGCAGACGGTCTGCCCGAAAGCCAGGCGGAGGAGGGGGAGTTCGTCTTCGATGAGGCTGGTGTGGAGGGTGATGGTCACGTGGTGCCCCTTTTCTGGTTGGTGGTGGGGGTTTCCCGTCCCCCGTTGTGTAGCTACACTCTACCATCCGAATTGTAGCTACACAACCATTGGTGTGGCATGATATGTAGCTACACACCGACCAGAAACCGAGGAACCCATGACCACCAACCCCAACCAACCCCGCCAAATCCGCGTACACCGCGACATCTGGGCCGCCTACGAAAACCTCTGCGCCCGACTCGGAACCACCAGAGGCGACCGCATCAACCAACACATCCGCGCCGACATCGCCCTGCACGGCACCCCCCAGGAGCAAGCCGCTGCCGCAGACGCGGACCAGGAGATGGCCGAACGGAAAACCCAGCGGATCAAACACACCCGCGAGAGCTAGCCGGCCTGGGGTCACCACAACGCCCCCAACATGGGCTCTTCACCCTGCGGGGCCGGACCCGGCTGCGGGGCGGGTGCACGGTCCTGGATGGCCTCCCGGTCCTGGCCCACCAGCCCGCACAACGACTCCACCATGTGCAACGGGATTTCCGTGTTCACGGTGTCATCGGCGTTGAGGAGCACCAACCGGTCCGGGTGCCACCGGATCCACCCGTAGAACCCGTCTGTGCCGGGTGGGGTGTGGGTGGTGCGGACGTAGACCCGATAGTCCTGGCTGTAGCGGGGGCACATGTTGGTGGGTAGGACGTGCAACTTTTGGGGGTGGTGGCAGTCCACGCACCGGCCGCTTTCGAACTGGGTGCGGGCCTTATACGTGGGCCAGTCGAATTCCGGGTTGTCGGCGTCGTTCACCCTGTCCTCCCGGTGATTCGGCGGATAGGGATACCCGCACGCTGGGCGCACCGCACCATGTGGGCGGTCCCACGGCCACCGGGAAACGCCAACACCAGGTCAGCCCCCAGGTCGGCCATGTGCTGGTTACGGATCGGCCCCGCCGCGCGGCCGTGCCGGTCCCACTGGGCGGGGTGGCGCTCCACCCTCCACCCCAGCAGGTAGGCGGCGACGGTCGCGGCTTCGCGGTCGGCTCCGGGGGCGTCCCCGCACACCAGCACCGGCGGGGGGTTCTGGTGGTATTCGGCAAGGGTTTGGCGGATGGTGGTCGTGTCGGTGTAGGTGCGGCCGCCGGTGATGATGATCCTCACTCGTCTCCGCCTCCTCCGAGGCAGAAAACGACGGCGCACACGATGAGGATGACGGCGCAGGCGACAGCAGCAGAAGCGGTCACTGGAACGTCCACCACCCGTCATAACCAGGGGGTATCGTCGGGTAGTTGTCGATCATGGGCCGCAGCACCGCCAGATACTCCTGCATCACCTCGATATCCTCATCACCCCAGTACCGGGACCCGTCCCACCGGCCCCGGCAGTTGCCCCCGTACCGGCCGTCGGTGTAATCGGCCAAGAGCGCGTGGACGTCCTCGGGCGGGGTTCCGGTGGAGTGGCGGAGTGTTCCGATGCAGGCGTAGGTGAGGCCTTTGCGGCGCCGGTACCAGACAGCGGTGAGGGTGTTGATGTAGAGGGGCTCGGGGTCGTCCGGCCAGACCTTGTACGGGGTGGTTGTGAGGCTGGACAGGTCGACCGCGTAGGGGCGGCGGGAGATCAGGAATCGGTTTTCACGGCGCATGGCGGGTTCTCCCAAGGGTGTTAGTGGGTTGACCGGCAGCGGTAGTGGTGGGTGCCGTCGGGGGTGAGGGGGCGCCCCCCGGAGAGGGCAGGAGGGCGCCCCCGAGGGGGTGGCTAGAACGGGGCGGGTTCGTTGGCGGGGGTGAACCCCTGGTTGGCCCACGGGTCGTCCGCAGGCGCCCCCCGGCCGCCCTGCTGCCCGTAGCTCGCCTGCTGGCGAGGGGGCCGAATCGTCGGCGCGACCGTGTCGATCAGCACCTCCGTGGCCGACCGCTTCTCGCCCTCCTTCGTCTCCCACTGGTTGGTTTTGAGACGGCCCGTGACCAGCACCTCCTGGCCTTTGGGCAGGTTGGCCTCACCCACAGCCTCGGCTCGGGGGCCGAACAGGGTGCCGTTGATGAACAGCACATCTGCGTCTTCCCACTCGCCGGTCTGCTGGTTCTTACGGCGGGAGTTCGCCGCCAACCGGACTTTGAGGATGGGGGTTCCGGAGCCTGCGAACCGCAGTTCGGGGGTGTCGATGAGGCGGAAAGCGCCGGTGATGGTGGGTAGTGACATGCGGTTCCCTTTTTTCTGGGTTGGTGGCGGGCGTTCCCGTGGCCCGCCCTGGTGTGAACCATTCTACCAGGAGTGACCGCACTTGTCCGGCCTTTCGCGGTCATTTCTCGGGGAAAACAACCGGACTTGTCAGCCCGTAGAACACACGTAGCCGCCACAGAAACACCCGACCCAACCCGACCCCTACACCCCAGGCCCCAAACCCTCCACGGGCCGACTCACCGCCTCCCACGACCCATCATGACCCAACCGCACCCACACACCCCCCGCCCACAACACCGGAACCTCAACCGGGTCCGCCCACTGCCGCAACCGAAACCCCCGCCGCTCCGCCTCCCCCGGATGCGCCTCAACCCACCCATGACACAACGTCGTCCCAGACCCGCACACCAACACCAGATTCGCCGGACTGTTCGCATCCGCCCTACGAGTACCGCCCATCCCCCGCGCCCGCCGATGCTGCAAACTATGCTCCCCCTCCCGCACCGGGCACCCGCACCAAGCACACGCACCCCCGTCCCGCTCCCACACCAACCCACGCACCGCCCTGGCCGGCCCGCTCACGCCGCCACCCCCAACCGGCGCTCCCGCTCCAACTGCCGCTCCTGACGCCGATACGCCCGCCCCGCAGCCACCACCAACGGCGACCGGTCCCCCGACCGCATCGCCCGATAACACCGCTGCAACTCCGCCACACCCATCAACCCCACCAACCGATCCAACTCCGCCCCCAACTCCTCATCGGACAGGTCCAACCACTCCTCATCCCACCCCGCCGGGGGAGCCCACCCCCGCGCCTCAGCATGCGCAGCCACCAAACCCGACTCCCTACACGCAGGAGCCCAACCCCCACCCAACTCCCGATACACCCCCACAACCACCGAGGCCGTGCCCGACATCACCGTCTTGCGGGTGCCCGACATCAACCGCCGCACCGCCGCCCGCGACAACCCGGCACGCGCAGCGATATCCGCCGACGTCCACCCCAGCGCAGCCAACGCCCGCACCCGCCGGATCGTGCCCACCGCCGAAACCCTCGTCCCCGCCGGCACCGGGTCGCAGGTGACGGCCAGGATCTTCTCCGCAACCCCGCGCCGCACCCGCACGGCCCGGTTGGCCACATACGAGACCGTGCTCACACCCACCCCGGCCAGTTCAGCAACCCGCACCAGGCTGACCCCGCGTTTCTGCAACCACCGCAGGTGGGCACGCACCTGGTCGAGGTCGCCCCACGGTTCCCACCTGCCGTAGGCGACCATGCGGGACCGGTGGTTGACGTAGTCGCGGCACGCCTGATTGCAGGGTGCGCACCTGCACCGGTGGTGCTTGTAGCCGCTGTATGTGCCGTGCGGGATCACACTTCCTCCTCTTCTCGCTGCTGACGGATCTTCTTCCGCTCCTGCCGGGTGGTGCCGCCCCACACCCCGTAGTCCTCACCCGGCGGCGTCGACAACGCGGTGTGCAAACACTCTTGGCGGACCGGGCAGGAGCCGCAGATGATGCGGGCATAACCCACCGACTCCCGAACGTCTCCCGCCTCCGGGTACCACCACTGGGTCGGCAGCCCCACACATGCGGCATCGTCGGCCCACGGTGTGGGGTCGATCACCGCCATCACCCGGCCGCCATATCCACAGCCCGGCAGTAATGCCCCTGAAACGCCACCGTCACCGTCGCCGTCGGACCAGCCCGATGCTTGCCCACAATCAGATCCTGCTCCCCCGAACGAGGAGAATCCGTCTCATACACGTCCTCCCGGTACAGCAGCACCACCACATCCGCGTCCTGCTCAATCGACCCCGACTCCCGCAAATCCGCCACCACAGGCTTCTTGTCATGCCGCATCTCCGGGCCACGGTTCAGCTGGGCAGCCAAAATCACCGGCACCCCGAACTCCTTAGCGATCAACTTCAACCCCCGGGAGATGTCCGACACCTCCTGCTGGCGGGACTCCACCCGCCCCGGCGACGACATCAACTGCAAATAGTCGATAACCACCAGACGAGCCGGATCGGTGCGGGCCATCCCCCGCAACCGGGCACGGATGTGCTGCACCGTCACCCGAGGCGAATCATCAATCATCAACGGCGCCTCACCCATGCGGCCGTTCGCCGCCCGCACCCGCTCCCAGTCGTCCTCGGACAACTCCCGCCGCTGCAACCGGCCCAACCCCACCTGCGCCTCAGCGCACAGGATGCGGGTCGCCAACTCTGGGGCGCTCATCTCCAGGCTGAACACCGCCACCGGCAACTGGTGGCGGATCGCGGTTTTGCGGGCGGCGTCCATCCCCAACGTGGTTTTTCCCATGCCGGGCCGGCCCGCGACCACGATCAACTCCCCCGGCTCCGCCCCGTTCAACAAAGCGTCCAGGTCCTTGTAGGGCAACGACACCCGGTCGGTGTCGGCCGGGTCGCGCTCCAATGTGTCGATCACACCGGGCATCAAGTCGCCCAGCGAGGTGAAACTGTCGTCGCCGTGGGTGGGCATGGTGGCGGCCTGCATCTCTGATGCAACCGCGTCCAGCAGGTCGTCGACCTCACCGCGGCCCTCAGAGCAGATTTGTGCGGCCCGCAACGCCGCCTGCAACCCCCGACGCAGCCGGGCCTGCGCGATCACGATGTCGGCGTAGTAGCCCGCGTTGGCCACCGACGGCACCGACTCGACCAGCTCCACCAGGTACAGGGTCCCCCCCGCCGCAACCGATTGGCCGCGTTTGACCAGTTCGGCGTTGACCGAGGTCGCGTCCACTGGTTTCCCTGCGTCGACCAGGCCCCGGGCTGTGTCGTAGATGGTTGCGTGGGCGGGCCGGTAGAAGTGGGCGGGTTCCAACCCCATGTCGGCGACCTGCTCAACGGCGCGGCGGGACATCAGGCACGCACCCAGCACGATCTTTTCGGCGTCGATGTCATGCGGGATTCGACGGTCTTCGTTGGTCATGAGCGCAGCTCCCTGCGGTCGGTGCCGGTCATGACGACGACGGTGGTGTTCTCGCGGGTGCGGGAGGCCGACCGTTCACCGAGGATGGGCGCCAGGTCGCCGTCGTTGCTGGTGACGATGAACGGGGTTTCGTGTTCGGAGCGTTCGTTGATGATCCCGGCCAAATGGCCGGCGTCCCACTCCGAAACCCGCTGCGCCCCCAAATCGTCCAGGGCCAGAAGGTCGGCGGTGGCCCACCGGCGGATCTGCTGCTCGTCCAACGGTGGGGCCACGGCGCGTTGGAAGTCGTAGGCGCGGGCCACCTCGAACCGTCCCCGCCAGTGGTGGGTGGTGATGAGGTACTCAGCGGCTGCCCACAGCGACCAGGTTTTCCCGACGCCGACCCCGCCGACCAGGACGAGGTTTCCGGGTTGTCCGGCCGCGTACCGGTCGCACCAGGCGGTGATGTCGGGGTGGAGGCGGCCGGGTTTGTTGAACGCGGCGGGGCGTTTGGTGTGGAGTCTGTCGAGGCGGAGTTGTGCTTGCTCGGTTTGCCAGGTTCGGTATGCGGCCTGGTCGGCGGCGTCGTAGTCGTGGCCCATCAGAGGTTCACCTTGATTTTTCCGTTGTTGAACTGGTCGTGGTCAGGGGTGGGTTTGCGGGGGCCGCCCTGGAACCGGGAGTCATCAACGGCGTGCAGGTGGCGGCTGGGCCGGTTCATGACGTCGTTGACGATGCTCGGCAGAGTCGACGGGTGGAGTTGTTTGGTCATCCACTCAGCGATGCCGCGCCGAATGTCGTCGGGGTCGATGCCCTCGTCGAGGAGCTGCCGGATCTGTTTGGCCATCTGGCCGATGACGTTCTTGGGTGGGCGTTTGGCGCACCGGTCGATCCATTCGCCGACGATGGTCTGCGCGGTGGCAGGTTTGGGTTCTTCGGGTTTCTCTGCGGGTTCCGCGCTGGTGGGCGCTTCGGCGCCCGAATCCGAAGGATTCGGAATAGAACCTTTAGAGGAACCAACCTCAGCCTCTACCGCAACCGCAACCACAACCGGGGGTTCGGTCTTGGGTTCGGGGAAGAGTCCCGGGGAGGGTTCTGCGGACCCTTCTGGAGAGGGTTCCTGGAACCCTTCCGGGAAGGGTTCACCGAAGGGTTCCGGGAAGGGTTCAACGGGGGCTTTTGGGGACGCAGCCTCCACCTCGCCCATAGTCGGCAGAGACGCAATCACCTCGGCAGCCCTAGCCCGGGTGTCGTCAGCCATCTTCCCCGTCAGGGTGTCCCACGGGATGCGCTCCAACTCAGTGCGCAGCACCGCCTTCAACCGGTCCGACAGGGTCGCCTCGATGTCGTCGAACGAGCCCTTCATGACGTTCGGCTGCTTCCACAGTTCGTCGTTGCGGATGTAGGAGCGCACCAGCAGTTCCTCGGTGTCCCAGTCCGCGTACACGTACCGGCGCTGTTCCAGGGCGTGAACGATCTCGGTGATGTTCTCGGGTGTGGAGTCGGCGGCGAAGCGGGCCCACCGGCGGGGTTGGAGAGCGATGACCCCGGCAGCGTTCAGATTGCCCTGGGACATGAGCATGAGGAAGCCGCGCTGCAAAGCCTCGGGGAGGGCGATGAAGTCCTTGTCTGACCAGATCTTCGTGTAGATCTTGGCAAAGCCGGTTCGGGCCAATGGTTTTCCCTTGGTGGTTCGGAGCGGTACGGGGTTACAGGGACGGTTCGGTGTACCGGCGGGTACGCAGAACAGGCCTGGTCGCTGACGGCCGACAGGTCTGGGCTGCGTCAATGGCCTCATCGATTTGCCGGTGAAGGGTGGCCCGCAGCAGCTCCAGCAGCTCAATCGCCTCGGATGGGTCGTGCCCGAGGTTGGCGGCGGCGTTGATGAGTTCGGTGCGGGCGGTGTGGTGCATTTGGGTGGCGATGCTGTACCGGTCTGCGGGGTTCATACGTGTCTCCTTGGTGTCACGCGTGACGGTCGGGTGTGACACCGGGGGGTTACGGGTTGGGGTAGTCGCGGCCGGTCCACTCCTGCCAGGCGCCGGTGAGCACCTGGTGGACGGTGACGTCCTCGTTAGCCCAGTCGCCCAAGTGGACGTTGAGCCAGTCGGTGAACGCGGCAGCGGACCGGGCTGGGGTGAGGGGCGTGGTCATGGTGTGTCCTTTCCGGGGTTGTGGTGGGGCGGTGTCGCCCTGCCTGTGACCCCCACACTATAGAAAGAGCCCTTGCCAGTGCAAGTAGCAATGCGGATTGCCAAAAGTGGCAGCAAGTGAGAGGGTTGCCCTATGAGATGCAAAACTAGGGTCATGGCAGCCAGCGACCTTGTGAAGGCAGTACGAGACGACCAGCGCGCCCAAGAACACGCGAAGAAAACGAAGGAGGCCCTGCACGATGCCGTAGAGGACTCGATCAGCATCCACGGATGGAGCGTCATCGACGTCATGGACGTGACTGGTCTCAGCCGCCAGCGCATCACCCAGATCCGCAAGCAAGTACGCGAGCGGCGCGCCAAGAGCCAGGGGAGGTAGCCCATGGCTCACAACGGAACTGTCAGCGGCCTTGCCGCCTGTAGGCACAAGCACTACATGATGAACTGTGACCAGTTCGAGGGCCTCCTGGCCCGCGCAAATCACCGCTGTGAGATTTGCGAGCGTCCCGGAGTGGACACTGAGCACCGGCAGCTCTACATTGACCACGCCCTCGAACCCGGGAACCGAGACTGGGCTGTTCGCGGTCTCCTCTGTGGAAAGTGCAACAGCAGACTCCGCAGAGGTGAGGCTTTCAGCCCCGAAGCCGAACGCTTCTTGACTAATGCTTGGTATCGCCAGCAGATGGAACGCGCTGGAGTCCCACCCGAAGGACCTCCCGAACCTGAACACGGATTTTGTGACCAGTTCGGTCGCTTCTGGGAACAGCGCAGGGGCCGCTGGAGCCAGCCGAACGGCCATGGCCGGGCACGGCACCGCAACCTGAGCTGGCGCGGCCTGGTGGGGGAGCTTGGACCGCACAACATTGCGGACTCCCTCGCAGACTCTCCTTGACCGGCCGCCTCCATGGGCATCCCACACAGCGCATCGTGTGGGATGCCCTGTGTCCACAGGCCCCCTCACGCGGCTACCTTCCCCCGGGCCACCCCCCGGGGGGTGGCCCCGCACACGCCACCGCTCCAAAGTCCGCAACACCTGCCGGCGAGTGCCCTCACCCCGGCCACCACCCACCGGCCGGGGTTGCGGCATACCCGCACCCATCAGGCACCCGCCGGCCCAGGCAGGGACACATCCACCACACGCAGCGTCGGGTCCTCCTGCGCCTGCTGCTCCGCCGCTTGGCACACCGTGTGGTCAGCGCACCAATGCCGACCCGACCACCACACCCCGCCCGGCGCGCACAACGCGGCCACCGCCAACCCGTCCACCAACGCCCTCCGGGCATCCGACCGGTGCCGCCCCCCGTATTGCAGGTCGTCGCCGTGGGTGCCCAGGATCGTTGCTGCACCCCGGCATTGGTGTTTGCAGGTGCACACCATCTCTGCCAGGTGGAGGCGCAACCGGTCGTGCCCAAGCCCGGATAGTTCGGCCATGCGTAGCGGTACCAACGCCGCCACCATGTCCACGAGCCCGGTCATGCGGCGGCCCCCTGGCGGCGGGAACGCCGGACCGCGACCCGCTCCTCCTCGTTAAGGCCGCCCCAGGTGCCGTACTTCTCAGGCTGGGTGATCGCGTAGTCGAGGCACTGGGCACGGACAAGGCACCCGCCGCAGATGGCTTTGGCTTTGGCCTCGCGGGCCTCCCGCTTTGGCTGGAGCTCACCCTCAGGCCCGAAGAACAGAACCAGATCCATGCCCCGACACGCGGCATCGTCCTGCCACTCCCACGACACGGCCGCCCGCGCCCGCACCCGAACATGCCCCGCCCCACCACTACGGCACGCCCGGCAATACACCACCCCGTCCACCTGGCGACCCGTGTTATCAGGGGTCATCTCGTGCCGACCCGACCGGCATTTCTCAATCATCGTTTTTCTCCTTCGTCGGGCCGTTGGCCGGTCAACAACGCCACCAGGTCAGCCAACGTCAACGTCACCCACTGATCCCCCGGCGCCGCCCTCCCGTGCCGTTTATGCACCACCAGCCCCGCCAACGCGTCGTCGTTACCGCGTTCTGCCTCCGCCTCGGCAGACCAGGACGCCAGGCTGATGCGGGTGGTGTTTTTGCATTCCACGACCACCCGGCCGCCCATGTGCCGCACCCCGCCTATGTCGCCGCGGTCTTTGGTCCCTGTGCGGGGGCGGCGGTCGATACGGTCGTCGATGTGGGAGGCCAGGTAGTCCGCGACCAAGCGTTCGAACGCGGACCCGGCTTTTTTCGCTGATGCCCTGCTCCGGGTCACGCCGCCCCCTTGGGGTTGGGGGCGCCGACCCATTGGCGGCACGCGGAACCGTTCGCGGTCGGCCTGCGGGACGTGGTGTAGCTGGCGTGTTCGATCAGCCCGGCCTTGCGCATGGACGCGAACAACGCCCCCCACTGCTTCGCCCCGTTATCGGGCTCCTCCACACCGAACCGGGTCACGATGTCGTATGCCTGGAACGGTTTGCCTTCCCTGGCCAACTGGGCGACCGCCCGGGAGGCCCGCGACCACCAGTCCGGGGAGGTGGCGTGCGCGGTTTGGGCCATGCCCTGGTTGATTTCAGCCAGCGCGTCAGCCAGTGTCATCTGGTCAAGCACCACGGGTCCTCCACACAATGGTTGGGGCATGCCAGTAGGTGGTGTTCAGCGGCGGCCGCGTGCCGTTCCGCCTCAGCCAGGAGTTGGGGGTGCCCGGTCAGTTCCCAGGCGTCCAGCAGCCGGTCAGCGGTCTCGTAGAGCTCACGCGGGTTCACGTGCCACCCCCGAACCCGTGCAGCGCCCGCATCTCCTCACGGATCGCCGCACCAATCGACTGGACCGTCGACATCTGCTTCTCGATCGTGTCCAAGTACTCGCAGGCGGCCTTGATGGACTGCTCGCACACATCCACCGCGAACTGTTGATCCAGGGACGCCAGGGTCGCCCGGTGCTCCTTCTCCTTCTGGGTCCCGGTCTGTTGGGCGAGGGACGCCTCGGAGTTGGCCCGCCGGAACTCCTTCTTCAGGTGGGGTAGCTGTTTACGCAACGCTTCGGCGCGTTTCGTCGCCTGGTCATGCTCCAGGCGGAGGGCGTCCAGGGCTTGCATGACCTGCCACAGGGCGGGCGGGTGCTGGTCGTTAACGATTCGCCCTACGAGGGCGTCGACGGGTTCGGGCAGGTGGTGGTCACTCACTGGTGTCCTCCCGGGTGGCCCATTGGGGGGCGTGCGGGTCCAGGACCCATTCCTCCCTCGAGTCGTCCTCGGAGTCGTCTTTTCCCTCCGCGACCGCGCCCTGGCCGATGCCGGACAGGCGTCGGGCGACGTCGAAGAGCCGGTCGACGACGGCGCCGTTCTTCTGGCCGAGCGCCTTGGCCTTGTCGTCGCTGAACAAGCGGTTGCCGTCCTCGTCGACCAGACACTTGACCAGCAACTTGGCGCGGACGTTACGCAACCGCTGCACGGCCGGTTTGCCCTTGGCGTCGACGAACGCGGCCTCGTAGGCGTCGCGGTCGGCGGCGGACAGGCCGACCACTCGGACGGTGCCGCCCCATTCGGGCACGGGCACGTCCTCGTGGGTGCGGTCGTCGGCCGCTTCGATCTGCTCAGCACTCAGCAGCGCCATCAGGTGGTCTCGCTTTCGGTGTTCAGGGTGTTGGTGACGTCCACGTGCCTGGCGATGAGGGTCAGGGTCACGGTGGGCGGCTCGTCAGGGTCCGTGGGGACCGTGACGGAGTCCCGGAGGATCGCATTGGAGGGAATCTCCACCCCGTCCACGGACAGAGAGAAGTCGGCCCCGGCGCGGGTGATGGTGATCTTCTCGGCGGCCATCAGGGCGCCACCTCCTCCAGCGGGTCAGGGCGGCGGTGGCTGATCTCGTCAGGTTTGCAGCCGAGGGCGGTGACCAGGCGGGCGAACAGGTGGTCGGAGGGTTCGGCCCCCCGTTCGAGTTCGTTGATCCACTGGCGGTGGCATCCGACACGTTGGGCGAGGTGGGCGGCCGACAGCCCGCGGTTTTTGCGCAGAGCAGCGAGTTTCGGCCCGTCGATGATGCGGGTTTTCATGCCCTCATGGTACCGGTGTTGACCGGACTTGTCCGCACTGTTGCGGCGTGTTTTGGGGTTGGGGAGCCACCCCCACCTGCGGTGTTACTGTCAGTGGTCACAGTGGGTGGGTTTGGTTGCGGATTAGGTCATGCCATTACCACAAAAGCCCCCCACTGTCCGGAGAATTCCGGACAACCTATGTAGAGTGGAGCCCCATGAGCACACACCGGAACCGGCTAGGAACCGCAATAAAAAACGCCGCCGCCGACCAAGGCCTCAGCATTGCCGCCCTCGCACGCAAAGCAGGCCTCGCCGAAAAAACCCTGCGCCGCAACATCAACGGCGAATCCCGCATGCACCACGTCACCAAACGCCGCGTCGAACAAGCGCTGGGCTGGCCACCCGGCCAAATCGACCACTACCTCACCGGCACCGAACCCGACCACCAGGAAACCCCCCACGGCACCCTCACCTGGGTTGAGAACCCCGACGGCACACGGGACTACCGGCTCACCAAAACCATCAACGGCGTGGTGCGGGGGGTCACCATCTCCGGCACCCACCTCAAACCCGACGACGCGTTGGAGGATCTCCAATCCGCCATGGCGATCCTCACCGCCGCATACCACCTACGCGACAGCTAACCACACAAAGTGACCACTAAACTCCCTGGTCACACAAAAAATCCCCCCAATAACAACCGCCCCAAAACCCCCGAACATGGCCTACAGTAATCCCACCCTTCGGGAAGCAACCGAACCCAGGGGCAAGGGAGGAACCGATGACTGTAAGCCTCGACCAACCGCGCCGTCTCCGCTGCGCACCCGTACTCCACCGCCCCCCCAGACAATGCGGAAAACACACCGACCACAGGTTCGGGGTCATCGTCACCAACCGCCTAACCCGCGCCTACTGCATCCGCATGGACTGGCCCTACCCCGTCGCCATCCTCCGCGAAGGCGCCCGCGTCGCCGACGCCTACCACGAAGTCGTCACCGCGTTCACCCCAGACGAGCTGCACGCGTGGATGTGCGCATGGTCCATCCCCTCAGTCGCCGACCTGCACACCTACATCCACCCCACCACCATCATCACCGCTGACGGCATCCACCCCAACCACCGGATGCACCCCCTCATCCCCTGACACACCCCTCCCCCACAGTCACGCACGCCCCCGACCCCTCCGGGGGCTTATTCATGCGCCACGCAACCGGCGCGGGGGCCTACGCTCCAACCGGGACACCACCCCACCCCGCTCAGGCGACGCGGGCGCCCGCTGGGTTCTCGGGCGCACCTCACAAATCCGCACAATCTCAGCGAAATGCTCCTCGGTGTACCGCCGCGACCGCCCCACCCTCAGATGCGGGAACACCCCAGCACGAGCCTGATCCGCCACCCACCGGGTACCCCGCATACCAAGCCGTGCAGCAACCTCAGCATCAGTCAAAAACTCCGCCATGACCACAACCCTACCCGGGATGACCGCACATGTCCGGTCACAACCCAGAAAAAATGACCCCACATGACCGCACTACCCAGCCGCCGACCAGGGAAAACCCCACCAAACCGCCCCCACCCGGCGCGCACACACGGCAAAATAGAACCCCCGTGACCCCCAACTTGGAGGAACACTGTGGCCTACGCCGAAAAACTCGTGAAATCCTGGCGGGCGTGCTGGCGCGCCAACGGGCGACTACAGAAACAATCCGGATTCTCCAGCAAAAAAGCCGCCCTCGAATACGGGCACGACCAAGAAGCCGACATCCGGCGCCGCGGAACCCGAGCCGCCCACCGCTCAGAATCAACCCTGGAAGAATTCGCCCAGGAATGGTACAACTCCCTCGACCTAGAACCCTCCACCATGAGACGGTACGCCGGCCACCTAGAGAACCACATCCTCCCCCAATGGGGCGACTGGCTCCTCAAAGACCTCAACAACGCCGACACCGAAGTCGCCCGTTGGGTGAAACGCTTGGATGACGCCGGGTATGCGCCCAACACCCGCAACATGATCCGGTGGATGCTGCACACCCTGTGCGCCGACGCGATAGACCAGGGCCACATGTGGCGCAACCCCGCCTCGACCAAACGCAGCAGGGGACGCATCGCCCCCAAACGAATGGAGAAACAGAAAGAACGCGAACAGAGAACCATCACCACCCCATTGGGGGCGTTGCTGATCGCTGAACGGTGCGCGGTTCTGACCGGCCGGGCCGACGAATTCGTGCTTGTCATCACCCTGTTCTACACCGGCGCCCGGTGGGCGGAAGCAAACGGCATTGAGAGAAAACGGATATCGCCCCGCCTGCACATACGGAAACAACTCGCCCCCAACAAGTCTCGGATGCAATTCCGCGACCCCAAAGACGGGTCGGCCCGCCCCATCGACGTGCCGCCGTTTCTGGCCGAATTGTTGGCCGGCCAGGACGCCCGGGTGGCCCACCCGGAGGTTAAGGGCCGGTGGTGCCCGTGCGGTGAGGGTGAGCCGGAGCGTTACCGGCACGCCCCCGGCATCCACCTGTTCTCCGCGGTCAAAGGCAAACCGCATTGGACGCGGGGGACGTTCGGGGAACGGGTTTTTTCGGCGGCGGCCCGTGGGTTGCACTACCCGGGGCAGCCGCAGCAACGCCCGGTCTATGTTGATCCCCCCGGGGAGGGGCGGGAGTTGGGGTTGCTCGACCGGGCTACCCGGCATGTGGCGCGCCCGGATCTGGCTGTGGCGTGCTGGGCTCCTATCGCGCCGGGGTTGCGGTTGCACGGGTTGCGGCACTCCCACAAAACCTTGTTGGAGGAGTTGGGCACCCCCCCGCCGTTGATGAATGAGCGGATGGGCCACTCTGACTCCTCGGTGCAGGCCCGCTACTCCCACCCCACGGCGCGGATGCGGGAACGGCTCATGGACGGGTTGGGGCGGGTGTGGAAGGAGGCGTTGGCGGCGCGGGCGGCCATGGACCCGCATTCGCCGGTTGCGGTGGTGGACGGGCTTCTGGAGCCGTACCGGGAGCGCTGCTCCAGATCCGCTCCAGATCCGGCGGGCTACCATCTTCGCCTGGCTCGGGGTATTGTGGCCTGAAAGCGCTGCTGACTTGGGTTTCCGCGACCCCTGGGGTCTGGTTTCAGGCCTGGTCAAATGGTTGGTTTATTAGATGCACTTCATCTCTTGATCTGATCGGCCGACCAGCGGAAACCTTGGATTCCCAGGTCAGGGCGTGTGTGACGGTTCGTTTGGTTGCGTGATTTGGCGCTAATTGGAGCGGGAGCGTGTGTTCCTGCTCCAGATCCGCTCCAGATTTTCGGGGCCACCCACAAACGAAGAACGCCCCCGGGGCGGTGCGGGAACACCGGCCTGGGGGCTGACCCACCCACCTGACCTGACCAGGGAGTGAGCTGTGCAGATCGTATCGATCATGGCCGCCTTCTTCGACACGGCGGCCGCCTTCTTCTCGGGGGTTCACCCCACTTCCCGCCAGCTGCGTGAGGCCGAGGCCCGCCGGGGCGGTGGCCGCCATGAGTGAACCCCGCAGCGTGCGTGAGGCCGCCGACCGGGCCGCCCGCGAAGAGCTGGAGAAGAAACAGGCCACGTGGGAGCGGCAGCAAACCGCCCAGGACACCCGAACCGGGGGTGCCCGGTGAGCCACTACCCCTCCCCCAGGCATGACGTCACATCCATCGTCACGTCCTCTGGTGGTGTGCGCACAGAAACCGTGACGTGTTCGTGCGGCGCCACTACCACCCGCACCTTCTAAACCCCCTGTGTGGTGGCTCTGGTGCCCTGCCCGCCTTGCGGGGCATCGGGGGGACCACACCGGTCCGACCCGACCATCGAAGGAGACACACCATGTCACGCATCATCCGGTTCACCCGGCTCGGCCTCCACACCCAGGACATCCCCGACCTGAAGGTGCGCGGCATCGCAGACATCAAGTTCCAGGTCGCCATCGAGCGGCACGCCGCACAGTGGCTCGCCGAACCGAACCCGAAGGTCAAGGGCCACCCCGACATGCCGACCGGTGTCATCACCGCCGACCAGGACGGCCCCGTCATCGGCGAGTTCACCGTCCACCTGCCCGAATGAGGAGAGTTCGATGAGTTTCTTCATGGACCGCATGGCCGCCGACGCGCTACGGCCCGGCGACAGGGAATGCCCCGACTGTAAAGGTACCGGGTACGAGTCCGACCCGCAGTTCCGGTTCGGGCCGAACCCCGATGATTGCGCGATGTGTTTCGGCACGGGTTTCCACCCCGCCGACTGACCCCCGAACATGACGCGGCCCGCCCCTTGTCCTGCCAGAACGGGAGGGCGGGCCGCTCCCCACATGGAGGCAACACCATCATGGACCACATCGCCGCCGCGTTCCACAGCGCGCCCTGGTGGGCCTACCCCACCACCATCGCGACCGCTGTCATCGCTGCTGTGCTCACCGGGTGGCTGACCCGCCGGGCCGTCGTATCCGCCGCCGCAGCGGTCCGCAGGGCCGCGACCGGCAGCGCCGACCAGCGCGAGCAGGTGGCCGCGTTCCTGCGATCCCAGGCGATGACCCTCCTGTTCGGGGTGATCATCGCGATCGTGATCGGTTTGTCTGCCCGGACCATGGTGGGGTGGCTGGTCAGTATCGGCATGACATTGGCCTGGGCGCGGCTGGGATTCGTCGCGTTCGACGGCATGGCCACCATGCTCGCCCTCACGTTGTGGCAGCGGGCCCGCCGCGGCGAGTCCACCGGGATGATCCGTCCTGCCCTGTGGGGCCTGGTGGGCGCGGCGGCGTATTTCAACTCCCACCACGCCCCCGACGGCAACATCGCAGCATCCCTGGCCTATGCCCTGTTCCCGGTCATCGCCGCGTTGGGTCTGGAGTTTTTGCTGCAGGAGCAGCGCCGCGACCGTGAGTGGCTCAAGGAGAAGGCGGGGGAGAAGGCGCGGCGGCGGCTGGCGCTGGTCCGGTGGCTGCACCCGGTGGAGCGTGTTCGGGTGATGTTGGAGATGGCCACCGATGAGGACATGGGGGCTGAGGAGGCGACCGCCCGGGTCCGGGAGCGCACGCGGGCGCGGCGCCAAGCTCGGGCGGTCCGTCGGGTCCGCAGCGCGGTGTGGCGGCTGCGCCGCTCTCAGGCTGCCGCCCGCCCCCGGGGGTTGGGGTGGCTGGTGGGGTGGGTGGAGTCCCGCCGCGAGACCCGGGCGCAGGAAGCGATCGCCGCGGCCCGCATGGCCGTGGACACCTCCACCGTGGCGGCGGTGCTGCGGGAGCTGCAGATGATGACGTTCGCGTCCCGGTTCGCAGCGATGGACTACTCTTCGGCTGCTGAGGCGCGGCGGGCGATGACGAGTCTGATCACGGAGGCGGCGCTGGAGCCGCTGGTTTTGGAGGCCCCGGGGTCTCCTCCCGTGTCTGCTGCGCGTCCCGCGGTCGAGCCCGTCCCGAAGGCGGCGGTGGCTTCGGGGCGGGAGCCGATCCGTGTGGTCGGCGGTAGGGCCGGGCGGTCGATGGAGCAGTTGCAGGAGGAGCTGCGTGCCGCGGTTGCCGATGGGCGTATCACCTCTAACACTGTCGAGGCGATCTACCCGGCGTTGAAGATCGGCAAGCCGCGGGCGCGTGCCCTTCGGGACTGGGCGGCCGAGCGCGGCCTTTTCGAGTCTGCTGGGGCGGCTGCTCGGGCTGAAGGGTCTGATGGGTGATGAGCGATACCACGGTCGGGGCGGAGCAGGAGGAGACCGGACTGCCCGAACCCACCGAGCTGCCCGGACTGCCCGGACCGGATCGGTCCGAACCCGGGTCCGAACCGGTTCGCGATCCGGAGCCGGATGGTTCACCGCAGCCTTTGGCGCCGGTGCCGCCGCTTCTGGGCGGAGTATCCACCGCCACCATGGCCGCCTCTGGGGTGTTCACCGCCTATGGTGCGGCCGGTCTGGTCGTGGCTGCCGGTCTGGCGGGTGCGGGGGCGGTCGCCTACGGTTCGACCCGGGCCCGGGCCCGGGCCCGGGCCCGGCGGCGTTCAGGTTCGGCCCGGTCGGGGGGGTTCGGCCGGGGGGGCCGGTTGGGTCCGGTTCGGGGTTCGCCTGGTTCGGGTGGTGGCGGTTCGCGCCGGTTCCCCGTAGGGGGTGGCCGGTCGGGTTCGGCCGGTGCGCACCGGCGGGCCGGCGCCCGTCCGGCGGTGGGGTCGGGGGGCCAACCGGGTGGTGGGGGTTCTCGCGGGGCTGCGGCTCGGGGGGCGGCGCGTGGCCCTGGTAGTTCGGCCTGGTCGGGGGGTGGGCGGTCTGGTCCGTTCAAGCGCGGTTCACGGCCCGGTTCGGGTTCGACTCGGGCTGGTGGGGTGTCTGGTCCGGTCCGGCCCGGTCCGAGGTCGGGTTCGGTCAAACGGTCCGGTGGGTTGTTCGGTTCGGCCCGGCGGGGGCCAGCAGCCCGGTCCGGCGGTGTGCTGGGGGGGCTGTGGGGCCGAGGCGGTGGGAAGGCGAACCGTGGAGTCTCCGGTTCGGGCCCAGCCTGGCCCGGTAAGGGTTCGGTTCGCGGGTCCGCGCGGAAAGCACCGGCCGGGCGGCTGGCCCGGCTCCGGCGCCGTATGGAGTCCACCCGGCGGGGGCGCGCTTTTCTCGCTCTCGGCCGCGGCATCCGCAGATCCGCGCGCGGTACGTGGCGCGGTGCCCGGTGGGTGCTGCGCCGTATCACCCCCCAGCGGCTACGCCGCCGCCTGGTGCGTATGTGGAAGGTGGCGTCCCACCCGCGCGGGTGGTGGCCGCGCATCGCCGACCCGTTCTGGCGGGCGAAGTACGGCCAGCTCAAACCGTGGGAGCGCACCCTGCTCGCTGGTGTGCTGATGCTGTGGGAGCCCATCGCCGACGTGTTCGGTAAGCAGGCGCCCCCGCCTCGGGTCGGCGAGGACGTCAAGCGCCCCGCCAGCCCGGTTGTGGGCGGCGAGACCGGAGATGGAGATGGAGGGAAGGTCATGAGCGCTGAAGAGACCGCGCTGATCGAGGCCGCTGAGGTGTTCGCTGAGGCGCTGGCCGCCTACGGGCAGGCCACCCCGATGGTGGACCTGGGGGCCGGGCTGTCGGCCATCGCCCCGGCGCTTTCCCAGGCTGGGGACGGGGTGTATGCGATGGCGACCCGGCTGAAAGAGGAACGGCCGGTCAACAGTGACGTTATCGAGGGTGTGGAGGATGTCGGGCACTGCATGCATGACGCCTCCAAGGTGGCTGAGGAGTTGGAGGACCTGTTCAACACCTCGCACGAGCAGGACCGGGAGCGCATCCTCAACCCGCGGGTCGCTGAAGAGGACTGGGACGTCACCAAGCAGGAGGAGGTGTGATGGCGGCGCGCCCCCAACGGAAGAAGGTGGGGGCCGCGGTGAAGCGTCCCCCCGCGGACTGGTCCCTGCGTCACGGGCCGATCGCGGGCTCCTACAACGCCGCGGCCGGGCTGGGTGCCCTCACAGCCGCGAACCAGGCGTTCGGCCTGGGGATATCCCCGTGGTGGGCGGCCGGGATCGCCGCGGCGGGGGCGTTGGCCACCCACGTGGACGCCCGCGCCCGCCGCCTGGGCAAGACGACAAAGCTGTACCGGGTCTGCTGCTGGGCTGCGGCCGGCGGATGGGCATTCCACGCTTTGGGGGCTGGCCCGTGGGATGTGAACACCCTGGTGGCGGGGGGCGGGTTGGCGATGATGGCGGCAATCCTCGCCCCGGCCCTGGCCGGGCATGAGCGTGTCCAGGCCGACCGGGCCAAGGAGGCCGCGGCTGAGCAGGAGCGGTGGGACCTGGCGCAGCAGTGGGCTGCCCGCATCAAGCGGATATGCAGCATCCGGCAGGAGGTCACGGTCGCCGGTATCGAGAGGTGGGTGCACCCCGACCCCGCACACCCGGGGGCGCAGCGGGAGACCGGGTACACCATCGAGATCGTGCTGCCCAGGGGCGGGTATTCCTGGGAGACGCTGTCCCGGGCCAAGGACAGGCTCGGTAACGATTTGGACTTGCCTGAGGGGTGCTCGATCGATGTGGGGCCCGGGGTATCGCGGCGTCGTGCGCTCATCGACGTGACCACGGTGAACGTGCTGGCCGGGGATATTCCGCTGGCCGAGCCCGAGCGGCTTCCGGCCACGATCAACGACGGCATAACCGTGGGGGTGTACAACAGCGGCGCCCCGGTGGAGATCCCGCTGCGGTGGACCTCGGGTGTGCTGGTGGGGGCCAAGCGCCAAGGAAAGTCCAACATGATCAAGAACGTGGCGCGGCAGCTCCTGGCCTGCGACGACGTGGTGGTGATGGGGATCGACCCCAACGGGGGTGAGGTGTTCATGCCGTTCCTGCGGCCCTGGCTGGAGGGCAGAGCGTCCCGTCCGGCGATCGATTGGGTCGCCACCAGCGACGAGGAAGCCGTGCTGCTGCTGCGGTTCCTGGTGGATGCGGTGCCGCGGCGCCGGTCGGGCTATTCGGACTACATGTGGGCCAACGGGGGCGATGACAAGCTGCAGGTGTCGTCTGAAATCCCGCAGATCGTGCTGTTAACAGACGAGAGTAAATCGTTCGACCGGCGGGTCAAGGACCTGATGGTGCAGCTCAACGACCGGTGCGGGGCCGCCTCCATCAGCATGCTCACCTCGTGGCTGCGGGCGGTCGCCCACGGCAAAGAGGGCCTGCCCAGTGACCTGCTGGTGCAGTCGGAGACGAAGATCAGCATGCGGGTCAACGCCGACGCCGAGCTCAAGCGGCTGTTCGGGTATTCGGCGAAGGTGCCGCCCGCGGGGGAGGCTCCGGCTCCGGGGTGGGGGCATGCGGTGGCCTACAACGGCGGTGTTCCGCGCTTGTACAAGGGGGCCCGTTCGTCCAACGCTGATGCGTATGCCGACGCGCTCCGGTTCGACCGGCACCGGCCTGTGTTGGATGGGGTCACCATCGGCCCTGACCGGGAGGTGTATGAGCGGCGGTGGGAGCGGGCGCTGGCTGCGGGCTGGCTGGGCGTGGACTCGCTACCGGGGATCGCCGCCCCACAGCAGCCCGGTGGGGGGCCGCCCGGGCAGGAGGAGCGGCCGGCGCGGCCGTGGTCCTCGGGTGAGGAGCGGCGCCGGCGGATTCTGGACCGTAAGAACCGGTTGCGGCGGATGCAGGGCAAGCCGGAGGTGGATGCCGACGGCAATGTCGGCGGGGATGTGGACCGGGAGTTCGAGGCGATCGTCGCCGGGCTGCAACAGCAGTCGGCGGAGGTTCCGCGCCTTCTCGTCCGGGTGTTGGAAGCGTTCGGCGACGACAGTCGCGCCCACACGGCCATGCTCGCCGCCGCGTGCGGGCTGGATTCGCGCCGCCTCGGGGAACTGCTGCGGATGGTCGGCGTCGAGCCGCTGCCGGCGCCGTTCTCACGCGGGGGCCGGACGGGGCGCGGCTACAAGCGGGGCGATGTGGAGGGCGCGGTTCAGCGTGTCTGTTCTGGCGAGCAGCAGGTTCCCGATGAGGTGCGCGATGCGCTGTGACCC